>Ga0210096_1000259_pt1 | contig 19733 bp, 20 predicted proteins | sample China_Galinas_PW_4_FD_184864 | JGI IMG/M metagenome (GOLD analysis project Ga0210096, IMG submission 184864) | Wetland microbial communities from San Francisco Bay, California, USA, that impact long-term carbon sequestration - China_Galinas_PWA_D2... | ecosystem: Environmental > Aquatic > Marine... | reverse complement strand
ATGAGTTTAGTAAAACATTTATGTATACCCATCCGGCAAATCAAAATCTTTCCATGATGCAAGCTGGATGGCACACATTTATTTATAATAAAAAGACTAAAAATAAAACCGCCGCACAATTTATCTCTTTTTATGAAGAATCACTTCCGAATTTACGCACCGGCATTTATTTCTTACCGGTAGTATGTTCAAACAAAGTAGAAGTGCGCGGTGATAATGCAAATGATGTACTAGATCGTGACGTGCGATCTGAATGGCTTAGAATAGATAGTGATACATTTACGGGCAGTTTAAGTTTATATCCCAAACAAAAACAGTTTGGTATTCGTGCTGATATTCATCAAGATCTTGGTAATATTTTAAATATTTCTTTATTTGAAGATTATTGGATCAATTTTAGTTTGCCCATTACTATTGTTGAGAATGATATTGGATTTCAACAACATGATATTGGTGGTAAACCTGCTTTTGATGCCGAAGGACCACACGATCTTTTTGAAGCATTTAATCAGTCAGAATGGCGTTATGGCCGCATACCAACAAAAAAATTAACGGCAATCGGTTTGTCTGAATTGAGCATTCGTGTTGGCCGCGCTTATTTAGCACGTGATAATTTTCAGCTCATTTATTATAGTGGTCTGAATATTCCTACTACTACTAAAAATAATCCTAAATATTTATTTGATGCATATGCAGGAAATAATAGTAATATTGGATTTATTACCGGCGTAAATTTTAATCTACAAACTAATCGAGATACAAACTGTTTTTATTGCTGTGTTTTCGCCAATCTTGAAAGTACCTTCTTTATACGTGATACACAATATCGCACGGTTGATTTAAAACATAAGCCATGGAGCCGGTATTTACTCTTTAATAAAAAAGGTGGGCCACCAGATCAACTTATTCCTGGGGTAAATGTATTAACATTAAAAATGAGAGTACGCCCCTATACGATGCTTGATTTCTCTGCTGGTTGGCGCGTTGGATCTGATTGGTTTGAAGGTGAAGTTGCCTATGGTATTTGGGGCCATGGTGATGAAAAAGTGCGGCCGTTATGCCATTTCCCCGAAATTTATGGTATTGCGGGAACTGGGGAATTGCCCGATCATACCGCAACGTCTGCAAGCAAAAGTACGATTAAAGAACAAGCAGATAATGATAGGATTCCAACGCTTGATTGTTCAGGTAGCTCCCCTACAATTGTCTGTAAAGAAACATTTGTAACTATTGATAAGAAAGATCTTGATTTCAAATCAGCAGCTTCACAAAGTGCGTTTGTTCACCGCTTTCATATGTGTGGAAGCTTTTTGAATAAATGTGATATATTTGATGCATTTCTCAGTGTCGGAATTTATTATGAGGCACCACAAAATAACGCAGCTCTTAACCTTATTGGCGTCTGGGCTAAATGTGGTGCAACATTTTAATACTTTTTATTAACTAGCGATAATATCCACCGCGTCCTTGATTACGTCCTGATGAAGAATTATCCATTTTACGATTTAAACGAGCACATTCACGCGGTTCATAATCACCACCACCATTATCTGATGCAGCAGCACCCGCAAGGGCACCAACACCTAAACCTGTAGCAGCACCGATACCAGCACCTTTACCACCACCAGCGGCACCGCCTACAGCCGTACCTAAAAGACCACCAAATAACATACCTTTGGCAACCTTGTTACCGCCGCCACGTCTTCGGCCTTCACAGTGTCTGCGATAATAACGCATTTCACTACGCGATAATCCAGGATATTCATTATCATTATAATATCGGCGACGTGCTTGCAATGCATCAGTACAGAATAAACCTGTCAGTAATGCACCAAATGCAAATACTGATACGATTTTCTTGATATTCATCCCTACTCCCCTTTTTTACTTTATTTAAGCCATTTTTACTTATAATTACTATACAAAATTGTCAAATAGAAAATCAATATTATAATAAAAAACCCTCCCAAATAGGGAGGGCATTCTGAAAAGATTCTATATGTACACGTTTTAGTACATGCCACCTGGCATACCGCCCATACCTGGCATACCACCCATTGGTGGGCCAGCTGGGGCTGTTTCTTTCTTATCTTGCGGTAAATCACAGATAGTTGCTTCAGTTGTAAGCAATAATCCGGCAATAGAAGCCGCATTTTGGATCGCTGAGCGCGTCACCTTCGCTGGATCAATAATACCTTGAATAACCATATCAGTATATTCACCTGATTTTGCATCAAAGCCTTTATTGCCCGTTTCAGCTTTCACGGCATTGACTACCACTGATGATTCAAAGCCAGCATTTGAAGAAATAATGCGCAATGGTTCTTCCATTGCACGTGCAACAATTTGCACCCCAAGCTGTTCGTCACCTTCAAGTTTAAGCTCAGTAACTGCTTTTTGTGCACGAATTAATGCAACGCCACCACCCGCAACAATACCTTCCTCAACGGCGGCACGTGTTGCGCTTAATGCATCTTCAATGCGATCTTTTTTCTCTTTCAATTCAGTTTCAGTTGCAGCACCAACTTTGATAACTGCAACACCGCCGGCAAGTTTTGCCAAACGTTCTTGCAATTTTTCACGATCATAATCAGAGCTGCTATTTTCTATTTGAGCTTTGATTTGCATCACGCGGCCTTTAATATCTTCTGCAGAACCTTGACCTTCAATAATGGTGCAATCATCTTTAGTTACCATTACCCGTTTTGCAGAACCTAGATCACCAAGTGTGATCGCTTCAAGTTTTAAGCCAAGATCTTCTGAAACTAATTTAGCAGAGGTAAGAACAGCAATATCTTCAAGCATTGCTTTACGACGATCACCAAAGCCAGGTGCTTTTACTGCACAAACTTGGAGCGTACCACGCAATTTGTTTACTACTAATGTTGCTAATGCTTCACCTTCAACATCTTCAGCAACAATTAATAATGGACGTCCCGCTTTTGCAACTTGTTCAAGCACGGGAAGTAAAGATTTCATTGAGCTAACTTTTTTCTCAACAATCAAGATCGCTGGATTTTCTAATGCTGTTTCCATCTTTTCTGAATTTGTCACAAAATATGGAGATAAATAACCACGATCAAATTGCATACCTTCAACAACATCAAGCTCATCGTTCATACCTTTTGCTTCTTCAACGGTAATCACGCCATCTTGCCCAACACGTTCCATTGCTTCAGCAATTTGTTTACCAATAACTGAATCTGAGTTTGCTGAAATGGTCGCAATCTGCTCGATTTCTTTTTTGCTATTAATTGGTTTTGAACTTTTTTTAATTTCATCAACCGCAATGGTTACTGCTTTATCAATACCGCGCTTGAGTTCCATTGGATTTGCACCAGCAGTAACAAACTTATTACCTTCGCGGTAAATTGCCTGTGCAAGTACGGTTGCTGTTGTAGTTCCATCACCAGCGATATCAGCAGTTCTACTTGCTACTTCGCGCACCATTTGTGCGCCCATGTTTTCTAATTTATCAGCAAGTTCAATTTCTTTTGCAACGGTAACCCCATCTTTGGTAATTGATGGAGAACCAAATGAACGTTCAAACGCAACATTGCGTCCGCGTGGCCCAAGCGTAACTTTTACCGCATCGGCTAGCGCATCAACGCCTTTACGTACTCGTTCGCGTGCTTGTGAACCAAATAAAATTTGTTTAGATGCCATTATATATGCTCCTTATTGCTTATTCTTGATCAAGAATGCCGAGAATTTCATCTTCACGCATGATTACATGCTTTTCATCAGCTTCTGTGCCACTATATTTACCAAAGTAAATCGTGTCACCTACTTTTACTTGTAGCGGAAGTACGTTTCCTGCTTTATCACGATGTCCTGGACCAACCGCAACTATAGCACCAGTTTGTGCTTTTTCTTTTGCTGCATCAGGAATAATAATACCACCAGCAGTTTTTTCTTGTTCTTCAATACGTTGGACTAACACACGATCACCAAGTGGACGGAATTTTTCAAACATCGTTGCTCCTTCCCGTAAAAATTGGAAATTAACTTTATAGAACCTATATCAAATTCATCAATATATACCCTGAAACATAAGTATAATTGTCAGTTTTAGTATAAATAAAAATCTTAAAAACTCAACTAACGTTTTCTTACAATAACTCACTCAGATATTTATGATTGAGCGCAGGTAGAAGTCCCCTTACAACATCCTTTGCTCTGAGATGTTTTATCTCGTTCCCGATCATCCTGAGCTTGTCGAAGGACAGGCTCATCGCCTGCTTCTATGGTCTTTTCGATCAACTCACGCAATTTTTCAGGTGTTGGTTGATAAAGATCAATAATATTACCTGAAGGATCTTTGATGCTTGCCATAATACCATGAAGTGCTTCTTTGGGTTCACGAACAAAGGTCATTTCATCACGCCATGCCTCATAGACCTCTTGGAGATCTTCAACTTCAAGAACTAGCCCGGTTCTGATCCCTTCTTCTGACGCCTGGGCTGATGTTGGACACAAGCCGATATTAACGCCATGTAAGCCAAGTTCTACCCATTTATCTTTTAAATGGAACAAAAGTTTTAAGCCAAGTTTTTGATAAAACTCCACCCCTGCAGCCAAATCCGACTGCATAAGAATAATCATTGAAACTTTTTTGACGCGCACTTTACTCATGCTACCCTTTATTTACAGAAAAGATCCTCTCTATACTCCTTTAGTGTACCATTTTCATAAAAAAGGGCTATATTATGCGTGCTATTTACCCTTCATTAATATCGGCAGATCTACTTAATCTTGAACTCGTACTCAAGGAATTTAATCCGCTTGTACCAGGTTATCATCTTGATATCATGGATAATAACTTTGTCCCAAACTTGACCTGGGGCCCCCAATTTATGCAGGCAATTGCACGCAAAACAACCAAACAACTTTGGGTTCATTTAATGGTTGATGATCCTTTGAAGATGATCGATATGCTTGAATTGCCAGCAAATTCTATCGTCGGTTTTCATATTGAATCAACTAATAAAATTGAAGAAACAATTATACGCATAAAAGGAAAAAAATGTTTGCCGGGGATGGTAATCAAACCAAAAACACCGGTAGCAGATATTGAATCATATTTGGCTATGATTTATCAGGTGAATGTGATGTCTGTTGAACCTGGCTTTTCTGGTCAGCAATTTTTGCTTGAAGTGTTGCCCAAAATTGGCGAACTTGCCACCATACGTACTGAACAAGGTATAAACTATAAAATTGCTGTTGATGGTGGGGTTAATGAGAATAACATTGCAGAACTGCAATCATTAGGTGTTGATCGTTATGCCATTGCTTCCGCTATATTTAGCAAATCTGATCCCATAGAAGCATATAAAAAATTATGTGAATAAATTTTTGAGAATCAATCAATAAAAAACTCGTTTAAGAACTCAGGTCTTAAACGAATAAAAAAATAGGTGTGCCGAAATTGGCACACCTATAAAAGGAGTCTAGGCTATAACGCGTAGAGTTATTTTACAGCTTTTGCAATTTGTTTAAGCTCATTCAAGCGTGCTTTTTGATTTGCCTTGTTGTTTTCTTTAACTGCTTTTCTATAAGCTTTCATTATAATTGCTGCTTTTGTTCTTTGTAATTGAGTAGCTTTAGAGCTTACTTTAATAGTGTTATATATAACTCGCGCAGATTCTTTAGCTTTATTTTTCTCTTGTTGATTCATCGGTCGAGTTAAATAACGGTATGCACCGTACAAGGTTGTACCTGCTGCTACTGTACCACCAGCAATTAATGCATTTTTCTGAGTGATATATGGTGAAACAGTTTCAGTTACATTAGTTGCAAATTCAGAGTTGTAACCTTGCTTTGCAAGATCCCAAAGGTATGAACCTGTTTTAACTGCGATGCCTTTACCATACTTGTGGTCTACTGCTAAACCAGTTGCAATTGTTGTCGGAATAGTAACTGCTGCTTTTGTTTTACGACTTGAGTTGTATACTTTTTTCGCACCAGTTTTTGTACCATTAACAATCGCTTTAGAACTAGCTTTAACACCGTTGTAAGATTTAGTTACTGCTTTCTCAGTTAACGTACCACGTTTTACTGAATTACCATTACGATAGTTACGAATAGCGTTCGCTGTTTCAGCTACTGCTACTGTACCAGCTGCGATACCTGCTATTGTATATGGATTCTTAGTTATTCGCTTCCAAAGACTAGGAACATAGTTAAATACAATGGCACGAGGATTGTGCGTTGCAAATTTACGATCTGTTCCAAGTTCAATAACTTCCACTCCATTAGCCACAAATGGCAATGATAACGCACCTAATAGTGCAATATTGAAGAATTTCTTCATAGAAATATCCCCCATTTAGGATTTCGAATTACACGGGTGATCAGCACACCATGTGAGACCCCCATCTCTTTATCCAGCCTACCAGAAATGAACGCCTTGTCAATTGAATCGTTTTTTACTGCATGTTTATTTCAGATAGAACTTACCATACAGTATCTCGTAAAACCATACTGACGTCAAAAGCCCCCTAAAAAAGAAGGTATGCGCTTCAGGCGCATACCTATGAAAACTTCTATTACTATCTTAAATATACGTATTTATGCATCTTTTTTATCAGATTTTTGAGCTACATAATAGCCTGTTGCTACGGCACCAGCTACTACCGTTGCAGCAATTGCAGCAGTAGATTTTGGATATTCAGCAATTAATTTAGCAACACGGTTATCAGTCACCGCTTTCACTACTGCTTCTTGTGAAGGAAGAGAAACTGAAACTTTATTATAGACGGTTTTAATACGTCCCGTTGGTTCTACTGGTTGAGCAGTTCGAGCTGCTGCACCAGAAAACAAATCGCGTAGTGTATAACCAGTTAGATGCTCTACAGTTCCTTTTCCAGTTGCCCATTCCACTGGTCCTACAAATGTAATAGCCTGAGCTGGAATAGTTACTGAAAGAGTACATAAAACAAACAATGCAACGTTGAAGAATTTCTTCATAAACGTCCCTTAAATGAAAGAAGTTATTAAAATAATAAAAAACTGAGCCCCCTCTGAGAGCACTTTTTCCAGAATACTTAAAACACCCTTCCTCTCAATGTTTTAGGGTTATTAATAGCTTTTGTGCCAAATAGATTATTTCTAGTTAGAGAAAACTCACGTATACAGTTGCTTCAGATAGAGCTAAATCTATAGGCTTAAGAGTACTTATTTTCAGGAGATATCAAATGAAGTCATACGTATATCTTATGATTGGAGCACTTATGATCAGTCAAATAAGCAATGCTGAACAAGCTATATTTGCCGGCGGCTGTTTCTGGTGTATGGAACCTCCTTTTGAGAAGTTAACCGGCATTCAGGAAGTTATTGCTGGCTATACCAGGGGAACGGGTTCAAATCCTACCTATAAAGACTATGCTCAAAAAGGGCATATTGAAGCTGTTCAGGTAACATTTGATCCGCAAAAAATCTCCTATCCAGAGTTATTAGACATATTTTGGCGCCAGATCAATCCAACCGATGCTGGCGGCCAATTTGGCGATCGTGGCCCGCAATATCGCTCAGCTATCTTCTATCATACCCCTGAACAAAAAAAGCTTGCTGAACAGTCAAAAGAGCAATTGGCTCAATCTGGCCGATTTGATAAGCCCATAGTTACTGAAATCGTGCCGGCACAACCATTTTATAAGGCAGAAGAATATCACCAGAATTATGCCAAAAATCATCCCTGGCGCTATAAATGGTTTCGATCGGGTTCTGGGCGGGATGCCTACCTCCGGAAGATCTGGAGCCCCCAAAATAAGCCTAAAATAGCCAAAAACAGTAAAAAAACAGCTAAAAACACCTTTAAAAAGCCTTCAGATGAGCAATTACGTACAATTCTCACCTCCCTGCAATATAAGGTAACCCAACAAAATGGCACCGAACCCCCCTTTAAAAACATGTATTGGAATAATACTGAACCAGGGATTTATGTGGACATCGTCTCGGGAGAACCCCTTTTTAGTTCCTCAGATCAATTTATATCAAAAAGTGGCTGGCCGAGCTTTACCAAGCCGCTTGAACCAAGCAACATAATTGAAAAACGGGGCTGGTTTAGCACCGAAGTTCGCAGTAAACAGGCCGATTCTCATTTGGGAGACGTATTTAAAGATGGTCCACCCCCAACTGGCCTGCGTTATTGTATGAACTCTGCGGCATTGCGCTTTATTCCAGTAAAAGATTTAGAAAAAAAAGGCTATGGAAAGTATCTAAAGTTATTTAAATAGAGCGATTTACAACTTCCCCTATATCATTTATTTTGAAATTATATACTAATTTAGGGGAATTTATATGAATCGCACAGTTCCAATTACTCTTTTTTTATTGACCAATCTCGTGGGCATCGCACCACTGCACGCGCATATCTACCTTTTCTCTCATGGATTTGGCGATACCTACCGCCAAGCATATAAATATATGAAACAATATACCTGGCTGGGCAAAACAGTTAGAAATAAAAACTATATTTTGGGTACCCCAATCAAATTATTCAACTATCCGGATGCAATATATAAAGGAATGCCAAAACTTACTCAGGTAAATCTTGGTCAAAAAGGTGATGTTGATGCACTCAAAAAAGCATATGATGAAATTCAAGATGAGAGTATCGTTCTATTTGGAACATCTCGTGGTGCTTCAACTGTAGTTAACTTTGCCGGTATACATGATACGTACAAGCTTAAAGCTATTATTGCTGAATGTCCTTTTGATCATATAGATAACGTATTTAATACGCATTGGTTTGTAATGGCCAGTTCATGGCTCGTAAGCAAACCTCATCTTTATGATTTCTTTCTTTGGATCACGCAATATAAAAAAGATGGCGAACATCCAATCAATCATGTTGGCAACATAGATCCTAACTTACCAATCATGTTTATCTGCACAAAATCAGACACCATTGTGCCGTATAATTCAACACTAAATTTATACAAAAAGATTATTGCAAGCGGCCACAAGCATGCCTATATCGTGCACTTTGAAAGAGGACGCCATTCTGATTTAATCAGAGGTAAAGATGCTCAAAAACTCAGAAATATTGTGCATGCATTTTACGCCAAATACGATCTTCCGCATAATCAACTATTTGCACAAGCGGGGAAATGGACACTTGAACACGAATGCCAACCAACTCTTGAAAGCTTGATATAAGTAACTATTTATCTAACTGGGTTCAAATTAAATTACATTCGGGTATAATTGAGGTATCTTTTGTGCCCGTAGCTCAGTTGGATAGAGCGACGGACTTCTAATCCGTAGGTCGCAGGTTCGAATCCTGCCGGGCACACCAATTTCACCTTTTTTTAATTCAAGCATTAATTAAATTCGGTCAATTTTTTAATCATTTCTGCCTCTTATTCAAAAATTAAATAAAGAAATCTGTTTATTAGTTAGAAAGAAGGGCTGTTGCAAAACCCCCTAGAATAGGGTATTTTGTGATTAATGGGCAATTGGGGGTTATTTTTTATGAAAATTATATCATGTCTAAAATCTTTACTAAAAAATCTCATTGGCTCAAATAAGAATAAAGTATCTCAATTAAACGAATTAAAATTGAGTCATAATAAATTAGAGCGCTTTTTTAAGTGTAGACGCTGCTTTTATCTTCAATATAGATTAGGGATGAAATTGCCAACTCTAGGCGGCTCATTTGCACTAAGTAATGCTGTGGACCATCTTTTAAAAAGAGAATTTGATCAATATCGAACCAAGCAGGAACCACATCCTGTTTGTGTAAAATATTCTATAAGTGCAATTCCTTTTGACCACTCAGAATTTTCCTCATGGCGTAAAAATCTTTCTTATTTAATTCCCAACACAAACATAACTATTGGTGGAAAGCTTGATGATGTTTGGATCAATAAGAGAAATCAAGAATTAATAGTAGTCGATTATAAATCTACATCCAAAAAAGATGGTATTGATCTTAATATGGAAATACCTTCGCATTGGAAGCGACAAGTGGAAATTTATCAATGGATTTTGCGTAAAAATGGATTTTCAGTTTCTGATACTGCTTACTTTGTTTACTGCAATGCTAAAAAAAGTTTAAATCGGTTTGATAAAAAGCTTTTATTTGATATAGCACCTCTCTCGTATAAGGGAGATGATTCATGGGTGGAAAAAATAATAGAAGATGCTTATGAATGTCTGAAATCAAATCAAATACCTGAAGTAAGTGAAGGATGTGATTATTGTAAATATTGGGAAGGTGTAAGAAAATGCATAGAAAAAATATTATAGCAGAATTATTTACTTTTTTTACTTCATTAATGAGAAAAATAAAATATTGGTTAAGTTTGTGTATAGACAAACTAAGAGAAGCTGAAAAATTACGTAGGAAAGGAGAAACAGCATATGATTATGCTAAAGAACAATCTAGAATTGATACTAGAGTTGCTCTTTCTAAGATTCAAAATCAATTAGACAATTTTTCATTTCAAAGTGTTTTTGAACCCAAACAATATGAATCTGAATGGTTTGGCAGAGAAATTCCCCAAATGGCTACAACCGAGGAGCAAATTAAATCTTTGCTTTTAAATATTGAAGGACCTTATGGTATCAATTTGCTTAAGCCTCAAAGCGTTAACTGGTTGTCACCATTGTTAGATGATGTGCAAAACCGAGATAATAAATACTATGACAATAGGATAAAGAAAATCCGAAAGCACATAGAATATGTACATTCTAAACTAACCAAAGATATTGAGAGGGCAAATAAGCTTAGAGAAGCAAATATTAAGGGAGAAAAGTCCGCAATAGAAGAAATTGCTTTCCTAACTTTGCTTAAATATCCTTTTCCAGAAATTTTCAGGGGTAAAACAGATATTTTGTATGATCCAGAAAATCGTATTATTTTGATTTTGCTAGAAATTCCTGACTTATCTTCGATTTCGATTGTGAAACAGAAAAAAAGAAAATATGATTGGGGAGATTGGGTAGAGATATCTACTAGAGTTCAGAAAAAACTTAAAGAAGATATTTTATATTCACTTTGCATTCGAACAGGATATCTTGTGGCCAACTCTGATACCAGCAATAATGTTGACCTTGTTACAGTAAATATTAAACAGAATTGGACTGACCCTGCTACAGGTTCACTCAAGACAGGAACGGTTGCTTCTCTTCAAGCCTCTAAAAAAGATTTTTGCTCATTACAACTAGATCGGATTGAACCGAAAGCATGCTTTCGGCATCTAAAGGGAGTATCCACTCCATCAATAGAGAATATCTCTGCCATTAAGCCGATTTTTGATTTAGATATGAACGATCGAAGGATAGTAGAAAATAAACAGGTAAGTGAATCTTTAGATCCTAATGCTAATTTAGCAGCAATGCCATGGGAAGATTTTGAGCATTTAGTTCGTCAATTATTTGAGTGGGAATTTGGCAACAAAGGTATCGAAGTAAAAGTGACATGTGCTTCTCGAGATCGAGGAGTTGATGCTATTATGTTTGACCCAGATCCTTTAAAAGGAGGTAAATATGTTTTACAAGCTAAGAGATATAATCGAACAGTAGATGTAGCAGCAGTAAGGGATCTCTATGGAACCGTTGTTAATGAAGGCGCAAATCGAGGTATTTTGGTAACTACAAGCAGGTATGGACCAGATACCTACGAATTTGCTAATGGTAAGCCCATTTCATTGGTTGATGGACAACATTTAGTTCAGATGCTTACAAAACATGGCAAAAATTACCACATCAAATTAGAAAAATAGTTATAACTTTTACTCTCTTTTCATATATTAAATTTTTTAGTTGCAGGTAGTTTATTTCATATACTTCTTGAATTCAGTAAATAATCTTTTATTTATCTCAAGTTTATGCAGCTTCTTGCTTTTCTTCTTCAACAAACAATTCACTAAACTCATCTGCAATTCGTTTTAAATCGTTTTTTATTTCATCAGAAATATCTTCAGGTTTCTTATCATTATCATCTCCTTCTTCATTAGGAGACCGAGACCTCTCTCCTCTAGATTTGTTTTAATTATTTTCTGACGATTCTTTAGTTTTGATATTTTTAGACTTAGATGCTTGTTCTTTTCTTTTGTTTACAAAATAAGCTGTCTCTTCGTCTGAAGTGTTACTCTTAGAATTCAAATGAAATGCTGGATTAGAAGAATTCTGACAAGACTTATTTTCATTTTTTTTACATATCAAATAGAGAGTTCCTACCAAAAAAACACCCCCAGCAATTGTTAACCCCACAGGATTAGCTACAGCTGGAAGAACCGAAATTACCACGGAAGTAGCACCAAATGTTATAGCATCAACATTGTGGACTAAAATATCAGAATTAGTAATACAAAAATGACTATTCTTAACAGTAATAGTGTATAAGGTTGTAGAAATTTCAGCATTTTATACGGAGTTTACTAAACAATTATCACATAAATAATCTCCTACTTTTATATCTTTAGCTTGAATCCAAGTTTGTTTTTGAGGTAAATAAAATCTTTGATGAATTCCAGCTTGAATAATATCATTACTTGTTACAATTCTAACTAAAGTAGAAACATGCTGAGTAGAAAGAGTATTATTGGAGCTTCACAATATTGATGCATACTATTATATGTAACTATTCGATCATAAATAGTTAAAGATGAGATAGTTTTATAACCTTCATTGACAATAGTATCTGCAGTCAGACCTTCTTGTGCCAATAAAGATGTATTAATAAGCAAAGTCCAATATATAAAAACTATTAATATAGAAAATTTACTCAAAATAATATCTTTTTTTGAAAATAGATACTCAGCACAGAAATTTATACTCTTTTTCCTAGTTAAGTAAACTAGAAGCTTACCATTCCTATCTTCTCTTCATTCTTTTATAAATAATTCCCTAATCCCCCGCCTAACTCATAGATAAAACATCTTTTTTATTGTATATACCTAAATTCTAATAAGGCTATAAAGAGGAAATAAAATAGATATGAAAAAAACTATAAGATCAACAGATAGAAAAGCTTCTATTATCAATGCTGCTCGCATTTATTTATTAATAAAAAAATAAATATTGCATCAATCTACTTAATCTAGTCTTCTTCTTTTAAATAGATAATCGTTATGAGTTCCATCCCAACCAGGATTGTCTATGCGATTATAATTTGAAAAACAACTCATAAGATCATATCCTCTCTCATAAAGAAAAGACACTATCTCTTTATAATGATTATTTCTTATTTCAATAAGAAGATAATCGAAGGTTGTTCTATCAAAATCTATTCCTTTTAAAACATTAAATTCATATCCTTCCACATCTAAAGAAAAAAAATTAATATGCTGAAGTTCACATTCATCAAGAACTGACTGAAGACTTCGCATAAGAACTTTTTCATTACCGGTATGTCCTGATTGAAACCCAGACATAGGACCCCCATTGAAACAACCATATGCATAGGTATTATCTTCTTTAAATGATCCCAAGGCGCACTGAAAACATTTTGCATTAGGACGATTCTTACATAATTCTGTAAAAAATTCTTGAAAAGGTTCTATTAAAATACCAGTCCATTCATAAGAATCTTCCAATAATTTAGTATTAGAAGGAACTAATCCCGTATATGCCCCTACTTCAATAAAAGTTCCATTTTTAAAATTCATTATTCTAGCTAATTTATGATCAAAGGGAACTCTATTAGAATCTTTTTGTGAATATGTTTTTGAAGGAATTTCTAATGAAATTAGCGAACAATGTATTAAAAAAATAAATAAAAAACCTACCCTAGAACAAGGGTATCTCTCCCAACATATCATTTATATTTACTCCTCTCTTTTTTTATTAACTCTCTCTTCAATCACTCCTCACTTTGCTTTTCTTCTTCAACAAACAATTTGCTAAATTCATCGGCAATACGTTTCAAATCGCTTTCTATTTCATCGGAGAGATCTTGAGTTTCTTCAATCGTACGATACACTTCTTCGTATACTGATTTCACGTAGCTGACAAAGCGATTAGCAAAGGTACGAACTTTTTTAAGTGGGATTGGATCAAGATAATTTTCACGCAATAGAAATAACATTAATACTTGATCAACAAATGAATAGGTAACATATTGTGGTTGCTTGAGAAGTTGTATCGCAATTGCGCCACGCGATAATTTGCGTTGCGAAATTTCATCGAGCTCAGTACCAAATTGAGCAAAATCAAGTAATTCATGATATTGCGCTAATTCAAGACGCAATGCCTTAGTAACTTTTTTCATTGCTTTTGTTTGTGCAGCACCACCAACCCGAGATACCGAAAGTTCTACATTCACAGCAGGCCGTACGCCTTGGTTAAATAATTTGGTATCCAAGAATATCTGGCCATCAGTGATTGAAATTAAGTTTGTTGGAATATATGCAGTAATATCATCACTTTGAATTTGCACAATCGGTAATGCGGTGATTGAACCGCCATTAATTAATTTTCCCGCACGTTCAAGCAATCGTGAATGCAAATAAAACACATCACCGGGATATGCTTCACGCCCTGGTGGCCGGCGTAATAATAAAGACATTTCACGAAAGGCAGTTGCATGATTACTTAACGTATCATAGACAATCAATACATCTTTACCCTGATCCCGGAAATATTCTCCAATGGTACAACCAACATACGGTGCAAGATATTGATTCAATGCTGTTTGCCCAGCATCAGCACTCACGATGGTGGTATATTCAAGTGCCTCATTTTCTTCAAGTAGCTGAACTAAGCGCGCAATATTTGCTTGACGTTGTGCAATAGAAACGTAAATACAAATAACGCCTTTTCCTTTTTGATGCAAAATGGCATCAACTGCTACTGCAGTTTTTCCAGTATTACGATTACCGATAATCAATTCACGTTGCCCTCGGCCAATTGGTACTAATGCATCAACTGCAACAAGACCTGTTTCTAATGATTGATTAATAGGGGAACGATCAATAATAGGTGCTACAGCTGCTTCAACTGGCCGTAATTCTGTTGTTTTAATTTCCCCTGCTGCATCAATAGGATTACCTAACGCATTTACCACACGTCCAAGCATCGCATCACCCACCGGCGCTTTAAATACTTCACCTGTTCTTCTGGCAACTTCAAGTTCGGTAACCGGGATAGAATTGTATAATAAAAATATTGCAACTGAATCTTCATCTAAATTAAAGATGATACCACGATTTCCTTGGGCAAAATTAATAAGTTCCCCATACATTGCATTATTTAAGCCATGTACATGGCAAATGCCATCACCAACTTGAACAACTATCCCAATCTCTTCAAGTTTTTCCTCAGGTACTCCCTTAAGTGATTTCTCGAATAAGGATACTAAATCAGTACTTTTCATTTTCATTTAACGTTCCTCATTTCACCCAGAAGAAACGCTTGATACACTTGTTTGATTTTTTTATCAATCGAGTATTCCCATAAAAACGTTTCACTTTGCATTTTAATTCCCGCAATCAATGCAGGATCAATCGTATATTTCTCTATAATATCGCAGTCAGTTTGTTGCGCAAGAAACTTAACTAATTGAGTTTTTTGTTGTTCATGTAACGGAGCCGAACTAGCAATCATAAATGGCATAATTCGATGTTTTTTACGATATAACGCCGCAGCTCGTGCAAATACTAATGGCAGCAATTCGCCACGCTTATGATCAATCAATAAATTCATAATATCAAAACAACAATCAGGCAATTGATACTCATCGCGCAAATGTTTTTCTAAAAGTTGCTTTTTTGTTCCATTTGATAAAAGTGGCATTTTTAAAAAAAATAATGCCCATCGATTACGTTTAAAATCACGGGCAAACTGATCAATATGTTCATAATCAGCACGTGAAATAGTATCACCACACCAATTTAAAAATGCCATCGCATATTTCTTTATGAGCACTGCTTGCTGATCCATCAATGCCCTTTATCGATTTGTTGAATGAGTTCTTCTACAAAGTGACTATTTTCTGAAGCTTGTGAAAATTTTTCAGTAAGCGTCTGCCGAACTTCTTTAAAAATATCGGGCAATAGTTCCCGCTCCATAAGTTCTTGCGAAATTCGTTTTGAACGTATTTGACGCAATACACCAACTCTTTCTGCATTCTCTTTAGTTTCTTGCTCATGTTGTGTAATAGCTTTTTGATATTGAGCCTGCCACTGATCTACCTTTTCAACAAGCTCTTTACCACGCGCTTCTTGCAATTCAATCGAGCGATTGAGCTCATGAACACGCCAAATAAGCATACGCTTTTGTTCAACTAGCCCTTGCATATGAGCTTCTTTTTCACTCATTTGCTCGCATATCATATCCAGCGCATATCGCTTGAATAAATATATTATTACGCCAACTAATGCCGCAAAATTAAGTATTCGAAATACAAAAGCTATTATCGTACTACTCAACATGAGCGATCCTTGAAATCAATTGCTGAACAAGTTCATTTTTATATGCCTGCTTTTCCTGTGAAGAAACTTGTTTAATTGGCAATTCTGCTAGTGCATGCTGCACGATCGGAAATACCACATACTCAAGATCAGGGGTTTGACGAGAAAAGTATGATTGATAAGACAACCAACGTGCATATTTTTTGCTTTCACCCAATGCAATTTTATTTTTTTGATCTTCGATTGCGTGTACAAGTATATCTTGCTCACCTTGCTCTTGTGTTACTGCATGCCACACCGGAGTAAATAAAAAATAGCGCAGTAATAAATAAGCGATCAAAAAATGAAATGCTTGAATGAGCAGCGTGATATTTATATCCATATTTTACACTGCACCAATTGAAATAATTATCCACGAAAAATTAAAAAGAGCGAAATAACTAACGCATAAATAGCAGATGTTTCTACCATTACCATGGAAAGAAACATGGTGGCCCGAATTTGACCAGCATTTTTAGGATATTTACCAATATTTTCGCACGCCTTCATGCCAACAAGTCCCTGCCCTATTGCCGGTCCCAAACCGCCCAAGCCCATCGCTATTGCGGCACCAAGAAACGCTGCTGCTTTTGCATAAACTTCTAGATTTTCCATGCGAATCCTTTACATAAAAAGGTTACTTGCGACTGTCTTGTTCAAAACTACCGCGCTTTTACCCACATTTACAAGGATATCGTTTGTTGTGGTTTACTCAAGTATGAATTCGAAAAAGATGGGGTAAGCTCCTGCATAAACGTATTAACTTGTTGTATCAATTCATCCTGATACGCACTGTCTGATTCAAACTCTTGAGCACAATCAAGTATTAATACGGGAACTTCTTGTAGTGTTGGTAAAATACCTTCTTTTTTTTGTAACCACGTATCATGACGATCATGAAGCTGTTTTAAATAGTCTAATGAAACAGTTGCTTCTTCCTGACGATCTCGTTTAATTAACCGCTGATAACATATTTCTGGATTAGTACGTAAATAAATAAAACCAGCTGGTTGGGTAACATATTGTTCAACTAACCAGGCAAACCATTCTTGATATAATTTCCATTCAAGCGCATTCATATGGCCATTCTCGAATGCATTTTTTGCAAAACAATAGCGGTCAGAAAAAACTGAACGTTCAAGTACCGAAATTGGATACGGATTTTGTTTCATCTGCTCTTCTTGCGCACGAACTCTGGTAACAAAAGCATATGATTGAAACGTATACGCCCAACGAGTGGTATCAGTATAAAAACGTTCAAGTAAATTATCTTTTCCCGTGCCAACTGATTGCCATTGATCAACTGGTTCATAAATAACTGGTACCGTAAGATACTCTTGAATGATATTCAAAAACGTAGACTTGCCAGCACCTATATTCCCTTCAAGAACAACATATTGTGGTGTTTCTGATTGGGCGCTCTTCACGGATACCTCATAAAAAAATAATATACATAAAATCATTTCTGCTTGATTGAGGATAGCAGAAAAAAACAAAATACGATAAGCTTTGTTTTCGTTAATAAAAAAGGAAATCTCATTACCAAAACACCATAATTACTATGAACTTTTTCTTTAAAACTACCCTTTCGCTTATACTTACCTCAAGCATTCCTGCACTCATCATGCCGATGAACTTTGATGATATCGATATTTTTAATGATCCATTGGTAAATGCATTTGTTGATGAAAATGATTGGAGTATTTATCGGGATGCATCTGATATTGTTACCTGTCTCGATGATCTTAAAATCATTGATCTGCTTAAAATACGATTCTTTTTACGCACAAGCCCGCTCAATAGCCGTAGTGTGTTAGATCTACCAAGCTTCATCCCGTTTCGTGATTATGAAAAAAGCAAAACATTTGGTTTTCATATCTTTTATAATGAAACAGCCCGCATGGCATTTGTAAAAAATCGCTCTGATGTCAGCGCCTATCTTGCAATAAAAACCAGAGAATTGCGTGAAGCAATACGAGCTACCCTGGAAGAAATTAATAAATTAATAGCACCACTTGATATTGATACCGATATGGTGCTTGCTTTGTTTGAAAATCTTACTGTACAAGAACGGCGCGCCGGTTTGCTCTTATACTTCATGCGTTCATTTGAAAAATGGTACTTTGAAGCACAAATGCCACTGTATTATCGTGAACGTAATTATTTTTTAACTGAAGAAGAACAAAACTTTGTTGAACAAGAGTTAGGCCAAGCAGATCCTGAAGATCAAGCTGATCTTGAAAAAAATCATCTTATTAGCGATCGTTTTGGCGGTGGTGATTTGCGCATGTATCTTGGTTATAAGCTGCAAGATGAAGGTAATTGGGAGACAATGCTTGGAGGATTTATAACGTTCCCGATCTCATTTACCATTGGCTCTGGCTTTTTCGGCTCAGTGTATAAAAAAAATTGTTGCCCTCCATTATTTGATCTTGCACTTCTGTGTGGTGATGAAATAGATGGCGAATTAATAGAAGAACAAGGCGAACAATTTTTACTCAAAGCACTTGATAATACATCAGGTACATTGCTCGATACGCATTTAGGACGCAATAAACATGTTGGACTTGGGGCCTTTGCTCGTTTTAAAACACCACTTTCTTATTTTATTGCATTGCCATGGGCAACTAATTTTGTATTTAAAACACAATTTTCATGTGAATATCTTACGCCAGCAAATCAAGTACGTGGTTTTGTAGAAAAAGATGATTCAAGAGATTTTGAAGGACGAACTTTTCAAAATCTTCCGGAAAAAGAAGCTGAAGAAGCGCTTGCTTTTCTTACTCAAAAAATAACTGATCGTTTGTTCCCATTCAATTTATGTACGCGCGTACAACCGGGTTTCATTTTTCATTATAATTCAAAATTTGTATATGAATGTCCCCGTGTTGGTTTTTATGTTGGTTCAGATTATTGGTTGCAAACTCAAGAAAAACTCAGCAATATAAGAAGACCACGTCGTTTAAGAGGAAAAACTCTCGATATAGAAGCGGCGCGTCTTCCATTAGCATTCCAGGGCAAAGTTTCTGGCGGGGTTTTCGGGAAACATGTCGGCGATCGTAATCGTATATGGACTTTTGGCCTGAATGTTGAATTTCCAACATGGAACTCTGGAATTGGTGATGATATTACTATTACGTTTAATGTAGATGTAAATTTCTAACCTTTCATCATACAGGGGTGATTGTATGAAAAAGTTGTTTTGCACGTTTATGCTGGGCATGTCGCTTTTTGCTTGTGCAAAAAACACAAAACCGGTTGCAAATATCGTACTAAAGCTTCCTGCTCTTAAATTTCTTGATGGTAAATCATACGGCATCGATGGACGCACGG
>Ga0210096_1000258_pt1 | contig 19773 bp, 18 predicted proteins | sample China_Galinas_PW_4_FD_184864 | JGI IMG/M metagenome (GOLD analysis project Ga0210096, IMG submission 184864) | Wetland microbial communities from San Francisco Bay, California, USA, that impact long-term carbon sequestration - China_Galinas_PWA_D2... | ecosystem: Environmental > Aquatic > Marine... | reverse complement strand
CTCGACCTCGTCGAAATCAATCAGTGCATCCTGACGACGTACCCCGTACTGCACTGCGTTCAACCACTTCCCGGACTGTGAGGGCGGCGCACCGTGGGTCAGATGACCGCCGGCGGCAAGCGACATCCCCATCAGCGTGTCCCCCGGCCGCATCAACGCCAGATATACGGCGCCATTGGCCTGAGCCCCCGAGTGCGGCTGGACGTTGGCGAATTCGCAATCGAAAAGCTTACAAGCCCGATCAATCGCCAACGCCTCGGCAACATCGACAAATTCGCACCCACCGTAATAGCGCCGTCCTGGGTATCCCTCGGCGTACTTGTTGGTCATCACCGACCCCTGAGCCTCGAGCACGGCGCGCGATACGATATTCTCCGAAGCGATCAGTTCGATATGATCTTGTTCCCGAACCAACTCACCGCGAATCGCGGCGTAGACCTCGGAGTCGGTCTCGGCCAACGAAGCACCAAAAAAACGCTCGTAGAACCGATCGGAATACTCTGGCTTTGCGATGGACATGATCGTGAGTCCCTATTTGGATTCAAAGGGGCTGGGAGAGCTTCTCGACACGTTGAATATGACGGCCGCCCTCGAATGCCGTTTCGAGAAAAATCCTGAGACAGTCGCGGGCGACCTCGTCGCCGATCATCCGGCCTCCGAAGCAGATGACATTGGCATCGTTGTGCTGGCGAGCAAGACGCGCCCCCAAGCCATCGTGAACTAACGCAGCGCGGATCTCGGGATACCGGTTGGCGGCAATGCTGATTCCAATGCCGCTTCCACATACGAGGACTCCGCGTCGGGCTTTGCCGACCCTCAGTGCATGCGCCATGGCGTACCCAAAATCCGGGTAGTCGACCGACTCGCTGCCGTCGGCGCCGAGGTCGACGACGAGGCAACCCAGGGAGGTCAACTCTTGCTTGAGCGCTGTCTTCAGCTCGTAGCCGGCGTGATCACTGGCAATGGCAACGACATCCGCATTCATCTGCACGGTTCTTCGGAACAATGTACCGGGTTACAGCGAATAGTGATTGTCTCAATACCATATGTCGAACGAGCTGACCAGCCTGCCACAAGCTCTCGCATTTGACCAATGCCCATTGCCCATTGCCCAAAATCCCCTCTCGAGCAATGCGACAATCAGAGGTCCCAGTGGGTGATGAGAAAATTCACGATTGCCGATTGAGTTCGGAAAGCGATTTCCTTCGCTCAGAAAAAAGAGCCATCCCCTTATATTTATTGGCTGTCTTCGCCACCGAAATCAACGAATACTCCGAACACTTCCTTTTGCAATTGACAAGTTTCAGATGAGGTGTGCTAATTGATCTGCTGACTGAAATTTAAAGTGATCGGGCTGAATTCCCATGAGCGATGAGATTGATGACAAAGTACAGCGAGATGACGTTCTGCGCATGGCCGTAGACGTCGTCGCCGCATACGTCAGTAACAACCAGGTGTCGGCCGGACAAATTCCTGAGGTCATTCATAGCGTTTTCGGTTCGATGAGTGCTCTTGATGGGCCAACGGCGGAACTTGGATCCGCGCTTCAAAAGCCGGCCACGTCAATCCGCAAGTCGATCACGCCGGATTACCTCATCTGCTTGGAAGACGGCAAGAAGCTGAAGATGCTCAAGCGTCACCTGCGCACCACCTATGATATGACTCCCGAGGAGTACCGCGCTAAGTGGAATCTTCCTTCGGACTATCCGATGGTTTCTCCCAATTACGCCAAACAGCGTTCCGAATTTGCCAAGCAGATCGGGCTCGGGCGCAAAGCCGGCGAGAAGCGCGGGTCAAGACGATAGTCTCTGACGGCTGCGAGCACCGCGTGTCCGGTGTTTGCACCACACTTCCGACAAATCAGAACCGATCGTGATTGAAAGGCAAGTCGATTTCCGACAGTTCCTTGTCGTTTGAAACGTGAAAGGGCCCGGCAATCGTTGACTGCCGGGCCCGCTTCGCATTGATCCCAGGAGATTATTGGACGTAGTCGTACTTACCGTCCTTCCAGATGTAGAAAACATAGCCCGGCGCGGTGACATCGCCCTTCGCGTCGAAGCCGATATTGCCGAGAACCGTCTCGAACTGGTTGGCCCTCAGTGCATCGGCCACGGCGCCGGTGTCGGTCTTGCCGGCCTTCTCGACAGCCTGAGCCCACGCCTGAATGGCGCCGTAGGTGTAGAGGTTGTAGCCTTCCGGCTCGATGCCCTTGTCGCGGAACCGCTTGACCACCGGTTGGGCGACCGGGTTCTTGCGCGGATCGGGGCTGAAGGTCATCAGCGTCCCTTCACCGGTGTCGCCGGTAATTTTCCAGTATTCGTCGGTCACCAGCGCATCGCCGGAAACCAGTTGCGGCTTGTAACCCTGATCGTGGGCCTGGCGAATGATCAGGCCGGCCTCGGTGTGATAGCCACCGAGATAGATCACGTCGATGCCCTCGCTTTTCATCTTGCTGACCAACGCGGAGTAATCTTTCTCACCCGCGGTGTACGCCTCGTACATGGCCTCCTGGACGCCCCGCTCATTAAGCTGCTTCTTGGTTTCGTCGGCCAAACCCTTACCGTAGGCGGTCTTGTCGTGAAGGATGGCGATCTTCTTATCGCCGAAATGGTCGGCCAAATAGTTGCCGGCGACGATGCCTTGCTGATCGTCTCGACCGCAGGTCCGGAACACGTTGGGTCCGCCTTCTTCGGTCAGCTTCGGATTGGTCGAGGCTGGGGAAATCTGCAGGATGTTCTCCTCCTCATAGACCTTGGAAGCCGGAATCGACGAGCCCGAGCAGAAGTGCCCGGCCATGAAAACAACACCTTCGCTGGCCGCCTTGCTGGCCACGGCGACGGCCTGCTTGGGATCGCAAGCATCGTCTTCGACGAATAGCTTGAGCTTCTGACCAAGGACGCCGCCTGCGGCATTGATATCGGCAACGGCCATTTCCGCGCCGTTCTTCATTTGCTCACCGAACGTCGCATACTGACCGGTCATCGGGCCGGCGACGGCGATCGGAATGTCCGCCTTGGCTGCGCCAAAGCTTACCGCGGTCAAGGCGGCAACAGCTGCAAGAGCTGTCATAGCGTGCTTCATTTCGGATCGTCCTTCCCTGACATGAAGGTTGTTGGATTCACTTCATTTCGAGAGGCGGGAGACTTACCCCAAAAGGAGTACCCCGCCCCACATTTGTAACCATAGGTTAGCATGTCTGTGCTTGGTGACAATACTATGATTTCAAAACGCCTCCCGACAGTTAAAGATTGTTAATGCCTGCTCCGCCATCCGAACACACCGACCCGTTCGTAGAGCCAAGGGTATTGGGCAACCATCTTGTGGGCGCGAGTGAGCCGGAAGGCGAACGCGCCGATGATCATGAGGACCGCCGTATCGATGACATAACCACTCAGCGACAGGAGTTGCCCGTCGAACAGAGCGAATATCAGGAACCGAGACGCGCACCCCATCAAAGCGCAATAGACGATCACCTGCCAGAGAACCCCCCAGGTGTTGGCGACCGCCTGTCCAGCCATATACGCGGCGAAACCGATGATGACGACAGTAACGGCGAAAAAGACAGGCAGCGTGGTTCCCAGCAGCGATTCCATGACACCCTCGCCTCGTTCAATGACCGCCTTCAAGGTAGGCTGCGCGCACCTTGGGATCGGCCAGCAGCTCCCGACCGGTTCCGGTAAGTTCGATCTGCCCGTTGACCATGACGTAACCGCGGTCGGCGAGCCTCAACGCGTGAAAGGCGTTCTGTTCGACCAGAAAGACGGTGACGTTCTGGCGCTCGTTGATCTCCTTGATGACCCGAAAGATCTGCTTCACCACCATCGGAGCCAATCCCAGAGACGGTTCGTCCAATAACAACAGCCGCGGCCGGCTCATCAACGCGCGACCGATCGCCAGCATCTGCTGTTCGCCGCCGGAAAGGGTGCCGCCGCGCTGGTCCTGGCGCTCCTTGAGGATCGGGAACAGGGTGAAAGCCGTCTTCAGGTCCTCTTCGAAAAACTCCGGGCCAGCCGTAGTGGCGCCCATTTGCAGGTTCTCCAACACCGTCATCCTCGGGAAAATTCGCCGGCCTTCAGGCGACTGGGCGATGCCCAAACCGATGATTTCATGGGTGGGTTTGCCGGTGATGTCCTCACCTTCGAACGTCACGCTGCCCTGCGCCGCCTGAGGGTTGCCGCAAATGGTCATCAACAGGGTCGACTTGCCGGCGCCGTTGGCGCCGATCAAGGTGACGATCTCACCGGCGTTGACCTCGACGTCGACGCCGCGCAACGCTTCGATGTTGCCATAAAAGGTGTGGACGCCAGATATGCTCAACATGTCAGCGCCCGCCCTGATCCGTGCCGGCAGCCAAGTCCGCGGCCACCTCCGGCGGCAGGTCCTCGTCCTCTTCTTCTCCCAGATACGCCCGGATCACGGCGGGATCGTTGCGGACCTGCTCCGGAGAGCCGTCGGAGATCTTGCGTCCGTAGTCGAGGACGATGATGTGATCGGAGATCTCCATCACGACGTTCATGTCGTGCTCGATCAGCAACAGCCCGATCCCGTGCTTGTCGCGAATGTACGTCAGCAATTTGTTGAGCCCGTCCGATTCCCGCGGATTGAGGCCTGCCGCGGGCTCGTCAAGACAGAGAAGAACAGGTTTGGTACACATCGCCCGGGCGATTTCGAGCCGGCGCTGGTCGCCGTAGGGCAGGTTGGCGGCATCCCAATCCGCACGGTCGGTCAGTCCAACCAGATCCAGCCAATATCGTGCCAGTTCTACCGCCTCGGCCTCGGCGTTGCGATACCGCGGCAGTCCGATCAGGCCGGCAAAGGTAAACGCGGAAGCCCCCATCAGTTTGTTGTGCTGGGCGACGATCAGGTTCTCCAACACCGACATCGCCCCGAACAGCCGGATGTTCTGGAATGTCCGGGCGACACCCGCCCTCCACGGAATGCGGTACCCTTCCATCCGCTCCAGCAGGAACTTTCCCGCCGTCGGGTGGTTGAGAGCCAATCGGCCGACGCTGGGTTTGTAAAACCCGGTCAGACAGTTGAAAAGCGTTGTCTTGCCCGCTCCATTGGGGCCGATGATTGCCGTGATCTGCTTGTCGGCGGCCTCGAAAGAGACGTCATCAATGGCGACAAGACCGCCAAAGCGCATCGTCAAGTGTTCTACGTTGAGCAGCGGCGCATTGTCAGTCGCTGGTCGGCGCGCGGCATTCATGGGGCTGCCCCCGCCGCGCTACTCCCGGATCGACTTTCTCCTTTTGGTTTTTCTGGCAACCGGATGGTCGGTTCGCGATGGGCCAACAGGCCGGCTGGACGCCAAATCATGATCAACACCATGGCGGCGCCGAACGCCAACATCCGGTACTGCTGAAGGTCTCGGAAGAACTCGGGCAGACCGATCAGAATGATCGCCGCCAACACCACGCCGATCTGGCTGCCGAATCCGCCCAACACGACGATCGCCAGGATCACCGCCGATTCGATGAAGGTAAAGCTTTCCGGGCTGATGAATCCCTGACGGGTCGCGAAGAAGGAGCCGGCAAAGCCAGCGAACATGGCGCCGATGGAAAAGGCGGTGAGCTTGGTGTTGCGCGGGTTGATGCCGAGCGACCGGCAGGCGATTTCGTCCTCGCGAAGCGCCTCCCAAGCCCGCCCGACCGGCAACTTGCGAATCCGCAAGGTGAACAGATTTGTCAACAGCGCCAGGACCAGGATCACATAGTAGAGGAAAATGATTCGGTCGATCGGAGAATAGCTCAGGCCGAAAAAGCTGTGGAAGGTCTCGACACCCTCCGGTGCGTTCCTCACGAAGTCCAGTCCGAAAAAGCTTGGCCTCGGAATACCCGAAATCCCGTCGGGGCCGTTGGTGAAGGAGTACCAGTTCAACAGGATCACCCGGATCATCTCGCCGAAACCGAGTGTGACGATGGCGAGGTAGTCCCCGCGTAGTCGCAGCACCGGAAAACCGAGGATGATGCCGGCCGAGGCCGCCATCATGCCCGCAAATGGCAAGCATATCCAAAAGCTCAGATCATAGTGGGTCGCCAGCAAGGCGTAACTGTAGGCGCCCACGGCATAAAAAGCGACATAGCCGAGATCCAGCAAACCGGCCAGACCAACGACGATGTTCAGGCCCCAGCCGAGCATGATATAGGTGGCGACGAGGATGGCGATGTCGAGCGTCCGGCGGTCGACTTTGGGAAGAAATGGGGTCTCCGGGGCGAACGCCAGAAGCGGAAAGACGATGGCGACGGCGAGCAGAACCGGACCGATCAAGCGGGCCGTGCGCTGAAACCGCGCGGCAAACTCGTCCATCGCTCGTTCTCGATCTTTGATCGACTTCTTCGACGCGCCGGTGTGACGTAGCGCCCAGGCCGCCTGACCGGCAAACCCAAAAGCGACGATGGTAATGATCCAGTTGACGACAACATCACCAAAAGGCAGGTAGGCTCCGACGGCGGCGGCCGTTCCCGGTTCAAAGAACTGCGCCGCCAGCAAAGCCACGAGCATGACCACCGCAAAAGGCAAGACTGTCGCCAGTACCGGCAAAGGCCTTCCCTCGCGCAGCAGGACCACGGCAAGGCGGCCAAAAAAGGCGATCACGGTGACAGCCGCCACGGAACCGAAGCGGGTGGCGATCTCTAACCCGCCGGGAACATCGCGGGTCCGGAACGCCACCATGCCGACGGCGAGTCCGAACACGACCAATGCCGTGAGACCGCATTCCTTGAACACGGCTGGAACGTCCAGCGGCTTTGCCGCAGCCCGTCCGGTCGAAACGTCGTCGGCAACCGTCATATCGTCAGACCTTCTCGATGTCGGGCTTGCCGAGCAGACCGGTGGGCCGGAAGATGAGCACGAGGACGAGGATCGCGAATGCTGCCACGTCCTTGTATTCAAGGGTGAAATAGCCCGACCAGAAGGCTTCGATGAGGCCGATCAACAGGCCGCCCAGCATCGCCCCCGGCAGCGAGCCGATTCCGCCCAGAACCGCCGCGGTGAAGGCTTTGATGCCGGCCAGAAATCCGATGTAGAAATCGATCACCCCATAGTTCAACAGGAAGATCAGGCCGGCGACCGCACCAAGGCCCGCCCCCATGACGAAGGTCAGGGAAATCGTACGGTCGACGTTGATGCCGATCAGTCCCGCCATCTTTCGGTCCTGCTCGCAGGCGCGCTGCGCGCGACCCAGCGCGGTGCGGGTGATAACGAAGGTAAACGCCACCATCAGCACGACCGTCAGCACCCAGATGAAAATCTGCAAGTAGCTGGCGGAGACGATAAAGTCCTCGCCGCGGCGCATGATTTCGATGCCGCCGGAGAACAGGGGCTGCATCGGCTTTACCCGCGCTCCCTGGAGGAGTTGGACGTAGTTCTGAAGGAAAATCGACATGCCGATGGCGGTGATCAGTGCGGCCAGCCGAGGCGAGCCGCGCAATGGCCGGTAGGCCACCCTTTCGAGCGTCCAGCCGTAGATCGAGGTCAGAACCATGGTCGCGATCAGCGTGATCAGCAATGCCAGCGGTACCCAGGTTATGCCGAGAAAGCCAAGAACCATCAGGGCGATCAGTGAGACGAAGGCACTGATCATGAAGATCTCGCCATGGGCGAAGTTGATCATGCCGATGATGCCGTAGACCATGGTGTAGCCGATGGCGATCAGTCCGTAGATGGCCCCGAGGGTGACGCCGTTGATCAGCTGTTGTACGAAATAGTCCATCGGCCCTGGTCCATTCTCAGGCTGGGAAACACCAACGGTTCGGATAAGGAACGTTGCTCAAATCGCCAGAACAGAGGAACGAGCGGGAAAACGCCCGCATCCGGATCGCCTTCATCTTCGAGGATGACACCGCTCCCATCGAGTCGCCCCGTCTCTGTTTTGTCCCGTCTCACGCGGGAGTTCGCGGCCGGACGACGTACTCACAAATGTTGTGGGGATGCGCCATCAATCCGCCTTAAGCAGTGGCATGGTGTCATTGCAGGGGGCTGTTATGTCAAGTCAAAAACGTCGCGAACCGTGTGGCACGTCTAAAAACTCCCGGGCGCAGCAGATGACGTTTCAAGCTTTCTGCTTCTTCGAGATGACGTAGGCCAGTTTTCGCGCGGCGAGTCGCTTCAGGGTCTCCTCGCCGCATCCGGGAGCACCAACCATCGTGATCTCCGTGTTGGTGACCGGATCGACGGCGACGACCCGAACGCTGTTGCCGACGCGACGAAATTCGAAAAGCACTTCGCTCAACGACGCGCCTGCCGGCGATCTAAGACCCTTGCCACTCACCGACGATCTCCGCCTCTCAGCCGCGGGATCTACATGCTCCGGCGATACTGGCCGCCAACATCGAAGAGGGCGTTGGCAATCTGGCCCAACGACAGCAGCCGGACCGCGTCCATCAGCACCGCGAAGATATTGCCGCCGCCGGTCGCGGCCTCCTGAAGCCGCTCGACCATCTCCGCTGCGGCATCGGCGTTGCACCCCTGGAAATCGCGCAGCCGCTTGATCTGGTTCCGCTTCTCCTCCTCGGTCGAACGGACCAGATCGGGGGTCGGCAGCACCGAACCTTCCGGGTTTCGGAAGGTGTTGACGCCGACGATCGGATAGCTGCCGTCGTGCTTCTTGCGCTCGTAGTAGAGCGACTCGTCCTGGATTTTGCCGCGCTGGTAACCGGTCTCCATGGCGCCCAGTACCCCGCCCCGCTCGCTGATCCGCTCGAACTCCTTCAGCACCGCCTCTTCGACCAGGTCGGTCAGTTCGTCGATAATAAACGAGCCCTGGTTCGGGTTCTCGTTCCTGGCGAGGCCCCATTCGCGATTGATGATCAACTGAATGGCCATTGCACGGCGCACGCTTTCTTCGGTCGGCGTGGTGATTGCCTCGTCGTAGGCGTTGGTGTGCAGGCTGTTGGTGTTGTCGTAGACGGCGAGCAACGCCTGCAGTGTCGTGCGGATGTCGTTGAAGCTGTACTCCTGGGCGTGCAGCGACCGGCCCGAAGTCTGGGTGTGGTACTTGAGCTTCTGCGAACGCTCGTTGGCGCCGTATCTGAACCGCATCGCCGTCGACCAGATCCGCCTCGCCACCCGCCCCATCACCGTGTACTCAGGATCCATGCCGGCGGAGAAGAAGAACGACAGATTGGGACCGAAGTCGTCGATGTGCATGCCGCGCGCCAGATACGCCTCGACGTAGGTGAAGCCGTTGGCGAGGGTGAACGCGAGCTGCGAGATCGGGTTCGCCCCGGCCTCGGCGATGTGATAGCCGGAGATCGACACCGAGTAAAAATTGCGGACTTGGTGATGGACGAAATATTCCTGGATGTCGGCCATCATCCTGAGTGCGAACTCGGTGGAGAAGATGCAGGTGTTCTGGCCCTGATCCTCCTTGAGGATGTCCGCCTGAACGGTCCCGCGGACATTCTCCAGCACCCATTCGCCAACCTTTTCCGCCTCCTCCTCGGTCGGTCGGCGGCCGTTCTCGGCCTCGAATTTCCCCAGCTGCTGGTCGATGGCGGCATTGAAGAACATCGCCAGGATCGCCGGGGCCGGGCCGTTGATGGTCATCGACACCGACGTCGTCGGATGGCAGAGGTCGAAGCCGTCGTAGAGGGCCTTGATGTCGTCGAGGGTGGCGATCGACACCCCCGAGTTGCCGATCTTGCCGTAGATGTCCGGGCGTTCGTCGGGATCGAAGCCGTAAAGAGTAACCGAGTCGAAGGCGGTGGACAGGCGTTTGGCCTCGGAGTCCTTGGAGAGATACTTGAACCGCGCGTTGGTGCGGAATGGATCGCCCTCTCCGGCGAACATCCGCGTCGGGTCCTCGCTCTCCCGCTTGAAGGCGAAGACGCCGGCGGTGTAAGGGAAGCTGCCGGGCACGTTTTCCTTCAACTGCCACCTCAGGATCTCGCCGTCATCCTCGTAGCGGGGCAACGCTACCTTGGGGACGCGGGTGCCCGACAGCGTCGTGTGTGTCAGCGCCATCCTCACTTCGCGTTCGCGCATGCGGACCACGTACTCGTCACCGGTATAGGCTTCGCGCACCGTCGGCCACATCTCGAGCAGCTTGCGGCAGCGCGGGTCCAGCGCCGCCTCGCGCTTCGCCAGGAGCGCTTCCACGCCGGCGGTATCGCCTCCACCGGCCTCTTCGAGCATGCGCCTAGTTTCCCGCAACTGTTGGCGTTCGCGGGCGATCGTTACCTGTTTGGCCACGTCGGCGTGGTAGGTCCGCACGGTATCGGCGATCTCGGCCAGATACCGCTGGCGTTGGGCGGGAACGATGCCGCTCCCGGGCTCGGAGCTCTTCGCCCCGACCGCAGCCGCTCCGCTCCGCCACCGCCCCAACCCGCGTTCGTTGAACTGCCCTACCAGCGCCTCGTAGACGGCGGTGACACCCATGTCGTTGAACCGGGCCGCGATAGTGCCGAACACCGGCATCTCGTCGAACGGTGTGGAGAAGGCTTCGCGGTTGCGCTGCATCTGTTTCGCCACGTCCCGAAGGGCGTCTTGGGCGCCCTTGCGATCGAACTTGTTGATGACGACCAGATCGGCGAAGTCCAACATGTCGATCTTCTCGAGCTGACTGGCGGCGCCGAACTCGGGCGTCATCACGTACATCGAGACATCGACGTGCGGAACGACACCGGCGTCGCCCTGCCCGATCCCCGGCGTCTCGACGATGATTAGGTCGAATCCGGCGGCCTTGACCGCGGCGACGATGTCGGGCAACTCCCGGGGCACGTCCTGACCGCTGGCCCGGTTGGCGATGGAGCGCATGTAGATATTGGGCGCGGAAATGGCGTTCATCCGGATTCGGTCGCCGAGCAGCGCGCCGCCGGTCTTGCGCCGCGACGGATCGATGGCGATGACGGCAATCCTCGGCTCGTCGCTGTAGAGACGGAAGCGGCGGATGATCTCGTCGGTGAGCGACGACTTGCCGGCGCCGCCGGTGCCGGTGATGCCGAGAACCGGAACGGTGCCGCGTTGGTGGGCCAGGGCGTACAACTCGTCCCGCCCGCTATCGCCGATGACGCCGTCCTGAACGGCGGTGATCACCCGGGCGAGATGGCGGAAATCGCCGTCCGCGAGCGCCTTGAAGTCGGCCGGCTGATCGGCGGTCAGGTCGAAATCGGCCTGGCGCATCATGTCGTCGATCATCCCCTGCAGACCCATGGTCCGGCCATCCTCGGGGGTGTAGATGCGGGTGATGCCGTAAGCGTTCAGCTCCGCGATCTCCTCGTCGACGATGACCCCGCCGCCGCCGCCGAACACCTTGATCTCCGATCCGCCGCGCTCGCGCAGCAGGTCGATCATGTACTTGAAGAATTCGATGTGGCCGCCCTGGTAGGAGCTGATCGCGACCCCCTGCACGTCCTCCTGCAGGGCGGCGGTGACGATCTCCTCGACCGAACGGTTGTGCCCGAGATGGATGACCTCGGCGCCGGTCGACTGGAGGATGCGCCGCATGATGTTGATCGACGCGTCGTGGCCGTCGAAAAGGCTCGCCGCGGTGACGAAGCGGATCGGGTTGCGGAACCGGGTCTTGCGACGGGTCCGGGATCCGGTTGGTTTGCTGATGGCGGCGGTTTCGTCGGGCACGATGAGCTCCAGGCGTCTGGCGGATTGACCCAAAGCGACCGCTGCCCGCGGGGTTTCCAAACAATTCCGGGACGCCGCCGCTTTCCGTTAACGTAAACGTATGCCCTCCGGACGGCGAGGTAAAGAACTTGCCGCCCTAGCGCACCCCTGGACCGCACCCCCGACACGCAAAAACCTTAGGAACGCCAGGAAAGGATGTGTATTCTCCGCCGTCCCCCGCCCGGAAAAGTCAATCGTTCAAGGTCCATCGATCAGGGGAAGCCAAGGAGGGAATTGGTGACACAGAAGAAATCTCACCCGGAGACCGTCGTCCTGCATGCCGGCTACCGCCACGATCCGGAGACCGGCGCCGTCGCGGTGCCGATCTACCAGACCACGTCCTATCAGTTCCAGCACACCCAGCACGCGGAAAACCTGTTCGCATTGAAGGAGCTGGGCAACATCTATACCCGGATCATGAACCCGACCTGCGACGTGCTCGAGCAGCGGATCACCGCCCTGGAGGGCGGCGCCGCCTCGCTGGCGCTGGGCTCAGGGCAGGCGGCGTCGACCTTCGCCGTGCTCAATCTGTGCCAGGCCGGGGACAATTTCGTCAGCTCCACCGACCTCTACGGCGGCACCTGGAACTTGTTCGCCAACACCCTGAGCGGCCTCGGCGTCGAGGTCCGGTTCGTCGATCCCAAGGACCCGGAAGCGTTCCGCAACGCCACCGACAGCAGGACCCGCTGCTACTACGCCGAGACCCTGCCCAATCCCAAGCTCAACGTGTTCCCGATCCGCGAGGTCGCCGACATCGGCCGCGAGATCGGCGTGCCGCTGATCGTCGACAACACCGCGGCGCCGATCATCTGCCGGCCACTCGACCACGGCGCCGCCATCGTCGTCTATTCGACCACCAAGTACATCGGCGGCCACGGCACCTCGATCGGCGGCCTGATCGTCGACGGCGGCAACTTCGACTGGGAGGCCCACGCCGACCGGTTCCCGTCGCTCAACCAGCCGGACCCCAGCTACCACGGGGCGGTGTGGACCGAGGCGGTCAAGCCGCTGGGGCCGATCGCCTACATCATCCGCGCCCGGGTGGTGCTGCTCCGCGACATCGGCGCGCCGATGAGCCCGTTCAACGCGTTCATGTTCATCCAGGGCATGGAGACCCTGCCGCTGCGCATCCGCGCCCACTGCGAAAACGCCGACAAGGTCGCCCAGTTCCTCAAGGGCCACCCCAAGGTCGCCACGGTCATCTGGCCCGGCTTCCAGGACGGCGAGGTCAGGCGGCGCGCCGACACCTACCTGGACGGCGGCTACGGCGCCCTGGTCGGCTTCGAGCTCAAGCAGGGCCGCGAGGCCGGCCGGCGGTTCATCGACGCCCTCGAGATGGTCTACCACGTGGCCAACATCGGCGATGCCCGGACCCTGGCGATCCACCCGGCGACCACCACCCACTCCCAGTTGTCGCCGGAGGACCGGTTGGCGACCGGGGTCTCGGAGGGTTACGTCCGGCTGTCGATCGGCATCGAGCACATCGACGACATCCTCGAGGACCTCGGCCAGGCGCTCGAGGAGGCCTAACGCAAAGACCGTGTCTCCCCGATTCTCGCCCACCGCCGGCCGCTTCCCCCGCACCCGGATGCGGCGCAACCGCCGCGCCGCATGGTCGCGGCGGCTGGTGGCGGAGAACCGCGTCGACGCCTCCGACCTGATCTGGCCGGTGTTCGCCGTCGAGGGCCGGGGCAAGCGGGAACCGGTGCCGTCGATGCCGGGGGTCGACCGGCTCACGATCGATCTGCTGGTCGACGCGGTCGGCGAGGCAGTCGGCCTCGGCATCCCGGCGGTGGCGGTGTTCCCCTACGTGGACGCGGAACTCAAAACCCCCGACGCCCGCGAGGCAGTCAACCCGGAGAACCTGATCTGCCGGGCGGTGCGCGCGGTCAAGGCCGCCCACCCCGAAGTCGGTGTGATCTGCGACGTGGCGCTGGATCCGTTCAACAGCGACGGCCACGACGGGCTGGTCCGCGACGGCCGGGTGCTCAACGATGAGACCCTCGACGTTCTCTGCCGCCAATCGGTGGTCCAGGCCGGCGCCGGCTGCGACGTCATCGCGCCCTCGGACATGATGGACGGCCGGGTCGGCGCGATCCGCGACGCGCTGGACGCCGCCGGCTTCGGCGATACCCAGATCATGAGCTACGCCGCCAAGTACGCCTCGGCGTTCTACGGGCCGTTCCGCGACGCCGTCGGCTCGTCGTCGGCGCTCAAGGGCGACAAGAAGACCTACCAGATGGACTCGGCCAACGCCTCCGAGGCGCTGCGCGAGGTCGCCCTCGACATCGACGAGGGCGCCGACATGGTGATGGTCAAACCGGGCCTGCCCTACCTGGACATCGTCCGCCTGGTCAAGGACGCCTTCGGCATGCCGACCTTCGCCTACAACGTCTCCGGCGAGTACGCGATGCTCCGCGCCGCCGCCGACCACGGCTGGCTCGACTACGACCGGACGCTGATCGAGACCCTGCTCGCCTTCAAACGCGCCGGCGCCGACGGCGTCCTCACCTACGCCGCCCTCCATGCCGCCCGCCTGCTCAAGTCCGGCTGACCCTTCCGGGTGTAAACTCCTTTTTCAGGATACACATGCAACCTATTGATAATAATATTTTATTTCAAGTAGAAGGCGTTTGCCGCCGAATACCCGAGTGGCCGGCCGGGTCATTCCCGACGACTTCGGGTCCACTTGATTCCGCTAACCCATTGAAAACAAAGGGGCCGGACCAAACGGCGAAAAAGTCGTCAAAAATCGTCATTAGTCGTCAGAACCTCATATAACCCATTGATTCTAAAAAGTTTTTAATAACCCTTCATTCCACTGCCGCAACAACCTGCAACCCCTTGATATCAAACGGAAACCACGGTCGAGTGCGGTTTCGTTCGTACACGCAAAGTCGTCAAAAGTCGTCAAAAGTCGTCATTCCGGTCGTCAAAACCTTGCTTAATCCATTGAAATATCGAGTGAAAGAGTTGGGCTGACATTTCCCGCGACATCGACGCCAATTCCCCCTCGACCCGGCCTACGAACAAGTTCATTGCCGCTCCGCATGGTGTAAACACGCTTTTGAGCCTTAGATATCCCTTCGAAGGCCGCAAGTCAAGGAACATGTTCCTTTTCCCGGTCCTCGCGCCTCGCGGCGTGTCCCGTGTCATCTCCCAACTGCTTGATCATCGATACGAACAACCAGGCAATGCCGCGTTTCAGCGCCGCCGGCACCGTGTCTAACATCCTTAACTCCACGGCATTCCCCAGAAGAACGAGCGATCGACCTTTTGCCACCCGTCGTAAATCCGCCTTCTATGTTCGAGTAGCTTCTTAGGTCAGAAGGAAGCCTTACTACCGGCTCAGACTGTGATACCCAAACAATTTACTTCTATATGTGATCAAGACCACCCTGCGTCGCGATGGCGTTGCCACTGCAAAAATTTGCGGCCTATCCCATTAACCGCTATACTAACGAACAATCGGCACAACCCTTTAACAGGCCTCTTTACACATATGATCAATTTCTACCGAATCCCCCTGCCCGATAGCAATACTGCCAAATGTTTCGACCATGACCGAACCCAGCACAGATTTCTAACACATTATGGCCTCAAAATACCAAATCCATCAAAATGTATCTAGCCCGCATTTCTCAAACCCACCCTGGCGATTTGTCGAGTGAAGCCAATGAGCAGCGGCGGTGGCGGCGTTTGGGTGAGCTTGAGATGGCCTGGAGTGGAGTGGGTCGCGTATGACGAGTCCTTTGATGAGGATGTCTCGTCATGGGGGTGGCGGCGGGCGCGCCGGCACGTGCAGCGTCGCGTCCGGTCGAATTGGGAGCAGCCAGCCGGGCTCGGCTATTGCGGGAAGGCGCGTTGCAGATAGACATGGGCGAGCGCGAACTCGTTCTGCCGGGGAAAGCCCGAGGCCATGGCGAACTTGATCCGCCGGACGCTACGGCGGACCAGGGCGCCGATTTTCAACAGCTTCAGACGGATGGTGCCGCAGGTGGCGTCGGCGAATTGGCTGTGGCGGAGCGCGATCCGGCGCAATTCATTGACCAGCACATAGGCCATCGACGAGAACCAAAGGCGGAGCTGGTTGGCCTTCATGGTCGCCGACGAGGTCCGGTCGGCAAACAGGTCGAGTTGTTGCTCCTTGATGCGGTTTTCCATCTCGCCGCGCGCGCAATAGAGATCTTCGTAGAGGGTACGGGCGTCGATCCGGGTCGCGGGCCGGGAGGTGACGACGAACCGGGGATTGGCGCCACACCGGTTATTGAGAGGGGGGTTATTGAGAGGGGGCAGGTGCTCGGCCTTGCCCACGACCCGCCGCGGCCGGCTCCAGGTCTTCTCTGTCCGGTATGAGAAATCCTTGAACACTCGGGCCGCTTTGCCGGTCGTCTCGCACAGTCGCCGCGCTTCCCAGGCCTGCGGCGCCAGCACCGCCTTGAGGCGCGCGTTGGGGGCCAGGCCGAAGACGTAATCGACGCCGTTGGCCTCGCACCAAGCCATCATCTCCTCGCGGCAGAAGCCCGAATCGCCGCGCAACACGATCCGCACCTTCGGCCAACGGCCACGGATGCGGGCGACGATCCGGGCCACCTCGTCGACAGCGCCGGCGGCCCCGTCGATGTTGGAGCGACGCAGCTTGGCGCCCAGTACGAACCGGCCGCAGAAGATGTACAGCGGCAGGTAGCAATAGCAGTCGTAGTAACCATGGAAGAACCGGCCTTCCTGCTCGCCGTGGATCGGGTCGTCGGTGGCGTCGAGGTCGAGCACGATCTCCTTGGGCGGCCGCTGGTGGGCATCGAGGAAGATGTCCACCAACAACGCTTCCAGGCTCGACGCATCGTAATCGATCTTGTGATACTTCTCGGCGTGGCGCTTCGGCGTGTGCTCCAGCCGGTTGAGCGTGCTCTTGCCGGCCACCGGCGCACAGTCCGAACGCTTGGCCTCGAGCTTGCCGGCCAACACCGCGAACACCGGATCATGACGCAGTTCGTCATGATCGTTGACATCCTCATAGCCCAGCGCCAGGCCGAACACCCGCTGGCCGACCAGGGTCTCGACGCTGTGCTCGAGCAGCCGCGGATCGCGACGGTCGGTGAAACAGGCGGCCATCCGCCGGATCAGCCCGAGGCCACGATCCAGTTGCCCCAGAAGCAGCCCTCCCGCATCCGATGTGATCATTCCGCCATCGAACCCGGCCACCACCTTCCGGCGCTCAACGGGTTCAAATTCGAACAACGCCGGGCTACACTCTGTTTGCATCGGGGACCCTCCGAAACCTTGGTAAGCGGTTGATTCACCAATATTATCCAAGATTCTCGGCCCCAATGCACCCCGTAGTTTGAGAAATCCGGGCTAGGGGAGGCTCTTAGCAGTCCGGTATTCCCGGTAAAAACGCATCAAGCCGACCGCGCCGTCCTCGGCGAGGACGTCGAGGTTACGCTCCCACGCCTCGCCCAGCACCCGCCGCTTCCGCCACGTTTCCCGCTCGCGTGGGCCACGCTCGTGCAGGTCGGAGAGATGCAGGATGCGGACCCTATGCTCTCCCATGTCCGGTGCCCTTCGTTGTCGCGCCCGCCCGCGCCTTGGTCGCCGCCGCCCGCGCCTTCACCGACTCGTCGCTGTCCATGAGGACGGTCCTGAACTCCTGGACCCAGGCGTCCAGCTCGCTCCTCAACAGCCCGTCGACGTCGGCGAGAAAGGCGCGGCAGCGCTCCAGCGCGGCAATCACCTGTTGGTCGGCCGGCTGGCCATCCTTCCAGCCGGCGCGGACCACTTGCCAGTCCATCTCGAAGCCGTGCAGCGCCCTGCGGATTTGGAACTCGGTGGTCAGGAACCGCATCCAGGCCGACGAGAAGCCGAAGAACTTGTCGAGGGCGATGAAGCCGGCGGCCAAGCCGAGCGCCACCGACGCCCACGCCGGCGCCACCGCCGGCACGCCGCCGGTGGCGGAAATCTCGGCGACGATCGGCAGGACGCCGGCGACGGTCGCCGCGACGATCGCCGACATCCGCAACGTCCGCGCCCAGAAACTCTTGGAGCGTTTCTTCTCCAGATACCAGTTGATGGCGCCATCGGCCTCGCCGGTCACCAGTCGGGCGATTTCCTCGACGTATGCGGCGCCGTCGTCCCGGTTCCAGACGACCTCCCTCAGCCTCAGCGGATAAAGATCGTTTCCACGCTTTCGCCCACCCGCTTGTTCGTTCATGGTTTCCCCCTCCCCGACCAGGACTCCCACGACGGTTGCCAAGGATATTGTAGCCCCGCAAGACACCGGCGAACGAGAGGAGAATGACATGACGAATCGGGATCGGCGGCTGGAAGACGCGTTTCCGTCCATGGCGGACGAACCGGCGGTCACCGGGTTCGTTTACGCGCCTCGCAAAGGAACAGTGCGAAACAGCGCCTCTTCGGTTAGTCTGTGGCCAGTGAAGCGGGATACCCGCTCGACGGCCGTCGCGGGGACGGTCCAAGAATGAGGTCGGGGAGAAGGAACCATGCGGCGGCTGCAAATTATCGCCACTCTAGTGCTCGTGGGCTTGGCGCTCGGAGGCTGTTCGGGGATCGAATACCAGCTGGCACGGCAAGCGGAGCCGAAGAGCGACAGCTACGACGCCCAGTTGTCGCGGCAATACCTGCAGCTTTCCCGCAACGAATACAACGAAGGTGACTACCGCAACTCGGACTACTTCGCCCGGCGGTCGATCGCCGCGTCGGAAGGCCGGCGGTTTGGTCCCGAGGAGCCGCGATTGCGCCGGCTTCCGCCCAGCGTCAAACCGCAAGCCAACGAGGGCTACCAGAGGCTCGTCGCCGCCCAAGCCGCCGGCGCCATAGACAAGGTTCCAGCACCAACGGCGCATGCCCAAACGATGTTCGATTGCTGGCTGCAGGAACAGGAGGAGGACTGGTCGTTCCAGCAGGAGCAGATCGCCTTCTGCCGCGACGCGTTCTGGAAGGCGTTGGGTGAGATCGAGGTCGCGATGCAACCGCCGCCGCCACCGCCGCCACCGCCGGCTCCCCCGCCGGTGGCGCAGGTGTATCTGATGTTCTTCGATCTGAATTCCGCGGCGTTGACCCCGGAGGCCCTTTCGATCGTCGGCGATGCCGCGGCCAATGCCGAGATCGCCGGCGCCCAGGCGCTGCTTGTCGTCGGCCATACCGATCGCACGGGGACCGCCGCCTACAACATGAAGCTGTCGGCGCGGCGGGCCGAAACCGTCGGCCGGGCCCTCGTCGACCTGGGTATCCCGTCCGATGCCATCGATCTCGAGGCCAAGGGCGAGGAGGATCCGCTGGTTCCCACCGATGACGGTGTCCCCGAACCCCAGAACCGCCGCGTCGTGATCCGGTTTCAGTAGGGAACATCGAAGGAGTTTTCCCATGGCCGAACCCAGGACCCTGATGCAGATGGCGGGCGCGCCGGGAACGCCGCATCCGTTGGCGGCGAGCGCGGTGGTGATGATCGATGCGCAGAACGAGTACCTGAACGGCGGCCTTCCGCTGGCCGGGATCGACCGGGCGTTGGACGAGGGTGCTCGCCTGCTCGCCGCCGCCCGCGCCGCCGGCCGGCCGGTCGTTCACGTCCAGCACAAGGGCCGCCCCGGAGGCCTGTTCGATCCCGAGACCGCGGGCTTCGCCATTGCCCAGCCGGTCGCGCCGTTGGCGGGCGAGACGGTGGTGACCAAGGGACTGCCCAACGCCTTCGCCGGCACCGACCTCGACGGCGTGCTGAAGGCACTTGAGATTTCCAGCCTCGTCGTCGCCGGGTTCATGACCCACATGTGCGTCAGCTCGACGGTGCGGGCGGCGCTCGATCTGGGTTACGGCTGCAGCGTCGTCGGCAATGCCTGCGCCACCCGCGACCTTCCCGACGGCCACGGCGGGGTGGTGTCGGCCGCCGATCTCCACCGCGCCGAATTGGCGGCGCTCGGCGACCGCTTCGCCATCGTCATCGACGCCGCGGCCGATCTCGTGCCGTAGGGGTCGCCAGTTTGCCGGCTTGGAGAAACTTCGAACAGCCTGTTATAGCGGCGAGCCCAAAACTGGACTCGCCTGAATTCCCTCAGACGCCGGGCGCGGACGTCCGTCCGCTTGGCTGTCCTCGCTACGCTGCGGGCGCGCACTTGCGCTTGCCGGCAGGCCAATGAAAATCAT
>Ga0210096_1000255_pt1 | contig 20208 bp, 20 predicted proteins | sample China_Galinas_PW_4_FD_184864 | JGI IMG/M metagenome (GOLD analysis project Ga0210096, IMG submission 184864) | Wetland microbial communities from San Francisco Bay, California, USA, that impact long-term carbon sequestration - China_Galinas_PWA_D2... | ecosystem: Environmental > Aquatic > Marine... | reverse complement strand
CGGTTCACTACCATGACGAGAAGGGAGAAGAGCAGAAGAAATCCCAATCGAAGCCCACCAAGCGGTGTTGTTGCGAGGATTGGAATCACTGTCCCCACGAGTGGGAGCTACGCGATGACGGTGCCGGCACCATCGTCAAATCCGGAAAGAAGATGATCTGGGGCCATAAGGCCAGCGTCATCGGTCTACCGAAACAGGGGGTGGCGATTGACGCCATTGCCATTGCCGTTGCCGATGCGGCAACCCATGACGGACAGACCTTTTTCCCGCATGTGGAGAAGGTCCTGGGCGATCATGCCGACCTGGCCCAATCGGTCAAGCGGGTGCTCTACGATAGCGCTTGCGATGATGCCGCGCTCGAGAAACGCTTTGAAGAGGCGTTCGACGTCGAGCTGAAGGCCTCGTTCAATCCCCGCCGTAGCAAACCCATCACCAAAGACCTACCGCGCGGCATGGAGAGGATCACCCCTTATGGTGTCCCCATCTGCCAGGCAGGACATGAGATGGATTATCAGGGCATTCGCTATGCCAATGAGAAATTCATCTGTCGTGCCCCCCTGGGCGCAGGCTGCGGCGTACTAGCAGAGTGCCGAGCACTGCCCACAGGCCAAAGGCGGCCAGCGTCGCCCAAGCGACCGCTGGCGATCCCAGCGAAGGGAACAAGACCGCCAGCAACCCTGTCTGCAGCGCGGCTGTGAGCACCAGCAAGGCGGTGTTCATGCCGAATCGCCCAGCCGACGAGAGCAATGGCTGACTGGCAAGCGCGATGACCAGGAGCGGAAGCGCCCAGACCATCACGGAGGTCAGCTCGGCGAGCATGGAGTAGGCGTCGCCGAGCAGCCGTGTCCACAGCCACTGGTCCGTCAGCGTGACCGAAACGGCGACCAGGAGCCCCAGCGCGGTGCCGTAGCGGATGTATGTTCTCGCGTACAGACTCCTGCGCGTCCGCTGGTGCGCATCGGCACGGCTCAAGCGCGACAGGAGCGCGTTGCTCACCATCTGCGGCACCCGTTCCACACCAGCCAGGTCCCGGAAACCACCTCGGCCAGCCGCCAGGCGGTCTCGATGAGCAGCACCGGGCGCCCCAGCTCGAGTCCTACGCATACCCCCGAGGCCCAAGCTGCGAGGCTGCGGGCGACGACCGCCCCGCTCAGAATCAGCAGGATCTGCAGCGCCCGCTCGTCCGTCTCGACGGCCAGCGCGACGCCCACACACAGCGGCCAGGCCGGCGACGCCAGCGAAAGCCGTAAACCGAGGCTGGTGCGGATGGTCGGCCGCGGATCTTCGGCATGTCGGCCAATCACGTGCAGGGTTGCCTGCGACACCCCGAGAGAGGACAAAGCGAAATACACCAGATACCAGTTCTGTCCGTAGCTCAGCAGGCCGTAAACCTCGGGGCCGAGCTGGCCTGCCAGCAGCAGCATGTAGAAACCGCGGCTGATGAACTTGAGCATCTGGTTGACCGACAGGAACAGTGAGTTGTGCACCAGTCGGTGGCCCGCGATAGCCTGCCAGTTCATGCCGATCCAGCACCCTGTTCCGCCCAATTTCGCATGATTGCGCAACACAGAGCGGAACAGGGTACTAATCCGCCCGGCTGAGCCAGTGCTCGAGGTCCAGATCGGTCAACACGGCGGGCTCCTCGATCGCACGTAGTCGCCGGCGCACCAGCCGGCACCGATGACGAGGAAGTTGGGCAGTGTCATCGAGCGCCCCCGAGCCTGGACGCCAGCAGTGCCTCGTAAACCGCAAGGTGCCGCCGGGCGGCCGCGGCCAGGGAATTGGTTTGCGCGACATGCTCGTAACCTGCCTCTCCGAGTGGCCGCCAGCGGTCCCCCTCGAGCAATTCGCGCAATGAGCCGGCGAAGTCCCCGTTGCGGACGTGCCGACCGAAATGCGCCGCCAAGTCATCCGGGTTTTGCGCCGAAAGGATTGCGCAACGATGGGCTAAGGCCTCGATGAAGGTGTTGGGCAAGGCCTCTTTCGCAGAGGTGTTGATGAGTATCCAGGAACGTCCCAGGTCGCGGGACAAGGCGTCAGAGGAGAATTGGCCGACATAGCCGATCAGCTTGAGGTTGTCCTGATTACGGAAACGGCTACGCAACGCCCGCTCGTAGGCCGCATTGTGGGCCTGGCCGATCGCCAGGAACTCGACGTCCGGAAAAGCGTGGGCCAGCTCGAAGAACAGCTCCGGTCGCTTGACCCTGTCCCACCGACCGACGAAGCACACCGTCGGGCGTTCCGCTTTCTCGACCTGTGCAGGGACCTCAACCGGGGTGGGGAGCAGATCGGGCAGGGCCCGAAGCCGGTAAAGGCGCTGCGACTTGCGACGCAGATACTGGGCCGGGGTAAACAGACCGTCCATCCCGGCAACTGCGCATGCCCGACCGGCGGCAGGAAATGCACCCGTCCGCGCAGCCCCAACGCGTCCCGGCGGGTTTCGAGCTGTGCCTTGAGCGGCCCCTCGCCCACCACCACGAGGTGCGCGTTCGTCGCCTGCATCGCCGGCTCGGCAAGCGCTCGTAGGAGCACGTCCAGGCCTTTTTTCTCCACCAGGCGGCCCACGAACAGCAGTACCCGTTCCTCGCAACACCAACGGCCGAAGCGGCCGGGCTCGGCCGCGCCCGGATGGAAGCGCTGCAGATCCACCCCCATGGGGATGACCGCCGCCCCAGCCAGCAGCTCCCCGACCTCCTTCCGCAGGGCTGCCGAGACCAGGGTCGTAGCGGCGGCGCGCTCCATGACCAAGCGAAACAGGCGGCGCATCGACGGACCGCGGAAGCTGGTCAAGTCGCCACCGTGGCTGGTGACTACAAACGGTGGCATGCCGTCCCCGGCGAATCCAAGCGCCTGCACCACGCCCTGGGGGATCAGCCAATGACAATGCACCAGGTCGAAGCCCCCAGGTTTCAGGCGCCGCAGGGCCCAATACAGACCCAGGAACAGCATGGGCACGGTGGCCCACAGCCACGGATGCCCGCGCAGCCGAGGTAGGATGGCGCCCGGGTAGGCGAGCCGCTCCATCCACCTCAGCGGCGCATAGCGATAGCGCCGGATGGTCACCCGGCCGTCCTGCTCCAGCGGCTTTGCGGCCGCGTCACCCGGCGCCAGGATGGTGACTTCGTAGCGCTCGCTCAAGGCGTGTGCCAGATCCAGGACGAAGCGAGGCTCGGGATCGCCGGCAAAACGCGGCAAGGTCGAGGTGGTGAACAGCAATCGCCTCATCGGCCGGTCCCGCCCCGCGGGGGCCGCCGCAGATGCGCGGGCAGGCGTTCGGTGACGGCCTGGACATCGACCGCGAAGCTGCCGTCGAAATGCGGTTGCGACCCCTTCCAGTAATGATACCTGTGACCCATGCATAGGCTGAGGAAGAAAAAGCGCGGCATCGCCATGTCGCCGGCGTGCAGTTCCAGCACATCGATAGCGTGAATCCGGGATATTCTCTGTTTCTCCCGAGCTCCCTTAATACGTCATAGGCTACGATTGTTCCCATTGAATGGGATATCAAGATAATCTCATCATCCCTGTGCTCTATAAGCAGTCGTGTCAGCCGGTCGTTTACTCTTGATCTTGACTTTCGATCGGAGTAATACTCTCCAAGGTCTTTGAGCAACTTCTTTGAAACCCCTCGACCAAGAGCCGAAAAGATATGGCTATGTTCCTCCAGCCAATCAAGGGGGGTGTCCAGCCAATTTCCGGTAGCCTTCCTGATGCGATCGAGAGCACCCTACTTTGTAAGGCCGAATTGCACCTTTCTTGGCTTTCTTGTATGGCTCTTCGTTATCCTCGTCCGACACGTGGCCATCTACATAGTGGATGTCCGCATAATATGCCATTTCCAGGTCGATGGGGCCAAGCGAGGTAGTAGTGCTTTCGCTCAAGCCTTCCTCGATAGAGATTGTCCACCATTTCCTCAATGTGCCTTGGTCCGGCTTATTCGACCTGCCATGAATACAAATGATCGCTTTGGGCATGGTGCTCTCTCCTTTCGATGGTTTGGTTACCAACGCCGATCTGATCCGACGCAATGGAGCGGACCGCCGTTCAGCAGGATGTCGATCAAACGCAAATGTTTGCCCGACACGGCCCCTTCTCGGTATTCCAGTCGGCCCTCCCGGATGCCTTTGACAATGAGGCGGCGGTCTATTTCGTACTCCTTCACTGCGCTTACGTCGCTGAGCGTGGCGCCTTTGCGATTCCACTCGCCATATTCTGCCATGGTTCGTTTCTCCGGTCGGTGGACTGCTTCAGAAAGCCGAATGTCTCTTCCTTCTGGTCGATTTCATCGATCTCGCTCCGGGGTCTTTTCGGGCATTCCCTGCATATGCAATTCTTATGGCCTCTGTCCGAGACTCTCTCGTTTGGCCTGAGCCTTCCGCAGATTCTGCACCAACGCCCCACTGGCTGGCTCCTCATGTGATGGATACTATCTCCCCGCTCCCCGCTCGGAATCCTGCCCGGACTCCAAGAGTTAGGGTGGGAGCCGCCCGCGGCGCAGCCACTGGCCAAGGGTGTGGGCGAGCCGCAGGCCCACGAAAAGAGTGCCATATCTTCCTTCACGGGGGCGACTCGGTGGTGCTGATGGAGTGCGCCTCGCAGGACCTTCGGACGACGAAGACGTACCGGCGGTGTGGGGCACCTGGGCCAGGACTTCGTTCTCGACCCACTCGCCGTATATCAAAAAATTGCAGTAATCCTTATAAACCCTTTTCCACTGTTCCTGTGGACAACTATGGGGAGAACTTTGTAAGATCAGCCTCTAGCCCGCCTAACAGTGCGATCTGCGTCACAAAGACCAATTTTTGCGCAGCCTAGGACGATCTATGTAAAATCAGCTACTTACAGACCAAACCGCGGAGTCGACCTGCTCTGGATGCGACGAGCGATTCGTCATCCGGCGATGTGTGTATAAGCGCCGCGTGTCAAGGCGCAGCCTGAATGTCCGAGCGGGATCCAATCCAGGCCGTCAGCCCTGAAGCGGCAGTGCTCATCTGACACACCAGGTCTACCGTTTCCGCGATGAAGCTTCCAGAGGCCTGAGGCAGCCTCTGGGACGCGCTGAACGTCTGACCTGGTAGTCAAGTCTGCTCGCCAAGGTGCTGCAATTCCCCCGGGGGGGCGAGAATCGGGGCGTCCACTACCGACATAGCTTGTGAGCGTCGAGCGAGCCCGCCCGATGTCTGAGCCCGACCCGGAGCGGACATGGGAGAGATCGAGGGGGTAACTGTCAGAGCTCTTTACCCTTCCGGCTCACGCTAGGACATGATCGCAACTCCAAGGACACCGTGAGCCGATTACTCCGGAACGACTCAGGTGGCCGTGCCGCCTGGTAATTCTCTCCGCTTGGAGCAGTCCCCGCGTCGATGGCCTACTCTATTCGGACGAACGCCCTTTGGGTGCAGAACGATTCGATGAGGGGGTCGAGTGACTGAATTCAAGCTCGTGGCCGCGCTTTTTGTATTGTTCGCCGGGGTCGGCGGTGGGGTGCTTGCGAGCAGGCTCCTAGGGGAAAAGGCTCGTCACGACGTGGCAGCGTTGGCAAATACCTTTGCCGGCAGGGTGTTCCTGGGTGCTGCGTTCCTGCACGTGCTGCCCGACGCAATCGGTAATTTTAACATTTGGCTCGAGGCCTTCGACTACCCGCTATTCGCGTTGGCAGCGTCGGGCGGGTTCTTGACCGTTCTGCTGCTCGACAAAGTGATCGGACCGACGCTGGCTAGCGCAGCTCAAAGAGGGGCGATGTACCCCTATATCCTGATGCTGACGCTTTCAGTTCACTCGGTAATCTGTCGCGGGCTTCGCCATTATGGCTGTAGTCGCCATCTGGACCTAACGTCTCGCGTCTTCCCCTATGCGACCAGCGATTCAGGCGTTGCGCAAGGGGCGCAGGGCCACGCCCAGGGCGAAGCCGAGGATCATCGGGCCAGGGTGAACAGGGCGCCGAAGGTCCATCCGTAGGTGTCGGCGGCGTGGCTGAGCCAGTGCACCAGGTGCACCTCCTGGACCACCAGGGTCTGCTGCTGTCGCTGCACCGCCATGCCGTCGCGAACGAGATACATGGATACCCGATATCGGCCGAGAGGTGTCTTCGCCGGCAGGTCCACGCGGGTGTAGAACAGGGGCACGCCATAGGGACCCGGCCTCCCGCCTGGCGGACCCGCCTTCAGCAACATCCCAGCAGTTGCGGCCAACCCTCCTCGCGACGCCGAAGGGGCAGATGGTCCGGGCTGTTCGGCCAGAGCAGAGTCCTGACCTCTTCAGTTGACCAGGCTTCCAGTGGCTCTTCCGGCACGACGAGCCGGACATCCGGATGAAACAAGGGGCGGTGTCGGAGGGCATTCTTTTCGGATTGCATGGCATTTCTCCTCGTCGCTGGTGACAGCTTGCCTGACTTTACGCAGCTTCCGTGCCAAGAGGCGAAGAATTGCTCAGATAAGCCCGGAAACTGCCCTTCGGTGTTGTCCCCGATCGCGCGAGGCGATGGGGTCCGTCGGCAGGGCTGCCCCCTTGGATTGTGGAAAATGGACCGGTAAGGCTGGTCCAAATCCCCCAGGGACGCGGGCGGGAAATTCTTGGCGTTCTTGGCACCTTGGCGGGTCAAATGCGTTTTGCAGCCATTCACCGGCAAGGCACCAAGATCGCCAAGGGTCAGCCGAGGAGGGAGCGATAGACCCCCAGATTGCCCTGGACCATGGCGTCGACGGAGAACTGCTCCGCGACCAATCGGCGCCCGGCATTGCCCATCCGGCGACGCAAGGGTGCATCGGCGAGCAGCCGGCCTATGGCGGTTGCAAGGGCGGGGGCATCGCCCGGTGGGACCAGCAGGCCGTTGTGCTCATGGCGCACTGCTTCCGGCATGCCGCCGGCGCGGCTGGCGATGATGGGCACGCCGGCGGCGGCGGCCTGGAGCAGGGAGACGCCGAGACCTTCCATCAGGGCGGGGTGGACCAGCAGGTCGAGGCAGCCAAGAATGCGGTGCAGGTCGGTACGGAAGCCGGCGAGTCGGACGTGTCGCTGGAGATTCCGCTCCCGGATCTTCGTCTCCAGCTCCGCCTCGAGCGGGCCCTTTCCGAACAAAAGCACTTGCAGATCCGGGTGCTTTGCCAGCACCGCTCGCACGGCCTCGAGCAGCACGCTGTGCCCCTTGCGAGGGATCAGCTGCGCGACCATTCCGGCCAGAGGCGCGCGCGCCGGGAGCCTCAGCTCCGCATCCAGCCAGGCCCGATCACAGGTCGTGGCATAGGCGCCGGCATCCACCGCCGAGTGCACGCACAGGACCCGATCGGGCTCGACGCCTTCGGTCAGCAGGACCTGGCGTATACCCTCGGAGATGGTGATCACGCGATCGTACAAACGGTACTTGCGCCGGGCGAGCCAGGGTGGCTCGGGATTGTCGACCCGGCGAGAGAGCACGCAGGGGATGCCAGCCCATCGTGCGGCTATGCCGCCGAAAAGATCGGCGCCCCGCCGGCTGTGCAGGTGAACCAGATCCGGACACTCGGTGAGCAGGATGCGCCCCAGGCGCAGGACCAGCCCCGGGTCCGCGTCGCCCCCCATGGGGATGGCGTCTACGCGGCTCGCGGTCCCCCTCACCGCGTCGGCGATGGCACTTCCGGCCGGGCAGACTAGCCGGTTCTCGACCCCCCGGGCCGCCAGGCCTTCGATCAGGTACTGGACCTGGCGTGCACCCCCGTAGAGGTGGCGACCCGCCTCCAGGTGCAGGATCTTCACCCGCCGGGCGCTGCGGCGGTCATGACCCGGCGCGCTGTCTCCAGGACCTCGGGGATGTCGATGCGGCGCATGCAGGTGAAGTCGCCGTGGCAGGTGGGACTGCGCCGGCAGGGGGAGCAGGTCATGGGGTGGTGGATGACTACGGCGTTGTGCCGGGTGGTGTCGGTGTAAGGCAGGGTCGAGCCGAACAGCAGTACGCTCGGGGTCCCCAAGGCTGTGCCTATATGGCTGAGCCCCGTGTCCACGCCGACCAGCAGGGCCGCCCGCTCGATCAGGGCGGCGGCCTGGCGCAGGCGGGTCTGCCCCACCACATTGACCAGCGGTGCCTCGCGGCGCTCGGCGATGAGCGCGGCGGCCTTACCGTCCCCTGGGCCGCCGAGCATCACGCTGGCAAGGCCCAGCTCGGTCTCCAGGTTGGACGCCAAGTCCACCCACCGCTCCTCCAGCCAATGCTTCTGCGGTCGGGTGGTGAAGGGGCAGATGACTGCGAAGGGGCCCTCCAATCCCTTCTCGGCAAGCAAAGTCCGCGCAAACTGGCGATCCTCTTCGGTGAGGACAATGCGCATGGTGAAATCGTCGCTTGGCAGGCGCAGGGTCTGAGCCAGGTGCAGGTATTCGGACGCGACGCGGTTGGGATCTCCTCCGCGCTCGACCCGCTCGGTCATGAGCCAGGCGCTGCCCTCCCGGGGATCGATGGCGACGCGACGCGGGGCGCCGGAGAGCCAGGCCCAGATGCCGCTCTTGAGCAGCCCCTGGGCGTCTATGACCACGTCGAACCGCCGTCGTCGCAGCTCGGAGAGGAAGCCCCAGATCCGCCGGACCAGGGTGAGCCAGCGATGCGCCCGCCTGAGACGACGCCATTCCCCGCGGGGCCAGACCAGCACCTCGTCCAGGTCCTGGTTGGTGCTCAGCAGGTCGGCCACCTCCGGCTGGGCGAGCCAGGTGATCTGGGCATCCGGGTAAGCGCGGCGTAGCGACCGGATCAACGGGGAGGCCATGACCACATCGCCAATTGCGCTCAGTCGGATGATCAGGATGGATTCCATCGGGTCGGCGATGTGTGTCGTATCCGGCCGGGTGCTGGAATGGATGGCGGGGATTCTAACCTAGAGGCCGTAGCTGGACGGGGCGCAATGTGCGTTCTGCAGGGTGAGTGGCAAGATGAGGCGGGAGACGGAGCGGTCAGCTGCCGTTTCTGGGATCATGGCCCCTCCGGCGAGAAGACCAGCCAGTCCCCGGACATGATAAGCAGGTACGGCCGGTCGGCCATGCGGGCCTCCAGCCAGGGCCGGGCCTCGGCGAGCAGTGCGGGCTGCCGGGCCAGCTCCGGCACCGGGAGAGCTATGTAAGCGCCCTCGCGGTTCACCACCACCCGGGGGTCTTCTCCCCAGAGTGGCGGCTCTACGGCAAGACGCCTCCAATCAATCGAGTGGCCGGCATCGCGTGCCTGGCGCAGCGCCCGCAGCACTTGCCTTAGCTCTTTGGCCAAGGCCTTGCAGGCTAGCTCCTTGGCGGGTCGGCCCCGGGGATCGGAGAACTCGAAGGCGAGGCCATCGGAGGTCTCGTAGCGAATCGCACGGTCGTCGCCAAAGCTCCAGACTCCAACCTCCGGGACATGACGCGAAGCGGTCAGCCGCCCGGCGCGCTCGGTCTCCGTCTGATCTCCGGTCTCGGCCGCGGGGCAATCATGAATGCTGCAGAAGCTCTCGAGAATGCGCTTCTCAAGGTCCTCTTGATGCGCGATGTCGGGGCCACTGACCACGGTCGGCTGCCCTGCGACTATCACCAGCAGGGAGCCATCGGGCTCGGAATCAAGGGCCACGGATGCACCTCGCTCCAACACCCCATGAAGGGCGCGAAGGTCTGCGACGTAGCCTGCGGTGCCTGCGTTCCATCGGCGCAGCTTGGCTCTGGCCCCAGGGCGGGGCTGGGGCGCCTGGAGCGCGCGGTCGAGCTCGGTCTCGAAAGACTGGATCAGCTCCGTGAGGGCGATCCAGGCTAGGTCTGCCTTGGGTCCCGGCCCGGCATCTGCCAAGTGGGCGACCAGGGCCGTCATGGGCTTGGGGCCGAGCTGGATCTCGGCCGGCTCGCCGGCCGATAATGGGTGACCTGGCGGCAGGGTGCCGGCGAGCAGCAGGATAACCAGCAGGAGCGGTGGGCGCACGGCGATGGGGTGTTGGAAGGCTAGCCTCGGTCGTGAGCCTCTACCCTAATGGAAAGGTCCGCCCTTGTCTTCCGGCCAGTCGCGAGCGGCCAGGTACCAGCTACCAACCGCCAACCGCTATCCTTTCCTGTAAACTGCTCGCTTTTGACCTGTCTCACCCATGTCCTCCGGGGATCTCCCGTCCAGTGCCGACATCGAAGCCTGTCTGATCGTCGATCGGGCGCGCCTGCGCAAGCGCGTCGGGGCCCTGAGGCGCCGGGCTCGGGAGGGCAAGCCGATCGATCGATCCCTGCCCGGCCTGCTCGAAGAGATGGCTCGCTCGCGCGAGGCTGCCGAGCAGCGACGTGCGCGGGCACCGTCCCCGCATTTTTCGCCCGAGCTGCCGATCAGCGAGCGCCGTGACGATATCGCCGCGTCGATCCAGGACCACCCGGTGGTTGTGCTCTGCGGGGAGACCGGCTCGGGCAAGTCGACCCAGCTGCCCAAGATCTGTCTGGCCCTGGGTCGCGGCATTTTCGGGCGCATCGGGCACACCCAGCCGAGGCGCATCGCCGCCCGCAGCCTTTGCTCGCGTATCTCCCAGGAGCTGGACCGGGAGACGGGCAGCACGGTCGGCTACAAGGTGCGCTTCAAGGACCATGTGCGTCCCGAGACCTGCATCAAGCTAATGACCGACGGCATTCTGCTGGCGGAGATCCAGCGGGATCCGCTGCTCGGTGAGTACGATACCCTGATCCTGGACGAGGCCCACGAGCGCGGCCTAAACATCGACTTCCTGCTCGGCTATCTCAAGCAGCTGCTGCCCCGCCGGCCGGACCTGAAGCTGATCGTCACCTCGGCCACGATCGACCCGGAGAGCTTCTCGCGACACTTCGACGGGGCACCCGTGATCAACGTCTCCGGGCGCACCTATCCCGTGGAGCTGCGCTACCGCCCCCCCGAAGAGCCAGGGGTGGGGGAGCGCGATGAGGCCATGCAGCAGGCGATTGTAGGTGCCGTGGACGAGCTGGGGCGCGAGGGCCCGGGAGACATCCTGGTGTTCCTGTCCGGGGAGCGGGAGATCCGCGAGACCGCCGAGACCCTGAGCAAGCACCGCATGCACGTAACCGAGGTGCTTCCCCTGTACGCCCGGCAGAGCGCCCAGGACCAGTCCCGGGTGTTCAAGCCCCACGGCGGGCGACGCATCGTGCTGGCCACCAATGTGGCCGAGACCTCCCTGACGGTACCCGGTATCCACTATGTGATCGACCCGGGCTTTGCAAGGGTCAGCCGCTACAGCCACCGCAGCAAGGTCCAGCGGCTGCCGGTGGAGGCGGTCTCCCAGGCCTCGGCCGATCAGCGCAAGGGGCGTTGCGGGCGGGTGGCCGCGGGGGTGTGCATCCGACTCTACGAGGAGGAGGATTTCCAGGCCCGCGCGCTCTTCACCGAGCCGGAGATACTGCGCACCAATCTCGCCTCGGTCATCCTCCAGATGAAGGTCTTGGGCTTCGGGGAGATCGAAGCCTTTCCCTTCGTCGACCCGCCCGACGGCCGGCTGATCCGCGACGGCTACCGTCTGCTCGAAGAGCTGGGGGCAGCGGGTGGCGATCGTCGGGTGACTCGCCTGGGTCGACAGCTGGCCCGACTGCCGGTGGACCCGCGTATCGGGCGCATGCTCTGGGACGCGGCCCACCGAAACTGCCTGCGCGAGGTGCTGGTGATTGCCGCGGCGCTGAGCGTTCAGGACCCCCGCGACCGCCCAATGGACAAGCAGCAGGAGGCGGACGAGGCCCACGCCGTGTTTCGCGACGAGCACTCGGACTTTTCGGGGTTCCTCAACCTTTGGACGTTTCTCGATGCCCAGCGTTCGCATCTGACCCGCCGCAAGCTCCAGCGCCTGTGCCGCGAGCGCTTCCTCAGCTGGACTCGGGTGGAGGAGTGGCACGACGTGCACCAGCAGCTGCGCTCCCAGATGCACGAGATGGGCTTCAAGGACAACGAGCGAGAGGGTACCTATGAGGAGATCCATCGCTCCCTTCTGACCGGCCTGCTGAGCAACATCGGCTTTCGCGCCGAGACCCGAGAGTACCTGGGTGCCCGAGGCTCGCGCTTCTGGGCCTGGCCCGGCTCGGGCCTGTTCGACGAGTCGCCCAAATGGGTGATGGCGGCCGAGCGGGTGGCGACCACCAAGCACTACGGGCGGACGCTGGCGCGGATCAAGCCAGAGTGGGTCGAGGCGGCGGCGGGACATCTGGTCAGCCGAAGCTGGTCCGAGCCCCACTGGGAGCGCAAGCGCGCCCAGGTGGCCGCCTACGAGAAGGTCAGCCTGTTCGGCCTGACCCTGGTGCCCAGGCGCAAGGTCAATTACGGCCCCGTCAATCCGGTAGAGTCCCGAGAGATCTTCATCCGCTTCGCCCTGGTCGAAGGCGACTATCTCACCCGGGCACCCTTTTTTCGCCACAATGCGGAGCTGATCCGCTCGGTCCAGATCCTGGAGCACAAGGCGCGGCGTCGCGACATCCTGGTGGATGAGCAGGTGCTCTACGACTTCTACGACAAACGCGTCCCGTCCGATATCTACTCGGGCCCCTTGTTCGAAAAGTGGCTGCGTCAGACGTCCAAGGCCACTCCTAAGCTGCTGCACCTGACCGAGGCGGATCTGATGCGTCACGACGCCGAGGCCGTGACTGGCGAGCGGTTTCCGGATGCCATGGACTTCGGTGGTCTAGCCCTGCCCCTGGAATACCGCTTCGAGCCGGGCGAGGAGCAGGACGGGCTGACCCTGGTGGTGCCGCTCGCCTTGCTCAACCAGGTCTCGGAGCACCGGGCCGGCTGGCTGGTCCCCGGCCTGCTGGAGGAGCGCATCGCCGCCTTACTGCGCAGCCTGCCCAAGTCCTTGCGCAAGCAGCTGGTCCCCGTGCCCGACTATGCCCGTACTCTGGCGGCACGGCTGGCCCCTTCCGACCGGCCCTTGCTGCGCGCCCTGGGCGAGGAGATCCGGCGGCTGACCGAGGTGCATATCCCCGAGGACGCCTGGGACGAGTCGGTGCTGCCGCCCCATCTGCGCCTCGGCTACCGGGTGGTGGACGACCGAGGCAAGACCTTGGGCAAGGGCCGGGACCTCGTGGTCCTGCGCAAGGGCCTTGGCGGAAAGGCACGGGCCGGGTTTCGGGCCATCCCTGTCCAGGGATTGGAGCAGGATGGTGTCAAGGACTGGACCTTCGGCGAGCTTCCGGAGACCGTCGAGCTGGACAAGGCTGGGATCAAGATCCTGGGCTTTCCCGCCCTGGTGGACGAGAGGGATAGGGTGGCCCTGCGTATCCTGGATAGCCGGGGGCGGGCCGAAACCGCCAACCGCTTCGGGCTTCGACGCCTGTTCATGCTGCGTCTTGCACAGACCCATCGCTCTCTGCGCAAGAATCTGCCGGACCTGGCGCGCATGAAGCTGCCGTACGCCAAGGCCCCGAAGCCCGAGGATGGGGTGCCCGAGCAGGCGCTGGAGGACGAGCTCCTGGCCCTGATCTTCGACCTGACCTTCCTCCAGGGCCGGCCGGCCGTGCGCTCGCGCGAGGCGTTCGAGCAGCGGCTCGCGCAGCACAAGGGCCGGCTGGCCGAGGTGGCCAACACGGCCTGCGCGCTCGCCGCCGAGATCCTGGAGCTCTACCAGTCGGTGCGAAAGCGCCTGGCGGGGATCGCCCAGGTGAGCTGGATGGCCTCGGTCATGGACATGCGTGGCCACCTGGACCGCCTGGTGTACCGTGGCTTCCTGGGGCGCACTCCCTATGAGCATCTGCAGGACTATCCCCGCTATCTCAAGGCCCTGGGCTTGCGCGCCGAGAAGCTGGGCCTGGCCTCGGCCCGGGACCTGGCCCGACTGAGAGAGCTGGAGTCCGTCCACGCTCAGTGGAGGGAGCGCGACGAGGTCTGTCGGACGAGCGGTCGCACCGACGAGCGCCTGGACGAGCTGCGCTGGACGCTGGAAGAGCTGCGGGTCTCTCTGTTCGCCCAGGAGCTGGGCACCGCCTATCCCGTCTCGGTCAAGCGCTTTGCGCGGCGCTGGCGGGAATTGGGGCTCTGAACCTAGAAACGGTTATTACCCGAACAGGGCAGCAGCCCGTATACTCGCCTGATGGGCTAGCTTTGAGACGATGGTCATCTTGAGGCCAACCCAAGATCGCACTTGGACCTACGCCGACTGTTGTGGCTGGCCTGGCGACGAGCGCTGGGAGCTGATCGATGGGGTCGCCTACGCCATGGTGCCCGCGCCGATGCGGCTGCGCCAGGAGAGCGTCAGCGACCTCCATTCTCTGCTGCGTCGGCAGCTGGAAGGGCGCCCTTGCCATGTCTATCCGTCCCCGTTCGACGTGCGTCTCCCCAAGCGGGGCGAAGCGGATGATCTCATCGACACCGTGGTTCAGCCGGACATCTCTGTGTTCTGCAGTGCTGGAAGGTGTAGTGATTGAGATGGACAGCCTGTTCTCCGCACCACCTCCGGCACAGGTGCCCGGCGAGTAATCTGCTGGGAGCGAGCTTTGACACCCGCCGTCGCGTGTGGGTCGCGACGCTTTGGTCCGTCGCATTTCAGGCGTCAGGCGTTGCGGATCACCTGGCAGGCACGCTCGAGAAAAGGCCCGCCGAAGCGGGCCCCATTCGAGTCACGGACCGAAGCCGCTCAGGGCTTGATATAGGCGAAGTTTCTCGCCCGCCTGGACTGGACGGCCATGCCCGCTGCCAGCGCCACAGCGCCTATCAGGGTCAGGAACAGCTCTTTCATCGTATCGCCTCCTCGGCGTTGGGCGAGTGCACTTGGTTTGATTCCGGGGTCGGCTCCCCGGTGTTGTGGGCGAGCGGTGCCGTCGCAGAGCCGGCCGAGCTCTGCCGATCGGGGAGCGGGTTATGGTAATTGTCGCCAACCTGGTCCAGAATTTTTCTTGTCAGGGATATTCGGCGGGCCCGTGCCCAGGGCACTCGGGCATCGGGAGGGCCCGGTGGTGGAGCTCCGAACCCAGCGCCTGGTGGTCGGAGGTCTCCGTCGGGGCGATCAGTCAGAGCCCGTCGCGTTGGTCGAAGTGAGCACACTTTAGTGAGGAGGTGGAGGAATAATGACATACGACGAGCAAGCCCTGTTTCAGGTCGAATGCCTCGCAGATCGCGTCTGGTGCGTCTATGACATGTCGGAAGACATCCCGCGGATAGCGGCGCTTCTCGACGATTCTCGCGTTACCGATCCTCGCGATGACGAACGAATGGAGTTCGAGGCGAAGGCAATGGCGGTGGGCCTCTATGAGGCCTACGAGGCGGAGTTCCTCGGAGCGAGGAAGGCTGCACAATTTTGAGCTAATCAGCCGATCCAGGGCCTTCGAAGGGGTTGGCCGGGCCCCAGGGGTTGGTCCCAGGGCTCGGCCCTCGAGTGCCTCTGCGCCAAATTATCGGCATGCCCCCCCGAGTCGCCGTTTGCGGCGCAACAGCATCAATGGTGCCAGTATCCCTGGCCGCGATCACGATCCTGGTGGGCGTAGCCATGGTCGTGGTCGTCCCAACGGACCTGGCGGGAGCCCCTGTCATTCCGGGGTGCATAGGGGTCGTCGCGCCCGTGCCCGAAGGCGTTGCCGTGGTGGTCCTGACCGTGGTGGTCATATCCTCCATGGCCGTGGTCGTCGTAGCGCCCGCCCCAGTAGTCGTCGAAATAGCGGTTGTGCTTGAATCGAAAGATCCGGTAGCTGGCGTCGTTGTAGGCCGCCTCCAGGGTCTCTCGCTCGCTGGCGGAGAGGTGCCCGTCGGCCCGAAATTCGCGCTCCATTCGCGCTAGGCGGCGTTGCTCCCGATACAGGCGGTCGGCCTCGTCGGGTGTCACACGACCGTTTTGCTCGCCGTTGCGGATGCGATAGTGCTGAGTCTCGCTACGCTGGTCGAAATAGCGGTGGCCTTGCCCGTAGCCAAAGTCGCTTGCTGCCATGGCAGGGGAGATCAGGGCCAGGGCGGCGCTGGCCAGGGTCAGCTTGGTCCAAAGGGTTTTCATGGTCGTCGCTCCTCGGTTGACGCCTGTCTCCAGGCTTGCGTCCAGGCTAATCGACTGCGAATGAACACGGCCTGAATCGCTCCAGGGTCATTCGCCGAGAGTGCGAGTCGTAGGTCCGAGAGGCTGGGAGGAGTCCTGGCGAGAGATGGAATCAGGGGTGGCGCAAGACGGTGCCTGGTCCTGAAAGGGCGAAAAGGGCGTCACACCAGGCCTGCGGTCGCTGGATTACCCGAGCCCGTCGAACAGACGGGAGAAGGCCTCTGTGGCACTGCGGCGCGAGTGGCGTTGGATCTCCTCGGGCGTGGGCACGGGGGCCCTTCCTTCCCGCACGTCGTCGAGGAAGCGCACCAGTCCCGCTTTGATCGCGTCCTTGTCGTCCAAGGGCAGGATGCTCTCGATGCCTGCGTGTCGCAGCGCCGCGGCGGTGTCGCCCCTCGGATCGGTGAGCCCCAGTATGGGCCTTCGTGCTCGCAGGTACTCATAGAGCTTGGCGGGGATCTGGTGGTTGCAGTTGGCGGCCTGAAAGAGCAGGAGCCCCGACGCTTGGCCCATCTCGGCCAGCGCCTCGCGGTAGGGAAGGGCTGGGGCCAGCTCCACCCTGCTCTTCAGGCCGAGGCCCAGGAGCAGTCGCCCGTAATAGTCCTCGGACCCCGGCGCCCTCAATCGGATCCTCAGTCCTTGGGATGGCAGCCGGTCGGCACCGTCCAGCTCAGCCAATGCCTGGAAGAAGGCCTGGGGGTCTCTCTCGCTGGGGTAAAGCAGGCCCGAGTGCACCAGCAGGATGGGGCCTGTGACCGGGCCGGGCGGACCGGGTATGGACCCCGGGAAGGCCTCCTCCTCGTAGCCGTTGGGGATCATCGCCCAGCGCTCCGCAGGCATCTGCGGGTAACGCTCGACATACAGGGCCAGGGTCCCGCGTGCGGTGAAGCTGGCCCGATCGCAGGCGCGCAGCGTCGCCTGCTCCACACGCCGCCGGGCAGCACGGAGTCGGGCGTCGGGCGGGTAGTCGTCCTCGGTCATGGAGTCACGGAAGTCCGCCACCCAGGGCAGGCCCGAGAGGCGTTTCAGGGTCAGGCCGATCAGGTGGGCGGTGGGGATAGGCTGGGTCGACCAGATGAGGGAGGGCCGATGGCGGCGCAGCAGGCTCCAGCCCGCAGGCACCGCACCCAGCCACCAGCTGATCCAACGGTCCGGGCGGGCGGAGAGGGCCAGGTAACGTCCGCCGACCGAAAGCTGTCGGGCGCTGTCGAGACCGAAGGCACGGGTGACGGGCAGGTTTCGGGAGATCCGCTCGAGCTGGTCGTCCGCGGTCTCGGGATAGGCCCTCGGCGAGATGGACAGCACCAGCGGCCGATAGCCGAAATCTGGCAGGTGCCGGCACAGTCCGAGGGTGCGCTGGATGCCGCTGCTGCCCCGCAGCGGGGGAAAGTGGTATGCGATCAGGAGAACGGACTTCACGGCCGACAGGAATCCCCGGGGCGAGCAAAGTTGGCCCCGGGGCCAAAGTCTACCCCAGTCGGGTGTCAGGCCCCGGCGAACACCGTCTCAGTGATACTTCTCCATCGAGATGTGGCCGGGCTGCCGGCGACGGTGGCGGTGCATCCCCCGTTTTCCCAGGACCTGGAGGGTGTCCTGGATCATCAGGGAGTTTCCGCACAGCATGACGTGGCTGTGGTCGGGGGACAGCACGAGGCCCGCGCGCGCTTCCAGCCGGCCGTCGGCAATGGCTGCTGGAATCCGCCCGCTCAAGGCGAAATCCGTCGGCTCCCGGCTGACGAAGGGGATGACGGTCAGCTGTTCGTCTCTACGCTCGATCAGCGACCGGATGCTCGCGGCGTAGGCCAGGTCCCGGGCGTGGCGGACGGCTTGCACAAGCACCACTCGCTCGAAGCGGTCCCAGGGGGCGTCGGTCTTCAGGATGGACAGAAAAGGTCCCAGCCCGGTGCCCGTGCACAGCATCCACAGGTGATCGGCGGGCGGCATCTCGTCCAAGGTCAGGAGGCCATTCGGTCGGGGACTCACCCATAGGGTATCGCCCGGAGCCGCCGTGGCAAGCCGGTTGCTCAACGGTCCCTCGGGCACGGTATTGAAATAGATCTCGATCGGGCGCTCGTGGGGTGCGTTGACATAAGAGTAAGGTCGGCCGACTCGCTCGCCGTCCAGATCCAAGGCCACCTTGGTGAACTGTCCCGCAGAAAAATCCTCCACGTCCGCGTCGATCCGCAGGGAAAATAGCTGATCGTTCCATCGGATCTTCTCGATGATGGTTCCATTGACCCACTGTTGCATGATCGCCTCGTGACGTTACCTTCGCCAATGCTGGAATTTTGGGCGGTCTGGCAACGGGTTCAACCCTTGGTTTTTCGTGAGTAGGGTCTTTTCTTAGTACTCCGTTCCGGGAAGTGGCTCGCCTTTCGTTACTAATGCGATTGGGACAGCCGAGTTCGCAGCACAAGAACAGGGGGCGGGGCATGCGCCTCGATCAGCGGCTCCAGGGCCTGGCGCAGGGCGTTCAGACAAGCGCGGCGTCCGGAGAACTCGAAGGTCTGCGCGAGGCGTCCCCAGGAGTGTTTCATGAGCACGGTCGCAGTGACCAGGGCTGCCTGCTCGCGGGTGAGCAGCTTGTCCACGCGAGGGCTCATGAGCGCGAGGCAGGTGAGCTTCCAGACCGCGGGGTGACTGTCCTCGTAGCTGCGTCCCGCAAATACGAATGCGACCAGGTCCAGCCAGTCCTGGGGCTCGAGATCGACACATCCGCGATACTGCTCCTCGCGCCCCATCAGCTCGGCGGCCGTCGGCGGGTCCAGCTCCGCCAAGGGTCCGGAGAGCTGGTGCGGGAGCTGGCTGAGAAAGCGTCTCCGCGCGCTCTCATAAAGCGCTTGGCCTGGCTGGGACAGGCCCTTGAGCGCCAGCACGGACTGGGCCCCGCTGGAGGCCTCGTGGGTGATCCCCGCCCGAAGCGGGTGCATTGCCGCCCGGCGCCAGAAGCGCAGGAGCTCGGGTGTGGCCCCGAAGCTGGCGCCCAGCCAGTCGGCCCCGAGGCGCCGGGCCTCTTGCTCGATCGCCTTGATCAGGCGGGTCCCCAGTCCTCGGCCCTGCACCGCGGGGTGTACAGCGATGCGCATCACTCGCTCACCGCGAAGCTGGGCCCCCGCCTGAAGCCCCAGGTGCGCCGCCAGGGACTGGGGGATCAGGTGTCCGCGCACTCGCCGACGCCCGCTCCAGACCTCTTCGGCCAGCTCGGGTGCCAGATTCCCTTCCCGAGCGAGCAGGGCAACCCCCAGCAGCCGGTCTTGATGGCGCAGGGCCAGCACCGAGACATTGGGGCCGTCCAGCAGCTGGCGCAGGTCCAAGGGACGGGTCCGGTAGTGGGCCAGGATCAGTAGGCCGAACAGCTCGGACAGGGCAGTATCGTCGGCAATCAGGGCGTCTCGGTCGAACCGCTCCACCCGACACTCCGAAGGGGTCGCATCGCCAGGGAGCTCGCTCGGCGCTACGTCCGCGTCCAGCAGCAGCGCCCGGCCGATGAGGCGCTCTACGGGATCGCCTTCGGCCCAACGGATGGGCTGGCGCAGCTTGAGCAAGTGCCAGCTCGGGGCGTGGCGGTCCAGGGTCTCGGGGAACTTGAGACTGAAGCCCCGGCCGCTGCCCTCGTAGCCATGCACGGTGGTGGCGAAGGCGATGCGTGCATAGCCGCACAGCAGCTGCTCCAGCAGGGGCAGGGGCAGGGCCGCCGCCTCGTCCACCAGGACCAGCCGTGCCACCGGCCGCTCACGCGCCAGGGCATCCGGGGCGTGAAACCGGATCAGCCGATCTTGCCAGCGGATGCAGTCTCGGGTGACCTCGGCGTCGGGCAGCAGAGTGGCTGCATGTTGAAACAGCGACCGCAAGGCATCGAGGCGCGGACCCGTCACCAGAATGGGGCTGCACCCATCTTTGAGTAGCTGCGCGGCGGCGATGCCGAAGGCGGCACTCTTGCCCCTGCCCCTGTCGGAGGCCACCACCAGCGGACGGTGTCGGTGGCCTTGCGCCACTCGTAATACGCCCTGGATCGCCTGGCGCTGATCCTCGGTTCGCCAGGGCGAGGCCGGCCGCCTGGCTCGTCGGGTGGGAAAGGGGTGGGCGCTCGCCTCGGGCAGAGTGGGCAACGGGCGGTCTTGCTCGATCGAGATGGCGTCCGTGGAGCCACCCAGCACGTGGGCGAGTCGGCGAATGAAGCGGTTGGGGAGCTGCTCGGGCCGCCAGGGGTGGACGGTGATCCTCGACAGCTGGGGGTCCGGCCGATGGGGCCAGTCCGCCAGAGGCGGGGTGAGCA
>Ga0210096_1000254_pt1 | contig 20272 bp, 14 predicted proteins | sample China_Galinas_PW_4_FD_184864 | JGI IMG/M metagenome (GOLD analysis project Ga0210096, IMG submission 184864) | Wetland microbial communities from San Francisco Bay, California, USA, that impact long-term carbon sequestration - China_Galinas_PWA_D2... | ecosystem: Environmental > Aquatic > Marine... | reverse complement strand
GCCGTGCGCGCCGTGCCGGGCGTCGAGGATGCCGGCTCTGTGAGTCTGGTACCGTACGAGAGCTGGGGCTACACGTTCAACATCCGGTACGCAGGTCAGCCGGGCGACCGGCCGGATCAACTTCCGCTCACCACGTACCGGATCGTGAGTTCGGGCTACTTCAATACGCTCGGCCTTCAGGTCACGCAGGGTCGGCTGCTCGACGAACGCGATGTGATCGGCTCGCCATGGGCGGTGGTGGTCAACCAGGCGCTGGTCGATCGGGACTTCCCCGCCGGCGATGCCGTCGGCAAACGGTTCCACGTGTCCGACTCGGTATTCGCCACGATCGTCGGCGTCGTACCGGACATCAGGAACTCGGGCCCGTTCTACGAGACGCAACCGGGGCTGTACTGGAGCTACGGCCAGAATGGTAGCTCGACGACATCGTTCCACGTGCTGGTCCGATATGATCGCCGGTGTCGCTTTGCTGCTGGCCGTTGCCGGGCTGTACGGTGTGCTGAGCTACGATGTGGCCCACCGAACGCGCGAGATCGGCATCCGCTCCGCGCTCGGCAGCTCACCCCGCCGGACGCTCGGGCTGGTCATGCGTCAGGGGATGCTGCTCCTCGGCACAGGCGTTCTGTTCGGCTGGCTCGGCGGCTGGGGTCTGACTGGCCTGCTCGAAAGCCTGCTCTATGGCGTGAGTCCGCTCGATCTGTTCACCTGGCTGACGGTTACGGTCGTGCTCATCGGCGTCGGCGCGCTGGCCATCCTGCTGCCGGCCCGCCGCGCATCGAGAGTCGCGCCGATGATCGCCCTGCGTACGGACTGAGGAGGCGGTGCGGTGAGTGGACTGGCTCGGGCGGCGGGGTCGAAGCGACCGTTGCCACCGGGAGAGGCGGGGTCGTGAAGCCGGATGGATAGGCGAGACGGCCCTTGGCGACAAGTCTGTACGGTCTGCTGCTGCTGGCCTGTCCGCGGTCGTTTCGCGAGTCACTCGACCGGGATGCGGCGATGACTTTCGGCCAGCTGCACGGGGAAGCGGCGGCGCGGGGCGGGTGGGCGGTGGCCCGATTGTGGTGGCGGACAGTGCCGGCGGTGATCGCCAGCGGGCCGCGGGACAGGATCGACCGAGGGGCTGCGCACCGGCCGGGGCCAGGCGGCCGTCATGGCCGAGTGGACCGGCACAGGCCGGGGGCAGGCGCTGACCGGTGGTCTACTCCTCGCGCAGCACGATCGCTGGATCGGTCCGGCTGGCCCGGACCGCAGGCGACAGACTCGCCACAATGCTGATACCGAGCAGCACCACGATCGTCAGGACGTACGTCGTCGGATCCTTCGAAGTCACGCCGAACAGCACACTCTGGAGGAACCTCGACAGCAGCAGCGCGCAGACACTGCCGATGACGAGACCGGCGCCCGCCATTGCGGCGCCCTCGCCGAGGACGCGGCCCAGTACGTTGCGTCTGCCCTCGCCCAGTGCCATACGGATGCAGATCTCACGGCGGCGCGTCGCCACCGTGTACGAAACCACGCCGTAGACGCCTGCCGATGCGAGCGCCAGAGCGATCGCCGCGAGGACGCCGACCAGGAAGAGATTGAAGCGGGGTGCGACGAGGCGCCGGCCGATCAGTCCGTCCATTGTGTTCGGCGTGCGCGTCTGCACTTCCGGGTCGACCGCGTCGATGCTGGCGCGGATCGCCCGCGTCAGGGACGCCGGATCGACACTGGTGCGCACAACGAAGAACGTGCCCCAGCGTGGGAGTTGCCGATTGGACCACCAGATCTGCGGTTCGACCGGTACACCGGCCTCGAACGGTGCCACATCCGCCACGACTCCCACCACTTCGATCTCGCGGCCGCTCAGCTTCATCCGGATGTGCTGGCCGATCGGGTCGCGGTTCGAGAACCAGCGATCCGCGAATGCCTGGTTGATCAACGCCACGAGCGGAGTGCCGCGCACGTCCTGTTCGGTCAGGGCCCGGCCACGCACGACTCTGATGCCGAGCGTCGAGAAGTACGATGGCGCCGCATCGTACCAGCGAACCGACGGGAGTTCGTCAGGAACGGCATCGCCCACAATCTCGAAGTTGTCCGGTTCGTAGCCGCCGAAGATCGGGCCGGCTGACACGGTCGAAGCGGATGTGACTCCCGGCACTGCATCGATATGCTGCTCGAGCCGCGACCAGAGCGCGGCAACCTCATCGTCCCCGGCGTACCGTTCCGGCGGCGCGAACGCCGAGATCGCCAGCAGGTTGTGCGTCTCGAATCCGGGATCCCAGTGCAAGAGGCCGGACAGGCTGCGCATGAGCAGGCCGGCGCCGACGAGCAGCGTCAACGTGAGCGCGATCTCACCGACGACGAGCGTCCGGCGCAGTCGGTTCCCGCGTACGGACCGGCCGGCACCCGAGGTCTCGCGCAGGATCGTGGCCAGGTCGACGCGCGATGCCCAGAGCGCCGGCGCGAGGCCGACCGCGACGCCGGTCGCGACAGCCAGTCCAAAAGCGAACAGGAAGGTCGACAGGTCGACCGCCGCCTCCTCGATCCGCGGAATCCCGGCCGGCGCCAACCGCACGATCGTGCGGGTCGCCAGCGTCGCCAGAGCGATGCCGATCAGTCCTCCGCCCACCGACAGCAGCAGGCTTTCGGTCAGCAGCGGCCGGAACAGATTGAGCCGGCCCGCGCCGATCGCGGCCCGCACCGCCATCTCGCGCCGCCGGGTCGTAGCCCGCACCAGCGCAAGGTTCGCGAGATTCAAGCACGCGACGAGGAGCAGCAGGGCGACAGCCCCGCCAAACACGAGGAACATCGGCCGCGTAGATCCAGTGACTTCCTCGTGCAGTGGGAGAAGGCGCACACCCCATTCCGCATTCGTTCCGGGATACTGTGGCGCGAGGCCGGCGCGGACGGATTCCAGCTCCGCTCGCGCCCGATCCAGGCTGACTCCATCGGCCAGCCTCGCCGCCACCGCGAAGCCACGCCATGATCGGCGCTCCTCTTCGCGCGGATCCCACGGCGGCAGGGTCCAGACGCCGACCGGACCCAGATCCGCGGGCACGAACGTGGCCGGCAGCACGCCGACCACCGTGTAGTCCGCACCCGAGAGCGTGATGGTATTGCCCAGAATGTCCGGATCGCCGCCGAACCGGTCGACCCATGTGCCGTGCGAGAGGACGGCCACGCGAGACACGCCCGGCTTGTCCGCTTCCTCGAACAAGCGGCCTTTCTCCGGCTTCACCCGCAACGCCCGGAACCAGCCGGGCATCGCATAGCCGCCGGCGATCTCGGTAACCTGTTCCGCCTGACGCAGGATGAACGACCACTGCCGCGCAAAGCCCATCGATTCGAAGCTCTTCGCCGCGCTGGCCCAGTCCATGATGTTGGGGGGTGATGCGACACAATATTGGTCGATCGACGCATTCGTCTCACAGATCGACACGAGCCGGTCCGCCTGCTCGTACGGCAACGGCCGCAATAGCACTGCATTCACGACCGTGAAGATCGCCGTACCGGCACCAATGCCGAGGCCGAGAATCGCGAGCGCCGTCAGCGCATACAGAGGTGCTCGCACGAGTTGCCGGACCGTGGTCCGGATATCGCTCCCGACGTCCATCCTGTCCCCCGTCTCTGGGTCTCCCGCTGATAATAGGGACGGCGAGCGCCGCAGCCTGTCAGGAATTCGACGACATGGTGGGGGGTGATCCGCACTTGTGAGGCTCCGGCCAGCCCGAAGTACCCGGGGCCTGCCCGGCTGATCGGCACCGGGGCCCGGGCTGCCAACGTCAGGGTACGATTCCGGCAATCACGCGGCCGGGACCATGGACGCCGGTCACCAGTACCCGTCCAATGTCCGCGGAGCGGCTGGGCCCGGAATGCAGAGCGACCGCGGCGGGCAGCCGATCGGCGAGGTCCGCCAGAGCCGCCGCGAGCGAGTCACGGATCGCGTCCTCGCGGATCCAGACCAGGTGGACCGGCGGCAGCAGCTGTGTCGCGCGGCCGTCCCGGCTGTCCAGCACGAGCGTGCCCGTATCCGCCACTGCCGCCACAGCGGTCGACACGCCCAGTCCCGCCTCGGCCGGCGGCACGGCGGTCAGACCGGCGGTCGACGGCGAAAGGTGCTCCGGCACGAACAGGCCGACGTCGCAGCTCTCGAAGCCCGCGGCCATGCCGCCCACCCAGGCACTGGCCTCCGCACCGCTACCGAATCTGATGCACTCGCCGCCATTCTCGCGGAATCTGACCATGAATCGGTCGACTGCGGTTGCGGCCGAATCGGCCGACGGCCCCCGTTCGAGAGCCGTCAGCGGCCCCGGGTGTGCCAGGCGGGCCCGTCCCTGGACGGCGGCGGTGACCGCCCGCAGCACCGCGTTGTCAGCCGCCCGCAGGTCACCCGCCGCGCGTGTCGCCGGCCCCCTCATACCGCCAGCGAACCCGCGCCGGGAGCCGGCAGCCGCGCCCGCTGCGGGCGGCTCCGACTCGCTTGCGGATTGCTGTTCCGCCGGCGGTCCGGCCGGCGCCGGATCGCCCGCGTTCACTTCGCGTTTCGACTCCCGCTTCGACTCGCGTTTCCACAGTGAGCGAAAGCTCCGGCGGCCCGGTCGAATGCCGCCGTGGCCGACGGCCCAGTCGCGCAACACGGGCAGGGCATCACGGACACGCGGTGGCACTGCCCGCAACGCGGCGCCAGCCGCGCGGAACGCGGCCGGCCGTGTCGCAAGCGACGCGAACCATTCCATCATCCGTGCCTCGCCCGCTGGCTCGAGGCCTGCATCGACGACCCGCGATCTCCATTCGAGTAGCATTCCCGGCAGGTCGATGCGAACGGGACACACCTCCGCGCACGCGCCGCACATTGATGACGCGAACGGCAGTGAATGTGCCTTCTCGAGACCGAGCAGGCCGGGCGCGAGGACTGCGCCGATCGGCCCCGAGTACACCCAGCCGTACGCGTGGCCGCCGGTCTGACGGTAGACCGGACAGACGTTGAGACACGCGCCGCACCGGATGCATCGCAGCGCTTCCCACATGACCGGGTCGGCCAGAATGCGGGAGCGGCCGTTGTCGACGAAGATGACGTGCACCGCCTCGGGGCCGTCACTCTCGACTCCGCGGGTCCGTGATGCGCCCGGATCGGCCTTCGCCGGCATCAGCCGCGGCCCCTGGATCAGGGACACGAACGTGCCGATCCGCTGGCCCGTCGCGGCACGGGCCGCCAGCTGGAGCAGATGCGCCAGATCCGTCCAGCGCGGCACGATCTTCTCGATGCCGATGAGAGCGACGTGAACCCGCGGCAGCGATGTCGACAGCCGGATGTTGCCTTCGTTCTCGATCAGCGCGATCGTGCCCGTGTCCGCCGCCACGAAGTTGCCGCCCGTGAGCCCCATGTCCGCCGTAAGGAATGCTTCGCGCAACCGGCCGCGTGCGCGCGCAGCGAGCTGCTCTGGCGTCGCATCCGTAGAGGTGCCGAGCCGCTCGTGGAAGAGCGCGCGGATGTCCTCGAGGTCGAGGTGGATCGCGGGGCCGAGGATGTGGCTCGGCGTCTCACCCAGCAGCTGGAGGATGTACTCGCCGAGGTCGGTCTCGAATACCTCGATGCCGTCCGCCTCGAGCCGCGCGTTCGCGCCGACTTCCTCCGACAGCATGCTCTTGCCCTTGACGACACGCCGCGTGCCGGTCTCGCGCGCGATCGCGCTCAGTGCGTCACACGCTTCGTCGGCCGTCGATGCCCAGTGCACGGAGACGCCGTTCGCCGCGAGGCTCGCTTGTGCCTGCGCCAGGTAGCGGTCGAGGTGCGTGAGTGCGTGACTCTTCACCGCCTGCGCCCAGCGCCGCCACGCGTCGGCGTCGATCTCGTCGTACGCGCGGGCACGGCTCTCGTCGAAGTGCAGTGTCGCGCCTGTGACCGATTCCCGAACATCGGGCCTGTCGCGCAGGATCGCCGCGGCTCTTTCGCGATAGTCGAGGCTAGGCGGCTGCACCGGTCGCTTCCAGCAGCAGATGCGCCACGTGCCGCACCTTCAGTTGGATGCCGCGCTTCCTGGCCCGACCTTCGAGGTGCAGCAGGCAGGCGGCATCCGCGGACGTCAGGACATCCGCACCCGCGCGCAACAACGTGTCCAGCTTGCGGTCCGCCATGGCCGCCGAGACCTCCGGCAGCTTCACGGTGAACAGACCGCCGAAGCCGCAGCATTCTTCGCCGGCCTGCCAGTCGACGATAGTGGCACCCGCATTGCGCAGCAGCTCGATCGGCTCACGGCTCAGACTCATCTCGCGCAGCCCGTGACAGCCGTGGTGCCAGGCGACACGGCGGCCCCGCAGTCCGTCTCCGAGTTCCTGCCGCTTCAGCACCCGCACAATGAACTCGCAAAGCTCGTACGTCCGGCTGGCGAGGGCGCGCGCCCGGGCTGCCGGACTCCGGCCTGCCACTTCACTGTCCACTCCCTCCGCCGCCCGATCGGTACGCGTGCCATCCGGTCCGCCGGCGGGTCCGGTCCTCCCCCGTGCGTCGGCCCGTGAGCGATCAGCTGAGCCCGTCGAGTGAACTGACGAGAACAGTTCTGCATAGTGACGGCGGATCATGGCCGTACAACTGGCGGACGGCAGGACCACCATGTCGCCGGATTCGAGGGTTTCCAGCGTGTACCGCGCAATGCGGCGAGCTTCATCGACATGGCCCGCGTTGAAGGCGGGCTGACCGCAACAAGTCTGACCTTTCGGCACCACGACCTCGATGCCGAGATGACGCAGCAGCCGGGCCGCCGCGATGCCCGTGCTCCCGTCCAGCTCACCGACCAGGCAGGTCGTGCAAAGTGAGACACGCAAGGGCTGAAGGCCTCCGTAACGGGGATTCACGCCCGGCGATCATGGCGGGCGCCATGTCGCCTGCGCAAGCCGCTTCGACTACATTCGAGGCTCGGGGCCCGTATCCGCGAGCTCCGCGATGCGTTTTCGCGCGACCTGCGAGCCCGGCGGCGGGTCGCCATCTCGCGTGGCTCGACAACCGCACGCGCACGTAAACTCGTCGAACCACGTGGACGCCGGACTGGAGCGCAGCCACTACGGCTTCACGCTCCGGTCGCTCAGGTTCGCACACGACTGCGGCTTGCATGCCCGAGGAGGCTATGCGTGAGTTCCATCCTGCGTGACATTCGCTATGCGTTCCGAGGGATTCGCAAGGCGCCGGGCTTCACCGTCGCTGTCGTACTGACACTTGCGGTCGGTATTGGCGCCAACACCGCGATCTTCAGTGTGATTCATACCGTGTTGCTGCGTCCGTTCCCGTTCGGCGAGCCGGATCGGCTGGCGATTGCGTGGGAAGTGACGCCGCCACCGGCCGACGGACCGATGTTCCTTTCGCGACCCAACTATGTGGACTGGAGGGATTCGAACCACAGTTTCGAGCAGCTCGCGGCCTTCGCTCACGCCACTTTTTTCCTGGCGACGGATGACGGAACCGTCCGGCTCGACGGTTCGTGGATCACGGCCAACCTGCTCGAGACACTTCGCGTTTCACCGGAACTCGGCCGCGGCTTCCGCCCGTCCGATGATGTCGAGGGCGCGGCGCCGGTGGCCCTCATCTCGCATGCGCTCTGGCGGCGCAGCTTCGGCGCTGATTCAGCTGTTGTCGGACGCACCATCCGGATTGACGACGTGGCGCGCGAAATCGTCGGCGTCATGCCGGCGGAGTTCGATTTTCCGCCACCGATCGACCTTGAAGGCAACACGCATCCGGGCGCGAACGACATCTGGCTCCCGTACGCGCCTGACCGGAGCGGCGCGGACCGGACCGCCCATTTCCTGAGCGGCGTGGGCCGGCTCGCCCGGGGAGCGACCTTCGCCAGCGCCAATGCCGACATGAACGCACTGGCCGCAGAGCTGGCGCGGAGGTACCCCGCTTCGAACGACGGCTGGACCGCCCGCATCATGCCCATGAACGATGTGGTGCTCGGTAATCTCCGGACCGAGCTGCTCGTCCTGCTCGCCGCCGTCACCGCGGTGCTCCTGATTGCCTGCGTCAATGTCGCGAACCTCCTGCTCTCCCGCGCGACCGGTAGGCAACGCGACTACGCGATCCGGGCCGCACTCGGCGCCCGCCGCCCGCGGCTGCTCAGTCAGGCGCTCGCCGAAAGCCAGATCCTGGCACTCACCGGCGGCATTGCCGGCACGGCTCTGGCCTGGATCGGTACTCGTATCCTGATCGACATTGCACCCGCCAACGTTCCCCGCCTCGATCAGGCGGGCATCGACCTGGTCGTCATTGCGTGGGCGCTCGGTCTCTCGATCATCACCGGACTGCTGTTCGGCCTGGCGCCCGCGCTCCGTTCGTTCACACCGGACCTCGCGCACTGGCTCAGGGAAGGCGGACGATCCGGAATCGGCGATGGTCAGGGCCGACTGCGCGACGCCCTCGTCGTCGCTGAAGTCGCACTCTCCCTGCTGCTGCTCACCGGCGCCGGTCTGCTGTTCCGCAGCTTCCTCCAGCTGCGTGGCATCGATCCGGGATTCCGTGCCGAGCACGTCCTCACCATGCGCGTGACACTGCCGCGTAGCTACGACCAGCGCGACGCGCGCGCCGCTGCATTCCGTGACATCGAAAACCGGGTCCGTGCGGTGCCCGGCGTCGATGCCGCCGGACTCTCGCTCGATGTCCCGCTGGCAACCGACTTCCAGGGTACGACGCTCGTCATTGAAGGCGAACCGCCACCACCCAAAGGCACGAACCTGGTGAACTTCACCTATGTCACGCCCGGCTGGTTCGACGCCATCGGCACTCCGGTTGTCGCGGGCAGGGCGATCGACAACACTGACGTGAGCGGCGCCGAACCAACCGCGGTGGTCAACAAGGCGGCGGCGCTCGCATACTTTGGCGGCAAGGACCCGATTGGCAGGCGCGTCCTTTACGACGTGCCCCGCCGCATAGTCGGTGTCGTCGGAGACGTGCACCTCGAATCAATGGCTGACGACCCGCGACCTGCGATCTACTTTCCATACCATCAGCTGCCGCAGGACCGTGCCATGTCGCTCGTCCTGCGTGCCCGCACCGATGCTGTCGCTCTGGCCACGGCAGTGCGGGATCGGGTCCGTGAAGTCGACGCGGGAATCCCGATCAATGATGTCCGGTCCATGGACAGCATTGTGGAGGAATCACTCGCGTCGCCTCGATTCGCATCCGCCTTGCTCCTCACCTTCTCGCTCGTTGCCCTGTTCCTGGCCGCGATCGGCCTCTACGGCGTCATCAGTTATTCGACCAGTAGGCGCGTGCGGGAGATCGGCGTGCGTATGGCGCTCGGCGCCCGACCCGTGGATGCCATGCAACTCGTCATTCGACACGCGCTGGCGCTGACGCTTGTGGGCGTTGCGGCAGGAATCGCCGCCGCAGTCGTCTTCACGCGGTTCCTCAACAGTCTGCTGTTCGGCGTCAAGTCGACGGACCCGGTGACGCTCGCTGTCGTGTCGCTGGTTCTGGTAGCGGTTGCGGTCGTGGCCGGTGGAATACCGGCATGGCGGGCCAGCAACGTGGACCCGGTCGAGGCGTTGCGCCACCAATAGTGAGCACTGGCGATGCCGCCGCGACCTTCGCGCGGTGCGGTTCCGGCCGCGCGAATGGTCGCGTCAGGGCGCTGCACGCATCCTGCTGGCGGGGAACGGCACACACGCCGGCTGAAGCGCGGAAGCCGGGCGCGCCGGCCGAAGCTGCTATTCCTGCCCGGTGATCAGCCGCGTGAGGGCGGGCACATAGCCCAGTTGCCGGACGTACAGAGCGAGCTGACCGCGGTGGTAGGACTCGTGGTCGATCAGATGGTACAGCCAGGCCAGCCTGGTGCCACGCTTGCCGTCGAAACGGCGGATCAGCTGGAGCATGAACAGCTCGCCCGCTTCCCTGAACTTGCGCTCACCCACTTCGTGGGAATCGCGCAGCAGCTCGATCAGTGCGGCCTTGCCTTCCACGCGAGACACGTGACCCGCGTATTCGGCCATGAGGTCCGGCGGCGGAACGCGCTGGAAGTCGCCATCGGCCCGAGTCAGCTCGCCCGCCGGCATCAGGCCGGACTCGACAACGTGATGGATCAGCTCCGTCACCGTCCGGGATTCCGGTGCCGGCCGCCACACATACTGTCCCTCCGGTATCGCTTCGGCTTCCGCGATTACGCCGTCACGGGTAAACTGCCAGGCCTCGAGCGCTTCTTCGAGTAACGTGGTCACCTGCGCCTCCATCCCTGTTGTCGGTCCCGTATGTCCGTGCCGCAATGTGCGTGCGCGGCCGCCGGCTGTCACCGTCTGTCCGGTTGTGACATGTTCACGAACCCGCCCGATGGACAACCGGCCCCCGCCTCACGGATCCGGACCGAATCCGGGGCGAGGGCCGAGCCGCATGCCCGTCGGATCGGGTAGCTCAGTCAGCGAGACCGTCGAGCAACTCGTCCAGCTGCGCCTTGGGAACGGCTCCGACCTGTCTGCCGACCTCCTGCCCATCCTTGAACACGATCAGCGTCGGAATCCCGCGGATGCCGTACTGCATCGACACTTCCGGGTTCCGGTCCGTGTCCACTTTCGTAAAGAGGACCCGGCCCGCACGCTCCCTCGCCGCGGTGTCGAAGATCGGCGCCATGAACTTGCACGGACCGCACCAGTCCGCGTAGAAGTCGACGACGACCGGGATGTCCGTGTCCTTCAGTATCCGCTCGAGGTCGCCATCCGTAGCCACCATCGGACGGTCCATCAGTAACGGCTTCGAGCACTCGCCGCACGTCGGCCGGTCTGATGCCCGGGTCGTGTCAACTCGGTTCAGCGTTCCACAGAACGGACAGCGCACTACCGCCTTCGGTTTCTTCACCGTTTCCATGTTGCCTCCATCACCGTTCTTCAAGCCGGAGCCGGGGACGACCCGGCCCGGTCATTCGATATGCCCGCCGTTTCCGCGACATGGGCCAGCGCATCACCCAGGCGCCGCTTCACATCCAGCGCCACCTCCGTCAACTGGTCGTTGTCCGCCAGTCCGAGCGCCGCCGCCGGATCCATTGCCGCGATGACGGATCGATCCGGCCGCCCGGCCTCGTAGACCACGACGTTGCACGGCAGCAACAACCCGATGTCGGGTTCCATTTCGAGCGCGTGGTGCGCCAGTGCCGGATTGCACGCACCGAGTATCACGTAGGGGCGGAACTCCGCACCCAGCTTCTCCCGCAACGTCGAACGAACGTCGATCTCCGTCAACACGCCGAAGCCCTGCTCGCGCAACGCCTCTCGCACGCGCCGGACCGCTTCGTCGTAAGGCAGGTCGACAATACCGCCCATCCCGTATCGTGTAAGCTGTTCGATCATCCTCCCTCGCCTGATGCGAGCTCCGTCTCGATCCCACGGCGTCTTTGAGCCATGCGCCGCGCCAACGGTTCCCGCGCTCGGCGCGAGAAGCCCGCCCCGCCGTTCCATGGAAAAAGGCCCCGCCAGCCATTTGCCAGCGGGGCCTGCGCCCAGTCATCGGCGGCGGCATCCCTTCCGCCACCACTGACACCGTCAGCGGAGCCTGTAGTTCACGATCGTGCGACGAGCCGCACTGCCATCGCCCGCGGGTGGCAGGACCACGATCATCGACACTACATCGCCCGTGTCCAGGCCGTTCGCGATCTTCTCGAGATCGCTCACGCTCGACACCTTGTGACCGTTGATCTCGGCGATCAGGATGTTCGAGCCGAGGCGGCCGGCCGCCGGACCATTCGGATCGATGTCCGTGATCACGACACCCGTCGCCCCATCGAGATTGAGCTGCTGCGCGATCTGCGGCGTCACGTCCATCGCCCGGAAACCCAGCCGCGACACGCCACGCTCACGCGGCGCATGTGCCGGCTCCGATGTACTCACCGCCGGCGCAAACGTGTCCAGCTTTACGTCGAACGTCTTCATATCGCCATGGCGGTTGATCCCGATCCTGATCCTGTCGCCCGGATCGTACTGATTGGCCAGGAACTCCGTCAGCTGACCGGCATCCGTGATGTGCCGCCCGTCGATCGCGACGATCACGTCACCCAGCTCGATGCCCGCCTTCTCTGCCGGCTTGCCCGGCGTCAGCTCGCTCACCATCGCGCCGCTCAGATCCGGCAGGTGCAGCGCGGCCTTGTCATCCTCCGTGACATCACTCACGCCCACGCCAAGCTGTGGACGCCGCACCTCGCCATAGCGGATCAGATCATCCGCGACCCTCTTCGCTATGTTGATCGGGATCGCGAAGCCGTATCCGCTGAAGTAGCCTGTCGGACTCGCGATCGCGCTGTTCACGCCGACCACACTGCCGTTCAGGCCGATCAGCGGACCGCCCGAGTTGCCGGGGTTGATCGCCGCGTCCGTCTGGATGTAATGCTCGAGCGGCGCAGCCGCCTCGCCGTTCCGCCGCAGCAGATCCAGGCTGCGGCCCATTGCACTCACAATGCCGGCCGTCACGGTCGCCGTACCCTGGAGATTCAACGGGAACCCGAGCGCGACCACCCAGTCACCCACACGCGTGTCATCCGAGTTGCCGAGATCGACCGCTGCCAGCTTGTCCAGGTCGACCTTGATGACCGCAATGTCCGTGTTGGGGTCGCGGCCCACGACCGTGGCCTCCGCTTCGCGCCGATCCTGGAATCGGACCGTCACGCGCGATCCATCCTCCACAACGTGGTTGTTCGTCAGGATGTAGCCGTCGGGCCGGAACACGAAGCCCGTACCATAGCTGTGCGCCGGCCCACGGGGACCGGGATCGTCGAAACCGAAACCGAACGGCAGACGCGGCGGCGCCTGCGCCATCGCGCGACCGTCGGATTCGACATCGATCGCTACCACCGCCGGCAGCGTAGACTGCGCTGCATGCCGGAACGCTGCACTGAGTGCGCTCACGACACTGGGATCCGGCGTGTCCGACGTCCGCGACACCGTCTGCGTGGCCTGCGGCACCATGGTCGGCGCCGGCTGTGCGTTGCCATCGCGGACCAGGTCGATACTGGTCGCGGTGATCGTGACCGCCAGTATGAACGCCAGGCCTGCGAGCAACCTCCGAGTCGTAGTCTTCATCTCATCTTCCTCCGGGTCTCTTTCTCACATCTCACTCTGCCGGCGACGGGACGGAGAATTCCGTTCTGGAACCTCCGACCCCCGCTCGCCTGCCAACCTGCCATACACGGCGGGCACCGGGCTTGTTCGGCCTCCCGCCGGGGGTCGGCCAGACCGCCGGGCCACCCGCCCTGGCCGCCTCACCAACTCCGTTTGAAGCCGGAGTCCGCTGAACGGTTGTCCGGTACTTCCTGACAGGCGCCGATCCCGTACAGGCGAGGCCGGTCCCGGGTTCCGCACGGCCCGTGCAACTACGCAGACACGGCTGCGCACGCGGCCAGCCAGCCGACTCAGGGTCCGAATGAAGCGTGGGACGAACCCCTAGCGTCCCGCCGGCAGCGCGGGATCGTTCCGTATCGAGACCGTACCTGTGTACGTCCGCCCATCGACCGTCAGGTGAACCACGTAGGAGCCCGGGTCCGCCTGCGGTCCACCCCGCCCGAACCTGCCACGGCCGGCACCGCCACCACCCTGGCCACCGCCGCGGCCACCGCGGCCCGCACCGGAGCCGGCCGGCGCATCGAAGCGCATCGACCAGAAGTACCGGTTGATGCCCGCGTGCGCCTCGACATCCTCGGTGAAGGTCCGGTTGCCGGCGAGATCCGCGACCTCGAGTCTCACCGTGCCACCGCGGGGATCGTCGCTCAGCCAGAAATCGATCGTCGCCGACGTCGTCAGGTCGCTCGGCGAGTTCTGCGGCGCCCGGTCGGCGATCGTCAGCGGATTGCGCCCGCGGAACAGGAAATGGCCGCGGGTGGCGCCGCGACTGATCCCGTGCCACTGCGTTGCCGTTCGATTTTCGAACAGGTGCGCATCCGCCGCTCGGACCGAACCGTCGAGTTCCTCGAGCGGCGAGATGTCGTCCAGAATCCAGATGCTCCTGCCGTGCGTTGCGGCGATCAGGTCACGGTCTCGCGGATGAATCACGAGATCGTGGACCGGAACCGTCGGCAGACCGTTCAGCAACCGGTGCCATGCACGGCCGCCATCGAACGAGGTCCAGACGCCGATCTCCGTGCCGGCGAACAGGAGATCCGGGTTCCGCAGATCCTCCTTCACGACGTAGACCGGCTCGCCGCCGGGCAACCCCACCGACAGGTCCGTCCACGTCTCGCCAAAGTCGGTCGTCCGGAAGATCCGCGGCCGGAAATCATCGCTGCGGTGACCGTCGACACTCACGTATGCCGTGCCCACGTCGAAGTGCGACGCTTCGACCCGGCTGACCCAGAGCCGGGCCGGCAACCCGGGCACGTGCCCCGCCACATTCGTCCAGGTCCGCCCATCATCCCGGGTCACCTGTATGTTGCCGTCGTCGGTGCCGACCCAGATGACGCCCGGCCTCACCGGCGATTCCGATACGGTGATGATCGTCGCGTGCGTCTCGGCACCCGTCACGTCACTCGTCAGTCCGCCGGATTCCGGGTTCGTCAGGACCGGATCGTTCGTCGAGAGGTCCGGACTGATGATCTCCCACGTATCGCCTCGGTTCCTGCTCCGGAACAGGTAGTTGCCACCCAGATAGACCGTCCGCGAATCGTGCGGCGACAGCGTCAGCGCCGCACTCCAGTTGAACCGGAAGAAGTCGCGGGACAGTCGATCTGCCGAACCCGTGTAGCCCGGTACCGCGGTCGCGAAATTCAGGATCGTCGATGGCGTCGGTACAATGCTGCGACCGACCTGGCGGAACACCGCATCGTACCTCCGGATGCTGCCGCCCTGTGCCTCAGTGTAGACGGTCCGCCAGTCGTCCGGATCGACGGTCGTGTGAAAACCGTCACCCGAATGGAACTTGAACCAGTGGTCGTTCAGAATGCCGCTCACGTCACGGCTGTTCGAGACGCCGCCCCAGTTGCCGCTGTCCTGAAGACCGCCGTACACATGGTACGGGTCGCGGTTGTCCGCAGACACCGCGTAGAACTGGCCGATGTCCATGTTGTCGAACATCGTGAACTCGAAGCCGCCGTCGTACGTGGAGTACGCGCCCTTGTCGTTGCCGACGTAGAAGCGATTGCTGTCGTCCGGATCGATCCAGAACGCGTGGAAGTCGCCCTCGATGCCCTCCAGATTCCGGGTGAAGGTCCGGCCGCCATCCTCGGAGACCTGTGCGCTGCCCGCCAGCATGAACACCCGCTGGTCATTGTTGGGGTCGAACCAGATGTGGCTGAAGTAGAACGGCCGGTAGTTCTCGCGATTGATGAACTGCCACGTCTCGCCGCCATCCGAGCTGCGGTAGAGACCTGAGCCGAGCTTCGTCATGTCGGCATATTCCGGGCTCGGCGGCTGGTTGCCCCTGCCGCCGCGCGGCGGGTGATAGCTATGCTCGACGAGCGCGATCAGGATGCGAGGATCCCGGCGGTAGATGTCCAGACCGATCTTGCCCGTCTCGCCCGCTGGCAGCCCGTTCGTCAGCCTGACCCACGTGTCGCCGCCGTCGGTCGTCTTGTAGATACCGCCGTTCGGACCGCCGCTCTCGAAGTTGTACGGTGAGCGGATCCGCTCCCACATCCCCGCGTACAGCACGTCCGGGTTCGTCGGATCGATCACCAGATCGCTCGCACCCGTCCGTCCGTCATCCGGCAACCCGTTCGTCAGCCGCGTCCACGTGCGGCCGCCGTCCGTCGTCCTGAAGATGCCCCGCTCTTCGTTGTAGCCCCACAGATGACCCTGCGCCGCAACCCACACGATGTCCGGGTTCGTCGGGTGCGTGACGACCTCGCTGATCACCTGAGTGTCTCGCAGGCCCACGTTGGTGAACGTCCGGCCACCATCAGTCGACTTGTAGATGCCATCGCCCCAGCTCACGCTGTTGCGCGTGCAAGGCTCGCCCGTACCCACCCAGATGATGTCCGGGTCCGGCTGGAAGATCGCGATGTCACCAATCGCCGACGTGCCGTAGTCCTCGAATACCGGCTGCCACGTCGTGCCCGCGTTCACCGACTTCCACACGCCGCCGGATGCCGCGCCCACCAGCACGATCGATGGATTCGACTCGACCGCCTCAATGTCCATCACGCGGCCGGCCATGTTCGCCGGTCCGATGTTGCGCCACTCGAGGTCCCGGACGAGTGACTGCACCACCGTGTCGCTGGTCGGTGCCTGCCGCGCCACCGCCGGCACCGCATCGAGGCCGATCCACAGGACCGCGCCCGACATGAGCTGTGCCAGTGGGCGAAGGAATCCGGCGGCGTCTGATCGCCGCAGCCGGATGCAGTGGCGGTTCGGGTACGTGGACATGCGTCATGACCTCGCGCTCGAGTTCGGTCGGACCGGGACACACGATGCCCGCTCCGCTGCGACACCGAGCCGAAGAACGGGTCACCCCGCCCGTCGGTTCGGTCCGAGCCGAAGAAAAAGGCAGACCGCGATCCGGTCAAGGGCGTCCCCCGACCGGACCCGCCCACCACGTGATCCGCACTTCCACCGGCACTACCTGTGTCGCCGCAAGGCCGTTCGCCGGGTCACGTGCCGCAGCAGTGCCGCCCAGGAACGGAACTCGAGTCGCGCGCTGTCGAGGTAGACCGCCGGGACCGCGGTCACTCCGAGCGCGGCGGCCAGGCGCTGGTCGGCCTCGATCCGGCCTTCGGCGCGACCCGACGCAACGCACCCGGCCACTGAATCCGCGGACAGACCGCGCCGGACGACCGCATCGATCATGAGCGGGACCGGGTCCTCGGATGCCGACCAGACGCCCGCAGTCGCCACCAGCGCATCGTGCACCTGTGGACCGACGCCCGACAGGGCACCGCAGTATGCGACTTCCGCCGCAAGCGGACCCCGCCAGTGCGCGCTCAACGGCGCATGGTGGTAGACGATCGCCAGCCGGCCCGCCGACGCCAGCACGCGCAGTGAATCACCCGCCGCATGCTCCAGGGCCTGACACGCCGGGCATTCGTAGTCGCCGAACACGTGAAGCACGTGCGTCGCCTTCACCGGTCCACCCAGTCTGATGCCGGCATCCGTCGAACCTGCCGGAGCCAGCGCCACCGCCGCAGGCCGTTCGCGAACCGCGGTGCGTGCCCGCACACCCACTCCGACCAGCCAGCCGCCGCCGATCGATGCAGCCAGCAACATCGTGCCCGTGAACGTGTTCACGCCGCTCATTGTCCCGACTCGCCCAGCTCGTACGTGTACACGCTGTCTCCACTCAGGACCGTGACGAGTCTGCCGGAGAGCATGCCGCTCTTCGCGCTCGCCAGCGGCTTCCACAATGGACCCTCGGGCACGACCAGCCGCCTCGTCTCGTACGTGTGAGCGTCGATCACGAAGCCGCGCGTCCTGCCCGCATTCAGCAGGATCAGCAGCCGACCGTCGACCGAGGCCTCGAATCCCTTCGTCAGCTCCGCGCCGATGACGCGATGTCCGGCGTTCGCCAGACCCTTCGCCAGATGGCCGAACCTGTCCGCGATCGAATCCCGCACCGACAACGGCAGAACAACGCTCGTCACGAGATCACCGTCAGGCGTGTACTTCGACAGCCGGAACGCGCGATCATCGAAGATGTGGATCGTGTCATCCTGCGTTACGCTCACGAACGGTGGGACCGCGGGATCGTCGAACATGTCGGGCTCCGCCGTCGCCGTGTCCCGCGGCGCGAAGGCCACCGGGCCGTCGTCCGACAGGAAGTACGCGTAGTATCCGGGCAGCCGCGCCGGCATCACGATCACGCCGTCGGACCGGACGCCGAACGTCGACACCGTGTGAGGCGCCTGGACCGAACGAATGAATGTTCCCGTCCGATCGAGTTCCGTGAACCTGCCGTTGCCGATGTCCACCAGCATCAGGCCGCCCGGGGATGGGCGAACAGCGAATGGCGCACGGTATTCGCCCGGTCCGGATCCAGAGCGTCCGCTCGCCCATGCGAACGACATCGATTCGTCGAGCAGCACCAGACGGTCGTTGCCGTTGTCCACCAGCGCGATCGAATCACCGATCAACGCCATGTCGTACGGGCGATACAGCTCGACCGGACCGCCTGCCGCCGCGGGCCCGGTCGCCACCAGGCGGACCGGCTCCACCGGGCCGGCTTCGACCGCCGCATCCGATCGAGGCTGTTCCCCGTGCCTACAGCCGGCCGCCGCCACCAGCAGGGCCAGCAGTCGTCCCGGTTGGCTGCCGATCGCCTTTCTCATCGCTTTCCTTCCCCGCTTCTGTGAACAGTCAACGCCAACGCGTGCGGACCGGCACATCCCCGTTGCCCCACCCACCGCCGGACGAGCTGGAGCATGATCCCGGGACCGGTGCAGTGCCATAGCGGAATCGGTCTATCTCGAAGCACGCCCGCCGTTCACCACGGATGCCGACCTGCCCCGCGGGCCGCGGGCGGACCACCTTTCGTGTGACCCGCCCACGACCCGTCACAGCTCAGGACGCGAGCGTGTACGTCCGGCAGTCGATCGCCACGAGGTCTTCGTCGTCTCCCATGTCGTAGTAGCCGACCTCGTACGTCACCGTCCTCGTCACCGTGGTCGAGCTGCCGATGTTCCCCGGCGCGGTCAGGATGATGAACGTGTAGGTTTCGGTCCTCGTCTCCGTGCCGACCAGGACGCCCGTTCCCGGATCGTCGATCAGAGCGGTCGAAAGGTACTCTGAGCAATCGAGTACGCGAGCGGCCGAGGGTGCGGCCATGGCTGCCATGGCAGCCGCCACACCGGCGAACAGCGTGAGAGCGAACCGCGTGGAACGAATCATCGCAATACCTCCTGTCGGCTTCCGGTCCCTGCCGGAAGCGGTTCGATAGCGGATCCTCCTCACGAGGGCGGCCGGCCGTACCCGCTGGAGAGCCACCGACATCCGGCGGCGCCCACTTCCAGAGCACGCAGCGGACCATGATCTGTCGATCTGCTATTTTATGTTTTGTCAACATGTTACGAGATTCTGCGAACGCCGCGGCAGATCCGGTTCTACCACTTCCGGGCAGAACCGGGCACCTGTTCCGGAAAGTGCGCATTCGTGAGATCCATCCGGTTGTGGCCATCGTCGCGGTAGCCAACGGCCTCGCCGTCGGATACCACCGGTGAACCGGCCGGCACCGCGTTACATTGCGCGGATGAGTGAATCGGCTGAGCCGACCGGCGCGATCCGGCTCGAGGATGTGCGCAAGACGTTCCGCGAGGGTGACACGGAGCACGTGGTGCTCGATGACGCATGTGCGGACATCGCAGGCGGCGAGTTCATCGCGCTGCTGGGACCGAGCGGATCCGGCAAGTCGACGCTGCTGAACATCGTGGGCGGGATGGACGTTCCGGATTCGGGCGGTGTGTACGTGGACGGACAGTCGCTCACCTCAATGGACGAGCATCACCGCACGCTGTTCCGTCGCACTCGACTCGGGATGGTGTTCCAGTTCTACAACCTGATCCCGACGCTGACGGTCGAGGAGAATCTGCTGTTGCCACTCGAGCTGAACGGAGCCGGCGCGAATGGGGGGCGCTGCCGCGAGCTGCTCGAGCGGGTCGGGCTGGCCGGCCGGGCCGGGGCGTTTCCGGATCGGTTGTCCGGAGGTGAGCAGCAACGTATCGCGATCGCCCGTGCTCTGATCCACGAACCGGCGCTCGTGCTGGCGGACGAACCCACCGGCAACCTCGATGACGACAATGCGCGCGCAGTGCTCGACATCCTCGAGTCGATGACGCGTAGTACGCGGCGGACGCTGCTGGTCGTCACGCACAGCGAACGCATTGTGGAGCGGGCCGACCGGATCCTCGAGCTGATTCACGGCCGGCTCGTTGAGCGGACGGCCCGTCCGTGATCGCCGCACGGCTCGCGCGTGCGCTTGCGGCGCAACCCGCCGGGCATTCGTGACACGGATCGGCACCGGACGTCTGTTGCGACGCTCCAGCGCGCGCCATTTCCTGAGACATCCGTGGCAGGCCGCGCTCGCCGCTGTCGGGATCGCGCTCGGCGTGGCTGCGGTCACGGCAGTCGACCTCGCGACATCGAGCGCCCGCCGCGCCTTCGAGTTGTCCTCCGCAGCCGTGTTCGGCAGGACGACGCACGAGATCCTGGCCGGTCCCGGTGGTCTGCCGGACAGCACGTACGTACGGTTGCGCACGGACAGCCGGCTCGCTGTCGCGCCGGTGGTCGACGCGTACGGATCGATCGAAAGTGGCGTCGCCTCATCCGCCGTGCATCTGCTGGGGCTCGATCCCTTTGCCGAAGCGCCGTTCCGTCCCTGGCTCGACCCGACAGCCGACTTCGACGCAGCGGC
>Ga0210096_1000253_pt1 | contig 20301 bp, 16 predicted proteins | sample China_Galinas_PW_4_FD_184864 | JGI IMG/M metagenome (GOLD analysis project Ga0210096, IMG submission 184864) | Wetland microbial communities from San Francisco Bay, California, USA, that impact long-term carbon sequestration - China_Galinas_PWA_D2... | ecosystem: Environmental > Aquatic > Marine... | reverse complement strand
CGGAAGAGATACGGGCGTTGCGAATCCGCCCCGATCCATTGACCTGGCCGCACAACTTCGAGTTTCCGCGGAGCTCCGGAATCAGCACTCGAATCGATAACTGGTGCAGGAGAGCGTATGGCACGTTCGTTGGCTGTGTTCCTCGACTTCCTCGTTTGTCGGTTTCCGTTCCTCGCCCGATTTCTTCTCGACCCTCGGAAGGCGTGCTGCTTTCCTTCCGCATCATCGTTGCGGATACGGGAGGCGACGTCATGAGCAGCAAACCGGCGGGCAAGGCGTCGAAAGGCGCGGCGGCTGAAGGAGGCCAGGCCCCCATCGCTCTGGTGCTCATTGACGACAACCGCCTGTTGCGCGAGGGAATCGCGGCGATGGTGCGGACACAACCGGATTTCGAGGTCCTGGCTGCCTCCGCGGACGTGGACGAGGCCTTGCAGAAAGTCCGGGAAGCCAGACCGGACATCGTGCTACTCGATTTCGGGCTCGATGATCATGACAGCCTGAGCCTGACCGCGACCGTGCATGCCGAGGTTCCCGCGGCGAAAGTGATCGTCATGGGCCTCCTGCCGATGCACGAGGATGTCGCCAACTACGTTCAGGCCGGGGCATCCGGGTTCGTCATGAAGGATGCGACGTTCGAGGAGTTCTTCTCTACCATCCGCGCCGTAGCCCGCGGTGCGCAGGTTCTGCCGCACGAACTGACGAACTCACTGTTCGAGCAGATCATCCGGAACGAAGTCGGCGGCAGCAGGACTCGGCTGATCGAGGCGGTGCGGCTCACCGCCCGGGAACGACAGGTCGTCGACCTTCTGGGAGAGGGCCTGAGCAACAAGGAAATCGCGAACCGGTTGCACATCGCCGTTCACACGGTGAAGAGTCATGTGCACAATGTTCTCGAGAAGCTGTCGCTGCGAAGCCGCCTGGAAGTGGCCGCGTTCAGCCACGCCGCCACCCGGAAGAAACTCACTGACGATTAGCGCGGCGGCTCGCCGCGGGCTTTTCCGTCGCGGCGGCGGGCGCCCTCGACCTTGCCGTACACCTGCCGCTGGCCCGCACGGGATCCGTTCGGACTAGATCCTGATCCGCTCGTTTGATCGATGGTCACTCCTCTTCGATTTCGGTAAGCTCCTGCCACGGCCGTCACATCCGGCGCCCCAGCTCGTACGGAAGGAGAGTGTCCATGCGTCCCATGATCATTGTCGGAATCGTGATTGCCGGACTCGCGGCATTCGTGCTCATCCGTGGCGGGAGTTTCACCTCCCAACGCGACGTGCTCAAGGTAGGAGACGTCAAGATCACGGCGGACGAGCGGCAATCGATTCCGCCCTGGGTCGCCGGTGCTGGCCTGCTGGTGGGCTTCGGCCTGATCGCAGCCGGTGTGCGGCAGCGGGTGTGACACGGATCGGGGTGCTCGAGACGATCGACGAGTCGGTGGTCGACCTGTAACGGAGGAGAGGCCGTCCCGTTTCGACACTGCGCAATCCTTCCGAGCCAGGCCCCGATCCAGCAGGATTGACTCCCCGCAACCAGGGGCTTGCCGGCAATCTCAGCTGGCTGACGGATGGCGTCTGGCTGTCCCCGGCCAGTGCAGTCATAGATCGGGACGGGTCGGCGCTTCTGCCGCCCGTCCCGCCTTTTCACGGGGATACGGGGCCGGCATGTCGATTCGCCGGCTCCCCTGCGTTTCCTGTCGCACCGGCTCACGACAGCAACCCTTCGGCCGCCCACCGGCGGACTCGGCGAGCACCGTCCATGCGACGATCGACAACCTGTGGCATGCGGATCTCGCAATCCCCTCTGCGCTCACCGGGGCTGGCTGTCGGCGTCGGCGTCGCGTTGGTCCACAACTCGGAGGTGGTCATCGCCTGAGGTAGACTCGCGGGCACGCTGCGCTCGACGATTATTCGCGCGTGCACACGGTCGCGAGGTCGATCTTGCGGACTAGTCCCGGATTCGCCCGTAGGATCGATTGGCAGTGCCGCGACGCACCGATAGAGTTGAAATGCGGATTCGGCCAAAGCGGCCTGGATGTTCTCGTGCCAAGGAAATCGAATGTCGAAGCCATTCTCACTGTCAATTATCATGGCCGTCGCAGCGCTGGGGTCGGCGGCCCCTGCTTTCGCCCAGACCCGGAGCGTAGTCAGCTCCACGGAACTGGATGCCGCCGTCGCCGAGCAGCCGTCCGCCGTCCGGAAGGCCGTCCGCGAAATTCTCACCACCGACCGGGCACGCGAAGTCGCCAACCGGATGGGAATGAGCGTTTCGGAGCTGTCCGCCACAGTCGGCAGCCTCGACGATGCGACTCTGAACCAGATCGCCGGACAGGCCGGCATCAGTGACGAGGTCCTGGCAGGTGGCGCCGACACGATCGTCATCAGCGCGACGACGGCCGTCATCATCCTGCTGATCATCATCATTCTGGTTCGCTAGCGGCGGGGCGGCTACGGATCGTTGCGAGTTGTCGTCCGGCTGGTCGCGGCAGGACTCTGGTTCTCGACGGGATTGGGCTGTGCGTCAGGACTGATCCGGCGTGTCCCTTCATCCGCCGGCCAGCCTTCCGTCCTCGATGTCCCCTACCTCTCTCAATCCGTCCTTCTCTGCGGTGGAGCGGCCATTGCCATGGTCGAACGGTGGTGGGGGCGGCGCGGGGTCTACGCTCGAGATTTTGCCGACCTTGTCCGTCCCGCATCCGGCGGTATCCTCACGACGGACCTCGTGTCGGCGACACGCGCTCGCGGCTGGGACGCAGTGGTCTACCAGGGCACACCGGACCTGGTCAAGCGCAGCCTCCGCGACGGCGTTCCGGTGGTCGCTCTCGTTCAGGTCGGCCGGGATCGATACCACTACGTCGTCATGCTCGGCTGGAGCGATGGGCACGTCGTATTCCACGATCCCGCCACAGCCCCGTTCAGCAGCATCGATGAGGAGTCGTTCCTTGCTCGCTGGACCGGCGCCGACCGCTGGGCGTTAGTGGTTCGGCCGGCGGCACCGACGGTCACACCGAGCGTCGACAGCACGATCCCGATCGCCGACAGCGCGGTCCCGATCGACTTGATGATGCCGTGTCCGCCCTGGCTCGACCGGGCACTCGCCGCCGCCGCGGCCAACCGGCTCGATGATGCCTCCGCACTGCTCAAGCAGGCAGGGGAGGCGTGCCCCATGGAACCGCTGGTGCTGCGCGAAACAGCTGGCGTCCGATTCAAGCAGGGACATCACGCGGAGGTCATCAGACTCGTCTCGAGCTACCTCGCACTGGTTCCCGGCGACGAATATGCCTGGCGGCTTCTCGCGACCAGCCGGTATCTGGCCGGCGATCGAGATGGCGCGCTCGAGGCCTGGAACAGGATCGGCCGGCCGACCGTGGACCTCGTCCGGATCGATGGGGTGCGAAAGGTCAGGTTCCGGGGGATCGCCGGCGCCATGTCGGTGCCTCCAGGGACGTTGTTGACCCCTTCCCGACTGGCGTTCGCCCGACGCCGCATATCCGATGTCCCGGCCCTCCGCCGAGCGGCCGTGGATTATCAGCCGGTCGCGGGCGGCATCGTCGAAGTCCGGGCGACTGTCGTCGAACGCCCCAGGGTGGACCCCATCTGGCGGTTGGCAATGGCCGGGGTGATCCGCGCCGTCGCGCAGAATCAGGCGGGCATCGAGATTGCCAGTCCGACCGGTGGCGGCGAACTGTGGACAGCGAACTGGCGCTGGGATTCCGTTCGACCGCGGGCCGTGTTCCGAGTCGACATGCCTGCCGATCCCGGCGTCCCGGGTGTTATCGCAATCGAGGGTGACTGGGAGCGCTTTCGCTTCGCGCCCGAAGCTGTCGGGGCCCCCGTCTTCGAGGAGACCCGCCGGTCAGCTGTCGTCGGGTTCGGCGCGTGGGTCACACCCGGCGTGCGCCCCACGGCCGCGCTCCGGCTCGAGCGATGGTCCGGGAACCGACGTTATCTCGCCGCCTCGATTGGCGCCGAGTTTCGCGCCCGGGACGATCGGTTCGAGGTGAGCGCGAGGACCGAGTACGCTTTCGCTTTTCGGCCCCAGGCGTCCTACTCGGGCGGCGGCATCCGTGCTGCGTGGGCGTCGTCGCTCGGGCTTGGACGAGCGGCCTGGTCCGTCCGGCTCGGATCTGACTGGGCGGGCAGAAAGGCCCCGATCGGGACGTGGCCTGTAGTCGGCGCCGATCTGTCCTGGGCGCTTCCGCTGCGAGCCCACACGCCCGATAACGGGGTTCCAGCCGGCAGGAGCGTCGGCCGCAGCATCATCTCGGCGGGAATCGCTGGTGACCACCCCGTCTATCGAAAGGGACCACTCGTCTTCGCTGTCGGTCTCTTCCTCGACGCGGCTCGCATTCTCGTCCCCGCGGACCGCTCACCGAACCGTTTCTATCTCGACGGCGGCGCCGGCCTCAGGATCGGGATCGCCGACGGACAAACAGGGGTCCTTCACATCGACCTGGCGAGAAGTCTCGTGGCGGATCGAGCCGCGGCGCTGACTCTTGGCATCCAGCGAAACTGGCCCATGCTTCAGCCGCGCCGCCGCTGAGGCGCCGACCGGCGACTGAAGACGGTGACGGTCTCCCAGTCCCGCCAGCGCTTCATATCGCCGCCCGGGTCGCACCACCGGGATTCAACGTCCGGCGCCGTCGCCTTCCAGGATCGCGGCGATCGTTCGTCCCGCCAGACTGAATACCGACTGGAAGGTCCCTTTCACCCTGGTCGTCGCGCCGTCTGCCGGCACGCCCTGACCTCGCGCGATGACGACGATTCGTCCGCTGCCATCGTCGACCTCGTACGCGCCGATTCCCAGAAAGCCGGCACCACGGGTGACGTTGCCGCGCACCTGGACCGTCTTGCCATCATAGCGCTGCGGTTCGGCGAGCAACGTTCCGATTCGCGTCGTCGAGGCGCAGCCTCCAAGCAGGAAAACAGTGCCCAGAATGACGAGGGCGCGCGTCGAACGTGGACTCCGTGTTTTCATGGGCTCCTCACCGTGAAAGTCAATGACTGGCAGCATTGCAGAATCAGCGTACGCACACTGAGGGCAGGCCGCGCCAGCATCACTGCGTCCGGCTCGCCCGCGACGCTGGCGAGAACGCAATGCCAACGCCATCGACCGCTTCCCTGACTTCGCCGACCGAGCGGGTTACCCTTGCGCAGCCGTCGCTCGGCCTGGTCGAGATCGCCCGGCAGGTTCTGTACCCACCGCGCCGCCGGCGGCGTCAACGGGTGTGCGCCCCGGCCGCGCCCGCGAACAATGCGAACGTCGCTCCTCACAGCGCCCCTCGGACGAGCGTCGTTCCCGTCGCCGGATGTTGTCGGGCTCGAACGTCCGACTCCTGCGCCAGGTGCACGCGGTTGCCTCCTGCGTTCTTGGCCGCGTAACAGGCATGGTCGGCGATGCGCAGTACGTCGGCTGCCCGACCGGTCACGCCCGTAATCGGCACAACGCCGATGCTGGCGCCGAGCGCGAAGCTCCGCTCTCCCCATACGTAGTGCAGATCCTCGATCGCCGACACGAGGCCGGCGGCGATGTCTGTCGCCTTCTCCAGCGAGCAATGCTCGAGGAGCAAGCCGAATTCGTCGCCGCCGAGTCGGCCGACTGTGTCACGGCTGCGCACGCGACCCGCCAGGAGACCACCGATGGTCCTCAGAAGGTGATCACCCGCTTCGTGACCGCACGTATCGTTCACGGTCTTGAATCGATCCAGGTCGATGTAGCACAAGGCGTGAGGCGACGTGCCGGCAGCGGATTCCGCCACCACTCGCCCCAGGCGTTGCTCGAACTCCTGGCGGCTGATCAGACCCGTCAGGGAATCGTGCGTCGCGTCATGCGAGAGTCTGCGGGCCTCGCGCCGCGTCTCAGTGACATCGCGAAAGACCAGCACGACCCCGATCGTCTCCCCATTGCGGTCGCGGAGTGGAGCCGCCGAGTCTTCAATGGCGACTTCCGTTCCATCGCGGCTCAGCAGGAGAACGCCGTGCGCCAGATCCACGGGGCGCCTTTCGTGGAGACACCAGGCGGCGATGCTCTCCAGCGGCTGCCGCGTCGCCTCGAAGATGAGGGCGAGGACGGTACTCAGCGGCAGTCCCAGGGCGTCGCTCACGCGCCAGCCCGTGAGCCGCTCCGCGGTCGGGTTCATGTACATGATCGATTCGCTGAGGTCTGTCGCAATGACGGCATCCGCGATCGACGCGACAATGTCGGACGCTTGCTCGACAGCCGAATCTCCGGGCCGCGAAGCCGCCGTCATGAAGTGCATCTCTGTACCGGGCCCGGTCGCCGGCCCTGAATGGTGCCCGACAGCAGGAGCAGGACGGCTGCGCCGATCAACGCCACGAAGGCGGTGCCCGATACCTCTGAATAGCGTCCGGACGCTCATTGCTCCGATGGCCGACTGCCCACGAAGGCTGCGACGACAGGCATGTCAATGTCGCCCACGATTCCGTAGCTGACGCAGCCAATTGCGAAACCGGCCAGAAGTCCGGCGACCGGGCCGACGATGAGTGTTGTGATCCATTGAACTCCCCGGCTGAACTGGCTTGTCTCAAACATTTCTCTGACTGTGAGGCTCGGGTCACACGGGAAACACAACCCGTGTCAACCCGTCGGCCTGGGTCTCGAGGGCGAGCCGCTCACTCGCGCGTGAGACAGGGGGCATGGACTCGCTCCGGCTCTGCTGCCGGTCCCTCACCTGGCGGCGACCGGGCCGCGGCGCCCGCGCCGGATCGCCAGGTAGTGTGCACGCGCAGGACTTTCCTGCCATCCGTTTCGATGGCCCCGACCTGCTGCCCCAACAGGAAGTTCAAGTCGGCCCGGCACAAACACCATCCATCGAAAGACTGCTTTTCGGACTAGCCCGGTCGAGCGATGGTCAATCTGCGGCAATGGCCCCATGTTTTCAGGCACGACAAGGGAAGTCCGCGGAAGCCCGAGAGTCGAAGCCTCGCACAGGTACGCGCGGGATCCACATTGTTTTCGCGGCGTTGTTTTCGTGGCGGGGCGCCGGGTCACCACTGACCGTTCCGGCACGACACGCCACCACTGGCGCCGTCCGCGGTGCTTCATGGGGGAGACCATCCAAAGCGAATGCCGATGAACCGACAAGTCCAGAAGTACGGCCGCGGCGCCGTCGAGCACAATACCGAACGCGTCAGTTCGACCTGGGACGGCGGCAAGGCGGGCCGCGTTGCGCTGATCGTCAACGACGAAACGGATGCAGCGCCCGCAGTGGCGCAGGCGAACGGTGCATCGCGCCGGCAGAATGTGGCGCGCCTGGTCGAGGAGCTGCAGCGGACGCGGGAGCAGCTGAGGTCCACGAGCGCAGCCCACAACCGCGCGGTGGCCGTTCTTCGCACGGTAAACCTGACACACCAGACCCGGGTTGATGCGTTGCAGCGGACCAACGCCGAGCTGCGGCACGTCATCGAATCGACCGGAATCGGTACCCTCATCCTCGACAGTGCGATGCGGATCCGGCGCTTTACACCGGCTCTGGACGCGATCTTCGATCTCGTCGACGCAGACAGCCGTAGCCCCCTGGCTCTCATCACGCACCGGCTGGACTACTCCGGATTGGTCGAGGACGTGAAGCGAGTGATCGGGTCGAGGGAGCGAATCGAGCGTGAAGTGCGAAGCGATACGGGCGAGTGGTTCATCGTTCGATTGAACCCGTTCCTCTCGCTCGATGGTGAGATCGATGGCGCGATTCTCACATTCTTCGAGCATACGGCACAGCATCACATCGAGGAGGAGTTGCGGGACGCGAAGACCGCGGCGGAGTCGGCGAATCGGGCGAGGGAGGTGTCGCTCGCAACGCTGTCACATGACCTCCGAAGCCCTCTGACCGCGATCATGATCCTGACGGACATCCTGCGGTTCCGTACGACGCTGACCGCCGGTCAGGAGCAGAGGATCACGGGGATCAAGGCAGGCGGCCAGCATCTGGCTTCCATGATCGATGGGATTCTCGGCTTCGCCGGAATGAACGCGGCTCACGATGTTGCAGATCGACAGACTCTGGATGCGCGAGTGCTCGCGGGCGAAGTGCACGCACTCATGGCCCCCGCATCGGATGCAAAGGACCTTGTGTTCAGTCTGGAAGTGCCCGATGACGTTGTCGCATTGAAGACAGACATCGGCAAGGTACGCCGGGTCCTCATCAACCTGTGCGAGAATGCAGTGAAGTACACCGATGCCGGCGAGATCCGTCTTCGCGTGCTGGTGGAGCGGGAACGCGTGATCTTCGAGGTACGCGACACGGGCATCGGCATCGCGCCCGAGAACCGGCGCCGCATCTTCGACCGATTCTGGCAGGTGGATGGGCGCACGATCCGGCCCGCAAGGGGAATGGGGATCGGGCTCACGGCGGCACGGGAATACGGCCGGTTTCTCGGCGGAGATGTCGAAGTCGAAAGCGAGCTGGGCAAGGGGAGCACGTTCCGGCTGTGGTTGCCGGGAGTGTGTGAACGCCGTTGATGCTCGATCGATGGCTGTGAGCCGATGCAAGCATCAGGCGGCCGTGGTTGCCCCGCAGGCAGAGATTCGGCGGCAGCACCACACTCTTCTCGCGGTGCTGGCAGGCGACTGGACACTGGAACGTGCGACTCCGCGCTTCGACCGACTGGTCGAAGAGTGGGCGAGCGATGGTGCCGGAGTTCGTGCGATCGACTTCGACACCACGGAGTTGGGTGCGTGGGACAGCAGCCTTCTGACCTTCCTCCGGCAGGGCTTCGACTACTGCGCAGCGCACGATCTCGAGTTCCGGGAAGGAGGTTTGCCGGCCGATGTCGCACGTCTGCTTGCTCTGGCACGAGCGGTACCCGAGCAGATTCTCGGTGGCGCACAGGTACGGCTCCCGCTGCTCGCGAGGCTGGGGGGCGCGGCCGTGTCCGCCTGGGGGCGGGTCCTCGTCTCGCTCAGCTTCGTGGGCGAGGTGGCGGACAGCTTCATCCGGTTATCCGTGGGTCGGGCCCGGTTTCGCGCGCGGGACTTCTGGGTCGTGGTACAGTCGAACAGTTCGGGCTCGCTCCCGATCGTCACGCTGATCGCACTCCTCGTCGGCGTGATCATCGCCTTCCTCGGCGTGGTCGTGCTGCGTCGGGTCGGGGCTGGCTATTACGTGTCGTATCTGGTCGGATACGGGATGCTCAGGGAGATGGGGGCCCTGATGACGGGCATCATCATGGCCGGCCGGACCGGTGCCGCATTCGCCGCCGAACTCGGCAGCATGAAGATCACCGAAGAGATCGACGCGTTCAGGACGCTCGGCGTATCGCCGATCGACCACCTCGTGCTGCCCCGCATGCTCGGCATCTTCGCGATGATGCCCCTGCTCGCGATCTACGCCGCGTTCGTCGGCATCCTCGGAGGGATGATTGTCGCGGTCTCGCTACTCGACTTGAGTCTCACGCAATTCGTGGGAGGGTTGTTGACTGCGGTGACCCTCTCCGATGGGCTGCTCGGCTTGCTGAAGGCAACCGTCTTCGGCCTGCTCATTGGCCTGGCCGGTTGCATGAAGGGAATGCAGACAGGCTCCGACGCGGGGGCCGTGGGACGGGCGGCGACATCCGCGGTCGTGCAGGGCATCACGCTCATCATCGCGGCCAACGCCGTGATCGACTGGCTGGCGGCCCTGCTGGAGGTGTGAATGGCTGATCCACGTCCCGAGTGCCTTGCAGGGGAAGTACCGCCCATCGAGGTGAGAAATCTGACGATGCAGTACGGCTCGACCGTCGTGATGGAGGGCCTGAGTTTTGAGGTGCGGCAAGGCGAAATCTTCGTGATCATGGGCGGGAGCGGCAGCGGGAAGACCACTCTGCTGAGACACCTGATCGGTCTCGAGAAGTCCGCGCAGGGCGCGATCCTCTTCGATGGCGAGGATTTTGGTGCGGCGGGAGGGACAGCCCGCAAGCGGATGCTCCGGCGCATGGGGGTGCTGTACCAGAACGGCGCGCTGTGGAGCGGTTTGACGCTGGCGGAGAATGTGGCCCTGCCGATCGAGGAATTCACGCATCTCGATGCCGCGTCGATCGGCGAGGTCGTCTCACTCAAGCTGGCCCTGGTCGGATTGCGCGGATTCGAGTCGTTCTATCCCGCCGCCCTCAGCGGAGGGATGCGCAAACGGGCGGCCCTGGCGCGGGCCATTGCGCTCGATCCCGAAGTACTCTTCTTCGACGAACCGTCCTCCGGCCTCGATCCGGTCTCGGCGAGTCGCCTGGATGACCTGATCCTGCAGCTGAGTGCAAGCTTCGGCACCACCATCGTGGTGGTGAGCCACGATCTCGCCAGTATCTACAGGATCGCCGATCGCGCGTTGTTCCTCGACATCAAACGGAAGACCATGACGGCGCTCGGAAGCCCGGCCGACCTGCGGGACAGCCCGCCCAGCGACGAAGTGCGCCAGTTCCTGACGCGCAGCAGCCAGGAGTACCCATGAGCATCCGCGCCAACCCCACTGCAATCGGTCTGTTCGTCGTCGGCGCCGTTGTCCTGGCCGTGATCGGCGTTGCCACGTTGGCCTCCGCTACATGGTTCGCGCCGCAATCAACGTTCATCAGCTTCTTCAAGGAGTCCGTCAACGGACTGGATCCCGGGGCGGCCGTGAAATTCCAGGGTGCGCCCGTTGGCAGAGTAACGGAAATCCTGATTCAGATCGACGAGCAGGACAAGACGTTCCGGGTGCCGGTGCGCTACGACATCGACCTGACTCGCCTTACGACTCCAGCGGGCACCTTCGTGAACCTGAACGCCGAGCCTGTGCTGCGCCAACAGATCACGGACGGGCTCCGGGCTCAGTTGCAGGTGGAGAGCATCGTCACCGGGCAGCTCTACGTCGAGTTGACCTACCGTGAAGATGCGGCGCCGGCTGAGCTCGAGGCGCGCCCGACGCCATATCCGGAGATTCCCACAACGCCTTCGCTCCTGGCCGCGCTGGGCACCGGCGCGGGCAGTCTGGTTGCCGATGTCCTGAAAGTTCTGTTCAGAGTCAACGAGATGCTCGAGGGCGTGGACATGCAGGGTATCAACGCTGCCGTCGTGGCGTCGGCCCAGTCCGTTCAGCGACTGGTTGAATCTCCAGAAATACTGGCTGCCATCAGTCAGATTCCGGGGATGACCACCCAGGTCAGCCAGACCATGGCGGAGCTACAGCGGCTGGCCGAAGCGGCTGGAGCGGGCATCGAGCCCATGCAGACGCAACTCGAGGCAACGAACCGTGAAATGGTGCGGACACTTCAGGCGCTGCGAATGTCGATTGACGAGACGCACGAAATGCTGACGTCGAACTCCGGGGTCGGGTATCGTCTCGAACGGGCGCTGGCCAGTTTCACGGGAGCGGCCGAAGCCCTTCGCGTGCTGGCACTCCTGCTCGAGCAGAACCCCGACATGCTGATCCGCGGCAAGAGGCCACCGGGAAAATGACCATGCGACCGAGGACGCCAAAGACCCGCTGGGTCCTCCCATCGGCGGTGATCATCCTGACCGGGTGTTTCAGCCTGGGCCGCAACCCGCCACCCGTCCACTATTTTGTGCTGGGCGGAGTCCGGCAGGCGCAGGTTCGGACGGTATCCCGCCCGAGCATCGCGGTCGGCGTGCGACGCCTGCAACTCGCCAGGTATCTCGAGACTCCCTTCATCGCGGTGCGGCAGGGAGCCCAGCGGATCACGTTCTCTCAATACCACCGCTGGGGTGAGGACCTCGGCGGAGGTATCAACCGCGCGGTAGCCGGATACCTGGCGGCCCGCGCTCCTTTCGCCGGCCTCGATGTGGCGCCGTGGCCGCTCGGCACGAACCACGACTACCTCATCCAGCTCGACGTCCTCAGCTTCGAGGGCAGCGCACCGGAAGACCCATCGGCGCAGCAGGGAGAGGCCCACGTGCAGGCGATGTGGGAGATCATCCGCCAACAGGATGGCGAGGTCGTGGGTCAGGGGACCACCGACTTCCGGACGCGCTGGACGGTTGGAGACTATGCAGGCCTCGTCGCCCTGCTCGACGCAGGATTGGACGCGCTGGCCACCGATGTGGCGACGGGCCTCGCCAAAATCGATGGCGAGCGGTGACAACTCTCGCGGATATTCGCATCCGAAAACTCGAAAGCCTCAGCTTCCTCACGCTCGTCCTCATCACGACCGCAGTATTCGCCTGGATGATCCACCCGTTCTTCGCGCCCCTCTTCTGGGCGGCCACGTGCGCTGTGCTCTTCCAGCGGATCCACATCGGCCTGCTCGGGATCTGCCGGCACAGACGCGCCCCTGCGGCTCTGCTCGCGACAGTGACGCTCGTCGTGTTCGTCGTGCTGCCCCTCGCACTGGTACTTGCCGCGATCGCACATCAGGGGCTGCTGCTGTACGAGGCCATCGCAACCGGCCAGATCAAGGTACAGGCGCCCATCGACCTGATCGAGCGGCTGCTGCCCTCGACCACTCGCTTCCTCAAGCGATACGGCGTCAACATCGACCAGTTGCGCGGCTCCGTGCAGGACGTGGCGGCTGGCCTGACGCACTCGATCGCCACGCATGCGCTGGCCGCCGGCCGGAATGCGCTTCTGATGATCGTGCTGTTCGGGCTCATGCTCTATCTCCTCTTCTTCTTCTTTCGCGATGGCGACCGCATCGTCGCCAGCGTAATGCGGGTCGCACCGCTCGGCGAGGATCGCAAGCGTCGGCTGCTGCTGAAATTTGCCCAGGTCGCACGCGCCACGGTGAAGGGGACCCTGATCGTCGCCGTCGCCCAGGGCGGACTGGGCGCAATCATCTTCGCCGTCGTCGGCATCAGGACGGCCCTGTTCTGGGGCGTCCTGATGGCGATTCTGTCGCTGCTGCCCGCCGTCGGCGCCGGCCTGGTCTGGCTGCCGGCGGCCGTCATCCTCTTCGCCGGCGGTCATGCCTGGCAGGCCCTGGTGGTTCTGCTCGGCGGCCTGTTCGTCATCGGACTCGTCGACAACTTCTTGAGGCCCATCGTCGTCGGCCACGACACGAAAACACCCGATTATCTGATCCTCATCTCGACGCTCGGCGGCCTCGCCGCGTTCGGCCTGGCTGGCTTCGTCGTCGGGCCCGTCATCGCCGCCGCGTTCCTCGTCCTGTGGGAGATGTTCGGCGAAGAGTACGCAGAGACGGCTGCCCTGCGGCGGGAGACATCGACCATCCCGCCCGTCCCGACTCGGGTCGATGCACCGCGCGAGCTTCCCGACGAAAGCAATTCGACGGCTGGCCTGACGAACGTCTGAAGGCGCAGCGATTGCCGTCTCGCGGGCCGGAGCCGGGCCTGTGCCTGCGCGCGGCGGCGACCTCGCATTGTGCAGTGAAGTCCGCGGTCAGGGAACGAGCGCCACCCATCGAAGGGTGGCTTCACGGACTAACCCCGATGAGCGATGGTGACCGGGAGCACAATGACCGATGTTCATGAACAGCCATGCGATCCCGCATGAGGAGCATACCCGCAGAGGGGAATCCGTGTCGTTTCGCATTGTCAGTCTTGCCTCCACATTCTGCTCACGTCCGCTATGGCGGGCGCTGCGCAGGCGCAGACCAGACGACTTCATTCGGTCCCCGGGCGTTCTGCCAGCTCGACCTCGAGGAGTCCGGGATCGGCGCCCGGTTGAGAGTGCCGATGGCGCACCAACTGGAGTTCAATCCGTCCTCGAGTACCGCATCGCCACCGAATCAGTCGATTGGTTGTACAGGGGAGCCGGGCTGAACATCGCCCACACCCGTCGTGACCGAAACGACAACAACCATGCCGGGCTCAATCTGTTCGCGGGCGTGGAGTCGCTGAGGGGCAACTGAGGCGGACACGCGGCGTAGCCGGCACCGATCGTGACGGCTGCGGCGTGGAGTCGCGCGAGAGGAGATCCAACGTGGGGTGGAGTCGGCGGGCGGGATGCCGCCGTACGAGCCGAACCAGATGGTTCACGATGCGCGGGGCCCTCCTCCTCGTCTTCGGTCTGGGTTTCGCGGCGTGCGGCACTGACCAGGGCCAGGGGGAGCCTGACCGTGAACCCGGCATACTGCAGCGGGTCACGGCGCTGCTGGCGGACGTACCGCGTGATTCGATCGTACGCCTCTCGGACGCCGACACGCTGCATGTGAGCGCAGCGACGAAGGCGTTCTACCGCAAGCGCGTGTACCGCAGCGCATGGACGGACGGGCAGCGGCTCCTGCCGCAGGGTGAGCAGCTCTTCGCTGCGATCGGCCGCGCACGGGACGACGGCCTGGACCCCGGCTCGTACGGCTGGGACATGGCCAGCACGATGGTCGAGCGTCTCGACACGGCGACGCTCAGCGACGCGCAGCGGGCGGACCTGCTGGGAGGACTGGACCTCGTCCTCAGCGAAGGCTTGAGCCGCTACGCCCGTGACCTGGTCCAGGGCACGGTCGATCCGACGCAGGGCGGGCTGGACTGGCGCATCCCTCGCGATACGACCCTCGAGGAAGACGTAATCAAGGCCGCTCGCACCGAGCCCATCGATCAGGTCATTGCTCGCCTGCGGCCCGCGGTGCCGTACTACGGTCGGCTCATGAAGGCGCTGGCGAGCTATCGCGAAATCGAGGCGCGCGGCGGCTGGCCGCACGTGCCGGCGCCGGAGCACCCGATTCGACTGAGACGCGCCGGCGGAGCGACGCCGATCGCGCTGCGCGAGCGGCTGCGGCTGGCGGATGACACCAGCGAGTCCCGGCTCGTTCGCTACGGCGACGCGAATCCGGAAATCTTCGACGACAGCCTGCTCGCCGCTCTGGCGCACTTCCAGGGCCGCAACGCCATCGACGAGGATGGCGTGCTGGGCGCGAAAACGCTGCGTGAGCTGAACCATACTGTCGAGGACCGGATCGCCGACCTCCGCCTGAACCTGGACCGCTGGCGCTGGCTGCCGCGCGAACTGGGTGAGCGCTACATCATCGTGAACGTGGCCGGCTTCGAACTGGAGATGATCGAGGACGGCAGGCCGGTGGTGATGATGGATGTCGTCGTCGGAAAGGAGGGCTGGAACACGCCCATTTTCTCCGATACCGTTGAATCCCTGATCGTGAACCCATCCTGGAACGTGCCGGCATCGATCGCAATGGAAGAGATCCTGCCCGCCATGCACCGCGACCCCCGCTACCTGGCCATCCACCATTTCGATGTGCTGATGGGTGATCGCGTCGTGGACCCGGGTTCCGTGGACCTTTCGAAGGCGGATGCGTACCGGTTCCGTCAACAGCCGGGCCCCGACAACGCGCTCGGCCGGCTGAAGTTCATGCTCCCGAACAGCGACAACATCTACCTGCACGATACGCCTGCGGGGCAACTCTTCTCGCGCAGCGATCGCGCGTTCAGCCACGGTTGTATCCGGGTCGAGCGGCCGAAAGATCTCGCTCGCGCGCTGATGCAGCGCTTCACCCGAACGCCGCCGGAGCAGCTGGACTCGTTCCTCGCCGCCGGCAAGGAAAAAACGATCCGCTTCGACGAAGGCGTGCCGATCTACATGCTCTATTTGACGGCCTGGGTCGACGAGGACGGCACCGTTCGCTTCATGCACGACGTCTACGGCCATGATGACATGCTCGAACAGGAACGACAGAAGAAGCTGGAGCACCCGGCTGCCGCGGGTCGGGGGCCGCCGAGGTGAGCGGGCGCCACGCTGCGCCAGCTCCCGCCTTTCGACTTCATGCCGTGAGCGCCCCGACCGCGACAATCACTCCGTGACCAGGCATCATTCCATGACGCCAACTTCCTCGCGTAGTTGCGACATGATCCTCCGAGCTAGCTCTCGATCCACTCTATGGATCGATGGGATTTCTTCGGAAATCCGACTAACCTGATTTCGGGGGCATGACGTGCGAATGGGGCGAGTCTCGAACGGAACACATTGGAGCGGACGCAAAGGCAGATGCACGGCGAGGATGCGGGCCGTGACCAACAGCGATTACAGATGCTTCAACATCGCGGCGCGACCCTATCTCCTTCACGAATCCGGGCGCTGGGCTGCGGACCTCGAAGTCAGCAGCCGTGACAGAACGCATATGTTCGGCATGGCCGGCAGGTACGTAGTGCGGGCTTCACGTCCCGGAGCAATATGCGTCACAAAGGGGTGACACGACGGTCATGGCGAACGGGCGGCAATCGGTCGCGCCGTGGGCCAGTGGTGTCGTCTTGCTGGTGGGGCTCGGACTGATCGTGGTCGGCGCGCGGAAGCGCGCCTGACGACCCCGTACACTGTTCAGCGAAGGACTGCATCACCATGACCGACGTAAGAGACAAGATCGACCGCCTCGCGAAGCGGGACGAAGCCGCGACGCGAAAAGTCGTCGAAGACCCTGGCGAAGCCGCGAATTCCGCGGAAGAGCAAACCCGCAAAGTAGCGCGGCAGACCTTCGACAGGATCAAGGCAGCTCGCGACGCACATCGCTGGAAGCGTGTGAAGACGACCGACTGAGTGGCGTCGGTCGGAGTGGCGCACAAAGAGGATCAGGTCGGATTCCGATTCGCCACTTTCGTGGCGATCGTGATGGACGACGGAAACCAGCAAGGAGTACTGATGATGAACTCGTGCCGCAGCATCCACACGCTTGAAGCCATGAGTGTGGCGCAAAGGGCGCTTGATGGGTCGAACGTCGGGAGCGGGGTCGAAACGCCTCACAGAGACGCAGGCATCACGGCGACGGTACGTCGGAGCCTGCCAGGCAGCGCCCTGCTCGCGGCCACCCTTGTGGCCTCCTGTGCCACCAATCCCGTCACCGGGAGAAACGAACTGGCCCTTGTTTCGGAGTCGCAGGAAATCGAGATGGGCAGGCAGGGCGCGGCCGATGTCGCGCAGACCATCGGGCTCTACCAGGATGCCGCCTTGCAGGCCTATGTGAGCCGTCTGGGGTTGACCCTTGCCGCCCTGACGGAGCGCCCCAGTCTGCCGTGGTCCTATCAGGTGGTGGATGATCCCTCCGTCAACGCCTTCGCACTTCCCGGCGGGTTCATCTTCGTTACACGCGGACTCCTGACGCACATCACCAACGAGGCCGAGCTGATGACCGTTCTGGGCCACGAGAGTGGTCACGTGACCGCGCGTCACAGCGTCCGGCAGATCAGCCGGGCCGAACTGGCCCAGGTTGGGTTGGGTGTCGGGTCCATCCTGTCCTCGGACATCCGGAAATACAGTACCGCGGCCGGCGCCGGTCTCGGCTTGCTGTTCCTGAAGTTCAGCCGTGATGATGAGACGCAGGCGGATCAACTCGGATTCCGCTATGCCCTGGCCGATGGCTATGACGTCCGCGAGATGGTCAGTGTTTTCACGATGCTCAACCAGCAGGCAAGAATGAGCGGTGGCGGGCGCTTGCCCGAATGGGAATCGACCCACCCCGACCCCGGCAATCGGATCAAGGCCACCAGACAGCGGCTGGCCACCGTGCAGGACAACCTCGCCAACATGAAGGTCGGCCGGGATGAGTTCCTCAAGGTGATCGACGGAATGGTGTACGGCGAGAATCCGCGCCAGGGCTTCTTCCGAGGTCCGCTTTTCCTGCACCCGGATCTGAAATTCCAGTTTCAGTTCCCGAACGGCTGGCAGACCCGGAACGCAAGCGATGCGGTGATCGGCATGAGTTCGGCTCAGGACGCCATCGTCGAGCTGCGAGGTGCGCAGGGCACAGCGGCCCAGGCAGCGCAGGCGTTCTTCGCTCAGCAGGGAGTCGTGGTCGGTCGCACCTCACAGAACAGCATTCACGGCTTCCCGGCGATAGCCGGAGAATTCAGCGCCCAGACCAGCCAGGGTACGGTCATACAGGGGTCCGCGACCTTCATCGAGTTCGGCGGCACCACCTATCAGGTCACGGCCTACTCCACGAGCGCCACGTTCAACACCTACAGTTCCGCCATGCAGGCGAGCGTCACGAGCTTCGATCGACTGACCGATCGCGCAGTCCTCGCGGTGCAACCGATGCGGCTCAGCCTCACCACCGCCCCACGCGCCATGACACTCGGCCAGTTCTACAGCCAGTTCCCTTCCAGTGTATCGCTCGATGAGATCGCCCTCATCAACGGAATTGGCCCGACCGACGCGCTCCGGTCCGGGCAGTTGGTGAAGCGGGTTCTTGGCTCACCGGTGACAGCGGACGGCAGCCGGAGATGATCCTGACTCGACCGCGCCGCGCGGCGTGAACCGCGAGTGCGGGTCTCCGCCGTGCAGGACCTCATCAATGTCCATCACCGGCTCGACTCGCGCCGCGGGTACCCGCTGCACCCCGGTCTGACAGCGGCGGGCATGGCACGAAGGGCCGGCGCTGGATCTACGGCCGGTCTCGCCGACCTGCTTCAGGAAGGGATCCCGGCGACACGATCCGTGCCTCGCTCTCCTCGGTCTGGCTGCCGTCTTCGGGCGGCCGGTGCTCCTCCGCCATTTCGCGACGAAGCAGCGACAGGATTGAAGGGCGTGCACACGCGGCGATGTCCGGGGTGCGCGCCCTCGTCGGAGTCTTCGTGGGCGACCGCCTGATGCGGCTCACCGCGCGGTCGGAGGCGCTGCGTTGCGCGCGGCAGTTGCTCGTGCCGCTCGCTATCGCCGTCGCGGGCGGGAAAGTGGCCGCGCAGGACGCGCCGGGCTCGCCGGTCTCGTGTGAAGGCAGGACCATCTCTGTGATCGCGATCGATCCACGCGATCCGGTGTTCCCCGCGCGGCCCCGCATTCTGCACACTCTCGTGCGCGGAGCGGATGTCCTCCACGCAACCACGAAGGCGGAAGTGATCGGGCGCTTCCTGCTTCTCGAGACAGGAGAGCGGTGCACCGAGCGGCAGCGCGCGGAGTCGGAGCGCATTCTCCGCCTGCAGCCGTTCCTCGCCGATGCGACGGTGCGCGCCGTGGCGGATGGTTCGAATGGCGTACGCATCGAAGTCGAGACGATCGACGAGATTCCCACGGTGTTTGGCATGCGCTTTCACGGAGTGCGACCCTCGGCTCTTCGTTTCGGCAGCGGCAATGTCGACGGCCGGGGAGTGTACCTCGCCGCGAGCGTGAAGGAGGGCTTCGCGTATCGCACGGGCATCGGAGTGTCCGGTGCGGCGTACCGGGCGTTCGGCCGCCCCTGGACGCTCACCTTCGCGGCGGCGCGAGCGCCGCTCGGCGGCACGCTGGCGCTCGCCCTCGGTCACCCATTCCTCACCGATCTGCAGCGCGTCGCGTGGCACGCAGGCGGCAGCGACGCGAATCGCTACGTGCCCTTTGTTCGCCCGGTGGACGAGGCCGTCTCGCTCGGTGTGCGGCGCCGGTTCCGGGACCTGGGAGGTGTACGCCGACTCGGACGTGGGCGGCGGAGCGCCTATCTCGGTGTCCTGCTCACGGAGGAATCCGTGACGCTTGCGGCGCACGCTGCCGTCGTCTCCGACTCGGGACTCGTGGCAGATACGAGCGCGGCGCTCGGCAGTCCCATCTCCACCTACCGCAACGTCCGATTGAACGCCGTCATCGGCGTGCGCACCCTGTCCTTCATGGCAGTGCGCGGATTCGATGCGCTCACCGCGGTACAGGACGTGGCCATCGGTGTGCAGCTCGGCGCGCTGGTGGGGTGGGGCACACCTCGATTCGGCGCCAACGACGCCGATGTCTTCATCTCCGCCGACCTCTACGCCGGGCTCGGCTCCGCGACATCCTTCGCCGCGTTGCGGATCAAAGGCGAAGCGCGCCAGAACCGACGGACGGACCGCTGGGACTCCATGGTGGGCAGCGGACGACTGGCCTGGTACGTCAAGCCCACTGCGTCGCACGTCTTGATCACCAGTTTCGAATTCGCCGGTGGGTGGCGGCAGCGACTCCCGTTCCAGCTCAGGCTCGGCTACAGGCAGGGCGGGGTGCGCGGATATGCGGCCTCGCGAACTGCGGGCGCCGTGCGGAGCATCGCCCGCATCGAGGAACGCTGGCTGATTGGTGGGCTCACGGAGCACGTCGCGGTCGGAATCGCGACTTTTGCCGAGGCCGGCCGGGTCTGGGCGGGCGATGCGCCTTTCGGAGTGGACAGCCGAGCGAAAGTCGGACTCGGAACGGGACTGCTCGTGGCGTTCCCCCCCCAATCACAGCGGCTCTGGCGACTGGATCTCGCCGCCCCGGTGAGCCCGGACCGGCACGCAGGCTGGGAGCTTCGGCTCACTGGCGTGTGGACGCGGACCTTCTGGCGGGAGCCGGGCGACGTGGCGAGCGGGCGTGCAGGCGCAGCGCCATCGACGATCTTCATCTGGCCGTGAGGTTGCCACGTACTCCTGTCTGACGAACGATGGCGCGACGGCCCGCGGCCGCCGCAGTCTGCATTCGGCCCCTCGTGCGATCTGCCTCAGCCACCCTTGCGCGTG
>Ga0210096_1000250_pt1 | contig 20388 bp, 10 predicted proteins | sample China_Galinas_PW_4_FD_184864 | JGI IMG/M metagenome (GOLD analysis project Ga0210096, IMG submission 184864) | Wetland microbial communities from San Francisco Bay, California, USA, that impact long-term carbon sequestration - China_Galinas_PWA_D2... | ecosystem: Environmental > Aquatic > Marine... | reverse complement strand
TGCCGCCAACGCCGCACTCGAGGACCCCCGCTTCAACCCCGTGCGCCCCGAAGAGCTGCCCGGCATGGACGTCGAGATCAGCCTGCTCACCCCGCCCGTGGTCATCCCCTCCTACGCCGACTATGATGTAGCCCGCCACGGCATCATCCTCATCGCCAACGGCCACCGCGCCGTCTACCTGCCCGAGGTCGCGCCCAGCATGGGCTGGAACCGCGCCCACACCCTGACCCGCCTCGCCCTCAAGGCCGGACTGCCGGGCGATGCCTGGCAGCAGCCGGACGCCAAGTTCGCGGTGTTCTACTCGGTGACTTATGACGGGCCGCTCGATGGGCAGGGGGCGGACGAGGCGGGGAGCCATTGAGTTGGTCAAGGACCAGGCGGAGCTATAATCCCGGCAGACACCCTCTCTCGTCAAAGGAGCCCGGTATGGAATGGGCGGAAGCGCTCAACAACCCGTTTCTCCAGGATCTCCCGTTCAAGATCGAGCTGAACAAGTGGGGCCAGATCCTGATGACCCCGGCCAGCAATCGCCATGGCATCCTGCAGTCTGAAGCGGTCTTTTTCCTCCGGAGCAGGCTGCCCAGTGGTGTAGTGATTGTCGAGTGCTCGATTCAGACTTCCGACGGGGTCAAAGTGGCGGACGTCGCTTGGGCATCGGACGAATTTCTGAAGAGGAATGGAGAAGCTACGCCTTACCCGGAGGCGCCCGAAATCTGTGTCGAGATCGTCAGTCCTTCCAACTCATCCGGCGAGTTCGAGCAGAAGATTGAGCTGTATCTCGCCAAGGGCGCTCACGAGGTCTGGATCTGTGGTGACGATGGCGTGGTGAGCCATTTCGAGCACCGGGGGAGGGTGGAGGTATCCGGGTTGCTGTGGGAGCCGGTGCGCTTTGGGGGTGACGGCAAGCGCCGATAGGAGCGATTGCTGTCTTGTCGCTCAGCTAGCGCCTGGACTACCGTGATCAGCGACAGGTGGTAATAGTGGGTTGGATTGGGATGATGTGTGGCGATGCCATCGGAAACGGGAACACTGGCGGGGAAGGCCCGCAGTAGATTGGCCCGCTGGGGGACAAAGGGCGCTGAATCCTTCAGCGTTTCCTATCCGTGACTCTCGAACGTATCGCTCGAAGCTACTCTGGCATGGCGACCGGGGGAGAAGTCGACCGGCCCGAGGGCCCAGGCCGGTAAGCGGTGGTATCCCAGAACGCATACAAGGGCGGCACCTAGCGGCTGTTGCCGGAGCTGTCGAGCGGGTTGCCGGAGCAGTGTAGGCGTCTCGTCGGGTAACCGGCCGGGGTGTGGCGCCTGCGACCTTCGGACGCTACCCCAACTTGGCGACTTGCTCTGGAACAGGCCATTGCTTTTGGCAATTATGGCCACAATGGCCACAATTATCGGGCAGAGAAAGGGCCGATCAAAATGAAGATCCTCGAGACCCTCGACATCGCGGGCAGGGGCACCGCATGATCCGCGCGATCCCCCGCGAGGGCATGATGGCGGTCGTCCGTAATCGCCGCGCGATGATCGTGGGCGTTCAGCCCTTCAATGCCGACGAGGCGGGCCGATTCCACCTCGTCGAGGTCGAGTACACCGACGGGACTGGTGTTGAAACGGACGACGTGCTGTGGGAGGTCGAGCTGGGCACCGATGTTCTGGAGCCCGCGGCGCTGCCGCACGTCGAGCGCACAGCTCCGATGGACCCGCGGGAGCTCGATGCGATGGTGAGGGCGTCCCGCTGGTCGGCGCTGACTCCTTCGCTCCCGTTCTCGGGGCTCGACGACGATCGCCCCCCGCTCGCCGCCCCCCTTTACGGCGCGATCAACCCTGAAGCCTACCAGCTTGTCCCCGTACTGCGCGCCCTGGAAATGCCCCGTGTGGCCCTTCTGCTGGCGGATGCCGTCGGCCTTGGCAAGACCATTCAGGCCGGTATGGTGCTCTGCGAGCTGATGCTCCGTCGCCGCATCCGCCGCGTGCTCGTCCTCTGCCCGGCCGCGCTTCGCACCCAGTGGCGCGACGAGATGCAGGAGAAGTTCGCGCTGCCCTTCGAGATGGTCGACCGGACGCAGACCCTCAAGCTCCAGCGCGAGATCGGCATCGATGCGAACCCCTGGCGCACCCATGATCGAATCATCGCGAGCTATCACTACCTCAAGCAGCCCGACGTGCTCGAGCAGTTCCGCAGCACGGCGGAGCCCGGCGACGACGGACGCTTGCGCTGGGACCTGCTCGTAGTGGACGAGGCACACAACCTGTCGCCGGCGAGCTTTGGCTCGGACTCCGACGTTTCGAAGATGCTCCAGCGCATCGCCCCGTGGTTCGAGCACCGCGTTTTCCTGACCGCCACGCCGCACAACGGCCACACCCGTTCGTTCTCGGGACTGCTCGAGGCGCTGGATCCGGTGCGCTTCACCCGCAAGTCGGAGCTTGACGACGAGGATCGTCGCCGTGTGGGCGAAACCGTCATTCGCCGCCTCAAGAGCGAGATCAACGCCTGCTACACGGCGCTGGGCGAGCCCGCGCGCTTCTCGGAACGCCAAGTCGCGGCGCTCCCGACGCTGCACTTCGGCGCTCATGAGCGTGCCCTCCTGCTCGCCGTGCGGGACTTCCGCAGGGCGCTGAAGCAGGCCATGCGCGGCGCGGACCATCAGGACCGCACCGCAGCAAGCTTTGCCACCGAGGTGCTGCAAAAGCGCCTGCTCTCGGGCCCCTGGGCATTTGGGCAGACCTGGCTGGCATTGGTGGAGGGGCTGGAAGCGCCCCAGGACGATGCCAGCGCCGTTGCGGTGGCGCGAGCGCGCGACGCACACACCGCCGACACCGACGACGATGCGGAGCGCGAGAGCCGCCAACGCCACGCCGACCGCACCGTCGGTGCATGGCTGCGGCAGTGGCAGGATGCCGTCGCCGCCGAGCTTGCCGAGGTCACCCGCCAGGTCGCCGCCCTCGGCGTGAGCCGCGTGCCGCCCGGTCTCGACTCGGCTGCGCACGCTGGCGAGGTGGCATCACGGAGTACGAAGGTCCAGGCGGACGCCCGTCTTCGCGCGCTCGAGGCGCTCACCGACGAGAAGCTGCGCAGCGCACAAAGCTGGCGCAATGACGAGCGCCTGGTCATCTTCACCGAGTATCTCGCCACCCTCGACTACCTCCGAGCCCGCTTGCGAGACCGCTATGGCGACGGCGAGTGGCTCCTCGCACTCTACGGTGGCATGAACGACGTTGAGCGCGACGCGATCAAGCGCGCCTTCAACGACCCGCGGGGACCCGCCCGCATCCTCGTGGCGACGGATGCCGCCGGCGAGGGCCTGAACCTGCAACGGGCCGCCCGCCACCTGCTGCACTGGGATATCCCATGGAACCCCGCCCGCATGGAGCAGCGCAACGGCCGTCTTGACCGTCACGGGCAAGAACGAGACGTTTTCATCTTTCACTTCGACAGCACAGACGACGCCTCGATGCGGTTCCTGGGCAAGGTGCTCGAGAAGCGCAGCAGGACGCGCGAAGACCGGGTCGTCACCGACGAGATTTTCGCCGACGCGATCCTCGCCCACTTCGACCAGGAAGAGGACGCGGCCGCCAGCGACGATCGGCTTGAACGCGTGATCGGCCATGCCCGCGCCGAGAACGCAGACGCGGTGGACGATCTCCCGGCCGGCAACCCCTTGCCCGGCGCTGAGGATCTGGCGCAACTGGACCGCCTCAAGGCGGAACTCGACCTCTCGCCCGAAACCCTGCGCGAAACACTGGAGACAGCACTCGCCATCGAGCGTGGACGCCCGCGATTGCAGCCTGACGGCGCGGGCCGCGACCGCCTCGTCCATCCCGTGCCGACGCTCTGGCACGAGGTGGTTGACCACGCCCTGCGCGAGGGCGGCCCGTCGGGGCCGCTGCTCGCCCTGGTCTTCGACCCCGCGCAATACGTCCAGCCGCGCAACGGCCGTCCCGTCTATATCCCCGAGCCGGACTCGGTTCTCCTGCACCTGGGTGACGCCATTTACCACCGCGTGATGTCCACGTTTGCCCGGTACCGTTTTCCTGGCGGCCCGAGCACAGCGACGAGATGGACAACGCGAGCCGGCGAGGTGCCGGAAGGCGCCGACGCACTGGTGCTCCTCACCGTAGAGCAGTTGGCGGTCAACGAGCTGCGTGAGCCTTGCCACCACTGGGTGCGTACGCTCGCGTTCCCCGTGCAGGGCGATGCGTTGGGCGAGGCGCTTGCCCATCGCCCGGCGCGGGACTGGAACGCGCCACCGTCCGGCGGCGACCGGGAGACCGCGCGCGAGGTGTGGGAGGACGTGGAAGACGCCCTGAAGGAGCGCGTCCGCGTGCTGCAATTCGAGCTCACGGCGTCGCTCGCCAGCACGCTTCAGGCCTCGGGCAAGGCCGTGCGTGAGATTGAGAAGAAGCGCTTCGATCGCCGACGCAAGGAGCTGGAACGCGCCATCGGCGAGAACCAGCTTGCCAAGCTCGCCAAGGAGGCGGACAAGCTCCGTACGAAGGCGGGCCAGTTGTCGCTCTTCTCCGAGATCGACCAGGAGATTCAAAAGCGCCTGGCCGATCTCGACGCCGAGCTGGCGCTGCGCAAAAGCCACTACGAGCAAGTGCAAAAGCGTCTGGCCGCGGAAGCCGAACGTACGCTGACACAAGTGCTGCCCAAGCGCTATGCCCTGCGCGGCGCGGCGCGCGTCTACCCCATCGCGGTCGAGATCCGCCTTCCCCGAGGCGCTCGATGAACCTCCACGACGCCTGGACCGGGCTGCGCCACGGCGGAAACCTGCTGTCGCCCGCGGCGCTCGACGGGCTGCGCGCCGCAGAAGAACCGCAGTGGGGCCTCGCCGACCGCTTACGGTCGGCGTTGGTCGGCCTGGACCCTGAGAAGCCAGCACCCACGGCCCTCGGTGCGCTGCTCGACACGGTGCTCGAGGACGCCTGTGGTCTAAGCGACGGCTGGCAGAAAGGCAACGCGCTAGGTGCCGCCGACGCGGAGAAGCTGCTCGACGGGACCGCGCTCAAGCCGCGGCGTCTTTGGACCGGGCCGGGCGGCGAGGCGCTTTCCGTCTTCACGACGCCCGCGACGCGCATCGGTGTCGGCAAGGGGCGCCGCCCGGCGGCGCAAGTCGTCGAATACCTGCGCCGGCGCGGCATTCCGCTGGGGTTGCTCACCAACGGGCGGCAATGGCGCCTGATCTGGGCCGACACCGACAGCCTGGCCTGGGCCGAGTGGGACGCCGATCGCTGGCTCGCCGCCGATCAGCTCTCGGACGAGCTGGCCGTGTTACGGCGCGTGGTCTCTCCTGCCTCGCTCGCGCGGGGTGATGCCGACCAGAGCCCGCTGTTGGCCGCCATTCGCGACACCCGCGCGGGCCAAGCCAAGCTCTCCACGGAGCTTGGCGAGCGCGTGCGCCGAGCCACAGAGACGCTGCTCAGAAGCCGCCAACCGCTGGTGGGCCCGGCATGGGAAGACCACGACAGCGCAGATCTGTACGTCGCCGCCTGCCACTTCGTGATGCGGCTCGTGGTCACGCTGTTCGCCGAGGCGCGCGAGCTGCTCCCGACCGACAACCCCGTCTACCACCGCGCCTACGGGCTGCGCGGGCTACTGGACCAGCTCGACCGCCTGACGCCGGAACGACGCAAGGCGCGCCAAATGGCCTGGCCGCGTTTGCTCGCGCTCTTCCGCCTGCTGCACCAGGGCTCGCCGCACCCAGCCATGACGCTGCCGGCTTATGGCGGCGACCTGTTCCGCCCGGGCGACCCCAACGGCGACGGCGTGCAGCGGGCGCTGGCGCTGATCGAGGCCCCGTCCGAGCCGCCCGACGATGAGGTCATCTACCGAACCCTGGAGCTGCTTACCCGCACGAAGCAGAAGATTCGCGAGGGTGCCGGGTGGCGCACCGTGGCCGCCCCGGTCGACTTCACCGAGCTGACCAGTGAGTACATCGGCATCCTCTACGAGGGACTACTCGACTACGAGCTGCATCGGGCCGGCGACGAGCCGGTCCTCTTTCTCAACCTCGGCGACCAGCCCGCCCTACCGCTCGATCGGCTGGAGGCCATGGACGACAAAGCCCTCGCTGCCCTCGTCGAGAAGGCCAAGGTCAAGAATCAGGCTGCGAGCGCGGACGAGGAAGAGGGCAGGGACGGCGAGAGCGAGGACGCCGAACCCCCGGAGGACGATGCGCAGGTTGCCGAGGCCGAGGACGGTGCGGACACCGAGGACAGCGCCGACGCTTCCGTGACCAACGAGGCGGATTCCGACGACGCGCGTGCCGCTGCTCGCGCCCGCGCCATTGCCTGGGGTCGCCGGGCGGTCGAAGTGGGTAAGCTGGTCAAGAAGCCACGCGGGCGCACGGCCGAGGCCCGAGCCGCGTGGGACGCCCAGCTCGACGCCGCGGCAAAACAGCTCGTCGCCGACGTGAAACTCCCCGGGGAGCTTTACCTGGTGCGCTGGGGCGGCACCCGCAAGGGCGCAGGCACCTTCTACACCCGGCCCCAACTGACCTTGCCCACCGTGCGGCGCACCCTGGAGCCGCTGCTGCATGACGACCAGGGCAGGGTACGTCCGCCCGAGGCCCTGCTGGCGCTCAAGGTCTGCGATCCGGCGATGGGCTCCGGCAGCTTCCTGGTCGCCGCCCTGCGGGTGCTCACAGCGGCGGTGGTCGCGTCGCTGCACCTACACGACCGCATCACGGTGGTCAACGGCCGCACCACTGTCGACTGCGCGCTCCTTTCTGAGGCCGACCGCAGCCTGCCTACCGAGGGCTTTGACGAGCGGCTGGAGGCCCTCGTCCGCCGCTTGGTCGTCGAGCACTGCCTCTATGGCGTCGACCTCGATCCGCTTGCGGTCGAGCTCGCCCGGGTTTCGTTGTGGGTCGAGACCCTCGATCGGCGCCTGCCATTCACGTTTCTCGATCACAAGCTGCGCTGCGGCGATGCACTCGTGGGTACCTGGCTCGACCGGTTCCGCGACTATCCGCTGCTCGCCTGGTGGCGTCAGAGCCCCGACGAGAAATGGCGCGGCGTGACCCACGCGGGGGATGTCTGGGCGAAGGCGCTCAAGGAGAAGCGCAAGGCCGTCGTGGCCGAGCAGGTGGAGCTGCTCAGGGGGCAGAAAAACTGGCTTGCCCGGAGCGTGTCGGACGACGAGCTCAAGGCGGCCATTGAACGGGTGCGTGAGCTGTACCGGCGCCTGCGCAAGGTGCCTGCCTCGCAGCCGGCCAAGCGCGCCGAGATCTGGCGCACGCAGGTCGCACCCGATCCGGCGCTTGGCCGTGTGCGCGACGCGTTCGACACCTGGTGCGCCCTCTGGTTTTGGCCGCTCGACAAGCTGGACGAGGCACCCGGCCCCGCCGCCCTGGCGGCGCCGTCGGAAACCGCCCGCGAGATCGTTCGCAGCCTGCGGGACAAGAGGCGCTTCTTCCACTGGGAGATCGAGTTCCCCGACGTGTTCACAGAGAAGGGCGCGGGCTTCGATGCCATCGCGGCGAATCCGCCGTGGGAGATCCAGAAGCCGAGCAGCAACAAGGAGTTCTTCGGCGATCGCGACCCGCTCTACCGCTCTTACGGAAAGCAGGAGGCATTGCTGTGGCAGCGTGAGGAGTTCAGTCGCGACGCCTCGTTTGAACGCGAATGGCTCGACTACGTGGGCGCCTTCAAGGACGCCGGCAACTTCGTCCGTAACGCCGGCGAGCCCTTTGGCGACGCGGACGACCCGCACGGGCGCCCGCTCGTCGGCCTGGTCCCGCGCAGGGCCGACGACACGCGACGGATGCACCGGAAGTGGGCGGCGGAACGCGCGAAGAAGACGGGCCTCTCGGACCCGGAGCATGCCTTCCGGCATCAAGGCTCGGCCGACCTCAACAGCTACAAGCTCTTCGTCGAGCAGGCGCACGCGCTCTTGAAGTCCGACGGGCAGCTCGGGCTCATCACACCGAGCGGGCTCTATACCGACAAGGGGGCTGTCAACCTGCGCAGGTTGCTGCTCGAACGATGTACCTGGCGCTGGCTGTATGGGTTCGAGAACCGCAACCAGATTTTCGACATCCACCGCAGCTTCAAGTTTGCGGTGTCCATTGCGCAGAAGGGAGGCAAGACCGCGGCGCTCCAGGCGGCGTTTATGCGCCATGAGCTCGAGGACTGGGCCGAGGCGAAGGGTGCGCTTGCCTATCCGTCCGAGCGCATCCACGCGTTCAGCCCGAAGAGCCTGTCGGTACTCGAGATCCGCAGCGAGTGGGACCTCCAGGTGCTGACGAAGATCTACGCCAACAGCGTTCTGCTCGGCGATGACGGCCCCGCCGGATGGGGCATCAAGTATGCGCGTGAGTTCGACATGACCAATGACTCCAAGCTTTTCATCCCGCGGGAAAAGGCCGAGGAGGCGGGCTACAAGCCGGATGAGTACGGGCGTTGGATAGGGCCTGAGGGGGACGTGCTGCTGCCGCTCTATGAAGGGCGGATGATCGGGCAGTTCGACTTCAGCAAGAAGGGCTGGGTCAGTGGCAAGGGACGCACGGCGGTATGGCGCGATATCCCGTGGGAGAACAAGGTCGTGGAGCCGCAGTTTGTCGTGCGACGCGGGACCTATGCTGAACAGCGCCCCGAAACGTCCACCCGATCCCGGGTTGTCTTCATGGACGTCACGGCCGCAACGAACGCCCGCACGATGATTTCGGTGGCCCTGTCGTCGTCGCCTTGCGGCAACTCAGCGCCGATCCTGATGACTCACGGGTCTCCGGTCGCCGTCTCCACCATTCTTAACAGCTATGCCTACGATTTCGTCGCCCGAGCTCGGTGTGGCGGACTTCACCTAAACTACTTCGTCATCGAGGAAACGCCGCTCACGACGCGCGAACGGTCCAAGTCGCTCGCCGGCATCGGTGTGGCACTCTCGTGGACTCCGGCACTGGCGCCGTTGCTGCTTGAGGCCGGTCAGAAGGCTCAGATTCGCGGCGCTTTCACGGAACACGAACGCCTCCGTGTCCGGTGCATCCTCGACGCACTCGTCGCCGCTCTCTACGGACTTTCTCGCGACGACATCCATTGGATCCTCCGCGACTGCGACCACCCGAGGGACCGCCTCTCGGACAAGGCATTCTGCCGCACACTCGATCCGAAGGGCTTCTGGCGCGTCGACAAGACCGATGATCCCGAGCTGCGCCACCCGGTGCTCACCTTGGTCGCCTTCGATGCCCTCGCTGAGCTCATCGAAGAGCACGGCGGCGACCGTGATGCCGGCATCGCCGCTTTCTCCGCGCTGAACGGCGGCGAGGGCTGGATGCTACCCGAGACCCTGCGCCTCGCTGACCACGGCCTGGGCCACGACGACCGCGCCAAGCAGCCGCAGCCCGTCGCCTCGCGCCTCGGCCCGCGCTTCCTCGACTGGCAGCTCGCACAGACGCCCGAAGAGAGCTGGGCCGAGTGCGAACGCCACGCGCGGGCGATCCTGGGCGACAAGGAGTTCGAGCGACGGTTTGGCGGAACGCAGCCTGTGCCTCGTCCTACGATCAGCGGTCGAGTCGATATAAAGGTCGGCCCCGCGACCATGACTGCGACTGGCACGGTACCGACCCCGACGACGCAGCTCTCGCTTTTCGAACCAGGGCCAGCGGCGCAGGCCGCGAACACGGAGCCTCTTCCCATGACGATCTCAGCAATCAGGCTGCTCAATTTCCGCAACTGGACCGAAGAACACTGGCAGTCGGGGGTGACCCTGAAGCCCATCACGCTTATGCTCGGTCGCAACTCAGCAGGCAAGACCAGCATTCTCCAGCCCCTGCGGATGCTGAAGCAGTCCATCGAGGCGACGGATGCCGGCACCCACCTCTTCCTGAACGCGGGCGCGACCGATGGCGCGAACCTCGGTGCCTTCACCGACGTGGTGCATGGGCACGACGCCAAGCGCGAGCTTGGTGTCGGCTTCGACCTCGCCGAGAAGGGCATCTCCGTGGACGTACGCTTCCGTCTGGTCGACGAGCGACCGGTGATAGAGTGCCTCACGTATAAGATTGGCGACGAGAAGGTCGACGTCACCCGTACGCCCAACGCGTACCAGCTCACCAGCCCACGCTTTCGCCTGCCGAACTGGGATGGGGCGCGTGACGTGCACGAGCCGAAGAAGGCATACGAGCCCGGTCGGGCTGTCGAGCTCTCCGAGCAGGCTCTCGACGATCTCGGTCCAACGCTCGGCCCCAAGGTGCGCGCCGCCGTCCTAGCCGTAAAAGAGGCGTTCAAGTCGTTCCACTACCTCGGCCCGCTCCGTCCACCGCCGGCGCGCGAGGTGACCTGGTCGCAGCAAGATCCGACCCGTCTCGGCTCCACGGGCAGTGAGACAGTTCAAGCGCTCATCGGCAACGAGACAGGCAAGAACAAGGGCGCCTTGAAGCAGGCTGTGTCCAAGTGGCTCAAAAGGCTGGACCTCGCCGACGGGATCGAGATCTCGCGCGTCGGCAAGACCCTGCTCTATCAGATCGAGGTGCTCCGTGGGACCAGCCGGTCGAACCTAGTCGACGTTGGCTATGGCGTATCCCAGGTCTTGCCGGTCATCGTGCTCCTGCACTTCGTGCCGGAGGGGTCCGTCATCCTGTGCGAAGACCCCGAGGCCCACCTCCATCCGATGGCACAGGCGGACCTCGCCGACATGTTCGTCGAGGTCGCCAGGGAGCGTAAGCTCCAGATCCTGCTCGAAACGCACTCCGAGCACCTATTTCGGCGGCTGCAATACCTGATCGCTGAGGGTTCAACGCGAAACGAAGACTGCGCGCTGTACTACGTCGAGCAGGATGAGCCGTCGGCAAAGATCACGACGCTGACGGCGAACGAATTCGGGCAGATCGGTTACTGGCCGCCATTCTTGTTCGGTGATGCGATGGGGGAGACGGAGCGTCAAGTCCGTAAGATCATCGAGCGCAAGCGGTCGTTAGAGGAGAGCGGGAAGCGTGGTTGATCACGTCGTCGATACGAACGTGTTGATTGTTGCAAGCGCTGCGGAGTCGAGCGCGCCCCGCTACGACGATGTGCCCGCCGACCTCGACCAGATCGAGATTGTCTTCGAGTGGCTTCGCCAGTTCCGCGACGACCCGGCACGTCGCCTGGTCTTGGACGAGATCTTCAGGATCTACGACGAATACCACAACAAGCTGAACGGGCAGCACTTCGGCCTACAGGTCATTGACCTCAAGATTCGTGAGTGCCTCCGCACCGTTCCCGTTGAGTACGACGGCGATGGTTTCGGTGTTGTACCGGCAGCGCTTGCGCCTGTGGACAACTCGGACAAGAAGTTCGTCGCGGCTGCGTTGCACGACCCGACATCCATACACATCGTGAATGCGACCGATAGTGACTGGAGGCAGCAAAAGGCTTTGCTTCAACAACACGGCGTGACCGTCGTGGAGCTGCTTTCATGACCGGCTTCTTCCGCTTCCCTCACACGCCGCACCTCGCCTGGCTCGGCACAGGCCAGCCTCGAGACGACAAGGTACTCTCGGCGGCCGAAGCGCAAGCGCTGCTCGCCGGCGAGGTGGTGGTGGAGGAGAAGGTCGATGGAGCGAATATCGGATTCTCGACCACCGAGGACGGCGATCTGCGGGTGCAGAACCGCGGGAGCTACCTCGATCGAAGTCACGCGCACCCGCAATTCCGGCCGCTTTGGTCGTGGCTACCCGCGCGGGCGTCGGCGCTTGCGGATGCCTTGTGGCCGAACCTCATGCTGTTCGGCGAGTGGTGCTACGCCGTCCACAGCGTTGCCTATGAGCGGCTCCCGGACTGGTTCCTCGGGTTCGACGTCTATGATCGTGAAGCTGACCAGTTCTGGGACTCCGCGCGCCGCGACGCGCTGCTGATGGAGCTTCGCCTGCACCACGTTCCGCGTCTGGCCGAGGGGAACTTCTCGATTGCAAAGCTCGAGCAACTCTTGTTGGGCACGTCCCGTGTGGGCGATGGCCCCATTGAGGGTGTCGTCGTCCGACAAGAATCCGGTGGCTTCGCTACGGCCCGGGCGAAGCTGGTGCGCGCCGAGTTCGCCCAGGCGATCGAGGAGCACTGGTCGCGCGGGCCGCTACGCAGCAACAAGCTGGCCGAAGGAGCCACGCCATGGCGCTGAACCCCATTGCTTTCACGGAGCGGGTGGTCGACGACTTCCTGCACTATCAGCTCACCACCTACCCGCTGGCCGACCCGGATCTCTACGCCCAGCTGCGGACGCTCCTTCAGTTGGAGGAGACGCGCAAGACGCCGCTGCGCAAGGGCCCCTTCGTCAGCCTCTCGCGGCCGTTCAAGCAGGGCGCCACGGTGGCCGATCTGGTGGCGGACGGCGTCTTCCATTTGCAGATGCAAGTGATGGTGCCGTACCCGGAGCTCCGTGCGCATCAGGAGCAGGCCATTCGCGCGGTGCATGCGGGCTGTACGACGCTGCTCTCCACCGGCACCGGCACCGGCTCAGGCAAGACCGAGGCATTCCTCTATCCCATCATCAGTCGCTGCCTGGAGCTACAGGACGCCGGCTCGCCCCCTTGCGTGGTGGCCGTCGTCGTCTACCCGATGAACGCATTGGCCGAGGACCAGCTCGACCGCCTGCGCGGACTGCTCGCCGGGCGGGGTATTCCCTTCGGGATGTACGTCGGCAAGACGCCCGACGAGGAGGCGCAGATCCTTGGCGAGCGGATGCCCGTGGGCACCACCAACGCGGCCTACCACGAGCGTTTGCAGCAGATCCGCGAGACCGGGCAGGCGATCACGCTGTTGCCGCCAGAGGAGCGGGCGAGCCGCAGGGCGATGCGCGCGGACGGCGGGCAGCCGCGTATTCTGCTCACCAACGTCAAGCAGCTCGAGCTCCTGCTGACCCGCGGCAAAGACGTGGGGATCTTCGCAGGCGCGCCGCTCGAGTTTCTGGTCTTCGACGAGGCGCATACCTTGCGCGGGGCGCAGGGCGCAGAGACCGCCTGCCTGGTGCGCCGTCTGCGTACCTTCTGCGGCAGAGAGCCCCACGAGGTGCGGCACATCGCTACCTCCGCGACCATGGCGGACCCCGACGCCGGTGAGGGACTGGCGAAAGACTTCGCACGCCGCTTCTTCGGGGTGGACGCCGAGCGGGTGACGCTGGTGCGCGAGGTCAATGACGAGCTGTCGTGGAACGAATGGCGTCACGTCCCAGACGGTCCGCCGGCCGACGCGCACGCCGTGCTCGCTGCGCTCCTCAGGGCGGTGGACGCCCCCGACGACGAGGTCGCCGAGGCCATTTCCGCACAACTTGTGGCGCTCGGCGGCGCGAGGCTTCGCCGCGACCAATGGCAGGCCTCGCTCGCAAGCCAGCTCTCCGGCAACGAGCTGGTGTATCAGCTTGCGCGTGCGCTGGCGAAACCGCGCGCCCTGGCGGAGCTCCCGGACGTGCTCGCGGAGAAGGTCGGCCGGCCCGTGCCGGAAGCCGAGATCCTGGCCTGGCTAGCGCTCGGTGCTGCCTCCGGCCGCGGCCGCCACGATCCGCTGCTGCGCCCGGTGGTGCACACCTTCGTGCGCGGGGTCGGCGGCGCCGTCGTGACTTTCTCGGGCCCGGGCGGCAGCACAAGGCTCTGGCTGTCCGGTGAGGATGCCGACGCCGAGCTTGGCGAGGGCTTCTGGCGCTTCCCGCTGATTACCTGCACGACCTGCGGCCAGCATTACTAGGAAACCTGGGTGCAGGACTTCGCGCTTGCGGCCGGAGCCAAGGCCGGACCCAGCGGCGGCGACCTGCTCGGGAACACACGGCTGTGGGAGCATCTACCGGAGGAAACCGGCGGGGCCCGGGTGATCCTCATCGACCGGCTGATCGTGAGTCCGGACGAAGAGGAAGACGCGGAAGAGGTGGATGAGGACGGCGACGTGCTCCCGCCCGCGGGCCACGGCTTCGAGCACCGACGGCTCCATCCCCTGTTAGTGTGCAGCCACTGCGGTTCGTTGCAGGAAGAACGCACCTATGCCTGTGCCGCCTGCAATGTTCAGAACGCCCTGGTGGCGGTGCAGGCGGTCCGCACGAAGGAGGAGTACCCGGGCCAGCTGCATTCGTGCGTCGCGTGCCAGGCGCCCGGCAAACGCCCGCGAGGGGGCCGCTACCGAGAGCCGGCTCGCCCGGTGCGGGCGGTGGGCGTCTCCGACGTTCACGTGCTGGCGCAGTCGATGGTGCATCTTTCGGAGCGGCCGCGCCTGCTGGTGTTCGCCGACAACCGCCAGGACGCTGCCTTCCAGGCGGGATGGATGCGGGACCACGCACGCCGCTTCCGGCTGCGCGCGCTTGTCGCTCAACAGATCGCGTCGGGAGGCGCCTCGATCGGCGACGTCGTCTATGCCCTCGACGATCTCCTCGACAAGGATCGCGATCTCTCGCGGGCGCTTCTGCCCGAGGTTTGGCAGGTGGTGCCCTTCGACGAGAGCGGCACCAAGCACCGCGAGGAGCGGCTCTATTTCCTTCGCATCCAGGTGCTCCGCGAGGTGGCGACAGGCGTCAAGCAGCGCCTGGGGTTGGAGCCGTGGGGCCGGTTGAAGGTCGGCTATCGGGGGGTGACGACCGAGCTGCCCTTCGTGTCGAAGTGGGCAGCGGCGCTCGGCGTCTCCGAGGAGGCGCTCGCCGAGGGGATGGCTGCCCTGCTCGACCATTTGCGGCGGATCCGAGTCCTCCACGACGAATCGACCAAGCTCTTCGAGACAATGTGGAACAGTGGTGACAAGGAGGTTCAGTACGGCTACGTGCCGGTTTTCTCCGGCGGCCCCAAGGGGGTGAAGTTGACCCGCGGCACTTCGGACCTGCCGGCGCGGGTTACCCAGTGGGTCGGCAGTCGGCCGACGCAGGTGTGGAACGCGGTCGCGGCCTGGGGCGTGCCCGAACAGGACCTCGAATCCTTCCTCGAGGAGCTGTGGACCAGCCTGTGCGAGCAGAAGGTACTCGTACCGGTCATGCTCTCGGGGTGGGGCCGCCCGCTCAAGGGCAGTGCGGGGACCTAACAGATCGACAGTGCCCGGCTCACTCTTCATCCGCACTCGGGCCGCTACCGCTGCGAGAAGTGCCGACGCACCACCGTTCGTCAAGGGCCGACGGGGTTTTGCATGGCCTGGCGCTGCGGCGGGCGCCTGGCGTGGGAGAACGAGGCACAAGATGACTTCGATCTGCGCGTGCTCGACGCCGACTACTCGATGCTGCGCGTGGCGGAGCACTCGGCCCAGGTGCCGCACGAGAAGCGCGAGCGTATCGAGAACCAGTTCAAGGGCGAGGGCGAGCAGCTCAACGTCCTGGTATGCACGCCGACGCTGGAGCTCGGGGTCGACATAGGGGCGCTCGACGCGGTGCTGATGCGCAACGTGCCGCCGACCGCCGCGAACTACTGGCAGCGTGCTGGGCGCGCGGGCCGGCGGCATCGGATCGCAGTCGACGTGACCTACGCCCAGGCTACTGGCTTCGATCAGGCCTACTTTCGCGAGCCGCTGAAGCTACTCGGGGGACAGCTGGAGCCTCCCCGATTCAACCTCAAGAACGAGGTGATGATCCGCAAGCATGTGCACGCGACCGTGCTGACCGCGCTCCACGGCTTGGCGCGTGGCTCCGACGTTGCAATCCGTCGCGCCATCGAGGAGACGCTCGCCCGTTGTTTCCCCCCGACCCTGCGCTCCTACCTGTTCACGCCCGGCGGGGTGGTACTCGATAAGGTGCGTGATCTCTCGGATCTTGGGGAACTGATCGCGGCGCGCCGCGGCGTCTTGTTGGCTGCCGTGAAGCGCTCGTTCACCGGGGCATGGCCCGCAGAGGACGCGGCGGCCGTCGACGAGACGCACCTCGCTCGCGTTGTCGACGAGATGCCCGCCTCGCTGCAGGCGGTGCTCCGGCGGTTCAAGCGGCGCCTCGACTGGGCGCTGGGTGAGCTGCGACGGCTCTCGGCCATCAAGCTGAGGACCGGCGACCTCGACCCGGAGGACAAGGCCCACGAGCGACGCTGCGAGAAGGTCATTGCCCGACTGAAGGGGACCTATTCGCGAACGCGCGGGGGAGCGCAGGGCGGGCCCGACGATTCCGAGACCATGGGTGCACTCGCCCGCGAGGGCTTCCTTCCCGGCTACGGCCTAGAGTCCGGGAGCCTGATTGGGACGGCAGAACCGCCCCGCATGACGCAGGGCCTGGACGACTTCGACCTGCCGCGGCCGCCGACGTTGGCGCTACGTGAGTACGTTCCCGGAAACGCCATCTATGCCAACGGCTTCCGTTTCGTGCCGCGGCGCTTCTTGCTCACGCCGGAGGAAACATTGCGTTTCCGCGTGGTCGTCGACCAGCAGGTCGTGCAGGAGTTGGGCACCGACACCGCCAGAGCACCGCTTGCCGAGCAGGAGCTGCGCGCGGTACCCGTATGCGACGTGATCATGCCTTCGCAGTCGCAGATCTCCGACGAGGAAGAGTTCCGATTCCAGATGCCCGTGGCCACCTACGGCAGCGAACGTGGCTATCACCGCGGCGGCACCGCATGGACCTGGGGTGGCCTCGATCTGCGCTTCCGGCGCGGCGTGCAGCTCCGGCTTGTAAACGTGGGGCCGCGCAAAGAGGTCGAGCAGACGCGGCTCGGGTTCCCCTTGTGCCTGGCGTGCGGGCAGTCGCACTCGCCCTTCGCGAGCAGGAAGTCTCGCGAGGAGTTCGAGAAGCTGCACTTGGAGCGTTGCGGCCATGTCGTGCAACCCACCGGCATCTACGCGGACGTCGAGGTGGACGTCCTCGGTCTGCACGACATCGAGGATCGGAAGATGGGATTCAGTGTGGTCGAGGCCCTGCGCATGGGGGCCGCGCGTGTCCTCGACATGGAGATCGAGGACTTACAGCTGCTTGCGCTCGGGCACATCGGCGAAGAAACCTGCGATGTGCTGCTCTACGACCCAATGCCCGGCGGCTCGGGCCTGCTCGAGCACCTCGCCGAGCGATGGGAGGAAGTACGGAACGCCGCGCTGGATCTGCTCACGCAGTGCCCCGGTGCCTGCGAGTCCTCGTGCGTGGACTGCCTGCAGACCTACCGCAACCGCTTCTACCACGAGTACTTGGATCGCCATGTCGCAGCCCAGGTCCTCGAAGCCACCAACGGTCCGCTCATTGAGGCGCATCCGATCCCAGAAAACCTCCCGAAAACCCAGTCGACGACAGGTCAGGGCCAGACCTGGATCGAACACCGCTTCAAGCAGTTCCTGCACGAGGCGGGACTCCCCGCGCCACTCTGCCAGCACCCCATCGATCTCGGCGCTGGCTACGGTGGAACGATCCCGGACTTCTTCTACGAGGGTGACTATGGGGAAGAGCCGGGCATCTGCGTCTACCTCGACGGCATGGCGGAACATATCCACGGCAACCCGGAGCAAGCTGAGAGAGACCGTGCCATCCGGGCCAAGCTCGACAGTCTCGGCTACGAAGTGGTGGTGGTGCGGTCGTTCGAGCTCGACGACAAGGAGGCCGTCGTTCGGGCCATCGCGCGCATCGCCAAGTATCTGGTGGGCAAGGAGAAGCAACGCACGGTGAAGGGCGACACATCCTGGTTCGACCGAGTCGATGCTAGCGGCGCACCCTCACCTGCGGGTCGTGAGGTGGCTCGGGATGGCATTCAGGGAAGCGAGGTCGGGAGGTCCGTTCCAAGCCCCGCTGTGCCAGCCGCGTCCGGCGTCATCCGACTTCGACTCGTCGAGCTCGCGCCGGAAGACAAATACGTCACCTGCGCACCACTCATCCCGCTTAAGGCCGCCGCTGGCGCTTTCAGCGAACTGCAACACATCGAGGACGCGGGCTTCGATTGGGTTGAGGTCGAGTCGCGGCACCGCCTGCGCCCCGGAATGTTCGTCGCCCAGGTCGTCGGCAGATCAATGGAGCCGGTCATCCCCGACGGCGCCTGGTGCCTTTTCCGTGCGCCGGTCGACGGCACACGGCAGGGCAAGACCGTGCTGGTCCAACTCCGCGATGCTACCGACCCCGATACCGGTCAACGCTACACCGTCAAGCGTTACCAGAGCGAGAAGACTACGGACGGCGACTCCTGGCGCCACGAGCGAATCACGTTGAAGCCGGTTAATTCGGACTTTGAGCCCCTCGTCCTGACCGGCGTTGATGAGGGAGAGCTGCAGGTAGTCGCCGAGCTCGTCGAAGTCCTGGAAGGTGGGTCGCTCAGTACGAAGGTTTAAGACAACGGTAGGCGAGGTCGCGAAAGAAACGATCCACTACTTCGGAAAACAAGTGGACATCCAGTGCGCCGAGCTAGATCGGTAAGAGATTGACGGTGAAAGCCCTCTATCCGGAAAGGCGTAGCGAGCCGCCGGAGCCCCGAGTCATGGGCCGCTGCCCGTAAGGGCTGAGGTTAAGCGTTGACAGGGGAATGTGCAGGCACAGTATTGAGCTGCGAGGAGTGCTACAGGGATGTAGCGGTAACGGACCTGAGGATGGAAATCAACGTCTGGCGTGCTGACCCTGTTGGGTGAAGGGGAAAGCAATACGGTAGGACGCGATAGCGCGAGTGTGCGATTGGCGCCCCGGAGTCAAAGACCTGTGGCATGTACGGATGTCTCTTATGCGGAACTCGGGAGGTCCTGCTCTCGGTCAGCGACCGATCCAATCGCTGGCCGGGTCTGGGGGAGCCGAACAGGCGTAGCCCGGACGTCCACGAGGGCAGGAAGTCGGACAGGACCATAGTAGTGAGGAAGCGGGCGAACAACGCAGCGCTGGGGTGGTAGGTTTCACCGAGGCGTTGGGGCGGAGTCCGTGGAGCGAAGGGTCCTGACAGAGAGAAAGTTGCGGTCGGGTGGCGTGTGACCATGACTCAGAGCATGGGAGGATCGCGATCTGCTCGTCTGGGCTACGTGAGGGAGCGACCCGGGACATCGCCGCAGTGGGCGATGTCTGGCACGCAACGGGGATGGGGACATCTCACGCCGGGCCTTCAACATGGGGGCCGTGCACCAAGTCGCGCAACTACTGGGCAAGAGCCGCTCGGATTTCATGTTGGAGGCCGCTTGCGGCAAGGCACAGGCGGCGCTGCTCGATCAGTTGTTCTTCAGTTTGCACGAGGCCAAGTTCCGCGAGTTCACGGCCCTGCTGGACGCGCCGCTGGCGCCGAATCCCGGGCTTGAACGCCTCATGGCCGTCAAGGCGCCTTGGCATGCCGAGGCATGAGCCTGCGCCTGCCCGAACCGCTCGCCCCGCTTCACAGACTCGATGCTTTCTCTTGCGGGGAGCCTGTTCTCGACGACTGGCGGTCGACACGCGTGCCAAGGGCATCAGGCTGGGAGCGGCTTTGCTTCAGGATGCGGTAGGCCGGGCCGTGGCCGTGTCGCAGGAGGCCGGGGTGCGGGCCTTGCTGGTGCATGCCCTGAACGAGCGTGCCCGGCAGTTCTACGAGCACTAAGGGTTCCAGGGCTCGCCCGCCCAACCGATGACCCTGATGTTGCGTCTGGCCGGCACGCGACTCTGATTGCCCTGCAAGGGTCTTCGGAGTGGAGTGTGAAGTCGTCTGCCTCCAAGCTCAGCAAAACGTCGGCACTGCCGCTCTTCGTTTCGTTCCATTCCCAACGTGACAGGTCAGGCCTTGCTTCTTGTGTACGCAAGAAGCAAGGCCCTTTTCTTTTTTCAAGTGGTTGCCGAACCGGCCTTTCTTAAGTTGGTGCCATTCGGCTGAGTCCTCTTTTTCAACTTCCCCCTCCCAACGCTCGGGGAGTGCCCCGTCTACTCGAAATCGCGGTCCCTCACTTTTCCCCGACCCAGAGAAGCTGCTTCGGGTAACAACGCCGCCTGCAACACGGATATCGTCTGCGCATTGCCGGCGGGGTTGAGACGGCCACCGCTACCAGAGCTGCTGGGAACAGTAGCCGCCCTTTCAGGCTCACTGTCCTGCTACAGCCTGGGCTCGCCACGCTCGTTCACGGTCACCGTGGAGCCCGGGGGCTCGGTCGTCTCGATGCGATGCTCCTGGTGCCGAAAGACGTAGGTGACATCCCAGTATTCCGGTCGCGCATAACGGGCGGTGCTCGCGCAATGCTTGACGTCTCGGGTAGTCACCTGCTGTTGGTCTCTGTCGCGATTGATGTTGGCTCCCACCATCGCTCCTGCGACTGCGCCACCTGCAGTGGTGAGGTCCTTGTCGCTTCCGTCTCCGATCTGGTGACCGAGAACCCCGCCGATCAAAGCGCCGACAATCGCCTCGGATGCATTCGGCCGACGTTGATTCTGTACTACTTTCTCACGCTCAATTCCTCCGTTGGGGTCGGACCACGCTTCCGCGTTGTTTTTACAACGATTTAGCCCCAAAGATACGCGTTTTCAAGCCTTAAAGCGTCCATTTCGCCGCCAAAATGGACACTGTAAGCGACTTCCGGCTCCCGCAGCTCGTAGTGGTCCCCGGCCGTTCTTACCTGCCGACCCGGT
>Ga0210096_1000249_pt1 | contig 20393 bp, 26 predicted proteins | sample China_Galinas_PW_4_FD_184864 | JGI IMG/M metagenome (GOLD analysis project Ga0210096, IMG submission 184864) | Wetland microbial communities from San Francisco Bay, California, USA, that impact long-term carbon sequestration - China_Galinas_PWA_D2... | ecosystem: Environmental > Aquatic > Marine... | reverse complement strand
TGTGCTGCCCACTCCGGGGGTACTTGCCGCGCCTGCGTCGCCTCCCATGATCTGGGCGAGCTTCTTGGTGATGGCGAGTCCCAGACCCGTGCCTTCGTACCTTCTCGTCGCGGTGTTGTCCGCCTGCAACCACCAAGGGGGTCGGACCAAGCTAAGAAACTGTTTCTATGGAGAAAACGGCCGCAAGAAGGCCATCTTTCGGCCTTAAACGGCCTATTTGGCCATCGAAATGGGCATTTTAAGCGCCCGCTGGCCCGCGCAGTTCGGCGTTTCGAAGGTAGAGAAGAATCGGGAAGGTCGTAGAGGTGGACGTCCACTTTGTCGCTCATCGATGAAGAGATCGGGGCATTGATCGGGCTCGAACCTCGACCCCACCGTCACCCCAATCCACCAAGAGCACGTCAACCTGCTCGCTCTCCAACAACCACTCCGTCAACACCGGAACCACCAACCGCTCAATCGCCCTGTGCAACGGCCTGGGCCCATACTTCGGACTGAATCCGATCTTCGCCACCTCCTCGACCAATCCAGGGCTGAACCGCAGCGCTATCCCCCGCTGAGCAATCCCCGGCCGCTGTTGCAGCAATGCCAGCTCCCGCTCTGCGATCTGCTCGATGGTCTGCCGGTCGAGGCTGTTGAAGGTCACCACCCGATCGATGCGATTGAAGAGCTCGGGCCGGAAGAACGCCTTGATGTCCCCGATGGACACCTGGTCCGTCCGGTTGTCGGCAAACCCGATGGGCGTGCCCGACGAGACCCCCAGGTTGGCGGTCATGATGATGATGGTGTTGCGAAAGTCCGCGGTGCGCCCGAGCCAGTCGGTGAGCAGGCCTTCGTCGAGCATCGACAGGAGCGGAGAAACAGGACACCCATCTATCCTCGAAATTTGTCGGCTGTGACAGCGCCTGTCATCCGGATGCCGGGTCTGGCCGAGGCCCAATGCCGGGAGATCATGCCGCAGGCTGGACCCAGCGGGATGCAGCGGAGGGAGGGGCGACCGCCGCCGTGAGCAGCTTGTCGGGTCCCAGCGGCTTGCCCGGTGCCCAATCGGCGCGGCGACCCGGACTCGGATGGACGTGAAAGGTACATGATCCTAGAAACCGCAGTTGACCGCCTCGAGTGGCTAGCAAGTGATTGTTTTGCTGATGGGTATTGAGAAATCTGGGACTCACCCGCGAGGTGAGGGTCGCTACGACCACCAGGGCACGCACGGCGCGGCGCCTGGCGGCGTTACAACTCGTTGGAATAGATGAACTATTCCGCCTCGTTGTGCCTTGCCATGCACCACGCCGCACGCACCCTGGCGGCCGTCCAACTGCGGTTTCTAGGATGATCCCTTGACGCCGCGGCGATCGTTCACTAATTTCTGTCATTACAGAAAGAAGAGAAAGGCACAATGCGCCTCTCCACCACCATGCAGAAGTTCGTGCTCCACTGGGGCGAAATGGGCTCGCGCTGGGGGGTCAACCGCACCGTGGCTCAGATTCACGCCCTGCTGTTTCTGGCCAACGACCCGCTGCATGCGGAGGAGATCGCCGAGACCCTGGGTGTCGCCCGTTCCAATGTCAGTAGCAGCCTCAAGGGGCTGCAGTCCTGGGGCCTGGTGCGGGTGGTCCATGTGATGGGTGATCGGCGCGACTATTTCCAGTCGCTGAAAGACGTGTGGGAGATCTTTTTCGTGATCGCCGAGGGGCGCAAGCGCCGGGAGCTCGACCCCACTCTTACCACGCTGCGCGAGTGTGCGATGGCGAGCGAAGCGGACCCTGACACCCCGGAGGAGACCAAGCGTCGGATCGATGAGACCCTGGAATTCCTCGAACAGACCACCGGCTGGTTCGAGCAGATGCGCCGCCTCGAGCGGCCCACCCTGGTCAAGCTGCTGAAGCTGGGCGGCAAGGTCCAGGGCCTGCTGCGCCGAAAGCGCTGACGAAATGCTCAGCCGGAATTTCTGTATTGACCGAAACGACCGAAAGAAGAAGCGGGCATGCACATCCTGATCGCCGGCGCCGGCGGCTTCATCGGCTCTCACCTGACTCGGGCCTTGCTCGACCGGGGTGATCGTGTCACGGGGGCGGTTCGCAGTCCCGCCGGGTTCCGTCACCACTTTCCCGGCGCGAGGGCTGTGGCCGTCGATTTCACCCGGGCCCTCGAGCCCGACGACTGGCTCGAGGCGTTGGAGGCTGTGGACGCGGTGATCAACGCGGTCGGCATTATCCGAGAATCGGCGGACCAGACCTTCCATGTCCTGCATGAGCGTGCCCCCATCGCCCTGTTCGAGGCCTGCAAACGGGCCGGTGTCCGGCGGGTGATCCAGATCTCGGCGCTGGGCGCCGACGAGGGGGCCCAGAGCCGCTACCACCTCAGCAAGCGAGCCGCCGACGACTATCTCGCCGCCTCCGCGCTCGATTGGACCGTCCTGCGGCCCTCGATCGTCTATGGCTCCGGAGCCCGCAGCATGGCCTTGTTCACGGCCCTGGCCGCGCTGCCGCTGACGCCCGTGGTCGACCGGGGCGAGCAGACGATTCAGCCCATCCACGTGGCTGATCTGACCCGAGCGGTGCTGCATTGTCTGGGCCCCCAGGGGCCGACGGGTGCGCGCATCGATCTGGTGGGTCCGGAGCCGACCAGCTTCCTCGCCCTGACCCGGCAGCTGCGCCACTGGCTGGGGCTGGGACCCCCTCGCCCGATCCGCATCCCCTCCCGGATTGCCCGGGCCGGGGCTCGGCTCGCGGGATTGCTGGGCGATGCCTCCGTGACCCCCGAGACGGTGGAGATGCTGCAGCGGGGCAACACCGCCCCGGTCGAAGGGTTCGTACGCCAGTTCGGCTTCCTGCCCCGCAGCCTGGGCCGGGCCCTCGAGGCCGAGCCGGCGCGTGAGGCGGATCTGTGGCACGCCGGGCTTTTCTTCCTGCGCCCCCTGCTCAGGGCCGTGATCGCCCTGGTCTGGCTCAGCGCCGGTCTGGCCTCGGCTTTCTTCTATCCGCTGCAGGAGAGCTATGCCCTGCTCGATCGGGTCGGTCTCTCCGGCACGATGGCGACAGCCGCCCTGTTCGGTGCCGCCGCACTCGATCTGGGATTGGGCCTGGCCACCCTCGGCGATCGATGGCTGCGCCCGGCACTGCTGGCGCAGCTGCTCGTCATGTTCTTCTACACCCTCGTCATCAGCCTCTTTATACCGGAGCTGTGGCTGCACCCGTTCGGGCCTGTGGTCAAGAATCTGCCGCTGGCCGTCGCGACCCTGATCCTGCTGGTCCTCTACAGGAAACCCCGATGGAGTACCTGATTCTCAAATGGATCCACGTCCTCAGCGCCATTCTGCTCTTCGGCACCGGCCTGGGCAGCGCCTTCTACAAGTTCTTCACCGACCGTAGCGGCGACGTCAGGGCCATCGCCGTCACCAGCCGACTCGTGGTCTTCGCAGACTGGCTGATCACCACCCCAACCATCATCATCCAGCCCATCACCGGCTTCTGGATGCTTGGTCTGCTCCACTACCCGGCGGTGCCCGGCTGGGTCTGGCTCTCCCTGGCCCTCTATCTGCTTGCGGGGGCCTGCTGGCTGCCGGTGGTGGTGTTGCAGATCCGCATGCGTGACCTGGCCCGGCAAGCTGTCGCCACCGACCGGCCGCTGGGCGCCGAGTACTGGCGAATGGCCCGTCTCTGGCTCTGGCTCGGTGTGCCGGCTTTCACGGCCATGGTCGCCATCGTCTGGCTGATGGTCTTCAAACGGGCGTGAGCAGACAGAGCGTTCAGCGCCACGGCCCCATACGCCCGGTCCTCGGCGCGGGATGGCCGTCGCTGGGGGAGGCCATCGGCCGGCACGACGACCTCCCACCCGAGACTTCGGATCGACCCCTACGCGAGAGGGTTCTGCCACTTCAGAATCGGAAATCGTGCGGGGGAGAGGGGCCAGTTCTCGCCTTGTAGCATCCCGCTGAATTCCGGCTTCGTTCGATCCAGGCTCGGAGACTTTTCTCCTCCCGTTGCGGCACCGCGCGAGCGGCCGTGTGGGCTTGCTAGCCGGGATGGACGACACCGGCATCACAGTAGCTTACTGCTCCCGCTCAAGAACGACGAGGTCCTGGCGCTTACGCAGGGCGAACCTGGACGCCGCCAATCGCCCAGTCTACCAACAGCGAATCGCCCCGCTCCTCCCCCAACAACCACTCCGTCAACACCGGCACCACCAACCGCTCAATCGCCCTCTGCAACGGCCTGGCCCCATAGTTCGGACTGAACCCCGCCTTGGCACCTCCTCGACCAACTCCGGGCTGAACCGAAGCGCTATTCACCGACTAGGCGCAGGTTTCGGAAACCATCCACAACCCCAGCTCCCGCTCCGCGATCTGCTCGATGGTCTGCCGGTCGAGGCTGTCGTGGGCCTTCTCGATCTCGTCGAGCAGGATGACGGAGAAGGGCTTGTTGCGCACATGCTGGATCAGCTTGCCCCGGGGTGGCACCGTCTGGGCCCTGCTCGTAGCCGATGAGGCGGCCGATATGGGCGGGGTGCTGGAGCTCGCTCATGTCGATGTGCATTGGCGGGTCGTGGGTCTGGCCGTTGGCGAAGAAAGATTCGGCCAGGGCTTTGGCCGCCGCGGTCTTGCCCACGCCGGTCGGGCCGGCGAAGAGCAGGGTGGCGATGGGCGTGGCGGGGTCGTTGATGCCGGCCGTGAAGGCCTGGATCACGCTGGCGAGCTGCTCTAGTCTAGGCTTCGAGTCGGTGGAGATGGAATTGCGGTCTCTGTGAAGCCGTATTGGTCGGCCGAATTGCGACTCCCGGTCCGCGCCGATTTAGTGGGCCGGTCCGAGCGGATTCTCCCAACGCAGGTTCTCGAATCTGCCGAAGTCGGCATCGTTCGAGTAGACCGTATAGCCATGCTCGATCGCCAAGGCGGCGATGTGGGCGTCCGTGGTGAGATTGGCGCCGATTCCGGTGGCATGGAGCAGGCCTTCCAACAAGGGCCAATGCCTGGGAGTGGGGGCCACAATAGTGGTGTTGGGCTGAGCCAACCAGCTCGATACGTATTCAGTTGCCTCGGCCACTGTCAGCGGAGTCGCAAAGACCCGCCGATTGGTCACGAGCCGAACGAAGCCCAGCATGGTCGGGTAACAAAGCCCGACGATGGGGAGGACGAGAGCAAGCCGTCCCACCAGTCCCTGCTCGATTCGTGAAACTGGCTGGACTCGTCGACGGCGTACACCAACAGGTTGATGTCCGGCAGGATCATGTGTCGTCCGGGCTCGAGAACGACTCCGCTTCGATCTCGTCTATCAACTGATTGAGCTTGGTCGCGTCCAGGCCGGCGCGCAGGCCGAGCTTTCGAGTCGGGGTGCGATATGTCCGGGGTTTTGGCGGTTGACCCTGATACTGGATGCCCGCGCGCAACAGCTTGTTCACGGCGCCCTTCAAAGACAGGCCTTCCCGCCGCCGCAGATCTTCGACCTGGGACATCAGGTCGTCGTCGATGGTGATGGTCGTTCTCATGGATGGCATCATAGGCATCTCAGTTTTTGATGTCGATGATGCTTTTGAGCGCGAGTCACCTCCATCCGGATACCGAGCAGGAGCAATCGAGTCTGATCCCATTGATCCCTTCCCGCACCCTTCGTGTAGCCCCTGACCGGCGCTTGTCAATGTGTATACTTGGCAGCGAACCAGCGCCGTCTCGTCTCGAAACTCCACCTGGATGGAAACCGTGAAATACGCCGTCATCTGTAAAGGAGCGCTTCGCGCAGGGGTCGACAAGGCTGGGGCGATTGCGAAGCTGGTCGCCATGACCGGCCGCACCCACGCCGAGATCGAGGCCCGGCTCTTATCCGGTCGAGAGAGCGTGCTGAAGCGCACCGAGGATCACAAGCTTGCGACCGGTTTATGTGAGCGGTTTCGGGCGGCCGGACTCGACGTGGATCTGCGGGAAATTGAGGCCAACGCGATTCACGCACAGGGGTCCGGTGCTGCGGCGAAAGGAACCGGGCAGACCTCTGCACGGCGGACCTCATGGCCGAGGCGGACACTGGTCTTGCTGCTGTTGCTGGCGATGGTTTTCGGGGGCTCCATTTCAGCGCTGTATTGGTGGTTGCAGCGCGATCCACCGGCGTCTGTCCTGCAGGCCGAGGCGGCGTTGGCCGACGGCAGCCTGGTGGCGCTGGTCCATGTGGACGTGAAGCGTATCGCTGTGTTGGAGCGGTTCTGGGTCGGCGCGCCTGACCCCAAGACTCTTCCCATGCCAGATCGGGTGCAGGGCTTGCTTGCCGGACTTACCGGCGGGGATGATGCCGGCTGGCTGGATCTGCGTCAGTTGCTGTTCGCGGTCAATGCGGACAAGAAAGGGCGAGGCGCCAACGTGGCTCTGTTGCTGTTCGGGCAATTCGACGCGCCGGCGCTGGAACGCGCGCTCGCCCGGCACTATTCGGTCGCCAAAGAGGCCGATGGCCACTGGCGTTTGCACGCCAACCAGGAGGCAGACCCGAATGCCTGTCCGGACCAAGCCAGGCCGGAGCAAGACTATTACCTATCCGTGAGCGCAGATCGTGTGCTTGGATCGGATTCGCGCCCCGGACTCGACGCTCTCGAGCATCGTCTGCGCGCCGGTGGCGGCGCGAGACAGGATCTCGCCGTCTGGAGGGCCTATCGCAAGGGCAAGCTGGCCAGCGCCAAGGTCTGGTCACCGCGAGATCTCGGCGAGGCGGTAGGTGGCATGGGCGAGATGTTGCTGCGCCAGTCGGCCGGAGAGCATGCGGCGGTGACCGAGGCGTATGTGGGCCTTCGGCTGGTCCCCGAGGCGTGGGCTCTGGACGTGAATGCGTGGCTGCTATTCGCCGATCCTGCGTGGCTGGACAAGACCTACGCGGATTGGAACGGCAAGCTGGCGGCGCTGCGCGAACGCGCCGGCCAGGTCGCTCCCGCGCTACGCAAGGTCGCCGGTGCGCTGAGCGTCACCCGAGCTGGGGAGGCCCTGAATGCGGATCTGCGCCTGAATGACCAGGTTACCGGCAGTCTTCGGGATGCCGTCGGGGAGATCCTGGCCGGGATGTTTTCCATCGGCTCACCGAATGGCGACACGACCGCGCAGGCGGAGCAGATCGATCCCTCTCCTTGGGACTATGCGCGCAATGCGGTGCTTCGGACGCTACCTGATTTCGATCCGGAAGACCTCCTGTTCTTCCGGCCCGAGTGGCGTCAGGAACGGCTGGCGTGGGCGTTTCCTCGGCGAGCATCGAGGACGAGTTGATTCAGCTCGAGGTGGAGGCGGGGCTGCAGCTTCCGAAAGGGACCGACAACGGCGAGGCGATCAGCTTGAAGCTGTATGTCGATCAGGTACTGGACGATCAGGGTAACGACGTGCTGCGCGACGAGCAATGCCTGCCCAATGGCGTCCGGGCGTTTGGCCGGAATCATGAGGCGGCTGTCGGCATGAACGTGCAAAACGCCCGCATGCTGGTCTCCAAGATCGTGCGGCTGAAGCCGGAAGTCGAGCTGGCGCGCGTTGCCCGGGTGAAGGGACGCCTCGAGTACGCCGTTCCGGTGGATGTGCGGCCGCACCGGGTCGCGGCGCGTGAGGGGGAGAGGGTCGAGGACGGTGACCTGAGCTTCTACGTGGGCAAGGTTGACGCATCTTGGGTCGGCTACCGCATCGCCGGCGATCCAGACAAGATTGTCGAGATCCGGGGTCTCAACGCCGATGGCAAGGTCTTGCGCCGAGGCAGCTCCATGAGCATGGACGCCCTGGTCGGCGAAGGCAAGAGCGGTCGCATGGAGTTTCGGGGCGAGCCACGCGGGTTGATTGTGTACGTGGTCCACGAGATCAATCGGCACAGCTACCCCTTCGAGATCCAGGGCCTGTTCGCGGTACCCGCAACGGAGCCGGCCCCGGCCAGACCTCAGCACCAGCCAGGGGTTTGGGATGCCTCCCGGTGGCAGGCTTTGGCCAGGACCGATGTCACCGGGATCGACGTGTCCGTGGATTCCTGGGCGGGCGGCAAGCCTGAAAAAGTGACGCCCAAGGTGGTCATACGCCGGTCACCGGTCGTGCTGACCCTGGACAACAATCCGGAGAGTGCCTGGCAGGCCAACCCCACGCTCAAGGTCTATCTGCCATTGATCCCCGAGCTGGTCGGCAACCTTTCCGCCTATCGCTTCGAGCTGGAGCAACCGCCGCGCGACAAAGACGGTACCAAATCGAGCTTCGAGGAATACTGGCTGCCACGGTCCTACATGACCCGGTACGAGGGCGACCACGTGAGCTTTCGCGGTGACGTGGAAGTGGGCGCGCAGGGCTACATGCATTATGAGTCCCAGCTCGATCTGGGCTTCGAGAAGGGCCAGGCGATCGGACCGGTCAAGGGACTGCTCACGGTCCGGGTGCCCACCAGCCTCGAACGACAGAGCGTGCCGCTGCCCGCGTTCGGCAGACGGATAAGGGTGGGGGAGCATGCGTTACGGATCGTGCGGATCGAGAACGATTTCATACCCTCCATGCTTGTCGAGATCAGCGGTGCGCCGGAGAAATTGGTCACCGTCAATGGGCTGGGCACCGATGGGCTAGGTACGCCGGCCGAGAATCCGCGCTACGAGGGCGGCTCCTGGCGCGTGAGGCTCAACACCGGCACAGCGTTCGACAAGCTGGAAGTGGTGAGCGCGGGCGAGCAGGCGCTTATCCGCGTACCGTTGATGACTCCTCCCGACTAAGGCACGACCCAGCTCAGGCAAACCGCATCCGAGCCTGACAGCTGGGCGTCTCACCGAGATCGGGTCTGCCGATGGAGGGGGCTCAGAGAAAAGATGCCTGTCCCGCAGACCAGCGAGGCTTGATCGGTCTACAATCGGGCTATAAAGACAGGAAAATTGAGCACGCAGCCGCTAAGCGGGCCCTTGTCGGGGTCTCGTCGGCTTCACCACGGGGCGATTGAGGATGGTTGCTTGCAGCACAAGTGGTTGTAGACCGGCACCGGGCATTTTTTCGGGGCCACCGGCCTCCTTGTCGGCCTTCGGTGACTGAAAGCGAATTCCTATCCCTATCGATGAGTATTTCTTGATTGGCGTGCAGACGCTCTGGATCGTAGAGCCAAAGACACGAACGATCATAGTTTATTCTTCACCTACGACCTCCACGAAGTACGACAAGGCACAATTTGTTGCGGTCTCAGAGACGTTTACGGGGCTGGAGGTTTCTGTGTCAGAGATTTTTCGCGATGTCACAATGAAAGACCTGACCCCATAACCTGACCCCATAACCTCTGATAACACCGGCTGAAAAGATGCCTGTCTCGTTCTTCCGTGCTTTGAGCGGTGCTGGATTTTCAATCAAGTATGACTCGATCGATCCTCTTGCCGCCGGACGGAATCGCGGAGAGCGGTAGAAAGAGCGCAACCGGGGCAGGGCGATCCAGCAGGCTGCCTTCGATCACGCCCAGTTCCTCGAAGCCGAACCTTCGGTAAAAGGTGCCAGCAGAGGGCTTTGCGTCAACCACCACTCCGACGCATCCGACCTGCTCGGCTGTTCGCCGCGCCAACGACAGCGCAAACCGTAGCAGAGCGTGACCTATCCCGCGGCTCTGGGCCGAACGGTCCACCGCAAGGCGGGCAATACGCAACACTGGTAGCGGATAACGCGGCAGGCGACGACGGCTTGCCGACGGAAGGTCGTCGACCAGGATCTCGCCTGGGTTTACGGTCACGAACCCCACGATCTGATCCGTTTCCACAGCTACATAGGTCACACCGATATGGTGTCGAAACTGGTTCTGGCCGGCAAAGCGGTGAAAAAATCGGTCCAGGTCATCGTTGCCGCTGCGAAAGCGCCCGCGTTCGTCCGCGGGTTCCAGGGGGCGGATATCAATCGCCACCGCCAAACAGTTCCTCCATCGCGGCGTTTGGTCTTTCTTCGGCATCCAGCCGGGCGAGAATGCGGGCCCCGGAGGCGCCATCGACGACCAAGCGCGCGGGTACCATTACCTCCTCCGGCAACTCGCTCAGCGCCTGAAGGTGATGGAGCAAGGCTTGCTCGATGACGAACCCTTTCTTGACGCCCCGGGCGCGCACATAGCGCTCCAGACGTGCACGAGTTTCGTCGGAGATGCTGGCGGATATTTGGGTAGTGTGCATCGAATCCTCGTTTTCTACAAAAACGTTGTATCGAGCGTAGCACTCGTACTGACGACATGCAACGGTAGCCAGAAGCAAGGGCCATATCTTGCCTTTGGGCGTGCGAGCAGGTAGCCAAGCTCGTTCCTTGGCCATGTTGCGGACAACTCGAAAAGTGGCTAGGGCTCGGAGGCGGCGGTCCACGGACTCCCCGCTTGAGAGAACCCAGGATTTCGCGGGGCTTTTGTCTTTCCCGCCACTGTCCTTGACAGGCACAGAGCAAGACCCGACCCCGATGCCCTGAGCCTTCGCACAGCTTGGAAGCCCAACTCATAGGGGGAGGCGACTCGGCGAGGCCGATCTATTGGTCCAGCCTGTCTGTCGGAGGTTCTTCGAACACTTGCGGATCTTCAATCGAGTCTGACCCCATCGATCTCATCGAGCTATGTCTCCGAATGCCTGGGCCCACAGCTTCGAGGGCGACAGTTCTCTTTGATCCTGTTCTTGACAGGCACGATGCAAGACCTAACCCCGTTACCGCTGGCTTGTGAATACGCAGGAGATCCGTAAAATTCCCGCTCTTCATCATGTCAAAGTGGTGGTCCTTTTCCGGGATGCCTATGAGGTGGTCCAGTCCTTTCGTAAGGCCGTGAAAGCCGGAAAGCCGCACTTCGTACGTTTGAAGGATGTCAGTAAGTGGGATTATTTGCAATATTGGTGCGATACGTATGAGAATATTTTGAAATCTGTCCGGTCGATCGAAAATGCCGTTATGTTCGTGGATTATAGCCATTTAACGGCAGACCCGAAAAGGATCACGCGAAAACTGTTCACATTTATCGGCTCCGAACACCGAGAAGGCGTAGATGCCTATCCGGAACCTGAAAAGTTTGATTTTGACGGGGAAACGGACGACGGGTCGGAAAATATCAATTCTTTAAAAGTTTTCCGGAATCCTGAAGATTCACGAAAGAGAGATCCGGAGCTTGAGCAGATTGTCCGGAATTTCCGGAAAATCGACGAATTTGAGAGCCGATACAAAAAGAAGGCTCAGGTATGAAAATATACGGCGTATACAACAAAGACAATCAGATGTCAAAAGATGAGTGGTTTGTCAAGACCATCCGGGACGATTGTGAGCTCTGTTTAGAAAAAGTGGCATTTCTTGGCGGCAAAGAGGTGGGGTTTGGCGAGAAACATTTCCACAGAATTCTACAGGCCAGAGTTCAATATTACTGTGAGGGCATCAAAGCCAACATGGGGGATGTGGCGGTCTTTACGGACACGGACATCCAGTTTTCGGCAAAATTGTACCGACGGTCCTTAAGGCCATGGAAGATAACGATATTGCTTTCCAGAGCGAGCGCCGGCCGCCTACAGGGGAAATTAATTTTGGATTTGCCGCTGTCAGGCGCAGCGAAAAGACCTTGAAGCTATATGAGGAAATTTTGGATATGGACTTTGAGAAATTTCCCGTGGCCGAGCAATCAGCCATGAATATGCTTTTAAATGACGGAAAACATGACCATATCCGGTGGGGCACATTTCCCACGAAGATTTGGGCGCGTTCCCACGGGGATATTCCGCGCGCAGGCATTCTTTTGCACCACGCCAATTGCGCCACAAATACGGCAGAAAAGCTGGAACAAATGCAATGGGTGCGGGAGTTGGTCACCGCCAGGCCCGGAAGCAGAAGCTGGAGGCACCTGCATTATTTACGCGCCAGAAAAAAAGCTCGCTGGGCGTACTTTGAATCCAGAAAGACCCTCAAAAATCTACTGAAACCAGGAGCAAACAATGGAATATGATTACTTAATCGTCGGAGCAGGATTATATGGATCGGTTTTCGCCGAACGGTTGGCCAATGAGGAAGGCGCCAAAGCGCTGGTTATTGACAAGAGAGAGCACATTGGCGGCAACTGCTATTCCAAGCGGGATGAAGAGACCGATATTGAATACCATGTCTACGGGCCGCATATTTTTCATACGTCCTCGGAAAGGGTATGGAAATATATCAGCCGGTTTACGGAATTTAACAGCTATCACCACCAGACGTTAACCACGCATAAGGGCAAGGTGTACCAGATGCCGATTAACTTAGAAACTATTAATAGTTTTTATAATATTAATCTTAGACCTTATGAAGTTGAAGATTTTTTAGCCAAAGAAGCGGCTAAAGCCAATATCACAAAGCCGAAGAATTTTGAGAAAAAAGCCATTTCCCTGAGCGGCCGGCCGTTGTACGAGGCTTTTATCCGGGGATATGCCCGCAAGCAATGGGGGAAAGACCCGAAGAATCTTCCGGTCAGTATCCTGAAAAGGCTGGCGATTCGCAGCAACTATGATGAAAATTATTTCCATGATTGCCGCTGGCAGGGGATCCCGCTCAACGGTTATGCGGAAATTTTCGAGAAGATGCTCTCATCGAAGAATATTACGGTAAAGCTCAATTGCGACTTTTTCAAACACCGCCATGAATTCAAAGTGAGAAAAAAGACCATCTACACGGGCCCGATTGACCGGTATTTTGACTACAAGCACGGCCGCCTGGAGTGGCGGACGATCGAATTGGAACGCAAGGTGGTCAACTACGATGATTTTCAGGGCGATGCCATTATGAATTACGCCGATGAGGATGTGAAACATGCGCGGATTCTTGAACCCAAATATTGTCACCCGGAACGAAAACACATCAAGGGTAAAAGCTTGATTTTCTACGAGCGCTCCCTGTCCGACCCGGAGAACCCGTATTATTCCGTTAATTCCATGGAAAACCGGGCTGTTTTTAAGAAATACCGCCAGCTGGCAGAAAAGGAGGAGGATCTCATCATCGGGGGCCGTTTGGGGGACTATGCCTATTATAATATGGACAAAACGATATTGGCCGCACTCAATTGTTATCAAATAATCCATCATGAGGAATATCAAGAAAAGGCCGCGACCGTAGTTAAAAATAGAGTCAAGAGCGCTTTGGCCTGGGCGGACAAAAGTCTCTATATATTAATGACCAGCGCCCGCATGGTGGTGCTTGATTTGCTCAGGAGGCATGCGCCGCATTCATCGCAGAAGAATCTTTATGTCTCCTGCGTGGGCAAATACGGGAAGCATTATTTAAAGGCCATTATCGAGCGGTTCGGCCATGAAACATTTGATTATCTGATTATGGTTTACGACGACGCGGAATTTAACGAGGAGATCTTTGCCAAATGCCGGTTTATCCGGGAAAAGGGGCTTAAGTGGCAGTTGATCAAGAAGCATGTGCCGGGATCGTTAGGCCAAAAGTACCGCCATATCTTTCTGTGGGATGATGATGTTGATATTGAGAACTTTTCCGTATTGAATTTTCTCGACATTATGGAGCGGAATGCCCTCGATATTGCCCAACCGGCCTTGAAGCTGAAGTCATTTTTTAGCCACTTCATCACTCTCAAGGATTACCGTTATAAGGTCGGCCGCCGGACGGATTTCGTGGAAGTGATGATCCCGGTGGTCCGGGGAACGCAATGGAGTAAATTTTATTACATGATTGAAAAGGATTACAATTACTGGGGATGGGGGTATGACCTGTACCTTTTGTCTAAATGCGGGTTCCACCGGGTTGGCATTATTGACCAGGAGGCTGTTTACCATACGAGATCCGTACGCGGCCGGCAAATAGATAATGTGAGCGATTTTAACCGGTTTGTTCGGGAGAACCAAAAATTTAAACATGCTAAGCTTGTACGTTTGGGGGCTTTAAAATGAAAAAAGTGAAAAAGAACAAACAAATGCAAAAGCCGTTTTGAAATTGCTAGATGCGGAGCAGCCGCTCTTTCATCATCCCATAGACAATATTGGGCAATACAATTGGGGTATTGATATGGCCGTAATGAAATGGATGGCCGAGAATTTACAAGGTAGTGACCATACGATTGAGACCGGGTGCGGTTATTCGACCGTCATTCTTGCCGCACTTTCGCGGAAACATACGGTTGTCTCGCCCTCTCATGGAGAGCATCAATTGATCAAGGAATGGTGCGAGAAACAAGGTATGAGCGCCGGCCACATTGAGTTTATTGCCGATATTTCCCAGAACGTTCTGCCCCGGTACGGGCCGGCAAAGTTTGATGTTATCCCCATCGATGGAGATCATGCGATCCCGGCGCCATTCATCGACTGGTATTATCTGGCGGATTAGCTTAAAGTCGGCGGTTTTCTGGCGGTGGACGATACCCAGATCCTTTCGGGCGCGTTATTACGGGATTTCCTTCTTAAGGAAGAAGGGCGGTGGGTTTTGGAAAAGAAACTAGGAAAGACCTCCATTTTTAGACGGATCGCCGTCGGAAGCATTACCAAAGGCATCGGATGGGACAAGCAGCCGTATAATCGGATTATTAAGGAAAAATTATTTTCTGCTATTTATCGGAAGACAAAGCGGATCCTTTATTTGATCTATACAGGCGCAATTGGCAAGTTATTAAAATAATGAAATCAGAAAGAAATACAATACATGCTCTTTGGACTGGGGGTTGGGATTCAACCTTTCGTGTTTGTCATTTATCATTGGTTGAACAAAGACAAGTGCAGCCGCATTATTTGGTCGATTATGACAGGAAGTCTCTAATTCAGGAGCAGGAAGTTATAAAATATGTACGGGAGAGAATTAATAAAAAGGTAGGCTGGGAAATAATCCTGAAGCCAATTGAGAAAAATATTCAAGAAATACCTGAAAATGAAGAAATAACAAGATTAATAGAGAAATACAAGGAATTAATCGGATTAGGGAATCAATACGATTTTATTATAAGATATGCGTTGATGAATCATATTCATAGCCTGGAATTATGCATTCATCATGATGACAAATTATATCCATTAGCCAAGAAGGAAGGGATAGGAATTTGCTTTCAGCCGCCGAAGGCGGAGCGGAGGCCAGCGGCCGCGAAGCAGCGCTCCGCGCCAGTGTGCGACCACCCAAGCTGCACGAAACCATCCTCAATCCCCCGTGCTGAGGCCGCCGAGAGCCTGAAAGGGCCCTGCTTGACGGCTATGTGCGGAATTTCCTTGACTTCCGCCCAATTTTGGCGCGATCCCGCCTCGCGTCAAGGCTTGGAATCAGGCAATGGCGGGGAGGGGCTCGTAGGTCAGGGGGATCTGGGCGTTGACCCGCGAGTCATCGTCCTCAGGCGGGGCCTGGCTGGGTGGGCGCGGGTCGCAGAGCCGCAGGTGACGCAGGATGTGCTCGATCACCAGTGGCTCTTCGATCACGGACAGGAAGCGCATCTCTCCGCCACAGTGGGGGCAGATCAGGGGATCGGCCTCGTAGAGCTTCTTTATCAGCCGAGCCCAGGCGGCCCGAGCCGCGCGCGACACCTCGGGGTCCACCTGCTCGGGTATCCCTTCGATGACAGCGTCCGGCGTCTCAGCGTCCTCCATCTCCGCCTTGCGCATCCCACGCGCTCGGTTGCTGTACGACCTATAATAGCGAACCAGGTGCTCGCCCCGGTCCGGCACGTGCTGGAGCAGCATCTCCAGCCACTTGGCCCCTGGCATGATCTGAAAGATTCGCCTGGAGCGAATCTTCGCGCCAGCCTCCAGGGAGGGAGGTGAGTCTCAGGGATGAGACGAGCAAAATTGCGCTTCAGCGTGGCATGGAGCTTCGACCGATACACGATCACCCCGTGCTCGGCCTTGTACTCGGTCTTGTCCAGTGAGAAGGGTGCGCGGATCATGTAACGGGCGATCTGCTGGCGCCCGTCGCTGTCATCGGCCTCGATGCGCACCTGGTTGTCCACGGAAAAACCGCTGTGCTGCCCTAATGCGAAGCTGCGCAGTGGCCCTCCATGGCGCGGCGACGGTGCTACCACTAACCCCGGCCCGGACATCCGTGTCCGTGCGTTCGCCAGGCTGCGCTCGTCCACTGGACGAACGTTCCTGGCTCACCCAGCACCGCCCGACGAAGCTGCTGCTCGAGCGATGAAGGGTGCGACCATGTTGGCCACCCTGCAACGACTCGGGGTCATGCGCTCGTTCAGCCGCCCCTCGGTTAGCGATGACAACCCCTACTCCGAGGCCGTGTTCAAGACGCTCAAGTACCACCCGGGCTATCCGGACAAACCCTTCGACAGCCTCGACGAGGCCCGTCAGAGGGTGGCCGCGTTCGTGCACTGGTACAACAAGATTCACCGCCACAGCGCCCTGCGCCTCGTCACACCAGGCCAGCGCCATCGCGGTGAGGACCTTGACCTGCTGGCCCAGCGACACACCCTGTACCGGGCCGCCAGAGCCCGCCATCCCGCGCGCTGGTCAGGGTCCACCCGCAACTGGCAGCCCGAGCAAACCGTCTTTCTGAATCCCAGGAAACTGGCCAAAAAGGAGGACGATCTCAAACAAAACGCCGCTTAGAAAAAGCGACATCTACCTTGACAACGACCGCACCTGAACTGGTCGTTGAAATTGTCTCCCGAAGCGATCGTTGGCAGGAGCTTCGTGACAAAATCAACGAGTATTTCTTGATCGGAGTGCAGTATCTCTAGATCGTAGAGCCAAAGACACGAACGATCATGGTTTATTCTTCACCTACGACCGCCACAAAATACGACAAGGGGCAAATTGTTGTTGTCTCAGGGACGCTCACGGGGCTGGAGGTTTCTATGTCAGAGGTTTTTCGCGATGTCACGATGAAAGACCTGACCCCCTAACATGACCCCCTAACACATTTCCGCTGTGCGGATGTCTGTGGCGAGTTTTGTGGAGGGGTCGATTGTCGTCGAGGTTCGGTACGGGGCCGAGGGTCTTCGGGACTTGGATCGTTTCGTGGATCGGGCCGGGATCGAGCTGGCTCCGGTCGATGCGGAGCAAGCGCGCGAAGCGCGCCTGGCGTTGAGTAGGTTCGGCAAGGGGCGGCACCCGGCCGGTCTCAACTTCGGCGACTGCTTCGCCTACGCCCTCGCCCGCGTCCTTGGGGAGCCCCTCCTTTTCAAGGGCAACGACTTCCCCCAAACTGACATCGCGCCTTTTGTCGTTCCCTCGACCCTCTGAGCCAGAGCTCGGCCTAGCGCTGCCCGGAGCGCCAGCTTGCACAACGGTGAGAAGGCAGTGCCGCGGACTTTCGAGGACACCTAAACTTTCGAGGACCCACCTATCAAGCTCCTTGTCGTCGGATTCGAGCGATGTCCAAAGGATGGCTGCCCCCTGTCTTCACCATGCGGTCCTTTTATCCTTAAGCCCATGTTTTCGGCCCCAAAATGGGCCTTCTAAGCCTGATTACGGGCCTGTTTTGAACGCATTTTATCGTTTATTCAATATGTTAGCTTGGTCCGACCCCATTGGGGTTACTTTACCCCTTCGTGGGCGGCGTGCGCGAGGGTATGCCCGAAGGGCTGCCTTTCCACCTGGCCGACTACCAGCTGGTCAACTGGACCGGTCGGGCGGTGCGCGACGACAAGCGCGGGGCCATCGCCGAGGATCTGCCGCCGATCTTGGAGCGCATCGGCATCACCCCAGCGGCATGGCTGCAGCTGGCCGAGGACTTCGAGACCCACTTTAGTCACTGGATCGGCTAAGCCGAGCACGTCGAGCGGGCCCGCGAGCAAGGCGGTCAGCGCTGGGCGCACGGCATCCGAGCCTGTCGGCAGCTGTTCTCAAGCTGACGCCGATTTCCCCCACCTCAAGATTGCTTGATCCCCAGCGAAAGCCGCTTCGCTGAAGCCAGCTCTTGGGCTGATTCTCTCCAAATCCCCCGAACTGTGTCGTTCAGCGCACCCCCCACGCCGATTTCACGGCTCGTAAGCGTCAGTCAGCTCTTTCGGACAAGATATCGGCCTAGAGCAGGCGCTCTGTTGAAGCAGCTGTCAAAATATGCCTGTCCTGTTCTTTTGCAAGTATGGCCGAAGTGGATAAAGATGTCGGACAGCACTCAGGGCTTCGTGTAAGCTTAGCGGTCAGGAGTCAAGGGAGGAAAATCATATCCAAGATATTGAAATGGCTGCCCCTGCTGTCAGCTGTTGTCGCCATGCCAGCCCAGGCAACACTACTTACCTTCAGTGGATTGACAGACTTCACGGGTTTTTTGCCGGCGGTGCGGCGGCATCCGTGGGGTCACCCTTCACTTTTCTGGTCGACATTGCACCGACAGCGACGCTGGGTGAGGGATAGGGATAGGGATAGGGAGGGGATAGGAATTTGCTTTTAGCCGCCGAAGGCGGAGCGGAGGCCAGCGGCCCCGAAACAGCGCCCCGCGCCAGTCTGGGACCACCCGTGCTGCACGAAACCATCCTCAAACTCCCATGGTGGGGCCGCCAAGCACCTGAAAAGGCCCGGCCCGGCGGCAATGTGCGCAAGTTCCTCGATTTCCGCCGGATTTTAGCCCGATTGAGCCTCCCGTCAAGGGTTGGAAGCAGGCGATGGCGGGTAGGGGCTCGTAAGTCAGGGGGATCTGGCCTTTGACCGGCCAGTCGCCGTCTTGCGGCGGGGCCTGGCCGGGCGGGCGAGGATACCAGAGCCGCAGGTGACGCAGAATGTGCTCGATCACGAGCGGCTCCTCGATCACCGAAAGACAAAATCGCATGGAGCGAATTTGAACAGCTTCAGCTGGCCCAAAGGGCGAGCCACAAGGATGTGGCTCGTAAAGCGCATCTCCCCACCACAGTGGGGACAGACCAGCGGGTCGGCCTCGTACACTTTTTTGATCAAACTGGCCCAGGAAAACGGGACAGGCACTTTTCGTTCTGGTGGTAGGTGACCCCGTCGTCCTAGAGAACGTTACAGAGGTTCCAGAGCTTGGCGACGATGTCGTGGGTGACGTTGCTCATGCGCTCACTCGTTGGTCAGCATACCGAGGAGCTGCTCGGCTGTGATGACCGGATAGGATGACTTGTCGGCCAGGGTCAGGAGATCCTTGTCGCCGGTGACCAGGTGGTCGGCCTTGCCCACGATGGCGAGCTGCAGAAACGGGATGTCGAAGGGGTCGCGGCATGCCGCCGTATCCGGCAGATCGGCGGGCATGTGCACGGTTTCGCAATAAGGCAGGTAGTCCGCGAGCAGCTCCTGTTGCTCCGCAGCCGAGAGGCAGAATTTCGGGTAGCTCAATGCGCGCACCAACTCCTTAGTGGTCGCGGTGCAGACCAGCGGTTGGAACCTTGCTTCCCGCCACGCGGACCGGAGCGGCGCCAGCCTGCCCTGGGCGAACGGGAGCGCGGAGAGCACGATGTTGGTGTCTAGCACAACTCGTGTGGGACGGGGGGCCATTGCGTTGTCATTTCTTGGATTTCGGGGCGGGCTTGCGCGCCCAGGCGACGGCCTCGGCAACATCCTGTTCCGTCAGCTTAAGCTCGGCGAGCTTGGCGCGCACGGCATCCGCGCGCTGGATGCGCACCGGGGTCAGGATGACCTGGCCGTCCTTCACCTCCACGTCGAAATATTCGGCCGGGCCGACGGCATTCGTGATGCTCTTGGGGAGGGTGAGCTGGTTCTTGGCGGTAAGCTTTGCGAGCATGATCGCGGACTCGGATAGTAAGGAATCCTTACTTTAACCCAGTTCTCCGGTGCCGCTCAAGCCGCGGGCGAACCGCGTCGAAGATGCGAAAGGTCTCCTTGCCGATCTCGTCGCAGCGGCGCGTCGCGCGGCCGAGCATTTGGTCGAACAGGATGCGGCTGTTCACCCGCCGCAGGAAAACCAGGTTGCAGATTTCGGGAACGTTGATACCGGTGGTGAGCAGATCGACGGTGACGGCGACGGTGGGTTGGCCCTCGTTCTTGTAGCGGCGGATGAGCTGGAGCGGCTTGTCCGCCGCGCCCGTGATCTTGAGCACGGCGTCGTCATCCACGCTGCCGTACTGGGCGCGGAAGGCCTGTTTGAGCAGGTCGACGACCAGGTCGGCGTGAGCATCGTTGACGCAGAAGACCAGAGTCTTCTCGCGGGCCGCAGGATCGAGCTCTTGGGCTAGGACCTCGCACACGACACGATTGAAAGACTCGGTGATGACCTTTCGATTGAAGCCCTCGACCTCGATTTTGATCTCGTCGGGGGTGTTGAAAAGGTCGACCTGGTTGCGCGTCGCATCGTAGACGGCGACTTCTTCCCCGACCTTCCAGACGATGCCGCCCGTCGAGAGTTCGGTCTATATCTGCACCGGCGGCTCGTGATCGATGAGGTAGCCGTCGATCACGGCCTCGCGGTAGCTGTAGCTATAGCCCCGCGGTACAGGGCAAACGCATGAAATTCAGCTTCCAGTCAACACCTTGGCGAGATACTTTTCATCCCAGCCGGCCCGCAGACGCTTGTTCTTGATCCCGACCTTCGAGGTCTTCTCGTTTTTCAGAAGGTTTAG
>Ga0210096_1000248_pt1 | contig 20413 bp, 22 predicted proteins | sample China_Galinas_PW_4_FD_184864 | JGI IMG/M metagenome (GOLD analysis project Ga0210096, IMG submission 184864) | Wetland microbial communities from San Francisco Bay, California, USA, that impact long-term carbon sequestration - China_Galinas_PWA_D2... | ecosystem: Environmental > Aquatic > Marine... | reverse complement strand
CAGCCTCTCCCCCTTGTGGGAGATGTACCAGGACGGCATAGACCTGACCAGAATCGAGTGGGCGGCACATTGACGGCTGGGCGCCGTCCTGCGTCGTCATCCAACCCCGGAGTCAACGAATATGGCATACAGCGAGAAGGTCCTGGACCATTACGAGAGTCCACGCAACGTCGGCAGCTTCGATAAGGAGGCTGCCAATGTGGGTACAGGAATGGTCGGCGCGCCCGCCTGCGGCGATGTGATGCGCCTGCAGATCCAGGTGAACGACGATGGGGTGATTGAAGACGCCCGCTTCAAGACCTACGGCTGCGGCTCTGCCATCGCCTCCTCGAGCCTGCTCACCGAGTGGGTCAAGGGCAAGACCCTGAACCAGGCCCTGTCGATCAAGAATTCCGAGATTGCCGAGGAGCTGGCGTTGCCGCCGGTCAAGGTGCACTGTTCGGTGCTGGCCGAAGACGCCATCAAGGCAGCCGTCCGGGATTTCACCAGCAAGCAGCAGAAGTCTGACGAGTGATCCGTCTCCGGCCCTCCCGCAAAGGGCCTGGAGTCGGGCAGGAGCAATGACTATGTCGATTACGCTAACCGATGCCGCCGCCAACCGGGTGAAGAGCTTCCTTGCCAATCGCGGCAAGGGCGTGGGCCTGCGTCTGGGTGTCCGCACCTCCGGCTGCTCGGGCATGGCCTATGTGCTGGAGTTTGCCGACGAGGTCGAGGACGACGACCTGGTGATCGAGAACAACGGGGTCAAGGTCCTGGTGGATCCCAAGAGTCTGATCTACCTGGAGGGCACCGAGCTGGATTACGGCAAGGAGGGAATCAACGAGGGGTTCAGGTTCAACAACCCCAACGTCAAGGACCTGTGCGGCTGCGGCGAAAGCTTCACCGTTTAGGGCAGACCCTTTCCCGGCCGGCCGGCGTTGCGTCGGCCGGCTTTCGTTTGTCGAAGAGAGCGATGCTGGATCTTTCGAGCAACTACTTCGAGCTGTTCGGTCTTCCCCAGACCTATCAGATCGACAACGCCGCCCTGGCCGAGCGCTATCGCGAGCTGCAGAGGGTGATTCACCCGGATCGTTTTGCCCACGGGAGCGACCAGGAAAAGCGGCTGTCGATGCAGGGTGCGGCCCTGATCAACGAGGCCTTTCAGACCCTCAGGGACCCTGTCAGCCGCGCCCGCTATCTGCTCTCCCTGCACGGGGTGGAGATAGAGGGCGGGAGCCGTACCACTCAGGATCCCGCCTTTCTGATGGAGCAGATGGAGCTGCGCGAAGAGCTGGATGCCACGCGCGAAGCCACCGACGCCCCGGTGGTGCTGGACAGGCTGATCGGGCGCATCGACGCCCAGATGCGCGGCCTGGTTGCCAAGCTGGCGGTACAGATGGACAGTCACAGCCCCGGCCACCTGGAGGAGGCTCGGGAGCTGCTGTACAAGATGCAGTTCACCCACAAGCTTCGTCAGGAGGCCGAGAGTCTCGAGGCGCAGCTTGACGAGGCACTCTGAGGAGCCCTGATGGCACTCTTGCGGATCTCCGAGCCGGGCCAGTCCACGGCGCCGCACCAGCACCGACTGGCCGCGGGCATAGATCTGGGTACGACCAACTCCCTGATCGCCACCGTGCGTAACGGGGTTGCCGAGACCCTGCCCGACCTCCAGGGCCGGCACCTGCTGCCGTCGGTGGTGCGCTATACGCCCGACGGGGTGGTGGTCGGTTATGAGGCCCGTGCGGTTGCCACCGAGGACCCGCTCAACACCGTGGCCTCCGCCAAGCGCCTGCTCGGGCGCGGCGTGGACGAGGTCAAGACCCTGGGCGGGCGCCTGCCCTACGAGTTCGTCACGGGCGAGGGACTGGTGCCGCGTATTCGTACCCAGTCAGGCGATGTGACCCCCGTGGAGGTGTCGGCCGAGATCCTCAGATTGCTCAGCCGACGCGCCGAAGAGGTCCTCGGAGGCGATCTGGCCGGGGTGGTGATCACGGTGCCCGCCTATTTCGACGATGCCCAGCGTCAGGCGACCAAGGATGCGGCGCGCCTCGCGGGGCTCAACGTGCTTCGGCTGCTCAGCGAGCCCACCGCGGCGGCAGTGGCCTACGGGCTGGATCGAGGCTCCGAAGGGGTGCATGCGGTCTACGACCTGGGCGGCGGCACCTTCGATATCTCCATCCTGCGCCTCAACCGCGGGGTCTTCGAGGTCATGGCTATCGGGGGCGACTCGGCCCTGGGCGGGGACGACTTCGACCGGGGGGTGGCCGAGTGGGTAATGCGGCAGGCGGGTGTCCACGAGGATGTGGACCATCGGATGCTGCGACGGTTGATGCACCATGCCCGACTGGCCAAGGAAGAGCTGACCGAGAAAGACACCGCCGACCTGCGGGTAGAGCTGGGTAACGGGATCTTCTGGGAGGGGGCGCTGACCCGCGAAGACCTGGATCGGCTGGTCGATCCCTTGATCCAGAAGACCCTCGTCGCCTGTCGGCGCGCCCTGCGCGATGCTGGGGTGGCGCCGGGCGAGGTCGACGACGTGGTGATGGTCGGCGGCTCCACCCGGGTGCCGCGGGTGCGCGAGCGCGTCGGCGAGCTTTTCGGGGCCAGGCCTCTGGTAGACATGGATCCGGACCGGGTCGTGGCGGTAGGGGCGGCGCTGCAGGCGGATATGCTGGTCGGCAACAAGCCGGACGAAGAGGTGTTGCTGCTGGATGTGATTCCGCTGTCGCTGGGCCTGGAGACCATGGGCGGTCTGGTGGAGAAGCTGATTCCCCGCAACACCACCATCCCGGTGGCCCGGGCCCAGGAGTTCACCACCTTCAAGGATGGTCAAAGCGCCATGGCGGTGCATGTGGTGCAGGGCGAGCGCGAGCTGGTGGGCGATTGCCGCTCCCTGGCGCGTTTCGAGCTGCGCGGCATCCCGCCGATGGTGGCGGGTGCGGCGCGCATCCAGGTTACCTTCCGGGTGGACGCCGACGGCTTGCTGGCGGTGGAGGCGCGCGAGCAGAGCACCGGGGTGAAGGCCAACGTGGAGGTCAAGCCCTCCTACGGCTTGAGCGATTCGGAGATTGAGGGCATGCTGCGCGCCTCCTTGGTGCATGCCGCCCAGGACGTGGACGCCCGGCGTCTGCGCGAGCAGCAGGTGGAGGCGGAGCGGACCATTGAGGCCCTGCACGCAGCCTTGGCCGACGACGGCGACGAGCTGCTCGACGCCGACGAGCGCTGCTTGGTGGACCAGGCCCTGCACCGCCTTGTGGAGGCGGCTGCCGGAGACGACCCGGCCCTGATCAAAGGCTCCATGGCGGCCTTGGAGAAGGTCTGCGAGCCCTATGTAGAGCGGCGTATGAATGCCGGGGTCCGCAAGGCCATGGCGGGCCAAAAGGTTGAGGATTTCGAGTGAGTGTATCCCGATGCCGCAATTGATCTTTCTACCCCACGAAGAGCTGTGTCCCGAGGGCGCCGTCATCGAGGCCGAGCCGGGGGTGAGCATCTGCGATGCCGCCTTGGCCCACGGTCTGGAGATCGAGCACGCCTGCGAGAAGTCGTGCGCCTGCACCACCTGCCATGTCATCGTGCGCGAGGGGCTGGAGTCCCTGGAGGAGCCGAGCGAGGACGAGGAGGACCTGCTCGATAAGGCCTGGGGCCTGGAGCCCGAGTCCCGTCTGAGCTGTCAGGCGCTGGTGGCGGACCAGGACATGGTGATCGAGATTCCCAAATACACCATCAACATGGTGTCCGAGCATCATTGACCCGGAGTATCGCCGATATGGGACTGAGATGGACCGATGTGGCGGAGATCGCTATCGAGCTGGACGAGACCCATCCCGAGGCGGACCCGCGCTACGTCAATTTCGTTGACCTGCGTAACTGGGTCGTCGCCCTGGATGACTTCGATGACGACCGGGAGCATTCGGGGGAGAAGGTCCTGGAGGCCATACAGATGGCCTGGATGGAAGAACGGGGCTGAGGCGATCGGGACTCTCGCAGAGACGCGGAGATCACTGAGGGGAGCCGACGCAATGCGCACGACCCTGTTGTTGGCGGGGCTCACCGCGCTCTTGCTGGTGATGGGCCAGCGGGTGGGGGAGCACACGGGTATGATGTTCGCGCTGGTCCTGGCCGCGGCAATGAACTTCGGCAGCTGCTGGTTCTCGGACAAGATCGTGCTGCGCCTCTACCGAGCCCGCGAGGCCTCGCCCCAGGAGGCTCCGGTGCTCTATCGGACGGTCCGGGGGCTGGCCTCGGCGCTGCGCAGACTGGGGGCCGCGAGTGGCCGTATGGTGATGCCGGCGGCGGAGCAAAATCCGTCCACCGCGCACCTGTTCATCGTCAATCCCCTGCACGGTCGCAACCTGGCCCAGCTTTTCTCCACTCATCCCCCGCTGGAGGAGCGCATCCGCCGTCTCGAGGCCATTCAACCTAGCCCCTGACGGGCCCGGCTCGGGACACGGCCAATCGGGCACACCGGAGCGAGTTTGCCTCCGGCCTTCCCTTTTGGAAGAATTGTCGACCCGACAGCACCGGGCGCGCCGGCCCGACGACGAGGACCCCAGCATGCCTTTGATCAAAGCCTTCCGCGGGCTGCGCCCGGTGGCGTCCCGTGCGGTCGACGTGGTCGCCCCTCCCTACGACGTGGTCAGTGCCGCAGAGGCGCGCACGCTGGTGGCCGGCAGGCCCTGGAGCTTTCTGCACATCTCCCGTCCCGAGGTGGATCTGGCCGAAGACGTGGACCCCTATTCGCCGGAAGTCTATGCCAAGGCGGCGGAGAATCTCCAGCATATGTTGGCCGAAGGGGTGCTGGTGCGCGACCCCTCGGACTGCTACTACGTCTATCGCCTGACCATGGGAGAGCATGTGCAGACCGGGCTGGTGGCCGTCGCCTCGGTGGCGGCCTACGACACGGGCAGGATTCGCAAGCACGAACTCACCCGGCCCGTGAAGGAGGACGATCGGGTTCGCCAGATCGAGGCCCTGAATGCCCAGACGGGTCCGGTATTCCTGGTCTACCGGGCCGACCGGGCGGTGGACGACCTGTTGGCCCAGGTCGCCGGGTCCTCGCCCGGCGTGGACGTGATCGGGAGGGACGGGGTGCGGCATCAGCTCTGGGTGGTCGACGACGTCGAGCTGATCGATCGTCTGACCCAGTCCTTCGATACCATGGAAGCCCTCTACGTGGCCGACGGCCACCATCGCTCCGCCGCGGCCTCTCGGGTGGCGGCGGGGCGCTACGGTCGTGCGGCCCATCACACGGGGGAGGAGGCCCACAGCTACTTCCTGTCGGTGGTCTTTCCCCACGACCAGATGCAGATTCTCGATTACAACCGGCTGGTGCGCGACCTACACGGCGAGACCGTCGAGGGTTTTCTGGCCCGGGTCGCGGCCCGCTTCCGGGTAGAGCCCTCGGCGCAGCCGGTGAGACCCGCCCGGCCGGCGCAATTCGGTATGTACCTGGACGGGCGTTGGTATCGCCTGGAGCTGGAACCGGAACGGGTGCCATGGGTCGATCCGGTCGCTAGACTGGACGTGAGCCTGCTGACCAACGAGCTGATCCAGCCCCTGCTGGGGATCAAGGACCCACGCCGGGACGATCGGATCGATTTCGTCGGTGGTATCCGTGGTCTCGGCGAGCTGGCGCGGCGGGTCGACAGTGGTGCCTGGGCGCTGGCCTTCTCCCTGCGTCCCACGCGTATGGTGGATCTGATGGCGGTGGCCGATGCCGGCAAGGTGATGCCGCCGAAATCCACCTGGTTCGAGCCCAAGCTTGCCGACGGTCTGGTCAGCCACATCCTGGACTGAGCCTGCGTGGCGATCCTGTCGATTGCCGAGGATCGCGCCCAATTATGGTCAGCATCGTCAGCCATTTCCCCCCCACCGAGGCTGTCGGCCGTGCGTCCGTGGATCGTTGGCTGCGATCCATGGCCAAGGGACGCGGTGCCGGCGGGCTGGCGGTGCTCTCCGACGCCTCGGCCCTGGTCTTGGATCAGGTGCCGAGCGATGCCGGCCAGCTGGGCGAGTCACGCGTCAGCGACCTGTTCGCCGTGGCCGAGATCTTGGCGGAGCTTGGCCTGCGCAGCGATGCCATGGCCGCCTCGCTGCTGCACGGTCTCCTCGCCCATGTACAGCCGGACACCCGGGATTGGGCCGAGCGTTTCGGCGAGGGCGTGGTGCGCATGGTGGACGGCCTGGAGCGCATGGGGGCGGCAGAGCGCCTGTCGGGCCTGTCCGAGGCCTCGGCGACCGAGCATGCCGAGTACCTGCGCAAGATGCTGCTGAGCATCGCCGACGATGTACGGGTCGTGCTCATCATGCTGGCGGAGCGGCTGCACCAGATGCGGGTGCTCAAGCACCTGCCCGAGTTGCTACGACGGCCCGTCGCCGAGGAGACCTTGAACCTCTATGCGCCCCTGGCCAACCGGCTGGGTATCTGGCAGGTCAAGTGGGAGCTGGAGGACCTGTGTCTGCGCTACCTGGAGCCGGACGCCTATCGGCGCATCGCGCGTGCCCTGGACGGCAAGCGCCAGGAGCGGGAGCGTTATGTCGCCGAGACCATCGAGCTGCTCAAGGAGACCTGCCGGGAAGCCGGGATCCGCGCCGAGATCACGGGAAGGCCCAAGCACATCTACAGCATCTGGCGGAAGATGTGTCGCAAGTCCGTGGAGATAGACCAGATCTTCGATCTGCTTGCGGTCCGGATGCTGGTCGACACCGTGGCCGACTGCTACGCCGTGCTGGGTATAGTCCACGGCCTCTGGCCCTACCTGCCGGGGGAGTTCGACGACTATATCGCCACCCCGAAGTCCAACATGTACCGCTCCCTGCACACTGCGGTGATCGGACCCCAGGACAAGCCCATGGAGGTGCAGATCCGCACTCACGCCATGCATCGGCATGCCGAGCTGGGGGTGGCCGCCCACTGGCGCTACAAGGAGAGCCGAGGCCAGGACGGGGAGCTGGAGCGGCGCATCCTCGGCATGCGTCGCTGGCTGGAGCAGGGTGCGGACGCCGATGCCGGCCAGTCGATGGCCGAGATGGCCGAGGGGGCGGAGCCTTCGCGCATCTATGTGGTCACCCCCAAGGGCAAGGTGGTGGACCTGCCCGAGGGGGCGACGGCCGTGGATTTCGCCTATGCCATCCACTCGGACGTGGGGCACAGGTGCCGAGGCGCTCGGGTGGGCGGGCGCATCGTGCCCCTGAATCAGCCCCTGCGCAGTGGGCAGACAGTGGAGATACTGACCAGCAAGGAGGGTGGGCCCAGCCGGGACTGGCTCAACACCCACCGGGGCTATGCGCGGTCCACCAAGGCGCGCAACCGCATCCGCCAGTGGTTCAAGCAACAGGACTTCGAGCAGCATTGGAGCGCAGGGCGTGGCGCCCTGGATCGCGAGCTGGCCAGGCTGGGACTGGGGCGTCCGGATCTCGAGCCGCTGGCCCGGCGGTTCAACTTCCAGAAAGGGGATGACCTGCTTGCCGCTATCGGACGGGGCGATGTGTCTGCGGTGCAGGTGGGCAATAGCCTTCGGCCGCAAGAGCCAGCCAAGCGCAAGGCCAAGCCCGGGGCAAAGCGTGCGGGTACCGGCTACGGCCAGGGCCAGGTCCGGGTCGAGGGCGTGGACGACCTGATGGCCCATATGGCCGGATGCTGCAAGCCGGTCCACCAGGACCCCATCATCGGCTACATCACTCGGGGCAGGGGTATCACGGTGCACCGACGCGATTGCCCGATCATCCGCAAGATGGACGACAGCGATCGGTCGCGGCTGGTGCGAGTGGTGTGGAGCGACTCGCCGGAGCCGTCCGGCTATTCGGTGGATCTGCAGATCCTGGCCGCCGATCGCAAGGGTTTGTTGCGGGATGTCTCGTCGGTGCTGACCGGCGAGGATGTGGATGTGCTGGCGGTGCGCAGCCAGAGCAACCGCAAGAACGACACGGCCGTGATTCGTTTTACTCTGGAGATTGCCGGCATGGAGCAGCTGGGGCGAGTCATCGACCTGGTGGCCCAGTTGCCCGATGTCATGCAGGTCCGGCGGGCGCTGTGATCTGTGCCATGCGCCAATTGCCTGCAAGGGGAGCGGCGGGTAAACTAAGCTGCGGTTTTCCCTATAGAAATGCCTGCGCCGACCGCCGCGGTCCGCCGGTGCCGATTGGAGCCTGGCGTATCGGTCCGCAAGGGACGCCTCTTAGACTTCGCAAGGTTCTGATTTTCGATGCAATACTGGATTCGCCAATTGGTCGACCCCGGCTCCGGTGACGGGATCGTGTCCGCTGGCCCTGTTCGGGAGTCTCGATGATGGGCCTCCTCGTCACGGTCCAGCCCCGCCTCAACCTGCTCGATCTAGGTCGAGCGGGGATGGAGGCCCTGTTTGGCGAGCGCGGCTGGAAGGCCTTTCACGGCCGCAATCTGCTCAAATGGATCCACAAGCACGGTGTGACCCACTTCGAGGAGATGACAGATCTGCCCAAGGCCCTGCGCACCGAGCTGGCGGACCTGGCCGAGGTGCGTCTGCCGGGGGTCGCCCACGAGCAGCCTTCCGACGACGGTACCCGCAAGTGGGTGCTGCAGCTGGCCGACGGTCAGCGTATCGAGACGGTGCTCATCCCGGATGGGCACAGGACCACCGTCTGCGTCTCGTCCCAGGTCGGCTGTGCGCTGGATTGCCGCTTCTGCTCGACCGGGCGCCAGGGGTTCAACCGCAACCTCTCGGTCGGCGAGATCGTCGGGCAGCTTTGGCACGTCACTCGGCTCCTGGGCCGGCCGCCCACCAACGTGGTGCTCATGGGCATGGGCGAGCCCCTGGCCAATTTCGATGCGGTGGTCCGCGCCATGGATCTCATGCAGGACGATCTGGCCTACGGGCTGTCCAAGTATCGGGTCACGCTCAGCACTTCGGGCATAGTGCCGGCGCTCAATCGCTTGCGCGAGGTCAGTGATGTGAGCCTGGCGGTCTCTCTCCATGCGCCGGACAATGCTCTGCGCGATGAGCTGGTGCCGATCAACCGCAAGTACCCGCTCGAGGAGCTGATACCCGCCTGCGAGGCCTTCATCGCGGGCGACAAACGCCGCAAAATCACCTGGGAGTATGTGATGCTGGAAGGGATCAATGACAGTGTCGCCCACGCCAAGGCCCTGATCCGGCTGCTTCAGGGGGTGCCTTCCAAGGTCAACCTGATCCCCTTCAATCCCTTTCCTGGGAGCGGGTACGGAACCTCGCCGGCCGAGCGCATCGAGGCGTTTCGCCAGCGCCTGCTGCGCTCGGGGTTGATGGCGATCACCCGCAAGACACGGGGCGACGATATCTCTGCCGCTTGCGGACAGCTGGTCGGGCGGGTGCGTGATCGCAGTCGCCGGCAGGTTCCTCGCCCGGCTGTCGGTGGGGGTGTCGAGGTGCGTCGATGAGGCGGACGGCTGTTGTCTACGGTTGTATCCTGGGAATTGTCCTGGGGTTGGGCGGCTGTGAGACCGCCCCGACCCGCTTCAATGAGCCGAGCGCGTCCGCACCGCCGACCAAGGGCTCGGCCAGCGCCGATATCTACGCCAATTTGGCGGCGGAGTACCTCAGCCGGGGGCAGCTGGAGGTGGCCCTGACCAAGGGAAGGCAGGCGATCAGGGTCGACCGGCGAAATGGCGATGCCAACAATGTCATGGGGCTGATCTACCAGCGCCTGGGTGAGCCGGATCAGGCCGATCGATATTTCAAGCGGGCGTTGAGTGCAGACCCCACCAATCCCTATTATCTCAACGCCTACGGCAGCTTCCTTTGCTCGCAAAAGCGCTTCGAGGACGCGGAGATGCGCTTTTCGAAGGCCGCGGCCAATCCCCTGAACCGCTCGCCGGAGATCGCCCTGACCAATGCGGGGATCTGCGCCCTGGTCCAGCCGGAGGGTCGCGCAAAGGCGGAGACCTTCTTCCGGAGGGCCCTGGAAAAGAATCGCAGGTTCCCGATGGCGCTGCTGCAGATGGCGAAACTGAGCTTCGAGGCCGGTGAGTTTCTAGCTGCCCGTGCCTATATCGAGCGTTTCGGGGAGGTCTCACCGCTTACCCCTGGTGGTCTGTGGCTGGCCATCCGCACCGAACGGCAGCTGGGTGATGACGTGGCGGCGGCGAAATACGAGATGCGCCTCCAGTCGAAGTTTCCTGACTCCCCCGAGATCCAGTTGCTCAGAGAATCGCGAAAGCCATGAGTGCCCCTAAGAAACCCGAGACAGAGCTGGCCCAGCCGACGGTTCAGGGGCCAGGGGCCAATCTACGCGCGGCCCGCGAGGCCCGCGGAGTCAGCATCGACAAGATTGCCGACCAGCTACATCTGAGCCGCTCGGCCGTCGAGGCCATCGAGGAGGATGACTATCAGTCCCTGCCGGGCTCTGTGTTCGTGCGAGGCTATCTCAAGAATTACGCCCGGCTGATGGAGCTGCCGATCGGGCAGGTGCTCGACCGTTATGAGAAGAGTCGACCTAACGAGCAGATCGCAACCCCGGTGGTCAAGGGCAACATCAAGGACGAGGTCGACGGCGGTCACGCCGGGATGCGCCTGGTGACCTGGACCATCGTTGTGCTACTGCTCGCACTGGTCTTCAGCTGGTGGAAGGGCTACCTTGATTGGCCCCCGACGATGTCCGCCCGGTCACCGGCGGCGATGTCCGAGCCGAATGCCCCGGGGCAGATCCCCGTGGTCCCGGATTTCTCGCCCTTGTCCACCCCGGAACTGGAGGTTTCGGCCGAGCCGGAGGAGTCCGCGGCGGTGGCCCCGGAGCCCGTGGAGGTGGTGGAGCTGCCGCCCGAGCCGGCTGTCCCAGAGACCGGACCCATCGCAGACCGGGAAGGCGCGGAGGTGATACAGCCCAAGGCGCAGCCCGAGCCGTCCTCAACGGCTCAGGTGGTGTTCGGGTTCTCGGGTCCCTGTTGGGTGAATGTTCGCGACAGCTCCGGCCAGCGCCGATTGTTCGGCGAGATGGCTGCCGGCGACCGGAAGCCTGTCGAGGGTACTCCGCCCTGGTCCGTGGTGCTCGGCAACAGCCGCGCGGTCCGCATCACCATCAACGGAGAGCCTTTCGATCACAGCCGCTATGCCAGCGGAAACGTCGCCCGCTTCACCCTCTCCTTGGACGAGCGCTGACGCCCGTCCCAACGCCCACGACTCACGATCCATGGCGAAGAAGATCCAGGCCATCCGTGGCATGCACGACATTTTGCCCGATGCCACCCCTCTCTGGCAGCTGGTGGAGGGCCGTGTGGGCGAGGTGCTCGCACGCTATGGCTATCGGGAGATCCGCATGCCCCTGGTGGAGGTGACCGAGCTGTTCAAGCGCAGCATCGGCGAGGTCACCGACATCGTCGAGAAGGAGATGTACAGCTTCCTGGATCGCAACGGTGACAGCCTGACCCTGCGTCCCGAGGGGACGGCCGGCTGCGTGCGGGCCGGTATGGAGCATGGCCTGCTGTTCAACCAGGTCCAGCGGCTGTGGTACCAGGGCCCCATGTTTCGCCACGAGCGGCCCCAGAAGGGACGCTATCGTCAATTCCACCAGATAGGGGTGGAGGTGTTCGGGCTGGAAGGGCCGGACATAGACCTGGAGGTCATACTAATGACCCGCCGTCTGTGGGACGCGTTGGGTCTGGCCGGGGTACAGCTGCAAGTCAACACCCTGGGCACCGCGGAGGAGCGCGCTCGATACCGTGACGACCTGGTCTCCTATCTGCGCGCCCACCATCATCGCCTCGATGACGAGAGTCGTCGGCGCCTGGATTCGAACCCCCTGCGGATATTGGACTCGAGGAACGCGGAGGTGCGGGCGATCGTCGCCGAGGCACCGACCTTGATGGACCACCTGGGCAGGGCCTCCAGGGAGCATTTCGACGCCTTGCTGGCGGGACTGGCCCGGGCCGGACTGGCCTGCGAGGTGAATCCCCGTCTGGTCCGGGGGCTCGACTATTACAATCGCACGGTGTTCGAATGGCTCACGGGCCGGCTGGGCGCCCAGGGCACCGTCTGCGCGGGCGGTCGTTACGACGGGCTGGTGGAGCAGCTGGGCGGCCGCGCCACCCCGGCGGTAGGCTTTGCTCTGGGCATGGAGCGGCTGGTGGCACTGCTCGAAGAGGACGGCGCCGATCGGGCCCTGGGTCAGGTGGATGCCTATCTGATCCTGTTGGGAGAGGCGGCCCTGCGCCAGGGCGTCCTGCTGGCCGAGCAGCTGCGTGACCGGCTGCCCGGCCTGAGCCTGGTGACCCATTGCGGCGGTGGAGGGCTCAAGGCCCAGTTCAAGCGGGCAGAGCGGGCCGCTGCCCGCTATGCCCTGATCCTCGGCGAGGACGAGCTCACCCGCGGTGTGGTCGGGGTCAAGCCCCTGGCAGGCGACGGTGAGCAGGAGGAGGTCTCCATGGACCGCCTCGGGGCCTACTTATCGACGGGTATACGAGGCCTTCGAACGAGTATTCCATAGGGAGTGAGCGTGACCACATATCAGACCGACGAAGAGCAGATCGAGGCCATCAAGAAGTGGTGGAGCGAGAATGGCCGCTCCATCATCGCGGGGGTGGTCATAGGCCTTGGTGGGGTGCTCGGATGGCAGGCCTGGACCCGCCACCAGGACAATCTCGGGTCCCAAGGGGCCGCGGGCTTCCAGCAGATGGTCTCGGCCATGGGCTCCGGCTCCAAGGATCTGGCCGTCGCCGAGGGCGAGCACTTGATGAAGGACTTTGCAGGCTCGGCCTATGCCATGTTCGCCGCCTTGAACCTGGCCAAGCTGGCGGTGGAGGCCGGAGACGATGCCCAGGCGAGAGCCCACCTGCAGTGGGCCAAGGACAACGCCCCGGACGAAGGGCTTCGCGACCTGGCGAGCCTGCGTCTGGCGCGGGTGCTGCTGGACATGGGAGAGCTGGACGCAGCCGGGGCGGAGCTGGGTCGATCTTTCGCACCCAGCTTCCAGGGGGCGGCCGCCGAGCTTCGGGGCGATCTGGCCCTGGCCCGCGGAGATGGCGAATCGGCGCGCAGTGGTTACCAGGAGGCGCTGAAGCTGGGTACCGGAGATCTGTCCCTGGTGCAGATGAAGCTGGACGACTTGGCGCTTGCACCCTAGAAGAGAGGGCCTTTGGCCATGAAGCGATATCTGATCCTGTTGGTAGCAGCCAGCCTGTTGAACGGCTGCAGCTCCCTGAATCCGATGAACTGGTGGGGCGAGGAGGACGCCAATCCGCCCGCCGATCTGGTGGAGATTCCCAATGGCATCACCCCCCGGGCCCTATGGTCCGCCCAGGTCGGCGAAGGGTCGGACGAGCGCCGGCTCGGGCTGGTGGCCGCGGTGGACGATGGGCGGGTGTTCATTGCCGATGCGCAGGGGCTGATCCAAGCCAGAGACGCCGATAGTGGGCACGTGATCTGGACCCAGGAGACCGATCGTCCCTTTTCCGGCGGGCCGGGTGCGGGCGACGGTTTGGCTCTCATCGGTACCCTGGATGGTGAGGTCTTGGCCCTGGAAGCAGACACCGGTGCAGAGCGCTGGCGCTCCAGGGTTGCCAGTGAGGTGCTCTCCGTGCCTGCGGTGGGTGCCGGGGTGGTAGCGGTGCATTCGGTGGACGGTAGCCTGACCGCCCTGGATGCCCGCACGGGGGTGCGCATGTGGGTCACCCGCCGGGAGGTGCCGGACCTGTCGCTGCGCGGCAGCAGCTCGGCGCTGATCAGCGGCGGTGCAGTCATCTGCGGCTTTGCCGACGGCAAGCTTGTAGCCTACGACCTGTTTACCGGCCGACCGCTCTGGGAGGCCTTTGCAGGCGTGCCCAGCGGTCGCACGGTGCTGGAGCGCCTGATCGACGTCGATGCCGATCCCGTGCTGATCGACGGTGTGATCTATATCGGTACCTACCAGGGTGACCTGGTTGCTGTGTCCGAGCGAGACGGGGCCGTGCTCTGGCGCCGCAGCTTGCCGACCGAGGCTGGACTGACGGGCGACTGGCGCATGGTGTATGTGACCGATACCCGTGATCACGTTTGGGCGGTGCAGCAGCTCAACGGTGCAGCCTTATGGCGCCAGCGCGACCTCAACAACCGCCGGCTCACTGCCCCTGCGGTGCTCGGTGACTATGTGGTCGTTGGCGACTTCGAGGGTTATGTGCACCTGCTCTCCCGTGACGACGGCAGTTTGGCGGGGCGCGTTCGCGTCGGAGATGACCCCATTCTCGCCCGGCCCGTGGCCGACGGGGACAAGGTGTATGTGCTCGGCACCGGGGGGGATGTCGCCGCGCTGACTCTCTCGTCGGCGGGCCTCTGATCGGGTGCTTGAACCTAGAAACGGCAGTTGACCGCTTCGAGTGGCGACTAAGTGATTGGATGGACTACCGTTATGGACAAATCTGATACTCACCCACTGGGCGATGGCCGCTACGGCCACCAGGGCACGTACCGCGCGGCGCCTGACTACGTTATAACTCGTTGGAATAGCGGTGCTATTCCGCCTCGTCATGCCTTGCTAGACACCACGCGGCACGCACCCTGGCGGCCGTTCAACTGCCGTATCTAGGTTGAAGTGAGGCTCCCCGGAGTGCTTCCGGTCATTGTCCTGGTTGGCCGACCCAATGTCGGCAAGTCGACCCTGTTCAATCGACTCACTCGCAGTCGCGATGCCCTTGTGGCCGATCAGCCGGGCCTGACCCGTGACCGCAAGTACGGGGTGGGGCGCCTGGGGCGCTCTCCTTACGTAGTGGTGGACACTGGCGGCCTCAGTGGCGCGCAGGACGGCGTGGACGTCTTGATGGAGCAGCAGGTCGGTCGCGCCATCGACGAGGCGGACCACGTGATGTTTCTGGTGGATGGCCGCGACGGCCTGGGTGGGGGCGACGACACCATCGCCGAGCGGCTACGTCGCACGGGCAAGCCCATCAGCCTGCTGGTCAACAAGTCGGAGGGGCTGGACAAGTCCCTGGTCGGGGCGGATTTCCACGCCCTGGGGCTGGGCCAGCCGGTCGCTGTTTCCGCCACCCAGGGCCAGGGGGTGGCGGCACTGATCGACGGCGTATTGCAGGGGTTGCCCGAGGTGGAGCTGCTGCCGGAGGCCGAGCGGGGTATAGAGGTCGCGGTGGTCGGGCGTCCCAACGTCGGCAAGTCCACCCTCATCAATCGACTGCTGGGCGAGGAGCGGGTGGTCGCCTTCGACCAGCCGGGCACCACCCGGGACAGTGTCTATATCCACTTCGAGCGTGACGGACAAGCCTACACCCTGGTCGATACCGCCGGGGTACGGCGCCGGACGCGAGTCAGCGAGGTGATCGAGAAATTTAGTATTATCAGGACCTTGCAGGCGATCGAGGCGGCCAACGTCATCCTCTTGGTGCTGGATGCCCGCCAGGGCATAGGAGAGCAGGACGCCACCCTGGTCGGGCACGTGCTGGAGAGCGGCCGCGCTCTGGTACTGGTGGTGAACAAGTGGGACGGCCTGGCGAGCGATGGGCGCGAGCGCGTCAAGGCCGATATCGAGCGCAAGCTGCGCTTTCTGGATTTCGCGCCCCGGCGCTTCGTCTCCGCCTTGCACGGCTCGGGGGTCGGCGAGCTTTACGCAGTGATCGACCAGGTCTATGAGAGCGCGACCCGGGATCTGCCCACCCCCGAGCTCAATCGCCTGTTGGGCGCGGCCATCGAGGCCCATCAGCCGCCCTTGATCCACGGTCGACGGATCAAGCTGCGCTATGCCCATCAGGGGGGGCGCAATCCCCCGGTGATCGTTATCCACGGCACCCAGACCGAGGCCCTGCCCGACGCCTACCGTCGCTATCTGATCAACAGTTTCCGCGGAGCCTTGGGAATCCGCGGAACCCCGCTACGCATCGAGCTGCGCTCGGGGGAGAACCCCTTCGCTGGGCGTGCCAACCGTCTCACCCCCCGCCAGGTTCGCAAGCGCGATCGGCTCAAGCGCTTCGTGCAGCGCCGGCAATAATGCTCAGGGCTCGATCGGCGAGGTGGCCCTTTGGGAGGGCTGCTCCGGGGCCTTGTACCAGCTGAGCTTCTCCTGCAGCTGCACCACCTCGCCGACGATGATCAGGGTCGGCGGCTTGGGCTGCTCGCGCTCCACCATGCCCGGCAGGGTGTCGAGGTTGCCTGTGAGCACCCGCTGCAAATGAGTGGTCCCCTGTTGCACCAGGGCGGCGGGCATTTTCGGCGAGACGCCATGGGCGACCAGCTCGCGGCAGATCTCGGGCAGGCCGTGCAGCCCCATGTAGAAGACCACGGTCTGATTGGGCTGGGCGAGCTGTGCCCAGTTGAGGTTGATGCTGCCGTCTTTGAGGTGGCCGGTCACGAAGGTGACCGACTGGGCGTAGTCGCGGTGGGTCAGGGGTATCCCCGAATAGGCGGCACAGCCGGCGGCGGCGGTGATGCCCGGGACCACCTGGAAGGGGATCCCCTGCTGGGCCAGGGTGTCTATCTCCTCGCCACCGCGCCCAAAGATAAAGGGATCGCCGCCCTTGAGGCGCAACACCCGCTTGCCCTCCTTCGCAAGCCTGGCCAGCAGCCGGTTGATCTCCTCCTGGCGCATCGCGTGGTTGTCACGCTCCTTGCCTACAAAGATCCGTTGGGCGTCGCGCCGGGTCATGTCCAGCACGGGCTTGGCCACCAGCCGGTCGTAGACCACCACGTCGGCCTGCTGCATCAGCCGCAGGGCCCGGAAGGTGAGCAGGTCCGGGTCGCCAGGGCCGCCGCCGACGAGGTACACCTCGCCCATCCCTTCAGAGGGCGCCGCCTGGTCCAGCTCCCGGGACATGACCGCGTCGGCCTCTTGCCAGTGGCCTGAGAAGACGCGCTCGGCCACCGCGCCTTGGAGCACCCGGTCCCAGAAGCGTCGGCGGTCGGTGGGCTCGGCGAAACGCGCGTTGACCCGGTAGCGGTGGCGCCGGCACAGCTCGGCGAGGCGGCCATAGCCCGCGGGAATCAGAGACTCGAGCCGGGTGCGGATCAGCCGGGCGAGCACCGGCGAGGCACCGCCCGTGGACACAGCCGCCACCACAGGGGAGCGATCGATGATAGACGGGACGATGAAGCTGCACAGCTGGGGCTGATCGATCACGTTGACCGGGATGCGCCGCGCCTTGGCCTGCTCGGAGACAAGGCGGTTGACCGCGGGGTCGTCAGTGGCGGCGATGGCCAGGTGAATGTCGTCCAGGTCCGTCTCCTGAAAGGCCCTCGGCACGTGCTCGAGCTCGCCCCGGTCACGCATGTCGGCGAGGCTCCTGGCCAGCTGGGGGGAGACGACAGCGACCCGAGCCCCCGCCCGAAGCAGCAAGGTGACTTTGCGCGTGGCGATCTCGCCGCCGCCTATCACGAGGCACGGTTTGCCCCGCATGTCTAGAAAAATGGGGAGAAATTCCATGGGCGGGTCTCGATTCAAGGCTGCGGATGGCCGGGTTGGGCGTTGAAGATATTGGAAAGTAATAATAGACTTGTACGTTTATATTAAGGCGCGCGCTCATCGTGATCAGAGAAATCGAATCCAGCGACCTCGTGGCCCTCATGCAGGCCGGATCGGATTTTCATCTCCTGGACATCCGTAGCGATGCCGAGGTAATGCAGGGGGTGCTCCCGGGAGCGGAGCATCTGCCCATGCACCTGCTGCCGCTCAAGATACGCGATTACCCGGCGGACAGGGACATAGTGCTCTACTGCCGCAGTGGGGCGCGCTCCTATCACGCCTGCTCCTATCTTGTGCAGCACGGCGTTTCCAACGTGATCAACCTCAAGGGTGGCATTATCGCCTGGGCTCGGCACGGCTTCGAAATCGCTCGTTTCGAGCGGTGACAAGCCCCCGACCGGAGCCGCCGCGTCGACCGAGCAAAGGGCTCGGACTTGCGTTTGCTCACCAGTTGGAATATAAGTACCGCCTGATTTTTTACAACAAGCAATCCCTTGGAGGTCGCAAAATGGCTGATTTCGATCAAGAACTGGATGCAAGCGGACTTAACTGCCCCCTGCCCATCCTGCGTGCAAAGAAGGCCCTGTCGGGCATGGAGTCGGGCAAGGTCCTGCATGTCATCGCCACCGACCCGGGCTCGGTCAAGGACTTCGAGGCCTTTTCCAAGCAGACCGGCAACGAGCTGATGGAGTCCAAGGAAGAGGGCGGCAAGTTCCTTTTCCTGATCAAGAAGGGCTGACCTTCTCTCAAAGCCAAGCCCATCCACGCCTACCCAGGAGGAGCACGCGATGTCAGATGAAAAGAAGATGGCCATTATTGCCACCAAAGGTTCGCTGGACTGGGCTTACCCGCCCTTTATCCTGGCCTCGACCGCGGCCGCTCTCGGTTACGAGACTCAGATATTCTTCACCTTCTACGGCCTTCAGCTGCTGCGCAAGCGGTTGAGCCTGGAGGTGACGCCGCTGGGCAATCCGGGTATGCCCATGCCCATGGCCATGGACAAGTGGTTCCCTGTGCTGCTGACCGCACTGCCCGGCATGCAGGCCATGATGACAGCCATGATGAAGAAAAAGATGCAGGCCAAGGGCGTGGCCAGCATCGAGGAGCTACGCTCTCTGTGTCAGGAGGCCGAGGTCAAGCTGATCGCGTGTCAGATGACGGTCGACCTGTTCGACATGGACACCTCCGAGTTCATCGATGGCGTGGAGTATGGCGGTGCAGCGACCTTCTTCGAGTTCGCAGGCGAGACCGACATCTGCTTGTACATCTGATTCCTTCGGAAGTGTGAGTTACGGCATGGCGGCCGCTATGTTGTCGTCAGTGCGGGTCGGCAGGACCCGGTGCTCAAGTGTCGCGCCTGCGGCGAGTATCCACCGCTCAAGAGCAACCAGGGCATCGCTGAGGAGCATGAGCGTCTCGGCGCCTCCCCGAGCGTTCCCCCGGAAGCATCCTGTCCTGACGCAGATTGCGCCAACCACGGCATCGGGGTCTCCACCGGTTCGCCCCACTACCGCAGCTAGGGCACCACCCCATCCGGCTCCAAACGCGACCGGTGCAATGCTTGCACCAAGACCTTTTCGGTAGGTTGCTCGACCGGAGGGCAGAAGCCGCCGCACAACGACCGGCTGATCTTCCAGCTACGGATGAACCCAGAAAAAGGTTAATGGAATCGCCAGGTCAGCTGGGCGCTCAGGACGTCCACGCTGGCGTCGTCGTACTTCCCGTTGATGCGGGCAACGCCTAGCGAATCGACGCGGTTGATCTCGGGGGTTTTGACAAACAGATGGGCATAGCCGAAGTCCCACTTGAGTCGCGGTGACGGCTGATAGCCGACTCCCACAGTGACCCAAAGCCGGTCCTCGTCCGGGAGTCGGGGGGTGCGGCTGGCGGAGTTGGGGATGGGCGTGGTGTCCAGCGCCAAGCCGCCGCGCCAGGTCCAGCGGCTGTTGGGTCGGTAGTCCACCCCCACTGCATAACGCAAGGCGTCTTTCCAGTCCAGCTTCTCGATGCCGTCCGGCAGCGGGCCGTCGAAGTTGAAAGCGAGCTGCTTGATCTTGCTCCAGTCCACCCAGGTGACATCGGCCATCACGTTCCAGCGGTCGCCGAGCTGATGGACGGCGCTCACGGCGGCCATGGCCGGCAGCTCGGTGCGAGATTGCGCGCCTATCTCGCCGAGCGGTCTCCCGATGGTCCCGGCGACCAACGGGCCCCCCGGAGGGACGATCTCGGCGTCGCCTTGCAGCTTGATATCGATGTGGGAGCGAAAGTGTAGGCCGATGCGCGTGCGCTCGGAGGGCTCGAAGAGTGCGCCGACATTGTAGCCCCAGCCGCCATCTTCCCCTTTGACGGTGAGCTTGCTGTCGAGGCGAGTGGCGAACAGGGGGCCGACGAGGGGTATGATGCCGCCCACATCGAGCATGTTCGAGATATCCGCCTTCAGATAGGCGTAGCTGATGCCGGCCCCAAGGGTCAGGTGATCGCTCAGCCGCCAGCTGACCGAAGGATTGACGTTGACGGTCTCCAGACCCGAGCGCAGGGCGTGATACCGGCCTATCCAGTTGTCGCGGCCATAGTCGGTGACCATGCCGAAGGGGACGCTGACCCCCAGGCCCAGGGTGATGGTATGGTTAAGCGGGTGGGCATAGTCGATATGGGGCACCACGCCGCTCTTGCCCGCCTCGCTGCCTTCGTCCCGCCCCAAACCCCGGCGGAAGGGTCTGACCAGGTGGCGCGAGCCTTGATTCTCGAACCTGGCGGTGGGTGAGACCAGGTGGGCACCCAGCACGAGTTCCGGGGCTTGGATACGGCCCAAGCCTGCCGGATTGAAGAAGATAGTGGTGGCGTCCTCCCCCAGGGCGCCAGAGCCTGCGTAGGCCGTACCCATGGCGGTAACACTTTGCTCGATGAGAAAAAACCCCGAGCTAAAGCAGCTTTGCGTCCCGAGCACCAGCAGCATGGTGCCAGCCGTTCTGCCCCAACGGGCCAGGGGTGAAGGTCTGTGGTTGCTCACGGCTGTCCTCTTTGGTTGACTTGGTATCTCGGTGCGTCT
>Ga0210096_1000247_pt1 | contig 20514 bp, 18 predicted proteins | sample China_Galinas_PW_4_FD_184864 | JGI IMG/M metagenome (GOLD analysis project Ga0210096, IMG submission 184864) | Wetland microbial communities from San Francisco Bay, California, USA, that impact long-term carbon sequestration - China_Galinas_PWA_D2... | ecosystem: Environmental > Aquatic > Marine... | reverse complement strand
GGGCCTCGGCGCGGCGAGAGACCCGCTTAGCTACGTGGTGGACCTTAAGACGTTCTTCACTTACGGCTATCTCGAGTACACGGAGTTTACGGGGCTGGTCGTGCCATTCGGGAAGTTCATAGGCGGAAGCATCACCATTTACGCTGGGCTCATTCCGCTCCTGTTTATCGTCTATTTATTCGCGCGCCCGCGCTTCCTCCTTGCCTCGGGGATTGCGACCCTCCTCGTGGTGGGCACCGCCGTGCTCTGGTGGGCCATGAGCGCGCGTGTCACCGGCCCGCCGCCGGAATCCGCCATCGCCACCGTCATCGACTGGCTCCTGCCGCTTCTTGCGCTATCGTTTATAGTGTTCGTCTTCATTCGGACGAGGGACGCCCGCGTAACCGCCTTTGTCTCGGTGATCGCCGTGCTTACGCTCCTCTCGCTTGGCGAGCGCACTTTCTTCGCGAAGGCCGTTTACGAATACTTCCCCCTGATGAAGTTCTTCCGCCACATAGGCTACGTGGTCGCTGGCTTTAAACTCTTCATACCCATACTCGCGGGGTTCGGCCTCGATGCTTTTTTGAACAGGGCACGGCCAGAAGGCGAATCGACAGAGAATGATACGTTTAACTACACGAACGCGTCGGTCGCGGTGGCGGTGTTCGTCATACTCGGAAGCGCCGTCTGCGTGCTTGCGGCAAGCTTTATCATGCCCGGACGTCTCTCTTCCGTGGCGGCGGGTTATGCCGCGCTTACGGTCCTGTTTCTCGCGGCGATGCTCCTTCTGAGAAGATACATGCCGCGGGGAAGGTTTTTTGCGGCGCTCGTGGTCGCGGGCATATGCTTTCAGATGCTCGGCTTTCAGGGGCTCGTGGATTACGAGCTCTACGCGATGGAGCGCGCCCAGGGGCTGAGGTACGCGCGGGAGTCGGTCATGGTGCACGAGTACGGCTTCCAGCCTGAAAGGACGATGGCCCCGCCCACGCAGAGGGCCGCTCTCGCGCGCGTTCCGCTTCAGTACCCATATACGAAGATGACCGAGGACCCGCGTGGCTGGATAATCAACTACGCCTTCTCGTATAACTTCATCCAGTGGGATCCCTGCGTCCCCCACATGAAGCTCGATTACGTAAGCGCCCGAGTGGCCGAGCTGGTGAGGCTCGAAGGCGGCACCACCGGCAAGGGGAAGCTCACGATACCAGACAATTTCGCCTTAACCGGTGCGCTTGGCTGCACCGAGCCGAAACTGCGGCTCGCAAGCGACGTTGTGTTCTCTCCGTCCGACGCCGAATCAAAAAGATACCTGACCGAGCCCGGCAAGGGGGAGCGAATCGTTCTTAACGATGTGCCCGATTCCCTGCGGCAGACGTGGAGCGAAGTAAAGAAATCGCAGCCGGACGCGGGTGTCGTAAACGTGAGGCGCTTTAGCGCAAACGAGCTTGAGGCCGAGGTCACATTGCCCGAGGGCGAAGGCGCCTGGCTCTATTACGCAGACGCATGGTACCCCGGGTGGAAGGCATTCGTAAACGGCAGGCCGGTGCCAGTGGCCCGGGCTAATTACGCTTTTAAGGCCGTGATGCTCGAGGGCGGCAGGAACATCGTCAGGTTCTGTTTCGACGGGGGGCTCGCGCGGTACTGCGTTTACTTCTTCTCCCTGCTGGGCCTCGTGTTCATGGCCGTGGTCTTCGTCTCGATGAGCCGGACGTTCTTATCAAAGAAAGAGTACCGTCAATGAAAATGTATGCCCGCTTATGGAAATGCCCCCCCGCGGCTGATATACTTAGCGCATGAGCCGCCTCTCGGAGATTAAACGCCGCGCAAAGATAGTCTGCACCATAGGGCCCGCCTCCGAGGGGCGCGTGGTGCTTCGCTCTCTCGTCGAAGGCGGCATGGACGTGGCCCGTCTGAACTTCTCGCACGGCGACCATGCCTCGCACAAAAGGATCTTTAACTCCGTGCGCTCGCTCGCGCGAGGCGCGGGCCGCACCGTTGCGGTGCTCCAGGACCTGCAGGGAATAAAGATACGCACCGGCGAGGTCTCCGGCGACGCCATGGAACTCGTACGCGGCGACGAGGTCTCGCTCGTGCCTGGCACGGGCCCCTGCCTTGGTGACGTGATCACCATCTCCTACCCAAATTTGGCCAAAGACGCGCGGCGCGGCGACCGCATACTTCTGGACGACGGATACATGGAGCTTCGCGTGACGGGCAAGCACGGCGGCGCGCTTAGGGCGAAGGTGGTTGAGGGCGGCGTGCTCACGAGCCATAAGGGCGTGAACCTGCCCGGAGTGCGCATAAGCGCCGAGTCGTTTACTAAAAAGGACAGGCGCGACCTCGCCTTCGGCCTCTCGATGGGCGTGGACTACGTGGCCGTGTCGTTCGTGCGCGAGGCCGCGGACGTCGTGAAGGTGAAGCGATACATCAGGCGCGCGGGCAAGTCGGTTCCGGTCATAGCGAAGATTGAAAAGCCCGAGGCGCTCCAAAACATAGACGCCATACTCGATGAGGCAGACGGCATCATGGTTGCGCGCGGAGATCTCGGCGTGGAGGTGCCGCCCGAGGAAGTGCCGCTCATACAGAAGTCGCTGATCGACCGCGCCAACCGCAGGGGGCGCATCGTCATCACCGCCACACAGATGCTCGAGAGCATGACCGAGCACATGCGCCCGACGCGCGCCGAGGCCACAGACGTGGCAAACGCGGTCATAGACGGCACGGACGCCCTCATGCTCTCGGCCGAGACTTCCACCGGCAGCTACCCGCTCCGCGCGTTTAAGATGATGGACCGCATCATCAGGCAGACAGAGGAGGCCCGCGACGTCGCGCCCGACTACGACGCCCGCGGCACCTATGCCGAGGCAGTGGCAGAGGCCGCCGTGGAGGCCGCACGAGACATCGGCGCACGGTACGTGGTCGCGTTCACGCACTCGGGCTTTACGGCTAGGCTTTTAAGCAAGCACCGACCGCGCGTGCCGATACTCGCGTTCACCCCGTCGGAGGAAGTGATGCGAAGGATGGCGCTCTATAGCGGCGTGGTGCCCAAGCGCATGAAACTCCTTAAGAGCACCGACCGCGTATTCGCCGCGGTGGAGAGGACGCTTCTTCGCGAGAGGCTCGCCCGCAAGGGAGAGAGCGTCGTCATTACCGCCAGCGCTCCGATCGGCGGCGAAGGCAAGACCAACATCATGAAACTCCACCGCCTGGGCGGCTGATCCGCCGGATGTATTAGAATAGTAGCTACCAAATACTTCTGATGCGAGGCGCCGAGCATGCCAAAGGGAAACACGGTAAAACTTACGGACGGCACAGAGGTCACGCTGAGGCTGCTTGCCAAGGCCGACCGGGACGCGCTTAAAAGGTTTTTTCTCACCCTCACCGACGAATCCCGTCAGTTCCTCTACGACGACGTCACCGACCCGAAGGTCATCGACGGCTGGATAGACAACCTCAACTACGACTTCATCCTCCCCCTTGTGGCCGAGCACGAGGGCGAGATAGTGGCCGACGCCACGCTCCACAAGAGGCCCTTCGGCCCGTCGCGACACGTGGGCCGCTTGCGAATAGTGGTGCGCGACGATTACATGGGCAAGGGGCTCTGCATCAAGATCATAGAAGAGATAACCATCTTTGCCAGGGCCAGGAAGCTCAAGTACCTCTCCTCGGTGCTCGCGGAAAACGGCGAGCGGGACTCCATCGAGACCATGCTTAAGGTCGGATTCTCGGAGGTCACGCGAATCCCGGGATACCTGATGAGCCTTGACGGCAAGTTCGACAACGCCGTCATACTCCTCAAGGAGCTTTAGCAGTAGCGGCTGCGGGGGCCCTTATCCCCTTATCTCCTTAACCCTTCCCACTTCTCCGCTTTCGAGGCGCACCTTTATGCCATGGGGATGTGTGGCTGACTTGGTGAGTAAATCCTTCACCACGCCCTCGGTGAGCTCGCCCGTGCGCTGGTGGTGCTTCTGGACTATCGCCACCTTTGCGCCGGGCCTTATGTCGGCACGCCTCGTTCCGTCCATCGAGATATACCCTCCACCAAAAAACCGCTTTGCGATTATAATACCACCATGAGCGACTGGAAACGACTTGTCAGCTTCGTGCTCGTCGAGCCCACGGAGCCCGCCAACATCGGGGCCGCGGCTCGGGCCATGAAGAACATGGGTTTTAAGAACCTCTCGGTAGTGAACCCGCCCTTCGACCCCGAAGCCGAGGCCGACCGCCTCGCGCACAACGCGATGGATGTTCTCAAATCGGCAACAATATATGAATCGTTCGAGGAGGCCATAGCGGGGGCGGCCCTCGTGGTAGGGTCGAGCCGGCGCACCGGAAAGCGCAGGGGCAAGTTCGTCGGGCCCGAGGAGGCCGTGCAAAAGGTCATGGAGACCGCCGCGCGGGGAGGCCGGGTGGCGCTTCTTTTCGGACGTGAGCGCACGGGGCTTTTGAGCCACGAGGTGGAGGAGTGCGCCTATATTATTAATATACCCACCGATTCGCCCCAGCCCTCGCTCAACATCGCGCAGGCCGTGATGGTCGTGGCCTACGAGCTCGAAAAGCTGAGGGTGAAGTCAGCGGGAGGCGGCGACGGGGACGATGCCCTCGCCACTCACGATGAGACCGCGAAGGTGGTCCAGAAGTCCCGCGATATACTGACCCGCGTGGGCTATCCCGAGGACGGCGAGCACGTCACGGCGCGCAAGGTGCCGGTCATCATCAAGCACTTCCTCGGCCGCGCGTCGCTTACGAAGGGAGAGCTCCACACACTGGGCAACATCCTCACGCGGGTGCTACGAATGCTGGGGAAATGAGGGGCATGACTGACAAACTCATAAAATATGTCCTCGAAGAAACCCCGGAGGACAGTAAAATTTGTCGTGCATTTCAGCACTGGACAACGACATGCAAACGCTTTCGAGCTTTTATAGATGAATATAAAAACAAAATACGAAAGAAGGTGCGAGGTGCAGAAACTGAAGATGATATTGAAGACATTCGGTTTGAATTAGAAATTCCATATTTGCTCCTTTTAAATAACGATTTTAACGTTCAGTATGAAGCATATGGAACTTCACAGCAAGCTCCTGACTTTAAGATCACTTATAAAGAAACTTTACCACTTAACTTCGAGGTTGCAAGGATTCGAGAATCAGAGTTCTGTGATCGCTTGGAGCAAATAGAAAGGAAGATCGCAAAGCGTGTCTATCAAATCCCATCGCACTTGGGCGCTAATTTTATTTATATAAATCCAAGCTCGTCGTTAATCGAGAAAATGGAACATTTGGAAGATGAAATTGTTGACTTCATAGGAAAGACTATCAAAAGAGTAGAAGCGATACTCGAATACGACAAACCTACAAGATATCGAATTTATCCAATTGAAGGGGCAAATGACCTTAAACTTGAATTAATTAAACCATCAATGAAAAGAAATTTTAATAACACTTCCTGGAATGGAGGTGGGGTGTTCCCTCTGCCATATACAGGGAAGGAGCAAAATAAATTTGGAGACATCATCATAGATAAACTTCGACAAGCGATTCCCGACATGATAAATATGCTTGTAATTAATACAAATACTTGGGCTCACGATGAAGACAGCTTGATTGACGCGCTCATATCAATTAGAGGCTTTGTCGGTGAACAAAATGATGAGTTCTTCAAGCAAAAAGGCTACAACAGCACGGAGGATTTCATAAATAAATCAAGAAAACTACGCGGTATTTTATTTAGAAGCACTTGGATTAAGGGGGAAGGCGCTAGAAACTATGTGTGGGAGAATCCTGATGCGAACAACAAGTTACCAGCATCTGTCTCTGAATATTTAAGAAACATGGACCGAGCTCCTATTACATAATTCACTTAACCCTCATCGCTCGTCGCATTGCGGCGTGCCAGATGAACGCTACACATATTAGGAACACGATATAGGTCGCCAGGTAGCACCACCCGGCCGGGCCGGAGTGGCCGACGCTCTCCACGCCGAAGGTGGCCTCGACCCACCGCCAGAGCGGAAGGAGCGCGATGGTGATTCCCACCGCGATCGGCGCCGAGAGTATGCAGACCACAATGGCGATGACCGCGCCTTTTAACCTCTCGCCGAAACTCATAGTGACAGCGCCTCCGAGAGGTCCCGCTTCAAATCTTCCACGTCCTCTATGCCCACGGAGAGACGGACGAGCGTATCCTTTATGCCCGCCTCCTTGCGCGCCGCGGGGGTCATCTTGGCGTGCGAGGTCTCGGCCGGGATGCAGACGAGCGACTCTATGCCGCCGAGGCTCACGGCCGGCGTTATGAGCTTGAGCCTCTGAAGCAGGGCGTTGGCGTCGGCCTTATTGCCCTCCACCTCGAAGGAGACCACCGCGCCGAAGCCCGACATCTGCCGCTTCGCCGTCTCGTGCCCCTCGTGCGCGGGCAGCCCCGGGTAATAGACCCTGCCCGTCCCGGGGTGCGCATCGAGGAAGCGGGCGAGCTCCATGGCGTTTGCGCACTGCCGCTCCACGCGGAGGCCGAGGGTCTTCATGCTCCGCTCAAGCAGGTAGCAGGCCTGCGAGTCGAGCGTGCCGCCGTGGTTTACGGCCACGGGGAAGATGCGCTTCATCAGCTCGCGCGTCGTTGCGATGGCGCCGCAGTTGATGTCGCTGTGGCCGCCGAGGTACTTCGTGCCGCTGTGGAGCACCACGTCGATGCCCAGCTCCGCGGGCCTCTGGTTTACGGGCGTGGCGAATGTGTTATCCACCATGCTTATCACGCCGCGCTCTTTAGCCACCGATGCGGCCTCCCTGAGGTCGCCGATATTCAATAGCGGGTTCGAGGGCGTTTCGAGATATAGCACTCGGGTGTTGTCCCTCATCTCACGCGCGAAGTCCTCGGCGCTGCGTCCCTTCGCAAATGTCATCTCGATGCCGAACCTTTCAAGCTCGGTCACGGCGAAGTGGTGCGTGCCGCCGTAGAGGTCTGGCTGAAATACGACGTGGTCGCCGCTTTTAAGAAGCCCGAATAGCGCCACGGTTATCGCGGCCATGCCGGAGCTCTGCACAATGGCCTCCTCGGTGCCCTCGAGCGCGCAGAGCTTTGAGGCCACCGCCGCCTGGTTGGGTAGGTTGAAGTATCGCGGGTAGTATGCCTTGCCCGACGGGTTCGGGAACAGGTACGAGCTCGATGTGAATATGGGCGAGTTCACGCCCCCCGTGGCCGCGTCCTCCCAAGTGCCCGAGTGCACGCACCTCGTGTTCACGCCCTCCTCGCGCTTCTTGTCCATCGCTTAGTCTCCTCCGTTTTCTATTCCCACCCTCAGGTAGTCTTCGTAGAGATCTATGTCAATCGAATCTATCAGCATGGGCTCTTCCTTGCCGTTCCAGATTATAAGGCACCAGTAGCTGCACTTCGCGTCGAGTGAAAATTTCTTTCCGTCCTTGGCGGCGAACTCGTGCCTGTCCTCGGTGGTGGAGCAGGTGGGTATGCCCAGCTTGTGCAGAAACTTGTTCGCCTCGTAGTCGTACCACATCGAGTCGTCGTAGATGGTCTCCATATCCTCGGCGGAGTACTTCTTCTTCATCGCCTCGCGCTCTTCGTCCGTGGGATCGATGAATATGCCTATCGGCCCGTTGTGAACGGTGGTGCACTTCCCGTCCTCCTGCGCGTACGCCGCCGGAACGAACAGCACCATAACGTAAACGACGACGATAAATACCCTTAACACTCTACTCATCCTTTTCGCCTCTTAACCATCACTCACTTTCCTTCTTAATTATCTTTAACTTTATTAATGCCCGTATCAGCAGACTGGATATCGGATGTGATATTGACATACGCATAGATGCATATTCGTCGGCTTCCCTTTCCTGCTCGACGTCGTTTCCAAAGGTGTGCTCATTATGATAGTGACCTAGCTCATGAAAGAATGTATGCTTTATAAACCTAAGCATTAACCAAGACAGTGGATTGAATTTAGAATACCTGTCATACCATACGATAGTTATGACATTTAAAACAGGACGAAATAATCCGCTATAGTTTTGTTCTTCCTCTCTGACGACATAAATTCTATCTATCCCGCGGACATCTGCCTCCGGCACTTCCATTATCCATTGCTCAAGTCGAGGCCTGATCCGTAGCGGAGAACCCAGCCCCCTGTGCTCAAATACTTTAATCCCCGCAACTTCGTAATTGACATAATCTTCAGAGGAGAAGCGATTGAGCGAATTTAATAGACTTTTGATGGCGTTGTCACAACCGCTATTAATTATTTGTGTTGAAATCTCCTTCGCGTAATCTTCATCTATATCACGAAGTAAGCTGTAAAGACCTCCTAAGTAGCGGACTTTCCCTTTCTCTTTAATGTGCCGCCAATCATGCTCCAAAATCACTTTGCTTACATAAGGCACGGCGACTGGACCTTCATTATATATCTCGCGGTAACTTTGATATGCTCCATTCAAATCGTTTTGCAATAATCCTCGCGCAAGCTTATTCAAATTAGCTTTTATTTCCTGATCCTTCGAACTCATTAACGCGTATCACCTTCTATTCCGGATAAATCGATAAAGCAATCTAAGGATTCCCATACGATATTGCACATTGCCCCTACTCCCCCTTGAGGTAATCGCCCAGGCGGCCGCGGGAGTGCTCGTCCTCGTGGCAGTACACACAGAGGTTCTCCCAGTTGGAGCCGTCGGGCGGATTGTTGCGCGGGTTGCCGTCCCTGTGGTGCACGGTAAGGAGGTGCCTGTCCTTCTCGGAAAATTCCCGCCCGCACTTGGCGCAGATGAGGCCGTGAATGCGCAGGGACTGCTCGCGGTAGTCGCTTCGGGTGCTCATGCCCTTTAACTCCCGCACGATATCGCCCGCGGTCTTGCCGGGCGTCCGTTTCGGCGTCTTCTTCCTTCTTATGCGGTCGTTTCGCACTGGGGGTTCATTCTCCCTTGATGATTCCCCTCAGCACGGGCATGCCCATGCGCCACAGCACTCTTATGTCCGAGACGCTCCTGATAGAGAACAGCCTTGATAGCAGGTACGAGGGCCTGAGGTAGAACTCGCGCCTTGCGCGGCGGTGCCCCTCGTGCAGCTGCTCTTTCGTTATGAACGGCGTGGCGATGCTTATCTCCTGAAACGAGGTCTCGAGCTCCTCGAGCCCCTCGGGCGAGCTTATGTAGCCCTTCTCGATGCACTCGTTACGAAGGAGGCTGCCGTAGAGCGGAGAGGCGATGTTAAACGACGCGAAGTCACAGCGTATCTTCTTCGCGAACTCTATGGTCTGCCCGATCGACGCGGGGGTCTCGCCCGGCAGCCCTATGATAAAGAAGGCGAGCGTCCTAATGCGGTGCTTTCGGCAGAGGGCGAAGGCCTCCTCGATGCGTTTAAGGTCCACCTTCTTCTGGTAGTGCCTTAAGATCTCCTCGCTTCCGGACTCGACGCCTATGTGGAGCGTGTGGCACCCGGCGCGTTTCATTAGGCCGAGTGTCTCGTCGTCGAGCATGTCGGCGCGCACGCAGGTGTACCAGCTCAGGCCGAGTCGTCCGTCTATCATTTTTTGCATGAGCTCGCGCGTCTTCGCGCGGTTGTTTACGAAGTTGAGGTCGCGGAACATGAGCTCGCCAATGCCCATCGCCTTTATGGCCCTCAGCTCCTCCATGGTGTTTTCCACGGGCCTGAACTTAAACGGCACGCCGGTGGTGTTGCAGAAGGTGCAGGAGTAGGGGCACCCGAAGCTCGTTAGCGTCACCGTGAACTTCCCCGTGCGCCAGGGGTTGCGGTAGAGCCCGAGGGGCAGGAGGTCGTGCCTTCCGGGGGGATAGGAAAATTCCTTCTCCGTGTTCGGCGCGCCCGTCACCACTCCGCCGTCCTTTCGGTACGACAAATGGGGCGGCGCGGCGCCTCCCTCGAAGAACCCGCGAACCACGTCCTGCGTAAAGTCCATGAGCACTGCGTCGAGCGCGGGGAACTGTTTTAAAAATTCCTCGGGGTTATAAAGCGGCGGGCCGCCGCTCACGACTATCCTCAGCCCGGGCATCCGTTCCTTGAGCGCGCCCGCGAACGCCACGTCGGACTTCCACGAGCCCGCGCCCACGAGCACGAACGCGCCGTCGGGCGCGAAGGAAGCGACCTCGTCGAGGGCCCTGCCGCGCTCCGTACGCGCGATGTTGAAATCGAATATCCTCACCTCGTGGCCCGCGCGGTCCATGAAGCCGCTCTGTATTATCAGGTCCAGCGGAGGCCAGTAGTAATCGCTCTTTGAGAATGTAGAGCAGTAGCCGCACCTGAGCACGAGTTCGGGATAAGGCGGGTTTATGAGGGCGAACCTCACTGAGCGGCCTTTCTTCGCACGACGTAGTTTTCGATGGCCACCGCGTCGAGCCCCGAGCCCATGAGCGTGCGCACGGCGTCCTCCGGCGTGCCCACTATGGGCGAACCGTGCAGGTTAAACGACGTATTGAGCAGTCCACTGAAACCCGTCAGCTCTTTGAAGTGCTCGAGCAGCCGGTGGTACGACGGGTTGGCATCGGCGCTTACGAGCTGCGGGCGGCAGGTGTGGTCGAAGGGATGAAGGCCCGCGGCGATATCCTTCCGGGCCTCGGGCGTGGTGTCGAACGTGAGTATCATGTGCGGGGCAGAAAGCTGCTTTGGATTGACTATATATCTGTCGGCGTCCTCTTCGAGGATGGAGGCGGCAAATGGCATCCAGAAGTCGCGGCTCTTGATGGATTTGTTAAGCCTGTGGATGATGCCGAGGTCATCGGCGCGGCAGAGTATGCTCCTTCCGCCAAGCGCCCTCGCGCCCCATTCGGCCGGGCCCCTGAACCTGCCCACGATGTGCCCGTCCCTTAAGAGCTCGGCCACTTTGCGCTCGACATCTTCGTGACGCTCCCACTGAAGCTCCGGGGCGTGCGCCTGAAGCGCGGCCTCCACCTCCGCGTCGCTGAAGCTCGGCCCGAGGTAGAGGGACTCAAGGGGCTTCACGTCTTTTTCGATCTCCGCGGCGACCTTGTATGCGGCGCCCACGGCGGTGGACTCGTCTCCGGCGCTCGGCGAGAAATAAACCCTATCGAACTCGTCGAAGGCGGCGATGAGCATGTTGCACTTCACGTTCATGAAGCAACCGCCGCCGAAGACCGCGCTGCGTATACCCGTCTTTTGCGCCCAGTGCCTCACCCAGCGCGTGACGGCGTGCTCGTAGTGCCGCTGTATGCCCGCGCATATGTTATCGAAGCGCTCGAAGGCGAAGTCCTTCCGAAGCACGTCGAGCATGGCCTGCCCGAAGTACTTTCGGTTAACGAACCCGCCCGTCGATGGGTCGAAGTCGAGATAGGATAGAAAACGCCTGAAGGCCCGCTCGGACTTGTCGTCCGGCACATAGGGGGCCATGCCCATGAGCTTGTACTCGTGCTCGCCGGCCTTCATGCCGAGAAATTGCGTGACACGCGAGAACAGCTCGCCCACGGAGTGGAAGCTCGGGTTTTCATGAAGCGTGGTCATGCCCTTGTCCTTATCCCAGAGAGAAACCCTGCCCGATATGCCGTCGCCCGAGCCATCGAGCGTGAACACTAGCACCGGCGCGCCCTCGCGGTGAAAGCCCGCACCGTAGAGGGCCCCGTAGGCGTGCGAGGCGTGGTGCTCCACCTGCGTTACCCTGCCCGAGTGGAAACCGTTTTCCTTCGCAAGGCGCATGACGGTGTTTTTTCTCTGTCCCCTGAAAAAGCCCACGTAGGGTTTAACGAGGGCGTGCGAGCCTATTATCGAGCGCGGCACGAGCACGTTTGCGTAATGAAATATCGCATGGCGCACGGAGTGGTGCGTGCCATAGGAGACCGCGTAGTCGATGGGGGAGATCAGGTGCGGGAAGACCACGTGGTCGATGTCGGCGGTCTTGAGAGAGTTTTGCCCGAGTATCCAGCTCACCGACTGCGCGGGATAGCCGCCCTGGTTCTTCCGGTTAGTAAAGCGTTCCTCGGAGACCATCGAGACGACCTCGCCGTCCACCATCAGGCAGGCCGTCGCGGTGTGTCCGTCGTGTATGGCGAGTATCCTCATGGGCGTTTCTTCCTGCCGATAAAATAGAGATAACCGTCCCCGAACAGTAGCGAGGTCAGCACGCCCATGTTGTAAAACCACTTGGGCGACCTCACCCGAAGCGTGTCCTCAAACCCGCACTCCTCGTACCACCTGTATATTTCCGCCTCGGAGAATTTCATCTGTATGGGCGTGTAAAACCAGTCGAGCAGAGAGTTTTCCTGAGAGCGAAGTATGCCAGTGGCGTTTACGAACTTCTCCATGACGCTCAGGGGTATTATCTTGCCCAATAGCATGCCAAGCGGATGGACCACCCTGCCCCAGAGTCCGCCGTAGCCGTATATCCCGAGCAGGAGATATCCGCCGGGACGGAGCACGCGCGCCATCTCCCGGAAGCAGCGGTACGGGTCGACCGTATGGTGGATAACGCCTGTGGAAAAGGCGAGGTCGAAAGAGCCGTCGGGGAAATCCGGCGCCAGGGCGTTGTCCACGCTGACCTTGACGTTGTCGTAGCCAAGCTCCGCCGCGCGCTCGCCGGTGAGGCGCACGTTTTCCTCGCTGAGGTCTATGCACCGCACCGAGCCGGGCTTAAACTGCATCAGGGCCTGCACTCCGGCGGCGCGCCCACCGCATCCGACCTCCAGCACGTCCCTGCCCGCTATAAAGTCCTCGTCGTTAAACCTGTTCCGGTAAACGCTTACGATTGAGGCAATGTTGTCCTTGTAACCCTGGACTTCCGTGTGCGTGGCGGTGGAATGTATTTTCGGGAAGAGTTTCCCGGTTTCGGACTCGACTTCTTCTCTTTCGGCTTTATCGATCATCAGTTTGCGCTCTCCGCCGCCATTGGTATCTACGAGAATGAAGGCCTTGATTATTTTAACATTCCGGGAGGCGCGTCGATTGGCGCTCTATTTGCGCGGGACGGAGTTGATGTCTATGTTAATCGCCTGTAAGAGCATCTCGAGCCCCAGAATGATGGGCAGGGCGGCAAGCATTATGGTGCCAAGCGGCGTCGGCATCCCGGTGTAAAAAGAGTCTGCCCACTTTACCGCGCCGAATATCACGCCGAAGAGAAACAGCGGGATACCGAGCAGCAGGTAAACAGAGGCCATGTTGAAGTCGTATATGAAGTACCGAAGCAGAACGCGCCGCCCGAGGCCCTTCAAGAGCCTCGCCGAGAAGTCCAGCGGGAGCTTCCAGGCCGCGATGGTGCTCTTTTCTTCGCCGTATCGCGCGGGAATCGGCACGTCCAGCACCACCGCGCCCGCGATGTTGAGGTTGATAAGCATGTCGCTTTCAAAGAAGAAGCGCCGCGCTATGCGGTCTAGATCGAGCCGCTCGAGCGCGTTACGGTGAATGGCGGTATATCCGTTTACGGGGTCCACGACGTCCCAGTAGCCCGAGGCGGCCTTGACGCAGAAAGAGAATACGCTGTTTGCCAAAAGCCGCTGGATGGGCATGTCCCTTAGCTTGTCGAAGTCGCGGAAGCGGTTGCCCTTGGTGTAGTCGGCCTCGCCCTTCACTATGGGCTCGATGAGGGCCGGAAGGTACGCGGGGTCCATCTGGCCGTCGCCGTCCATCTTAATAATGATGTCCGCGCCGAGCTCGAGGGCCTTGCGGTAGCCGGTTATAACGGCGCCGCCCACGCCCTGGTTCTGCTCGTGAGTGACAACGGTGAGGTTTTCGCGGCCCGCGGCCCGGGCCTCGTTGCCCGAGCCCTCGGGGCAGGCGTCGTCCACAACTATTACAAATGCGACGCTTTCGGGCACCGAGGACACCACGTCCTTTATGTGCTTTACCACCTTGTAGGCGGGTATGACGACCGCCGTCTTAAGCCCGGACATCGAGTTTTCTCCACATGATGTTTTTATTATAATACCACCGCTTAGTGCCAAAAATGTTGCTCTTTCGCGCGGCTTGGGGCCGGGTGCGGGCCGTGTGCTGGATGGAGGGGAAAAATGGTGGGCAGTCGCAGATTCGAACTGCGGACACGCGGCTTTTCAGGCCGCTGCTCTACCGGCTGAGCTAACTGCCCTCCATGAAAATTTTAAATTTTCGCTGGGTTATTGTCAAGTTGGGTCAACTTCCTTAAAATAGAGGATGCTCTACCAAAGGTTCGGACGACCGAAGCGCAAGCCCGTGTACAAGGTGCACGTGTTCGCATTATTATCGGGGGCGCTGCTGGTGGCCTGCTTTCCCACGGCCGGGCTCTGGTGGCTTGCGTGGGCGGCGCTCGTCCCGTTTCTCACCTCCCTCGCCGATGCCACGCCGGGCAGGGCCTTCAAGGCCGGCTTCATACTGGGCCTCCCTTACTTCTTCGGCACTCAGTACTGGATATACTACGCCATCAACTACTACGGCGGCGCGTCGTTCTCTCTCTCGATGGGCGTGGTGCTCGCCCTTGCCGCCTACGAGAGTTTATTCACGGGGCTCTTCGCCCTGCTCTACTCGCACTCCATACGGAACACCTCGCTTCCGGCCACGCTGCTTGCGCCCCTGTACTGGACGGTGCTCGAGTTCGTGCGCTCCTACGCCTTCACCGGGTTTCCATGGTCGAGCCTCGGGTACTCGCAGGCCACGTTCCTTCCCGTGATACAGTTTGCCGACATCACTGGAGTTTACGGCGTCTCGTTCCTCATCATGGCCGTAAACGGTGCGCTGGCCGACGTCTTCATCTCGAGGAGCAGGCGCAAGGTTCAGCCCCTTGCGAACCTCTGGCCGACGGCGGTGGCCTACATCTCGCTCGCCGTTGCGCTCACGGCGGCGTTCTCCTACGGAGCATTCAGGCTTCACCAGCAGAGGCCGGGCCAGGACGTGAAGATAAGTGTCGTGCAGGGCGACATCGCGCAGGACCAGAAGTGGAACCCCGTCTATCAGGAAGAGACCATTAATGTATACGAGACGCTGACGGCGGCCGCCGCAACGGAGGAGCCGGACCTCGTGGTCTGGCCCGAGACGGCCATGCCCTTTTACTGGGATCGCGACGCGGAGTACACGCTCAACGTTAAGGACTTCGCCGCCTCGATAAATACCAACCTGCTCTTCGGTGCGATAACCCTCAAGGAGCCCGACCAGCTTGGCAACAGCGCCATACTGCTGGACAAGAACGGGGCGGTCAAATTTACGTATGATAAGATACACCTGGTGCCCTTCGGAGAGTACGTCCCGCTGAGGCCCCTCCTGGGGCTCTTCGTGGACAAGATGGTGGAGGGCATCGGCGAGTACTCGCCTGGCAAGAAGCCCGAGAGCGCGAAAATAGAGAAGGGGAGCTTCGGCACCATTATCTGCTACGAGGTAATCTTCCCGGGGCTCGTGAGGAAGTTTTACAAGCGCCAAGGCGACTTCATGGTCAACATCACCAACGACGCCTGGTACGGCCGCACCACCGGGCCCTACCAGCACTTCGCGATGGGCGCATTAAGGGCGGTGGAAAACAGAAAGCCCCTCGTCAGGGCCGCGAACACGGGCATATCGGGCTACTTCGACTCAAACGGCAGGGTACTTAAAAGCCTCCCGCTCTACGAGCGCGGCGCCCTGACCGAGACCATACGCACGGATACGACCAGGACGTTTTATTCGAGGTTCGGAGACCTGTTCTCCTACCTCTGCATAATCACCACGGTGATTCTCCTGGCGAGCATAAGGAGGTTGTAGCAGAGATGCAAAAGGCAGAAATAAGAGAAGAGCTGCAGGCACTCAGGAAGAAGATCGAGAACCTCCGAGGTTATCTTTGATGTATCCCGCCTTGAAAACGAGCTTGCCGAGTTAAACAAGAAGCTACAGAGCGAGGAGTACTGGTCGAAGCCCGATAAGATGCAGGCCCTTGGCAAGGAAAAGGCCCGCATGGAAGGCACGCTCACGCCCTTTAACGACACTCTAAAAAAACTCGAGTACCTCGAGGAGTCCTCGAGCATACTCGATGAGGCCGGGGGCGAGATGTTCGCCGAGGAAATAGCCACGAAGACCGAAGAGCTCCGGGACAAGGTGGCGGAACTCGAGCTTAAGGCGATGCTCGCGGGCCCCCACGACGCCGACAACGCGATACTCACCATCCACCCCGGCGCGGGCGGCATCGAGAGCCAGGACTGGGCGGGCATGCTCATGCGCATGTACCTTCGCTGGGCCGAGCGCAAGGAATACGAGGCCACCATCCTCGACGTTCAATACGCCCCCGAGGGCGGCATCAAGGACGCCACGCTTAACATAAGCGGCCCATACGCCTACGGCTATCTGAAGGTCGAGGCCGGGGTGCACAGGCTCGTGAGGATTTCCCCCTTCGACGCCAACAAGCGGCGTCACACGTCGTTCTCGTCGGTGCTCGTCTCTCCCGAGATAGAGGAGACCGACATGGAGGTGGAGATCAACGACGAGGACCTGCGCATAGACACCTTCCGCGCCTCGGGCGCGGGCGGCCAGCACGTCAACAAGACCTCCTCCGCCGTGAGGATAACGCACGCGCCCTCTGGCATAGTGGTTAGCTGCCAGAACGACCGTTCCCAGCACCGCAACCGCGAGACGGCGATGAAGATACTCCGCTCGCGCCTCTACGACTTGAAACTCAAGGAGCAGGAGGAAAAGATGGAGGGCATGATCGGCGAGAAGAAGGACATCGCCTGGGGCTCGCAGATAAGAAGTTACGTCCTGCATCCCTATCAGATGATAAAGGACCACCGCACGGGCATGGAAGTAGGCAACGTGGACGCCGTGCTCGACGGCGATCTGGACAAGTTCATCCACGCCGCGCTGAGGAAGAAGTAGGGGTCTATTTTAGCCGCTGCAGTGTGTCTTAAAAGGCCGACGTGTGAATACGCCCATTGTCTCACTCGCCGAGCTCGGTCGCGAGGTCTATGGGCGTTTGCTTGCTCTCCATCTTGCCGTACTCGACGGATAGGAGTTTTATGTCGTATTTTCTGTGAAGGTGTCGAAGCGCGCACCTGGCGTTCTCGTGCTCGCCCGCCTCGGGGCAGTCGAGCATGTTTCTGTCCACTATCATAAGGTCCTCGCCCTCGGCCTTGAACTTCTTGAGCGCCGGGTCGTCCACCATGTTCTGCAGATAGATGTACACGAAGTCCCCAAGCCGGTTAAACGCGCCCGGGGTGACGAAGTCCGTGGAAAACGAATAGCACGTCCCGTTTGGGCAGAAATCTATCGTGCCGTTGTCCCTGTCTTCCTTTATCATCTCGCCCAGGGAACGGCTCAGGAGGTTCACCGATTCCGGCCCGCACTCTTCGTCCCACTTGATCCACTTCTTCCACATGGGAAGCATCGAGGTCGTCTGCTTGCTCGACGTATCGTACTTCAGTTCCGCCTCGAGGACCTTCGAGTTCTTGTCCCAGACGACTTGCCTTCCCGCGCTGCTTTCTATTAACACGCCGTTTCCGCCGACGTACTTTGTTCCTTCATCAGTTATGTTCATGACGTAGCCCCTGTAGTCGGTGATTATGCCGTAGTTTTCGAGCAGGGCGTCCATGTCGTTTATGATGTATGTCTTCCTGCCGTTTAGTACTCCGTCTTTTTCGTATAGCTCGCTCGTTACGAGAGTTACCTCCTGTCCGTCGCCCTTTCTCTCATAGGCAGTGATAAGAAGTCCCTCGAAGTCGTCCTTTATCTCGCTTTCCGTCTTGGCGTTTGAGACAATATTCTTATATATGATCTCGGCCTTACTGTTTTCAAGGTCGATGCTTGTCTTGCTGGACTCCATATCGAGGCATCCGCCAAGCGATATGGAAATGAGCACGCATAGCGTAAAGGTTAATATGTTCTTCTTCATTCCGGGCGTACCTCCTCCTGATACATAAGATAGTACAATAAGAAAAGGATGTCCATTTCTTAACAAGGTTTTCTAATATCTTTTATATATAAAATTTATGAGTATGAGTAGTATGCGGTGTCAGTATGTTGGTAAGTGCCTAAAGCACGCGGGAAATAGAGAATACCTATTGTTGACGGCAATGTCCGCGAACCGAAGCGTTTGCCAACATCGCCAACAGTCGCAACTTACTCATAAGTTACCAACATGTTCCGAGCGCCTGAATCGACCGCTTCCGAACAATCGTGCGCGGCCAGGGTCGTGCTGTGGAGGGCGAAAAAATATTTGTTGGTGCTTTTGTGAGCAAGCTGTTTGCGGGGCTGGTGGCAACCCGATTTAATACTATGAAATCAGCGCGTTATACGGTTTTCTGGGGCGTTGATAAGTGCCCGAAATCGTCTTGCCAAAGGCACCCGCTTTGGTTATAATACGACTCCGACCCCAGCCGGGGAAATATTAACAATTGTTGATAAGGCGTTGATAACTTGAAGGCATCCATATCCCTAGATGACATATGGCAGCAGAGCCTCCCCATGATGAGGGGGGCCGTGGGCGAAAACTTCTTCGACCTGTGGCTCAGCCCCACGAAGCTCGTCTCGCTCAAGGACGGGCAGGCCACGGTGGAGGTCCCCAACCGCTTCTACAAGGAATGGATAGAGGACTACCACCCCGAGCTCATACAGTCGGCCATAAAGAGCGTCACCGACTCCGACGTGAGCCTCAAGTTCCGCATCGCCGACCGCGAGGACCCGGCCCAGAAGAAGATAGACGCGAAAATAGAAAACAGAAAGAGCAAGCTGGCGCGCAAGGGCATTTTCCTAAACCCGCGCTACACGTTTGAGAACTTCGTCTCGGGCCCCTCAAACGGTGTGGCCTACGAGGCAGCGAAGGCCGTGGCCCAGGAGCCCGGAAGAAAGTACAACCCCATGTTCGTCTACGGCGGCGTCGGCCTCGGAAAGACCCACCTCATCACGGCCATAGGCAACCGCATCGTCGATCTCGCGCCGGACCTCCAGGTGCTCTACGTCTCGGCCGAACAGTTCACGACCGAAGTCGTCTCCGCCTTCAGGCACAACAAGGCCGAGGAGCTGAAAAGGAAATACCGCAATCTCGACGTCCTGCTCATAGACGACGTTCAGTACGTGGAGAACAAGGACTACACGCAGGAAGAGCTCTTCCATACGATAAACGCCCTGTACGAACGCCAGAAGCAGATAGTGCTCTCAAGCGACCGGCCGCCGAAGGAAATCCGCCAGGTCACGGACCGCCTGCGCTCGAGGTTTTCCATGGGCCTCACGGCGGACATCCAGCTCCCGGAGTTCGAGCTCCGCAGGGGCATCATAGAGAAGAAGGCCGCGGAAAACGGCATCGACGTGCCGCCGGACGTCGTGGACCTCGTGGCGCACAAGGTTAAGACGAACGTTAGAGACATGGAGGGCTGCCTCATCAGGCTCGGCGCCCACTCCTCGCTTACGGGGAGCCCCATTAACGTCGCGATGGCGAAGACGGTCCTCAGGGATATCATTCAGGACTCCGACAAGCCGCTCACCGTGGACGGCATCTTAAAGGGCGTGGCCGAGCACTTCGGCCTTAAGGCCGCGGAGCTCAAGGCGCGCAAGCGCACGAAGGGCATCGCGCAGCCCCGGCAGATAGCAATGTACCTCGCGAGGGAGCTCACAGAGCAGTCCCTTAGCGATATTGGAAAACAGATGGGCGGGAAGGACCACGCCACTGTAATATATGCGTGCAAGCAGGTGGAGAAGCGGCGTGCCGCTGACGAAAACTACGACCGCATGGTCGAGACCCTCAGGAACAACATAAAGGCATAGGAGGAAGCGAAATGAAGCTCACCGTAACGAGGGATGAACTCCTGGAAAAACTCGGCAACATACAGAACATCGTCGAAAAGCGAAACACGATGCCCATACTGAGCCACTTCATGCTCGAGGCCAAGAAGGGAGGCTCGACCATCACGGCCACCGATATCGAGACGGCCCTCAGGGAGCCCATCGAGATGGAGGTCTCAAAGGAGGCGCGCCTATGCATACCCGCGCGCAAGCTCTTCGAGATAGTAAAGGAAGTGGACGGCGACGTCACCATCGAGACCGAGGACGCCGAGTGGATAAGGGTGAGCGCGGGGAAGTCGAGCTTCAGGCTCGCCTGTCTTCCCCCGGACGAGTTTCCCTCGTGGCCGCAGATGGAGCAGGCCAAGGAGCTCGAGCTCGAGCCCGCCGCCCTCGCAAAGATGATAGAGAAGACCATATACGCCGCCGGTGAGAGCGACACGCGCTACACCTTAAACGGCATACTCTTTCACCTGGCCGGCGGAAAGATTACCCTCGTCGGCACCGACGGCCACCGCATGGCGGTCATAGAGAGCGAGGCGCCCGCAGGGGCCGAGGCAAAGGTGATAGTGCCCCGGAAGACAGTCTCGGAGCTTCGCAAGTTCCTTGAGACCGAGGGCAAGGTGCAGATCGTCATCGGCAAGAACAACATCCTCTTTAAGATAGGCGCGGTGGAGTTCCTCGCGCGCCTCATCGAGGGCACCTACCCCGACTACATGCAGGTCATCCCCAAGGGCAACGACAAGAAGCTCAAGGTAGAGCGCGCCGCGTTCATGAAGGCCCTCAGGAGGGTGTCCATCATGAGCCGCGAGCGCTCAAACGCCGTGAAGCTCGAGCTCGAAGACGGCAACATGACGCTCTCGAGCTCCAACCCCG
>Ga0210096_1000246_pt1 | contig 20520 bp, 14 predicted proteins | sample China_Galinas_PW_4_FD_184864 | JGI IMG/M metagenome (GOLD analysis project Ga0210096, IMG submission 184864) | Wetland microbial communities from San Francisco Bay, California, USA, that impact long-term carbon sequestration - China_Galinas_PWA_D2... | ecosystem: Environmental > Aquatic > Marine... | reverse complement strand
GATCGCAGCCAAACTTGATCGCCTTGTCCCCGAGTTGTCCACACGTCCGCTTGCGGCATTCACGCTTTATCCACACGTAGGCCGCTTGCTACTTCGGTCGTTACACGTCCCATCAAATAGCCTGAATATGACCACATCATTTATCGTGATCACGCTCAGCTTACAACGTCCTTTTCGGGGGCGAAATGGACGGTTTAAGGCCGGGAAACGCTTATTTCTGGGACGAGAATAACGCAGAAACAATCGGTTAGCTCGGTCCGACCCCAAACCACCCGTAACCTGGTGTTCCGGGAGGTGGACGCCATCGGCCATCCCATGACCTCGCTCTCGGAGCTGGCCGGGGACTTCGGTCTGCTGTGCGAGTCCCAGACCACCCCCTTCGTGCCTTACTTCCAGTCGGCATTGGACGCACTGGCCTGGCGCCAGGAGGTGCCGGAGATCCTCTATCCGGCCAGCTCCATTCCGGGGCTGCGCGAGATAGGCAGCTGGCCGTTGCAGACCTGGGGTGGGGTGTATCCGCGCACCGGCTGGACCACCCAGCCCGAGGAGCCCAAGGCGGCGGCGATCACCGCCCAGCGGGCCGGTGACATCGTCACCCGTGAGGGCCAGCCCCATCTGTATATCGCGCTCGACGGTCCCGACGTGTGGGGCCAGAAGGTCTGGCCCCCCGGACCGCTGGTCGAGGACGACGCCGGCACTGGCATCTGGCAGATGCTTGCCCCGCTGGCCGACACCGACTGCGACGTGTTCGGCACCAACGATCTGATCAGTGACAGCGGCTGGAGCGGCGGGCGGGTCGATCCCGGAGGCGACTATGTCTGGACCCTGTGGCGTCCCTACCAGTGCTGCGAGCGCCGCGGCTGGTGGTTCCTGGCCGACATCGACCTGCTGGGTGGCCCGCTGTGAGGGGTTTCCGCGTGTCGAGTGTCTTTGGGCTCGGCTGGCTACGCACCGAGATCGGCCCGATCACGCTCGCCTGCCTGCTCAACGCCCTTGTGGGGGGACCTTCCGCCCTAGCCGCCCAGGCCCCCACCGAGGACGGGCTCTGGTACTACGAGATCGGCGGTGCCGAGCCGGTCTCGCCACCGGCCAACCCGTCGGTGGTCTCGGTCACCCTCGGCGGCTCGGCCGATCTCAAGCTCGGTTACAGCTGCGGCAAGTTCGATCCGCTGGCCGCGGTCACCCACACCCTGAACGACATCGCCCATGGCGTGGACGACATGATGAACGCCATGGTGGCCGCAGCCAACGCCGCCATCGCCGCGCTGCCGGCGATGATCCTCCAGCGTGCCAACCCCGGGCTCTACGACCTGTTCCAGAACGCCCTGCTGCAGGCCGAGGAGACCTTGCAGCTCGCCACCAAGTCCTGCGAGCAGATGGAGGCCGAGATCGCCGCCGGCAAGAACCCCTATGCCGATCTGCTCACGCTCTCCAAGGGCAACGACTGGAAGGTGCAGATGGGTATAGGGGGCAATGATGCGGTCAGCGCCAAGGAGTCGGTGGAGGACGCCAACGGCGAGAACGGTGTGCCCTGGATCGGCGGCCAGGCCGGGGGCTCCGGCCAGCCGGTGCTCAAGTTCACCGGCGACATCGTCCAGGCCGGCTACAACATCCACATGAACCGCCCGGTGACCGCCAGCGGCACCGTGACCGGCCCCTCGGCACCGCACCTGGCCGAGATCTGGTCCAGCCCCGGCCAGGCACGGGACTGGGTGGTGGACGTGGTGGGCGAGAACATCGTCACCACTTGCGATACCTGCCGCAAGGACAGCATCCCCGGCACCGGCCTGCTGCCCAAGCTGCACCAGGAATCGACCGCCGTCACCACCGAGCTGCAAGGTCTGGTGAGTGGATCACGACCCCTGACGCTCGCCAACCTGGAGCGGGTCACCGCCCCCGGGGTAGCGATCACCCGCCAGGTGATCGAGGCCATCCGCGAGATGCCACCCTCCGAGCAGGGGCTGATCACGGACCGCCTGGTCTCGGAGATCAGCACCGCCCGCACTCTGGAGAAGGCGCTCTATGCCCGAAGGCTTCTGCTCACCGGCCGCCAGGTCCCCGAGGTCTATGCCACCGAGGTGGCCCGCGAGCATGCCGATGCCTCCATCGCCGAGCTGGATCAGGAGATCGACAGCCTGCTGATGGAGATCCGCGCCCGGCGCGAGGTGGTCTCGGACACCGTGGCGGTGCTGCTGCAACGGGCTGCCGCCCGCCGTCAGGCCTCGCTGCAGGTGCCGACCGTGGGCCCGGTGGACCCGCGGCCCTTGAGCCATGGTCGGGTGGAGTAGGGCAGGGGAAATGCGAAGAGTTGGCCTCATCACGTTGTCTCTGCTCGCACTCGCCGGGGTGCTATTGGTTGGAAACCTGCTCTGGCAGGCGCTGGCGCTGTCCTCCGTGGAGAACGTTGCCCGACGGGTCGAGCACCTGAGCCAGGTCGCCGCCCTGATCCGTATGAGCCTCATTGTCTCGGTCGTTGGACTCTGGCCGCAGCTCGTCAACTGGGCCTGCGGTCAGGGCGGCTGCAGTAAGGCGCGACGTGCCGATCTGCTGGCCCAGCGCTGGCGCCTGCTGGGCTGGCTGCTGCTGATCGAGCTGCTGCTCGGCCAGCGCCTGATCGGCCGAATGCTCTCGCTGGTCACCGGGGGCCCGGCATGAGCGTCGACAGCTACCTGGAGCTGTTCACCACCCTGTTCGGCTGGGCCTTCTATGGGGTGCTCTGGGACGTGCTGGTGGCCACCGGCATCGTCTATCTGCCGTTTCTCGGCATCCTGATCGACAACTGGCGCGAGCCGGCCGAAGGGGGGCAGTTCGGCACGGTCACGGGACTATCGCTGCGGCGCATGGAGATCGAGCTGTTCATCGCGCTGCTGGTGGTGGTGCTGGCCGGTCAGCCCGCCGCGCTCACGCCGCTCAACGCGGGCACCCTGAGCTATGAGCCGCCACCCACGCTGGACGATCCAGCCCCTGCCACCGCGACGGTTGCCTCGCCCCAGAGCACTTTCGGGGCCAGCGGCTTCAGCGGCGCACCGGCCACCGTCAATCTGCCCATCTGGTGGTATGCGGTGCTCGCCATGTCCTCCGGGATCAACCACGCAGTAGTGGCGGGTCTGCCCACGGCCAGTGATCTTCGAAGCTTCGCCCAGCAGGCGCAGCTCGCCACCATTGCCGATCCCCGACTGCGCCAGGCCGCCAGCGACTTCTTCAGCGCCTGCTTCGTGCCGGCGCGCTCGAAGTATCAGGTCGAGCGTCCGACTGGCGGATCGGTCACCAGCCTGCTCGGCACCTACGGGGCCGAGGACCCCGACTGGCTGGGCTCCCATGTCTTTCGCGACACCCCGGGCTTCTACGACACCCTACGCGCAACCCAGCCGGTTCCCGGCTGGCCCTACGATCCGTCCCGAGATACGGAGTACGACCCGGCCTCACCGCCGACCTCGGGGCGACCCACCTGCAAGCAATGGTGGGAGGACGGCACCGTGGGGCTGCGCCAGCAGCTGATCGACGCGGCCGACACCACCGCGGCTGGTCTGTCGGGTCTGGTGGTCCGCGTGACCCCCGCTCTGGCCGCCGAGCAGCAGCAGGATACGGTGGCCCGCACCGTGCTGGCCAATGCCCCACCGGTGTGGTCGAGCAACGAGCTGGTCGCCGAGAACACCTCAGGTTCCGGCGTCGTGTCCACGGTCCAGGGCCTGGCCAAGGGAGGGCTGGCCGCCGGCGGGGTAGTAGCCGCCTCGGCGCTCTTCTCGGTGGCCATGACCGCACTGCTGCAGGCCCTGCCGATGATCCAGGCGCTGATGCTGCTCGGCATCTATGCCCTGCTGCCCCTGGTGGTGGCGCTCTCGCGCTACTCGCTCGCCATGATGGTGACCGGGGGCCTGGCGATCTTCACGGTCAAGGCCTGGAGCCTGCTCTGGTACCTGGCTATGTGGGTGGACCAGACAAATTCGCCTGGAGCGAATTTGGACGCGCGCAGAGCGCCCGTAGGGTGAGCGCCATGGACGGCGCTCATCAGCCTGATCCAGGCCATGTACCCGGACGTGAGCGTCTTCCTGCAGCTGTTCGCCAACCCCGGCGAGCACGACATCAAGCGCCTGCTGCTCAACCTGATCACCACCAGCCTGTACCTGGGCCTGCCCCTGCTGTGGAGCGCCATGATGGCTTGGGCGGGGGTGAAAATTGGCCGTGCCCTGGATGCTGCGGTCGTACCCCTGCGGGCCCAGGCCCAGGAGTCCGGCCGCCACGGCGGGAGCTTTGGCCGAACGGTGATCGGCAACGCCGGTCGACGCTAGACAAGACCCAACACCCAACACCCAACACCCGACAACCGAACAACCCGAAGGAGGGGCGATGAAGCAGGCGATCTCAACATCCGGAATCGAGTCGGCAGTCACCACAACCGCGAGCACGCTGGGGCGGGAGGTGTGCCATGCGTAATGTGGATGTCGCCATCATCGGGGCCGGCGATGCCGGACTTGCCGCCGCCGAGGCGGTTCGCCAGTCCGGTCAGTCCTGGGTGCTGATCGACCAAGGCCCCACCCAGGAGCCTTGTACGGGCGTCACCTGCCTGAGCAGCCGGGGATTGATCGAGTTCGCCCATCGGCTCAACCCGGGCCGCTACGCCGACGACGGCTTCCTGATCGGCGAGCCGGCCTGGACCGAGCAGGGCAGGGACCTGCGAAGCGTCCTGTTCGAGCACGGCGTCTCGAACGGCGCCGATACGAGCCGGGAGGGTGAGACCCGGATGCAGGGTGAGGCCCGTTTCCGTGCACCGAACCTGCTTGAGGTCGATGGCGAGGGTATCAAGGCCAAGCGCATCATCGTCGCTACCGGCTCCCGAGCCCGCATCCCCGACGGCTGGGAGGCCTTGGGCGGCCGACTGCTCACCCCGGACAGCCTGTTCGAGCCCCAGCACCTGCCGAGCTCGGTGGCGGTGGTCGGACTGGACGCCACCGGTCTCGAGCTGGCGCTGGCCTTGCATCGGCTCGGCGTGGTGGTCACCGGCTTCGATAGCCGCCACAGCATCGCCGGCATCGGCGATCCCGAGGCCAACGGCCTGGCGATCGAGGAGGTGGGCCGACAGATGCGGATCTATCCGGGCCGGCGGGTCCAAGTCCACGGCTCCGGTAAGGGCGTGGTGGTCAGCGCGGGTGCCGCCTCGGTGAGCGCCGAACGATTGCTGGTTTCTGCCGGCCGCACCCCCAATCTGCCTGAAGGCCTGACCGATCTCTGCCCCCTCGACCGAAACGGCCGACCCGCAGTTGACCGTGGGACCCTGCGGCTGGGCGACCTGCCGGTGTTCATCGCGGGTGGTGCAACCGGGCGGACGATGACGCCCCAGGAGGCGGCCGAGCAGGGCTGTCTGGCCGGGCTCAACGCCACCCGGGAGAGCCCGCTCACCCATCCGGCCAAGGTGCCCGTCCACCTGGTGTTCGCCGCCCCGAACATCGCCCAGGTCGGCGCACGCCTCAGCCAGGTGCCGGACTGTGTCATCGGCCGGCGCCGCTTCGGCCCAGTGGCCTGCGGCCTGATCATGGGCCGTAACCGCGGCCTCATCCGGCTCTATGCCGAGCGGCGTACGGGCCGGCTGCTGGGAGCCGCAATGATCGGCCCGCGCGTCGGCCATCTGGCCCACCGGATCGCTTGGTCCATCGGGCAAGGGCAGACGGTGCAGCGGATGCTGGGCCTTCCCTATGCCACCTCGGTGATTGAGGAGGGGTTACGGGATGCGTTGACGCAGGCTTTTCGGAGACTCCGGGCCTGCGGGGGGCTGCAAAGCGAGGTGGCATAACCTCCCCGCCATGGTGTCCTCGGTTCACGGGCTGGCCATAGGGTGAGCTGGCCGCCTGCGGGGTGGTAGGCGCCTCGGCGCTATTCTTGGTGGCCATGACCGCGCTGTTGCAGGCTTTGCCGATGGTGCAGGCGCTGATGCTGGTCGGCATCTGTGCCCTGCAGCCCCTGGTGGTGGTCCTCTCGCGTTACCCGCTCACCATCATGGTGCCCGGGGCTCTGGCGATCTTCACCGTCAAGGCCTGGCGGCTGCTCTGATATCTGGCGATGCAGGTGGACCAGACAAATTCGTCTGGAGCGAGTTTGGACGCACTTCATCAGATGGGTCTGGTGCGCTTGCAAGGAGCCCGATGGATCTCGACAAGAAAGCAATGATGTAACGTGCCCCCGTCCACAAAACATTCCCCGATCTCGTCAACTGCTGGTCATGCCATAATCTCCCGCGCGATGTAGGGGCTCGGCTGACCGGAGGAGCTCACGAACAGCTGCTTGATTGCGCGAGTCGCCGATACGTGCAGCAGTGCTCGCTCGTTCAGGTCGCTTTGACGTGCCTCCACAGTATCCTCGGTTCCGCTCATGGCCTGCCTCAGGGGGATGACGCCGTCGTTCGCGCAGGCGATGAATACGTAATGGAACTCCAACCCCTTGACGCGGTGCATTGTGGCAAGACGAACTCCCTCCACTGCGCGGTTATCGCTCTGTTGCTGTTCGAGGGTACAGGTCGTCAAACCAGCGCCGGCGATAGCTTCACCAGCCCGATCACGAAGGCGGCGGGTCCTGGCGACTACGCAGATGTCCTGCGTTTCCGCCCCGTTATCTATCAGCGTCTCGATTTGATCGATGATCCAGTGATGTTCAACATCGTGGTTGTCGAAACCACGCACCTCCGGTTTACGACCGTGCAGCAGCGACCGATAGTCGTTGGTGGTGTCTTCTCCGCCATCGAGGTCGTCGACGGATACGCCTTCCAAAACGGCTGTCGCAAAACGCCGCGTTTCTTCTGTCGTGCGGTAGTTGATCCTCAGCTTCCGGCTTCTTCCAACGATCTTGATGCCGCACTGTCCCATAGTGGTCTTGCGGCGATAGATGCGCTGATGTCCATCGCCGACGATGAAAACGTCATCTGCCTGCTCCGGAACCAAGGTGCGTATCAGCGTCAAGGCCTGCGGACCCATGTCCTGGGCCTCGTCCACGACGATGGATCGATAGGGGAGACGGATGTCCCGGCTCCGCAGAATATCGATTGCATCCAAGGTCGCGTCTTCAAATGGTCGGAGTCCTTTCTGGTGCAGCTGGACGCGGAGCTCCTCGAATATCGGCCAGATCTCTGCTCGCTGCTTTCGGCTCAACGGAACACCGCGTCCCGCACGGCTCGCCTTGAAATACTCAGGCTTGGTCATGACCCGCTGGGGAAGAATGACCCGTTGCCATTCTTCCTTGTAGAAAGTCTCAGGCAGGCCGAGTGCGGCGGGCGCGAGTTGAAGGGAAAGATCCCAGATGTCGCCGTACTCTTTGTCTCGGTCTTCGTAAACGATGCGGTGGGGGTACTTGTTCCGACGCAAAAACTCGCTGACCCAGCGGTCGATATGTTTGACCTCGATGCGTTCGAGCTCTTCCGGGCGACAGATCTTCCTGAGGTTCTGCTCGATGTCAGTGGCGAGGTTGGCGGTGAATGTGGTGAACAGAATCCGCTCGTCTGCGCCCGTGAGGATATTTTTCGCGAGCCAGCGGGCGCGATGCATCGCGACCACTGTCTTGCCCGTGCCGGCGCCGCCCAGCACTCGCACCGGACCGTTCCAACGCCGGTCGACCAGCTTGCGTTGAGATGGGTGGAGAAACACCCGCCAGCGTTCCAGTGGGGCCTGGAGCATCTCGTGCAGCTCCAGCTCGTCTTCGACGACATAGAAGGAGCGCTGGCTCTCGGGCCGTTCGAGGGCCGCGGCGATATCGGTGGGATCGACGGGCGTTTCCTTCTTCGCTGCATACTCCTGCTCGATGTCCTCCCAGGGAGTGCCGGCGGCGAACAGATACAGGGCCTCGAAGGCCTCGACCGGAAACTGCTTCTCCATCGCCTCGAGCTGTTCCTCCGAACTCAAATCCTGAACAGCGGATATGAGGTCACTCGGAACGCCGAGACTCAGCAGCTCCGTCTCGGTGAGCTCAAAGAGTGGTGGCCGGTGCTCTTTCTTCTCGATCGACGCCGCGACTGGACTTGGAACCGGCGCCGGCGGCGCCTCAAGCTCGAACTCCAGACGCTCGGTGACGGATGGCTGCTCTGCCGTCTGCGTCTCGAACACCTGCAGCGTTCCTGTCTCCGGGTGCACCTGACAGGTGTGGCTCGCTGCCCAGGAATAGGCATCGTCGTGCTTGTCCACCCACAGAAGGACGAAAACGTCACCTTGGTCAGGCTTCAGAATGATGCCGCGGTAAGCCTGATCGATTCGAACCGAGCAGAAGCTGGCATCCCGTGCGTCACTGATCCTTTCGTAGTTGATCCCCGGTGACGTTGGGTCGTGCCTGAACTTGGTCACGAACTCGATGACTTTCTTCTGTTGGGCCTTAGGGATCTTCGCGAAGGCCATCATGAAGTCCTGGGAGATTGCGACTGTGGGTTTGTTCATCATCTTGTCCGTCAAAGGGCATCCGAGGGCGTGGACCTGTCCTCAGTCACTTGGTGTCCCCTCGGTGAGGTACTCGGCGAGCTTTTCGAGCTCCTCGGGCGATACTGCCGTTACCAGCCGCCAGCCGTCGGTCCTCAGTTTGCCGACCAACTCGTCTTCCGCGGCGGCGTCGACGAAGGCAACTTTCTGATCCCCCCACAGCCATTCGATCTCGCCGATGATAGCCCCGTCGCTATCGGGCCAGTCGATACCAACCTGCGGCGCAGGACATCCCTTCTCAGCGAGCACCCCGACCTCTTCGGGGTATTCCGTCAATTCCACAACTTCGGCCCAGGCAGCGTCGGCTGCAGCCGCCTCTGCCGCCGCTGAGGGGGGCTGAGCCGGCATTAGCAGATCGTCGTAGACGACGCAGCCTAGGCCCTTGCGGGACACGGCGCACGAATGACGGACAAATTGGAAGAGGTTCGCAGCCGCCCAAAAGATGCGCCAAGCCGCGTCGAAGGCACCAGCGTTGGGAGAGGTATCGTCCAGGAAGAGCAGGACCGACGCATCTTTCTCCAAGGAGCTCGCGTCCCGCAGTGCACTGATCGGAATTGCCGCGACGGTCTGTATCCTCGGCTCGTCGATCACGGAACGGGAGCCGAGCAGTACCTCGCCCGCGAGCTGGTCTTGCTTCCAGACGGTTGGGCAGTATTGCGCCGCATCCTCCCGCAGCGCGTTCATGGCTGTCGCGTCTTTCGCGAGCGCGAAATCCAACATGGAGAACTGCCGGGACATGGCGAGCCACCCCAGGCGAGCGCTTGCGTTTTCTCCGTGTCGGAGATACAGAAGTAGCCAACGGAACGGCCCGCTGACCGCTGTCGCGTTCATTTGCTCGAACGTCGGCTCGTTGAGGTGTTTGGCGACTTGGTTGAAGCGCTGACCGCTCACGGCGTCTGTAGGCATTTTCAACCACTCGACGGACTGGTCGTGCCACGCGATGCCGGGCTTTGGGAGATCCCACCAATTGATACTCCACACCCAGAAGTTCCCCGACTGGCGGATCGCCAATCGCTTTCGGGTATCGTCGGCAACGATGGCGCGGTGATGGGTCAGCCCGTCGCAGTAAACGACCACGGGACGAATGCCAGGCCGCTCCCGCAGGGGCCAGAAGATGAAATCCGCCTCCGTCTTCAGGGCAACGCCGTCCCCGGGACCAAGGGGAACCTGCGGCTCGATCCTCCAGGCCATGGTCTCGGTTTCACCCCCGGCCAGACTGATCAGCCAGCCGGGTTTCCCGTTCACGATCTGCGCCGTCAGGGTGATGTCAGGACCCACGTTGCCCAGGGTCTGGATGAACCTTTGTTCTAGCTCACTCTCGATGAGGGCATTCAAGTCGACGTGATCGAGGCGCTCGACCGCCTCCAGCTGGTCTGCTCGCTTCAGGATCTTGCCTAGCAAATCTGCCGCCGCGTTGCGCGACGTGGACTCCAGATTTCGGCTCTCGCGATAGGCGAACAGGCACCGATAGCACCCGTCCTTGTCCGCCTCCTGGTTGCAGCCGCACGTTACGAGGGTCTCGTACGCCTGCCGGAGCATGGAGATCAGGTTCTCGGGGGTTCGCAGCAGCTCTTTGAGATACCCGGTTCCGCCAGGCACCGTATCCAGGATGACCAAGAAGTGCCGCCGCTGATCTCCGTCTCCAGCCGGTTCGGAGTAGGTCGTCAGCTGGAGGTGCCCGACGTCACCTTTGAAGTAGCGCTTGAGACCCAGATGCAGCGCGGCAATCAGGCTCTGAAGGCGCACGTCCGACGTGGCGACCTCCGCCAGCGGCAGGAGCATCCGGATCGCCTCGGACGTAAGCTCCCGATAGAGGTAGAGGGCCTGGAACCAATCCTCCTCGGTTTCCTCGTTCTCGGCATTGTGCAGCCGGCAGATGAAAGTGTGGTTCAGCTTCTGCGGCCGACCGCGTTTCTTGACCTTGCCGCAGTGCTTGCAGATCTTGAAGCCGGGTCTGCGCGCCGTCTTGCCCCCGACCTCGATCTCCTGTCCATCGTCTCCCACGCGGCCGAAGTTCACCTCGCGGAAGGTAGTGCTGGCGAGGTACTCAAAGCCGAACGGCAGGGCCTCGTCCTTCAGTCGATAGGCCTTCTGCGAGGCGCCCGCCGGGATGTCCACGAGCAGCTGGCGATTGAAGAAAAGGGGCTCGCGCTGCTCGCTGTCGTCGGCGATGCGGCTGTCCCGGTCGTTGGCGTTGGCGAAGACCTGCCGAAGCTTGAGCAGCGTTTGCTTCTGGCTCACGTTCTGCCACAGCTCGCTGCCGCACCGCGGGCAGGCCGTGTGATCGTCGCCCGTGGTGATGTTCTCCGCGTAATGGCAGCGGTTGCACAGCCGCCATTCCTCCACCGGCGAGACGGATAGGTCCACCTGATCCACCTCCACCTGGCGGCCGACACCGTAGAATCGGCTTTCGGGAACCAGCTCGCTCAGGGCGGCCTGGGCGGGGCGGGTGAATTCGAACGTCAGTCGCTCATACGGTTGGTGCTTTCTCTCGGCGTCATCCTGGTCCACCTCAGGGCTCGAAGCCTCGACCTTTTCCGCCTTCTCGGCCCGGCGGAAGATGACCGAGTACAGCTTCACGCCTTCCTCCGGGAAGGCGTAGTTGGGCAGCAGACCCTCGTCGGTGAAGAAGTTGAGCGTCTGCTTCTTGTTGATCGACAGCGAAAGGCGCATCAGGCCATGGCGCTCGTTCTCGATCGCGTCGATCTCCTCATCCGTTGCCGGATCCTTCGGCTGCTTCTTCAGCTTGTCGCGTTGGCGGGTCAGGTCCTTGATCTGCGCCTGAAGACTGTCCCGCTGCTTCGACAGCTCGAAGAGCCGATTCAGCAGGCGGAAGCCGAAGCTCTTCTCGCCCGATTCGTCGAACAGGAACGCCTGGAGCTGGGCCTTGCCTTCCGGTTCGAGTTCGGGGAACAACTGCTCGAACCCTTGGAAGATCCGTCCCCGCTCCTGCTGCACGAAACGGATCAGATTATGCGGGAAGCGGGTTTGGTCGTTTGCGACGATCCCGTCCAGCACGGATTTCAGATTTCCCGGTATGGCGCTGTCGTCCACCCCGGACTGGGTCCACTGATCGAAGCAATAGGCGATCAGCTGGCGCTCGAGCACTGCCGTGGCGCGCAGAAAGATGCCGGGCGGTTTCACCTCACCCGCCAGCATCTCCATGGGTTGCGCATAGAAGTAGAGATCGTGCGGGACGCCATTGGCGACCGCCACATTCACCGCGTTTCCGTCCTTTCTGCCTGCCCGACCGATGCGCTGGAGATAGTTCGCCTGGGCCGGGGGGACCGAGCACAGCAGCACCGCCGACAGGTCGCCGATGTCGATGCCCATCTCCATGGTCGGCGTCGCGGACAGAAGATTGATGTCCCATGGATGGCCGCCCTGCTTGAACGATTGCTCGATCTCACGGCGCATATCCGGATCCAGCAGCCCCGTATGCTCCGACGCAATCAGCCGCACTGGGGGTTTACCAGAGTAGCCGGAGGGGGTCAGGACGGCCGCACTGTCGTAATGACCGCTGCAGCTCGGTCGCTGGCAGGCCAGACCGCGCCACAGGTTGGCCTGGATCGCCGGGATCTGGACGCGGTGTCGGCATCGGTCACAGCTCGCCTCCGCCAGATGATTCACGCATGACCAGCGGTCGAGCTTCAGATACCAAAGGGGGCGGCCACGTACCTCGTCCCGGCCCAACAGGTCGGCGCCTTCGAGTGCCTGCAGGACGATCAGATAGGCCTGCTCCAGCTCCGCGGAGGCCAGTAGGCGTTCTTCCGCGGCAAGGGTCTTGTTGAACCAATGCAGATACCAGGTGGCCTGCTGACCCTGGATGTGGTCGAAGTTCGGCGACAGGGATTCGAGCGTCAGGAACGCGGGCGGGCGCACGGCCTTGCCGTAACCCGGCATGAAGCGGAGCCGCCCGATCTGGTACTCCCGCCCTCCGGATTCGAGATACCCCTTGAGAAACGGGTGAAAGAATGCACCCTGGGTTCGCAGTCGCCACAGCAGCCCGACGAGAAAGCCGCGCAAACCGGACGCGTCAAGCTCCCGAAGCGCGCCGATGTTCGCCTGCAGGCGGGGCAGAGCGCTTTCGACGGCGCGCTCCAGCGCATGCCCGTCGACCGCGACCGTCGCCCGACCTGTACGCTCGAGAGTTCTGCCGATTCGGCTGCCGCGACCGAACTCGTTCACCACCTCCCATTCCATGCGCCGTTGGACCCAGTGGTCTGCCAGGTCGGAGCCCTCCGGCAGTGCTCCTTCGTGGCGCAGCTGCTCCCAGTCCCGGAGCCACTCCAGGTTGGGGGCGAGGAAGGTCGCGATGAAGGCCTCGTCCCCCAGCTTTTCGCGCCAGAAGCGCCCCAGGTTCTCCGCGACCCGGTCCAGCGGCATGCCGTTGAATCGCTGTTGGATGGCCTGCGCCAGCCCGGATCGCATGACCAGCCTCCACGTGCGGGCGCCGAAAAAGCCCGCGCGGTGGGCCGCGTCCTGAACGGAGTCCGAAAAGGCGATCAGCTTGTGATCGTCGTTGTAGGTGCTGTCGAACAGGCCGCTGATCAGTACGCTGCTGAGGCTCGCCGCCCGCGAGCCCATGATGGTGAGACCCTCGCGCGCCCCGCAGTAAGGGCAGTCGTTGTGGAACCGGTTGTGGGTTTCGCCCTTGCGGCTGTGGGCATGGTTCAGATCCGGCAGCCAGACAGGGCGCAGGTTTTCGCCACCGCAGTCCGGACAGGATTCGCGCTTCTCGGAAGCAAAGGCCCCACAGTCCCCGCAGAGCTGCTTGACCAAGCCCTTTCCGGGCGGACTAGATTCTCCCAGTGGAAACGCGATACAGGTGTCGGGCGAACGGCCGAAATAGGCCTCGTAGATGGCTCGCAGGTTGGTGGTGACCTTTTCCTCGTTGGGTGGCCTGACACTTGCCCAACCGGTCGCGTAGCACTCGCGGCAGTGCACCGCCGGCAGGTGCAAGGGCGAAGTCAGCTCCGAAAGATCGTCCGAATGCGAGAGCACGGGCTCCGGTGCGACGGTCGATACCAGGCGCCGCAGCTCACGGAGCCAGAGCTGGTGGCGGACGTTGAGGAAGGGGCGTGTGTCGAAGGCTTCGTCCTTCTCGCGCAGCTCCGGGTCCGGCTGTACCCAGAATCGCGCGGCGGAGATGAGCGCACACAGACTATCCAAGAGGCTCTGCGCCTCTGCTGGCGATCCGCGCAGTCGGGCGCTCCAGTCCCGTACGAGAATGCTGGTGTCTGTCAGGCCCCGGCAGCTCTTGAGCAGGACATGAAACGCCTCGTGCTCCTTGAGCCGGTCGCCCAGCTCGACCGCGGCCCTTGCCCGCGTCCGGGCATCCGGGCTGGCCAAGCCCAGTGGAGGCCGATCGAACCAAAGCTGCGCATGCGCCACCAGGAAGTCGTCCGCCGTGGCGTAGTTCGAAGGCGCCATGCTGGCCAGGGTGCCGGGATCCGGCCACCGAGTCTCGCTGATGCCCTGGCTCCCGAGGAACTCCTCCGCCGTGAGCCGATCCTCCCGGATAACCGACTGAGAATCGAAGTGCGTGGAGAACACCTTGGATGCGTACTCGACCAAGGCTTCCGCGGAACCGCCAGCCGAGTCGTCTGCTCCGATGGTGGCCGATGTGCCGATGCAGGCAAGCTCGCTGCGGGCCTGGTGTCGGTCCCGAAGACGCCGGACGAGGCAGGCGAGGTCCGTGCCCTGAGCCCCGTCGAAGGTGTGGAGCTCGTCCACCACCAGGTAGCGCCAGACGCCGGGCTCGTTGTACCGCCACAGCCGTTGATCCCGCGGGCGAATCAACAGGTAGTCCAGCATCTTGTAGTTGGTCAGCAGGACGTCCGGCGGCGTCTCGCGCTGCGTCTCCTTGCAGGTGATGACGAAATCCTCCGTCATCTTGGTGTGCTCGGACTTGTCCTTGTCCCCGATGAACAGTCCAACGCGCACCCTGCCACGGAGCTCCTTCCTGTTGTAGATCTCCTTCGCGAAGCGCCGCGCTTGGTCGGTCGCCAGCGCGTTCATCGGGTAGATGACGATCGCCTTGATGCCCGGACCCGCCGCAGTGGCGCAGTGGTCCAGGATTGGGTAGAGGAAGCACTCGGTCTTTCCGGAGCCCGTTCCGGTCGCCACCAGCGTCGCCTGCGGGGCCGCGCCGCAAAGGCGTCGAAAGGCCATGAGCTGGTGCCGGTACGGCCGGAATCCGGGCTTGATCCTCTCGAAGGGTAGGGTTGCGTCCTCCGGCGCAGTCCGAAACGGCAGGCCCAAACTTAGGTAGGGCCCCTTGAACAGCATTTCCGGCTGCGCGAGGAAGTCGTCCAGCATGGTCCGACCATCCGGGCGTAGGAACCCCGGCGTGGTGGCGGGGAAGGTGGTGCGCAGAAACTCCCTGATTCGACCTTGCAGCTCCGTGGCGACGAGTGAGGGGATCATGTTCCTGGTCGCCCTAATTTTTCACCACAGAGGACACAGAGAGGAAGAAGAGACAAGCAATGTGGGGGCAAAGAAGTAGGGTGGGCAAAGCCACCGCGAGTGGCGTGCCCTCTTTCGTCCGGATTGGCGGTCTGGTTGGGTCTGGAGAACTTCGGGTCGATCACAACTGCACGCCCTCTCGTCGAATCGTCGTTACTAGATGAGGCGCAGGGTGATGCTCTGGGTCTTCGAGGCTTGCCTGTTCGAATACCCAGGGCTGGATGTTCACCCCGGTATCGAGCAGGATGTCGTAGCCTTCGTCGATGAGGTCGAACTGCTCCCCAATGGGGTCGGTGACCTGATCGAGGAAAACGGCCACGTCGGCATCGCTGTCTGGACGGTGCTCCCCGCGCGCCCTTGAGCCGAACAGGTACAGGGACTTCAGGTGCTCTCCGTACCGGGCAGCCAGTAACTTCTTGAAGGACGCCAATGCGTCCCGCGTGATGGGGTCGATGCTGGTCTCACTCGATACACCTGGCATCTCAATGCTCCTCTCTGTGTCCTCTGCGGTGAATCATCCCTCGAACCAGTTTTCGATCTGCAGTCCTTGGTAATCTGCGAAATCGTCGACGTTGCGCGTGACCAGCACCAACTCGTTGACGGCAGCGATCGCCGCGATCTGGGAGTCCGGGTAGGAAGGGGATTTGCCGGCTTGCCGCACACTCGCACGCTGCTCCGCCTGCCACCGCGCGGCGCGCTCCTCGAAGCCGATGATGGGCAGCGCCGGACGGACGCGCCGGAAGAGGTAGTCCTCGATCTGATCTCGGCGCTTACCGGCGGGCAAGAGAAACATGCCGTAGAGGACCTCCTGCCAGGTCACGGAGGAGATCGCGAGCGAAGCCCCGTTCGCCTTGATCCTGTCCAGCACGAACGGGTTCGGCCGGGCAACGACGGGCTCGGAGAGTACGTTGGTATCGAGCAGATACCTCATTCCGGCCATTCGAACTCCCGTGTGGGGCGGTGGTCGCGCCAGGAGTCGACTTCCTCCTTGGACCAGTCGACGGGCTCGAAGCCGGGATCGGCCCTCATCTCCGCGATCAGGTCCCAGAAATTCCGCTGCCCTTGCCCTTGGCGCAAGCGAGCGTACTCGTCCTCGGACAAGAGCACCGCGACGGGTTTGCCGCGGCGGGTGATGTGCACGGCCTCACCCCGCTCGGCCTGATGGATGAGGCGCGTGAGCTGGGTCTTGGCCTCAGCGATCGAAGTTTCGGACAAGCAAGTCGCCTCCTGACCATGTTTGTGGCCATCTTAGGCTTACTCATGCATTATGTCACCACCGCCTGACGTACCGGCGTTGGCGAGCGAGGAACGCGGTTACGTGTCCGATTCTTGTTGGAGAATCACCAACTTCCCTTGTTCGATGGATCTCCACCAAGTGCTAACAGTGCGCCGCGTAATCCGAACCGCCCTCTTCTACATTTCGGCGGTCACCTCGGCGTGTAAGTCTCACTAGGAGCAACGGACATGAACATCGAGTCTGTCAATCTTCGCGGCTTCCGATGCTTCGATGATGTCGGGGAAAAGATCAGCCTGGGAGACCTGACCTGCCTCGTCGGGCCAAATGCTTCGGGCAAGACAGCCGCCATGGTCGCTCTAGGCCGCCTATTTGGGGAATCACAGAATCAGCGGCGGGTCGTTCCGGCAGATTTCCATCTTGCGCCGGGCGAGGATCTGAGGGCAAAACAGCAGCGCGCGCTGGTGATCGAATGTCGACTCGCCTTTCCGGAACTCGAAGAAGAGGAAGAACAGGCTCTCGAAGCGGTACCCGAGACCTTCAATCAAATGATCGTCGATGTCCCCGGCGGAACTCCATACTGCCGGGTACGTCTCGATGCTACTTGGACGGACGACGGGACGCCCGAAGGCGACGTCACCCAAACCCTTTCCTGGATCTTGACTGACTCTGACGATCTGGCGGTTATAGACGACGGCAATCGCAAGCGAGTTCAGCCTGCAGATCGCGCCAAAATCAGAGCGGTTTACGTTCCGGCGGCGAGAGATCCGAGTCAGCAGATTCGAACGACCACAGCCACCAGTTTCGGTCGCTTGCTTGAGGCTCTCGCTTGGGGGGGCGCTGACGAGTCGATGAAGGAAAAGTTGGACGCCCTTCAAACGCAGCTCGTGGCGCTTACGGGGATTCAGACAATGAACTCCGAGGTCCAGAAGGCGTGGAACGGATTTTACGACGGGCGTATTGCACGAGATGTTGCGTTTAGGGCTCTGGACGAGGATCCGGCAGTGCTGGTGAAAATGCTGGTACCCACATTTCGCCCCGGTGATGACGGCAGGATCGTCTCGACGGGAGACTTGAGCGATGGGCTGCGGTCACATTTTTCCTTGTCTCTGTCGTTGGGACTGTTTCGAGTTGAGGAGTTGCTCAGGAAGGAGGCGGCTCCATCCGGATTCAATCCGGAGGTGTCCGAGGAGATTCCGATTCTGACGCTCTTCGCAGTAGAAGAACCCGAGAACCACCTCTCGCCGCACTACCTGGGCCGTGTCGTCAAAGAATTTGCCGATGTGGCCAGCTCCGGACGTGCCCAGGTTCTCGTCTCGAGTCACTCGCCAGCGATTCTCGGAAGGGTGGCACCCGACAACGTTAGATATTTCCTAGGAAACGAGAACGTATTCTCGACGCGGGTCAAGAATATTCCGCTTCCGGAGGACAGAGAGGATGAGGCGTTCAAGTATGTTCGGGAAGCGGTCCGGGGATACCCAGAGCTCTACTTCTCGCGCCTTGTGATTCTCGGTGAGGGTCCGTCGGAAGAGATCGTTATGCGCCGTCTCTTCGAAGCGAGCGGAACACCGTTGGATATCCACTTTATTTCGATCGTGCCACTCGGCGGAAGGCATGTAAATCATTTCTGGCGGTTGCTTCATGGGTTGGAGATCCCATTCTTGACTCTTCTGGACCTTGATCGCGAGAAGGAAGGTGCAGGTTGGGGGCGCATCCAGTACGTAAGGGATCAACTCATCCGCCTGCATGGAGCGGGTAGTCCGATACTCCGAACGTTCGACGAGTCTGGAAACGAGACCTTTTCGTTAGAGAATGAGAATTGGAACGCGATTGGAAACTTCGATGTAACGAACGCTGCTGATATGAAAAGGTGGATCGACTTTCTGCGCAATCAGTACCAGGTGTTTTTCAGCGAGCCATTGGATTTGGATTTTTCTATGCTCGCAGCGTTCCAAGATGTTTATAAGGGATTGGCACCGCATCCGAAAGGACCTCGTCTTCCAGAAGCTGGTGCCGAGGATTACGAATCGGCTATCGATCGAAGGATGAAGCAGGTTCTTGCGAGTGATGCGGACAAGGCACCGGAGAACTTGGGATCGACATACGATCACGGACAGAAAGAGTTGTTCGCCTGGTACAAGTATCTCTTCGTCGACGGATCCAAGCCTGTCAACCACATGAGGGCGCTGCTATCTATCGACGATACAGCACTCGCGGCCGGCGCTCCAGAATCCCTCAAGTCTCTAGTCATGAGAGCGCGTCAACTGCTCGCCTCAGACGGAGGTGGTGCCTGATGTCGCGAGTTCGACCGGAACAATGGACTCCCGTCGATTTAGGCTTTCTTGAGCCGGTAGCGAACCAGGTCGTGCGGTCTGACTGCAACGCTCTTGTCGTCGCCGGACCCGGGGCCGGCAAGACGGAACTGCTAGCTCAACGAGCGTCGTTTCTGCTCGACACCGGTATTTGTGGGGCGCCGAACCGAATACTCGCCATTTCTTTCAAGCGCGATGCTGCGAAAAATTTGGGTGAGCGAGTCCAGCGTCGCTGTGGCGATCGCTCCAGGCAGTTCGATTCACTAACCTTAGATGCATTCGCAAAGAGCTTGGTGGATCGGTTCTTGTCCGCGCTCCCCAAGGATTGGCGCCCTCTGCCACGATACGAGGTGATGCTTAGGGGGCTACCAACGGAGGAAATGCGGTTGTGGCTAGAACGTGCAGGTGTACCAGAGGGGCAGCAGCGGATCGAACCGCAAGGGTGGAGCAATCAGCAAGTCAGGCACGTATTTGACTGGCTTGCACACGGAGAGGTTCTTCCGTATGCAGAGCGCACGGCACACGTCCTCGCAAGATACTGGGGCCTCCGATGGTGGCGGGAAAGGCTTACCCAGCCCATCGGAAACCCAAGTTTGTCGTTCCCTATGTTGAACCGCCTTGCAGCGTTCCTGTTGCGAGAGAACCCGAAGATTGCAAGAGCATTGCGTAGCACTTACAGCCACGTGTTCTTAGACGAGTTTCAGGACACCACAGCGGCCCAGTACGATCTAATACAAGCCGCATTCCTTGGGTCAAACGCTGTTTTGACCGCGGTGGGAGATACGAAGCAACGAATAATGGTTTGGGCTGGCGCCAAGAAAGACATATTCGATGTGTTTTCGACTGATTTCCAGGCGGTTCGCCATGCCCTCGTTAGCAATTTCCGCTCCGCACCCGAGTTAGTCCGAATTCAGCATCTCATCGCTCAGATGATTGAACCGGACTCAGAACCGGTTCACGCGGTGAACTTAACCCTAACGGGTACCTGCGAAGTATTGGAGTTTGCAAACCCGGAGGCCGAAGCAGAGTATTTTGCCGAGTTCATCCAGCGGGAGATACATATGCAGGGAAAGAACCCGCGGGATTTTTGTATCATCGTTCGGCAACGAACTGGGGACATGATTCAGCAGTTGTTGAAAGCATTTGCGAGGAGGGGTATTCGGCTGAGAGATGAGTCACAGCTCCAAGACTTACTTTCGGAACCCGTCGTGAAGTTTCAATTGGCTGTTTACCGGTTGGCGACAAGACCGCGGGATGCGGAAGCATGGGAAATTTTGACAGAGGAAATCGCTGGTCTGCTGGGCATGGAAGGTGACGAAGGTTCGACCGAGGTGGTAACAGTGGCTAGAGAACTTCTGAATCGCGCTCGGGATAGGTTGCGCAAGGAGCCGAATGTGAAGGCGTTATCGTCGGAGCTCGTGTCCATGGTAACTGAGTCAGCCTTCCGGTCTCGGTATCGTCAGTATGTAAGCGGAGAGTATTTTTGGGAGACTGTTGACTTGCTTGCGAAAACTCTTCAGGAACGATTGGAGAGCTACGATTCGCCCAAGGACGCTGTGGATGACATTATAGGTCTCGATATTATGCCAGCGATGACGATCCACAAGAGTAAAGGTCTTGAGTTCCACACGGTCATATTTCTGGGGCTGGAGGACAGTCAATGGTGGAACTTTGCGAACGAATCGGAAGAGGAGGTTCGCGGGTTTTTCGTCGCATTTTCAAGAGCGAAGGAGCGCGTTATTTTTACGTTCTCCGATGTACGCGACGAACGTTGGGGGCGACGGCCGCAGAACAAGACACAGATTGGTGACCTGTATACCGTGCTGCAGAACGCGGGAGTGCCAAGTATCGATTGCCGGTGATGCCAATGCCGCTGTTGAGTCAGGCGAACTGCTACTACGCTCATACGTCAACGAGCGGCAGAGTGTTCGGAGAAGAAGTGCCAAGCCTCGGCGTAGTCCTTTTCCCGATCGGGCTTGATAAACGGGGCGTGGTACTCGACGGTGCGCTCGAAGGGGCCGCCGGGGAGGGTGTCGTCCATGAAGGTCTTGGTCACGAT
>Ga0210096_1000245_pt1 | contig 20605 bp, 19 predicted proteins | sample China_Galinas_PW_4_FD_184864 | JGI IMG/M metagenome (GOLD analysis project Ga0210096, IMG submission 184864) | Wetland microbial communities from San Francisco Bay, California, USA, that impact long-term carbon sequestration - China_Galinas_PWA_D2... | ecosystem: Environmental > Aquatic > Marine... | reverse complement strand
TGGCGGTCGGCGTAACAGTGAGCGTGTTCCAGGCGGTGACGCAGATCCAGGAGCAGACGGTCGGGTTCGTGCTGAAGCTGTCGGCGGTCGGCATTGTGTTTCTGCTGACGATGAACTGGATGATCCAGGCAATCATCCGCTATACGCTGGATCTGTTCCACAGTCTGCCATCGCTGGTCTCGTGAACACGGTGCTGAATCCGTTCGAGGCCGGGCCGGCGGCGGCGTTCGCACTATTCGCGACGCGGCTCGGTGGAGTCATGCTTGTCGCGCCGGTCTATTCGGCGCGGTCGGTGCCGCTCGCGGTCCGGACAGCGCTGGTCGTGCTGATCACGGCGGCACTGGCACCGGCACTGGTCGGGCAGACGGCACCGCCGGTCACGCCGGTGACGCTGGGGTCAGAGCTGCTGGTCGGGTTCGCGATCGGGTTCGGCGCGGCGGTCTTCGTGGGCGCTGCCGAAGTTGCCGGCGACGTTCTGGCGCTTCAGGGCGGACTGTCCGGCGCGGCGACACTCGATCCGCTGACCGGCGTACAGTCACCGGCACTCGCCGACTTTCTGAAGATGATCGTCGTAACGCTGCTGCTTGTCGGCGGCGGCCACATCCTGATGCTCGAGGCGCTGACCGACAGTGTCAGTGTGCTGCCGCCCGGCCAGTCGGTCGCGGCGGCCGCAGGTCTGCTGAGCATGGCACGAATGGGAAGCGCACTGTTCGTGATCGGCATCCAGATCGCCGCGCCGGTAATGGCGGCTGTATTCGTCGGCAACGTGGCAATGGGTGTTCTGGCGAGGACCGCTCCACAGATCCAGGTCTTCATGCTCGCGTATCCGATGCAGATCGTGATCGGCATCATGGTTCTGATGCTGTCATTGCCACTGCTCGGTGTGACAATGGCGGGCTGGAACGAGCACTACCGCACGACTGTCGTCGGCCTGTTCGACGCATTCGGAGGCCGTTGACGTGCCGGAATCGTTCCAGGACCGGACCGAGCCGGCGACGCCGAAGCGGCGACAGGACGCGCGGCAGAAGGGTCAGATCCCGAAGAGCACGGAAGTCACGACGGCGTTTCTGCTGCTGGCGTCCGGCGGTCTGCTGTGGGGTCTCGGCTCGACGATATCGGGCGGATTCGCGACGATCATGGGCGACGGGTTGTCGAGGGCGGCGGCCCCGCCATCGAGTGCCACCGAAATCGCCACGTGGATCCGCGGCGTAACCCTTCAGGCGGTCCTGGCGGTGGCTCCGTTGCTCGGCGGTCTCGCACTGGCCGGCGGTTTCATTGCAGCCGCGCAGGCGAGAGGCGTTCTGTCGGCGGAACCGCTGAAGCTCGACTGGAACCGGATCGCGCCACACACGAACGCGAAGCGCATCTGGGGGGTGCGCGCGATCGCCGAGCTGGTCAAGTCGGTGCTCAAGCTCGTGGTGATCGGCGGAGTGCTGTACCTGACGCTGCATCATTCCTGGTCGGAGATCATGACACTCGGCCAGCAGAGCCCTGTCGCGCTGGCGCACTGGCTCGGCCGATTCGTGGTGCGGCTGCTGATCACGGCGGGTGCGACCTATCTGGTGATTGCGGGCGCCGACTATGCATTCCAGCTGTGGCAGCACGAACGCCAGCTGCGGATGACGAAGCAGGAAGTCAAGGAAGAACAGAAGGAGATGGACGGCGATCCGCTGGTGAAGTCGCGACTGCGCACACTGGGCCGGGCACTGTTGCGGCGACAGATGTACGCGGACGTTCCGACTGCGGACGCCGTAGTGACGAACCCGACGCACATTGCGGTCGCTCTGAAGTACGACCCGACCGTGTCGCTCGCGCCGATCGTGCTGGCGATGGGGCAGCGCAAGGTGGCGGAGCGCATCAAGAGAATCGCGCACGATGCGGGCGTACCGGTGATCGAGGATCGGCCACTCGCGCGCGCACTGTTCAGCGCCGCGCGCGTCGGCCTGCCGATCCCGCCCGAGCTGTACGTCGCCGTGGCCGAGGTCCTGGCCTTCGTGTTCCGGCGTCGTCGTGGCGGTGCGGGTGAGTGGAAGGGGAGCCGGTCCGTATGAGCACGGCGACCGTTTCACTGCCTGCCGCGATGCGCGGCCGCGCCGCAGAAGTCGCCGTCGTCAGCGGGATACTGTGCGTTGTCGCGCTGTTGATCCTGCCGCTTCCGCCATTCATGCTGGACCTGCTGCTGGCGGCGAGCATCACGTCATCACTGATCGTGCTGCTGGTCGCTTTGCACACGACGGATCCGCTCGAGTTCAGCGTGTTCCCGACCGCGCTGCTGCTGCTGACACTGTTCCGGCTGGCGCTCAACGTGAGCAGCACGCGTCTGATTCTGAGCCGCGGCGAAGCGGGCAAGGTGATTGCGGCGTTCGGCGAATTCGTCGTGGGCGGCAACTATGCGGTCGGCATCATTCTGTTCGTGATCCTCGTGCTGATCAACTTCGTGGTGATCACGAAGGGCGCGGGCCGCATTGCGGAGGTAGCGGCGAGGTTCACACTGGACGCAATGCCGGGGCGGCAGATGAGCATTGATGCCGACCTGAGCGCGGGTCTGATCGATGACGCGGAGGCCCGCCGTCGTCGGCTCGAGATCTCGAGGCAGGCCGACTTCTATGGCGCAATGGATGGCGCGGCGAAATTCGTTCGCGGCGATGCGATTGCCGGTCTGCTGATCACGGCGATCAACATCCTGGGCGGCATCTTCATCGGCGTTGCGCAGCGCGGCATGCCGTTCTCGCGTGCGATCTCGCAGTACACGGTTCTGACTGTGGGCGATGGACTGGCGAACCAGGTACCGGCGCTCGTCATCAGTACGGCGGCCGGCATCATGGTCACGTATTCGGCGGGCGGCACTCGGCTGGGCGCGGCGATCGTTACGCAGGTCTCGAAGCAGCCGAACGCACTCTGGCTTTCGGCGGCGGCACTGACGGCACTGGCTGTCGTACCCGGTCTGCCGACAGTGCCGTTCCTGGCGCTGTCGGGTCTGGCGGCACTGGGTGCGCGGGCGGCATCGCGTCGCGAGCAGGAGCGCGAGCGGGCGGCGCAGGTCACGACTCAGGCGGAGACGAAGCCGGCAATACCGGCGGACACGACAGTGCACGATCTGTTGCAGGTCGATCCGGTCGAGCTGGAAGTCGGCTACGGTCTGATCCCGCTGGTCGATGACCGCCACGGCGGCGACCTGCTCGAGCGGATCCGGCTGTTGCGCAAGCAGGCGGCGACGGACCTCGGCATTCTCGTGCCGCGCATCCGGATCCGCGACGACATCCGGCTGGGCGCGGCCGAATATGTTGTGCGTCTGCGCGGCTCCGAGGTCGCTCGCGGCGAGGTCATGCCGCGGATGCTGCTGGCGCTGGATGCGGGCGGCGTGTCGCGCACGATCGAGGGGATCCCGACGCAGGACCCGAGCTTCGGCATGCCGGGGTTGTGGATCGCGCCGCAGCAAAAGGAGCACGCGGAGGCGGCGGGCTACATGGTGGTCGACCCGGCGACGGTCGTGTCGACTCACCTGATGGAGACGCTGAAGGCGAACGCGGCGGAGCTGCTCGGCCGGCAGGACGTGCAGGGTCTGCTGGACGCGCTGAAGGCCACATATCCGGCGCTTGTCGACGAGATCGTGCCGAACCGTGTGTCGCTGGGCGTCGTGCACCGCGTGCTGCAACGGCTGTTGCGTGAGCGTGTGCCGATCCGCGACCTGGTCACGATTCTCGAGTCACTCGCGGACGTGGCGGACCAGACGAAGGATCCCGAGCTGCTGGCGGAGCACGCGCGGCGCGCGCTCGGCAAGGCGATCGTCGAGCAGTATACGGACGCGACCGGCACGATCCGCGGCATTGTGCTGAGTCCGCGGCTCGAGGCCTCGCTGATGGGCTTTTTCAGTCCGCGGCAGGGCAAGCAGAACACGGCAATGCCGGGGCCGGACCAGCTGACCGATCTCATGCGTCAGCTCGATTCGATGACCCGCAGGCACAGTGCAGCCGGCCAGCCGGTGGTCGTAGTGACACCACCGACCCTTCGAGTCGGCGTTCGCCGGCTCCTCGAACCCGTACTCCCCGCGGTACCGGTCATCTCGCTGGCGGAGCTGCCGCCGCAGGTGACACTGGACACCGTGGCCATCTGGGACTGGACCGATGCGGCAGCCTGAGACGTTTCGCGGGCCCTCGTTGCCCGAGCTGATGGTGGTGATCCGGAAGGCGCACGGTGCGGACGCGATTCTCGTGTCGACGCGCGGGCCGTCGGACACGGATGGCAGGAACTACGAAGTCACCGCGGCGCCAGCCGACTGGCATCCCGCGCCGGGCAGGAAGGTGCCTGCCGTCACGGGTGCGCGCGGTCCGTACACGGTCGTCCTGATCGGGCCGCCGGGTTCGGGCAAGACGACGACAGCGGTGAAGCTCGCACTGCACGGGCTGGCGTTCGGCGGGCGCAATGTCGGATTGCTGACACTGGACACCTACCGTGCGGGCGCGATCGAGCAGCTCCAGGTGTTCGCAGACATTGCCGGGCTGCCTATGGAAGTCGCATACGATGCGACCGATGTGCGGCGGGCGCGGACTGCGCTGATCGACTGCGATGTCCTGATCGTCGACACACCGGGCCGTGGCGCGCGCAGCCGCAACGAGCTCGAGTGGCAGGCGAGTCTGGCTGCACTCGAGGCGGACGAGATCGATCTGGTCGTGCCCGCCGGTCTGCGGCCGGACGTGGCGAGCGCGATCCGCAGGGCCAGTGACGGCCTGCGCCCGACGCACGCGATCCTGACCATGGTCGATCAGCTGCCGGACGGCTGCGGTCTCAGGCCGTTGCGTGACGCTCTCGGTCTGCCCGTACAGTGGATCACGGATGGGCCGTCAGTACCGGCGGACCTGAGTCCGTCGACACGGCCGTCGCACGAATCGATCGAGCGCGCAGGGTGACATCGTGAGCCGCCAACTCGATACGCTGCGAGCCTTCACGGCGACACGACCTCGAGCGAGGCGTCAGCCGAGTCATGTCATCATCGTCGCGGGCGGCAAGGGCGGGACCGGGATCACGACAGTCAGCACGCTGCTCGCGCTCGGCGCCACGCGCACCGGCAGTGACGTGCTGATGGTCGATGCGGCGCAATCCGGCAGTCCGGCCGCCGACCTGTTCGCTCCGGCAGTGACTGAACAGCGCGACCATGACAGTGCATTCATCGAGATCGGCGCCCGGCTCACTCTGGCGGACCGGCCGGCCGACCACGCACTCACGACCATGGAACGGCGCAGTGCGCTGCGGCGCGCGGCCTCGCGATACGGCGATCACGACGTGGTCGTGGTCGATGCGGGCTCATCGGCGGAATCGGTGGCGGCGGCGATCGGCGCGGGTGCCGGCGTTCTCATCGCGGTGACGCAGGCGGACCGGCTGAGCGCGGCCGCGACGTACGCGCTCGTCAAGTTCACGGCCGAGCATCACCCCGACCTGCCTGTCTCGATACTCGTCAACCAGTGCGATCCTGCGACGGCGCGCATCGTGTTCGACCGCATTGCGGCGGGGGTCAGCGAATTTCTCGGCCGGAGCATCACGCCGGCCGGTCAGATACCGGACGACGACGCACTGCGCTCCGCCATCGAGACCGGCCTGAGTTCGACATTCGGCGAAGGTCCCGCACTCGAGGCGGGCCGGCTGCTGGCAGAACGACTGATGCACAGGTCCGCGGACACCGCGGGCGCAATGCTCCACCTCATCTGACGATGTGAATCATGGACCTCGAAGCGACAACGCTCTGGAAAGCGTACCACGACAATGGCGACCCGGATGCTCGCAACCGCATTGTCCAGGAGAACATGCGGCTGGTTCACCACGTCGCCCACAGAATCCGCAGAGGGCTGCGCGGCGACATCGAGTTCGACGAACTCGTCGATGCCGGCTGCATCGGTCTTCTGCACGCCATCGAGAGCTACGATCCGGACCGCGGCCTGGCGTTCAGCACGTTCGCGTTCCCGCGAATCCGCGGCGCCATCCTCGACGACCTGCGCAAGGCCGACATTGCCGGCCGCGACACTCGTCGCAGGCAGCGCATGATCGCGGAAGCCGAGCGCGAAGTCGCGGCCGAGAACGAAGGCGACACGCGTGCCGACAGCGTGGCCAGCCACATGAACATCGACATCGAGACACTGCACCGCTGGAAGGCGGCCGCACGGCGAACAGCGCACGTCTCACTGGACAAGCGGGTTCCCGGTCCGGATGGCGAGGGCCCGACCATCGGCGAGACCGTACCGGACACCGACGCCGAGAACGTCGAAGCGCGCATCGACTTCGAGCAGGAATCCGCAGTCATGCGGCGCGAGTTCCAGAGTCTCAACGAGCGCGAGCGCATTGTGCTCATGCTCTACTATTTCGACGAGCTGAAGCTGCGTGAGATCGCGGAAGTCCTCGGCATTACCGAATCGCGCGTGTCGCAGATCCGGACCAAGGCGCTCCACACACTGCGCGTACGGTTGCGCCCGTTGCGGGAGGACGCATGAGGGCGCGGGCCATCGCTCTGGTCACGATGGCGGCAACGGCCCTCGTTGCGACGGGCGCGAGCGCACAGTCGCGGGACGCGCTGCCGAAACCACTGGCGGTCCTGCTCGACACGGCGAGGATCGAGATCGAGACACCCGAGATCGAGCCACTCGAGATCGCGCCGCTCAGGAAGCGGACGCCGGTGAAACACGGCAACGCCGCTGAACAGTCGGCAGGTGACAGAGCGAAGGCCGCCGCCGGCGGACCCGCAAGCGCGACACGCGATTCTCTTCGCGTCGAAGGTACAGGATCGCAGGTCGCGGTGAGACTGCCCGCGATCGCGACGGCAATGAGCGAACCGGTACACATCGACGGCCGCATCCGTCTGTTCCTGACACTGCCCGGACCGGGTACGCCGGTCCTGCCGAAGACCGGCGAACAGAGCCGCATCGCGTTCGGCACCGAACAGGCCGGCGCCGTGGAGAGCATCCTGTCCGCGAACCCGGCATCGAGGATTCCCGTGTTCGGCGCGAGGCCGGGCGTGCAGACGCTCGTCGGAACGGCCACGGACGGCCGGACCGCGGCACGCTTGATCGCGAATGGACTCGCGGCCGGCGTGAGCGCCGTCGCGGGCGCCGCATGGAGCGGTGTCCGCGCGGCCACCCTCGAGACCGGCAGGTTCGCGAGCCGGACAGTGCGCGCGGCGGGTCCCGCCCTGGCGGCCGGTCGCGACCGGCTGGCCGGGCTGCTGGCGAAGAACGGGCCGGTCGCGGGCCGCACAGGCGGCAGCGTGCGCGCACGGCCCGACCTCATCGGCGCAATGCTCGGCCTGCTGCTGGCCGCACTCCTTGCACGCGTTGCGTACCGGCGGCACCGCCGGCCCGCGCTGTCAAATGGCGCATCCGAAGCCACTACGGCGGACACGGATGGCGCCGGCATGAGTCGCCGGTACCGTTCGCCATGGCCCCGATTCGCGTGGGCCCGTCCGTCCGGCGCACCGGCCGGCCAGGCCGGGCCCGCCATCCCGGCGAGCCTCGCCACCTGGCGCGCAATGCACGCGGCGGCCATCACACCGCCTCGCCTCGAGCTGCTCGTTCCCGCGCGCGGCGGTGCGGCCGGCCGGCTCGCGAACTTCGAAGTCCGGCCCGAACCTCCGCCCTGGCCGGCGGACACCGCTTCGAGAAAGACGTTGCGGCGCGAGCCGATGGTCGAAGCCGGGTCGTCGCATGCACCCCGCGACGGAGCGGCAGTGTGGGCGGCCCGGACCCTCGCGGGCAACGGCATGACGGCCGCAACGATCGCGCGTCGCACCGGCCTCGCGCGGGACGCGGCGTCGCTGCTCGTGGTGAGTACCCGGCCAAACGTTCCGGATCCGGCAGCATCTTCCCCATCCCTGCTGGCAGCGACAGCGTTCGGCCCGGTCCCTGTCGAGGTCGTAATATGATGTCGTATAACGAGTTATGGGCATCGTGCCGGGCTTTCTGTGATGGCACGGCCGTTGCCCCGGCAACGCCAGTCCGAGAGGAGGCGACATGGGACCCGGACCGCTGAGAGAAGCGGCGAACGCGCTGCGCTACTGGGAGCTGAGGCAGCAACTCGCGACGAACAACCTGTCGAACGCGGAGACGCCCGGCTTCAAGGCCGAGCGCGCGTTCGCCCGGCTGATCGGCGACGGCGACTCGCCCGTGATCGGCGCGCGGACCGACCTCACGGAAGGCCAGTTCAACCCGACCGGCAACCCGCTGGATGTCGCACTGGTCGGGGACACGCGGTTTTTCGTGGTCGAGACGGGTGCGGGTGAGCGGCTGATCCGCGGTGGTGCGCTCGAGCTGGATGACAAGGGCCGGATCATCGATGCGGGTGGACGGCCGCTGCTTCAGGAGAAGGGCGGTCCGATCATCGTTCCGCCGGGCTCGACGATCACGATCGATCCGGATGGCATGGTCGCGGCCGATGGTGTTCCGGTGGGACGGCTGCGGGTCGAGAGCGTGCCGGGTCCGGAATGGCTGGAGCATGAGGCGGCGGGTCTGTTCCGCGCGGATGACGGCAGGCAGGTCGTGAAGGGGCCCGACCGCGGCGTGCGGCAGGGCATGCTCGAGCAGAGCAACGTGAGTACGCTGGATTCGATGGTTGATCTGATCACGATCCAGCGGTCGTATGCGGCGGTTCAGGGCGGCGTGCGTACGCTGGACGGCGTGCTGGACACGATCGCGAACCGGATCGGCCGCGTCGGCTGAGCCCGAACGGCGGCGTTCGCGGCGGCTGAAGCAGGGTCGCCCGGGCAGCCGGCGGACGGGACCGACGCAACCGATTCTTCAGGAGAGAGAGGAAGACCGATGGATCCAGGGCTTCGTACCGCGGCGACAGGGATGGCCGCACAGCAGAAGCGCGTCGAGGTGATCGCGAACAACCTCGCCAATGTCAACACGACGGGGTTCAAGCGCAGCCGCGCGCACTTCGAGGACCTGCTCTACCAGATGGTGCAGGCTCCGACGACGGTCGGCGGGTCGGGCGCGCAGGGCACGCCGGGCATCCAGGTTGGTCGTGGCACACGGCTGTCGGCCGTGCAGCGGATCGATGCGCAGGGAGCGCTCGAGCAGACGGAGCGGCCACTCGATCTCGCGATCGACGGCGAAGGTTTCTTCTCCGTGCAGATGCCCGATGGCACGATCGCATACACGCGTGATGGCAGTTTCTCGATCTCGGACCAGGGCATGATCGTGACGAACGCGGGCTACCCGCTCGAGCCGGGCATCACGGTACCGCCCGAGGCGAGGGAGATCGCGATCTCACGGACGGGCGTAGTCACGGCGCTGCTCGGTGATGCGTCGGCCGAGCCGACCGAGATCGGCCGGATCGAGCTGGTCCGTTTCGCCAACTCGCCCGGTCTCCGCGCGCTCGGCGAGAACCTGTTCGGCGAGTCGGTCGCATCCGGTGAACCGATGGTCGGGTTCGCCCAGGAGGACGGCTTCGGCCGCATTATCCAGGGCTCGCTCGAGGCGAGCAACGTCGAAGTCGTGCAGGAGATGGTCGACATGATCGCCGCACTGCGCGCGTACGAGGTCAACTCGAAGGCGGTCCAGTCGGGCGAAGAGATGTCGCAGATGACGAATGCGCTGCTGCGTTAGCCTGCTCGCAACCGGGCTGTTGCTGCTCGGGTCACCGTCACTGCGCGCTCAGGATTCCGGACCGCAGGCGACGATGGGGCCGCCGGCTGCCGGCGCCACGACGGCCGCCGGCGCAGCCGCCGAAGTCGCGGCCGCGATTGCGCAGCGCTGGGGCACGGATGCCCGCAGCATTGTGGTCGAGATGATCAGTCCGAGTCCGTGGCCGGCGGCAGGGACGCCGTTCCGGCTCACGGGTTCGGGCGATGACGGTCGCTGGGCGGTGTGGTTCGAGGAATCGGGATCGGCAAGGCAGCTCCTCGTTCATGCCGGTGTGAGGACTGCTGTGGTGACAGCGGCGACCGACCTCGAGCGCGGCGTAATGCTCGAGGCGGCGCACCTGTCCAGTGTGACCGGCGTCCGCTGGGGTGCGCCGTCCGCCGGTGATCCGCCGGTCGAGCCCGGCTGGATCACGCGGCGGCGGATCGCGAAGGGTGAGCCAATCCGCCGGCCGGCCGCCGAGCCGCCGCGCGCGGTCAGGCCGGGCGATGATGTGAGGATCGAGGTCGTGCACGGCGCCATCACACTGTCGCTCGAGGGACGCGCGGCGGGATCCGCGGCGATAGGCGAGACCGTGGCAGTGCGCGCACAGACCGGCAAGCGACTCGAGGGCACGGTGATAACCGCCGGCCTTGTCCGGGTCGTCACAGTGCGGGAGGAACCATGAAGTGCCGCGGCGCCACGACCATTCCGTCAATCGCCCTTCTCGCGCTTTTCGCGGGGCGGGCAACGGCGCAGGTCCCGGATTCGACGACGTCGCAACCGCAGCGGAGGCCCGGGCTGATCTCGTGGACGTCGGACCGTCGTGACTTCAAGGTCGGCGACATCATCACGATCCTGGTCGACGAACAGACGATCGCGTCCGCGGACAAGGCCAACAGCGATGCGTCGGGCCGGAGCACCGATGCGAGCGCGGGCGGCGGCATGACGTCGTCGACCGGCTCGAGTCGGAACGACCTGGTGTTCCGCAGCAAGCTGGACAACGAATCGAACGTGCGCGGCCAGGCAAGACGCCGTGATGTCCTGACGACCGAGATTTCGGCACGCGTGACCGCGGTCGAAGCGAACGGCGTCATGCGCATCGAGGGAACGCGCACCATCCGGATCGACAAGGCCGAACAGAGCGTGACCATCAGCGGCATGGTCCGCGCCCAGGACGTGACCAACCGGAACCTCGTCGAGTCCTGGCGGCTCGCCGATGCCGAGCTTGTGTACACGTCGTCTGGTGACCTCGGCAAACCGAAGCAGAGCATCCTGAGCCGCATCATGGGAGTGCTCTGGCCATGAGGACGTCAGGCTGCTTCACTCGCCGGTCGAGCCGGGCGCTGCGGCTGGCCGCGTGCATTGCGATCGTGCTTGCCGCACGGGCCACGCGCACGAGCGCGCAGACTGTACGCATCGGTGATGTCGCGATACCGGACGCGAACGTGCCCGTCCGCATCATGGGCTACGGCCTGGTCGTCGGCCTCGATGGCACCGGTGACCGCGCGATCGGCTCGTTCGGCGCGCGACACACCGTGCAGTCGGTGGTCAACCTGCTACGCAACTTCGGAGTCGAGGTGCCGCCCGAGGTCCTGCGCACGCGCAATGTCGCCGCCGTACTCGTAACGGCTGAGGCATCGCCGTTCCTGCGGCCGGGCGGCCGCTTCGATGTCAGTGTCGCGTCCATCGGTGACGCGGCATCACTGCGTGGCGGCGTGCTGTGGTCGACGCCGCTGGTCCAGGATCCGGACAGTCCGCCGGTCGCGACGGCGCAGGGCCCGCTGCTGCTGTCCGACGGCCAGCTCGCGCGCGGCATGTACACGGTCGAGACAACAGCCCGCATCCCCGAGGGCGGACTGCTGCTCGATGAGCTTCCACGTTTTGCGACACCCGGCTCAAGATTGCTGCTGCGCCAGCCGAACATAGCCACCGCAATGCGGATCGCCGACGCGATCAACGCATCGGTCGGCGAGGGCTCGGCCCGGGTCGAGGACCCGGGCGCTGTGACCCTGACACTGGCCGATACGACCGGTGGCGCCGCAGTGGCACTGGGGAGGATCACCGAGTTGACCATCGACCGGGTGTCCGCAGCCCGCGTCATTGTCGACACGCGCGACGGCACGGTAGTCGTGGGCGGGGAAGTGACGGTCGGACCGGGAGTCGTGAGCCACGCGGGTCTGACTCTCACGGTCGGCGCGACACGGACCGACCAGCCGGTGGCAGGCGAGGTCCGCATCGCGAGCGGTGCCAGTGTGCAGGACATTGCGGGCGCGCTTCACGCAGTGGGCGCCGCGCCCGGCGCTATCGCGGCGATCTTCGAGTCGCTGCACCGCGTCGGTGCACTGGCCGCCGAGGTGACCGTCCGATGACCGGCCCGATCCGGAGCACCGGGCCCGGGCCGGCCGGTGCCGTGGCCGATGAGGCGGCACGGCTGCGCAAGGCAGCAGCGGAGGTGGAAGGCGTGTTCATGCAGCAGCTGTTCAAGGCAATGCGCGCCACGGTACCCGCCGGCGGGCTGTTCGATGGCGGGACCGGTGAGGACATGTTCACCGGCATGCTCGATGAGCACGTCGCCAATGTCGCCGCCGCCCGCCAGAAGCACGGCCTCGGCGAAGCACTCTACCGCCAGCTCGTGAACCGCCTCGATGCGGTGGACATCATGCCGGATCGGGATTCCGGCCCGGCGGCTGGCCCGGACGGGGGAGGCCGGCCATGACCACGATGGCGACGGGCCGCGCAGGAATCGCCGATGACACGGCGCTCCTGATCGAGACGCTCGATACGGAGTGCAGACTGCTCGGCGAGCTGGCGTCGACCTTGAAACAGCAGCGCGAAGGCGTAGCGACCGACAATATGAACATGGTCGATGACAGCGTGTTCGCCGCGCACCGCGTGATGGGCACGCTGAGGGAAGCGCAGCGGCGACGACGCTCACTGGTCGAACTGCTGACCGGGACGCAGACGACGTCGCTGGCCGACCTCGATGAAGCGCTCAGCCAGGAACAGGCTCACGCACTCTGCGACGTCCGCAGCCGCATCGGCCGTGAAGCACGCGCTCTCGCCCGCGAGATCCGCGTCAACAGACGGGTGCTCGATGGAGCAATGGAACAGGGCAGCCGGCTCATGATGGCGCTGCGCGGAGCGACCGCGAGCGCGATTCCGGGGACAGGATCCGAAGGACCGGGCGTCCTCATCGACCAGCACGTGTGACTTCATGTCGAGCTCGATAGGCAGCATCCTGTCCAAGGCGTGGACGGCAATGTCGGCGAATCAGGTCGCGATCGACGTCGTCTCGCACAATGTCGCGAACGCGGCGACCGACGGCTACTCGCGCCAGCGCGCCGACCTGATCGCGGCCTCACCGCTGCGCACGCCGCAGTACAACATCGGCCGCGGCGTCGAGGTCGCGGACATCACACGGGCACGCGACAGCCTGCTCGACATCACGTACCGCGACGAAACGTCGGGCGCTTCGTACTCGCAGCGCCGGGGCATGCTGCTCGGCCAGGTCGAAGCGCTGCATGGCGATCTCGATTCGCCCGGGCTGTCCACGGCGCTCGATCAGTTCTGGACATCGTGGAGCGACCTGGCCGCCGATCCGTCGAGTCCGGCCGCGCGAGCGCTCGTCTTGCAGGCCGGCCAGGAACTCGTTTCGCACTTCAACCGGCTGTCGAACGGGCTGGACCAGATCAGCGCGACGGCAGACCAGCGGCTCCGCTACGATGTCGATCAGGCCAACGCGCTGTCGGCCCGGATCGCGTCACTGAACCAGCGCATTGTCGCAGCCGAGGCCGGCGGCCTGACGGCCGGTGACCTGCGCGATGCGCGTGACCTTGCCGTCGACCAGCTCTCGAAGCTGGCCAGTGTACAGGTCGTCGAGCGCAGCAACGGCAGCATCGGTGTCAGTCTGCGCGGCATCAATGTCGTCGACGGCAACAATGCGACACGTCTCGTCGTCAATACCGCCGGCGCCACATGGGGCGTCAGGACCGAGAGCGGCACCGCCGTGACCAATGTCGGCGGTTCGATCGGCGCGACAATCGATGTCCTGAACGCCGACATCGGACAGGTGCGATCCGGACTCGATGCGATCGCACAGCAGCTCGCGATCGCCGTCAACACGGTGCACCAGACCGGCATGAACGCGGCCGGCCAGACCGGTATCCTGTTCTTCGACGACTTCGGTGATCCGACCACGATCACCGCTCGCAACCTCACGCTCTCCGCCGATGTGCTGGCGGACTCGAACGCGATCGCAGCGGGCACGCCTGCAACGGACCCGGTCTCGGGGAACCCCGTCTACGGCGCCGGCCGCAACGATGTCGCGATCGCGCTGTCCCAGCTGCGGGAAGCGCCGCAGGCCGCGCTCGGCAATGAGAGCATTGGCGGCTCCTACGCCAGCTCCATTGCCCGTATCGGTGTCGCCGTCCACGCGGCCAACGACAACGAGTCTGTCCACGTCGCGCTCGCCGGTCAGGCGGATATCGCCCGTTCGAGCGTCAGTGGCGTCAACATCGACGAAGAGATGGTGAATCTGATCCGATTCCAGAACGCGTACAGTGCGGCAGCCCGTCTCGTCACGACCGCCGACGAGATGCTCCAGACCATCCTCGACATGAAGCGATAAGAGAGATTCGCATGCTCGTCCTGAATCGCCACCCCGGCAACGCCGTGCTGTTCAGCGGCGGCATCCGCGTCGTGATCCTCGAATGCTCGCGTCGCGGCGTGCGGATCGGCATCGAAGCGCCCGCCGATGTGGGCATCATGCGCGAGGAGATCGCGAACCAGATCGCGGAAGAGAACGCTCGCGCGACGAACATGCAGCAGGCCCGCGAGCTGCTCGGCCGCGAGCCGGCGGCCTGAATCCTGCCCCATGCCGTAACCGTGCCCGGTAGCCCGGGCACGGGCGCGCAGCCGCGACCCGGATGCCAACAGCCGGCTTCCGGGTCGTTTCCAGTGCAGTTCCCACCGTACCGTAACACTCCCTCAAATTCCCGCTCCGTCCGCCGATACTGGCCGAGGCAACGGGGGCTCGAAACCGTCAACTCGACGCACGGGAAAATCAGTGTTCGCAGTCATAGGCCTGGCCATCGTATTCGGCAGCGTGCTGTTGGGATACACAATGCACGGGGGCAACGTGATGGTCCTCGTGCAGGTATCCGAGTTCATCATCATCCTCGGTTGCGCGGGTGGCGCGATCATCGTCGCGAACAAGCCGAAGGTCGTCCTCGGGATGGTGAAGCAGTCGATCGGCCTGCTGAAGCCGAACCCGTTCAGCCGAAGCGCCTACGCCGAGCTGCTCCAGGTGCTCTACGAGCTGTTCTACATGGCCAGGCGGGATGGGCTGGTCGGCATCGAGAGCCACATCGAGGAGCCCGAGAAGAGCGAGCTGTTCAATCGCTATCCCACGTTCAGCAAGAACCACCACGCGATGAGCTTCCTGAGTGACACGCTGAAGGTGATGCTCACCGGTACTGTCGAGGACCATCACCTCGCGGAGATCCTCGACCTCGACCTCGATCGCCACCACTCGGAAGGTCGCGTGGTGACGGACAGCATCCAGCGCGTCGGTGATGCCATGCCGGGCTTCGGCATTGTGGCCGCCGTGCTCGGCGTCATCATCACGATGGGTCACATCGGCGGCGCAGCGGAGGAAGTCGGCAAGAGTGTGGCGGCCGCACTGGTCGGCACGTTCCTGGGTGTGCTCATGGCATATGGCGTGGTCAACCCGCTGGCCGGCGCGATCGAGTCGCGGCACCACGGCGAGGACGCGTACATGAAGTGCATCCGCACGGCGATCCTGTCATTCGCTCGAGGCGACCCCCCGATCACCTGCGTCGAATTCGCGCGCCGCAACATCGAGCCGGGTGACCGGCCGTCGTTCACGGAACTCGAAGAGATGACGCGCAAGAAGGCGAAGGCCGCATGAGCCCGCAGAAGGACAACCGCCCGATCATCATCAAGAAGGTGTCGGGTGGACACGGCGGCCACCACGGCGGGGCGTGGAAAGTCGCATATGCCGACTTCGTGACGGCGATGATGGCGTTCTTCATGGTCATGTGGATCATGGGCATGGATCCGTCGACGAAGGAATCCGTCCAGGGCTACTTCCAGAACCCGGTCGGCTTCAGGAAGGCGTTCGGCGGCGGCACGAATCCGCTGTCGGCGGGCAATTCGCTCCGCAACCAGACGGCCGTGACCGTCACCATGAATTCGCGCGACTATCAGCAGACGCAGTTCAACCGGGTCGCGCAGCGGATCCGGTCGCGGCTCGAGCACGATGCGCAACTCAAGCGGCTCGCCGGCAACTTCGACATCAGCGTCACCTCGGAAGGGCTGCGCATCGAGATCTCGGATGCGGGTGCGGGCGACACGTTCTTCGCGCTCGGCTCGTCGAAACCGAGCGAGACAGCGATCCGCGCGTTTGCCCTGGTCGGCGAAGAGCTGGCGGACCTCGAGAACACGGTCGTCCTCGAGGGCCACACGGACGCGCTCCAGTACGGGCGAGATGGCTACTCGAACTGGGAGCTGTCCGTCGACCGCGCGAACGCGGCACGGCGAGTGATCGTCGAGGCGGGCGTCGACAAGCGCCGGATCCGCGAGGTCCGCGGGCTGGCCGATCGCGATCTCCGCCTGCCCGAATCCCCGGCCGACCCCGCGAATCGACGCGTCTCGTTCCTGCTCCCGTTCGCGCCGCCCGGCGATGGCTCGATGGTCGAGATGCCGCACGACGAATCCGCCGAACGACCGGACCTGTCCGGCGCCAGCACCCGGGCCGGCGGCCATTAGACAGGCTCGTCGGCGACCACCGCCCGATCAGGCCGACAGCCCACACGCCACCAGCCCCACAGCCCCTAAAGTTCCGCCAGACCCCGCCGATCATACCACCCGCGGTCGGAGCTTCGACCGGAGCAAGATCGGGGTACGGACGCCCCACCATCAAGATCAGTAGGCAGACAGGAGACACGCACCATGCGCGTCAACACCAACGTTCCGGCACTCAACACGCAGCGGATCCTGGGCAAGACCGGGACCGAGATGGCTCGTACGATCGGTCGCCTTTCATCGGGCTTCCGGATCAACCGTGCCGCGGACGACGCGGCGGGTCTCGGCATCGCGAACAAGCTTCGCGCCGACGTCCGTTCGCTGAGCCAGGCGGCACGCAACGCAGAGCAGGCCACTTCGCTGTTGCAGGTGGCGGAAGGCGCGGTTCAGACGGTCAGCACGATCATCGACCGCATGAAGGAACTCGCCACGCAGGCCGCTTCGGACAACGTCGACGACGCGGGTCGCGGCCGAATCAAGGCCGAGTGGGACCAGCTCGAGACGGAAATCCAGAAGATCGTCGACACCACGAAGTTCCAGGGCAAGGCACTGCTGAACGGTTCGTTCGGCAACTTCGTCGACACGGTCGGCAACGGCAGCACGGCGCTGGCGGCCGGCACGGGGCTCTATGCGGCGTCGCTGAGCGGCACCGCGGCGGCCACGTACTCGTTCACGCAGGGCGCCGATGGTGAGATCACCATCGATGACAACAACGGCACAACGCAGACGGTGACCGGTGTTGCGGCCGGCAAGGGCTCGGTCGTGTTCGACCAGTTCGGCATCACGCTGAGCCTGGACGCCAACTTCGACGAGACCGCGCTGGCGGGCACGCTCGACGGCACGGACCTCGTCGTGACAGCCGGCTCGGGCGGTGGCTCGTTCCTGGTCCGGTCGAGCGGCGCGTATTCGAGTGACGACCTGATCTCGCTGTCGAGCCTCGACCTCTCGACAGGCGCGACCGGCCTGAACATCTCGGGCATTTCGTTCACGGGCAACGGCACGGGCGCCGAGTGGCAGGCCGCGCTGACCACGCTCGACAGTGCGTTCGACACCGTCAGCTCCGTGTTCGGTGAGATCGGTGCCGCCCAGAACCGGATCGACTACGCGACCGCCAACGTCCGCACGTCGATCGAGAACATCGCGGCCGCCGAGTCCACGATTCGTGACGCGGACATGGCAGCAGAGATGACCGAGTTCACGAAGTTCCAGATCCTGCAGCAGGCCGGCGTCGCGATGCTCGCGCAGGCCAATGCGGCACCGCAGGCGGTGCTGGCGCTGCTCCAGTAGCAGACGAGTTCACGCTTCGAGGCGGACGCCCGGGGCCGGCTCAGCCGGTCCCGGGCTCCACCGCAAGAGGGCTGAACCATGGCGGACTCACTGATATCCTTCAGTGGACTGGCAAGCGGGATACAATGGCGCGATCTGGTCGACCAGATCGTCGCGCTCGAGCGCCAGCCGATCACGAAGTTGCAGACGCGCATCTCGAACGCGCAGCTGCGGGTCGCCGCGTGGACCAGTTTCAGCAGCAAGGTCCAGGACCTCGATGATGCGGCATCCGCACTCAACGCGAATGCACTGCTGGCCAACAAGGTCTCGACCAGCGGGGCTTCGGTCCTGTCGTCCGCGTCGGCATCGGCCGACGCCACGCCCGGCACGCATTCGGTACGCGTGCACTCCCTGGCCACAGCGGAATCGCTCAGCTCGAGCGTGTTCACATCGCGCACCGCCGCGCTCAGCGTTGCCGGCGAGCTGCGCATCAACGGGACACGCGTCGAGATCCTGAGCACGGACTCGCTCAACACGATCGCATCGAAGATCAACACGGCCAATGCGAGCGGCGGGACTGGCGTGACCGCGTCCATCGTGACGACCGGCTCGACCGCGCACCGGCTCGTGCTCTCGAGCACCGCGACCGGCGCGACCGGCATCGACCTGGTCGATGGCGCCGCGGGCGCGCTGCGCGACCTCGGGTTCCTCGATGCCACTGTAGCCATCAAGCAGCCGACATCGAATGGCGCGAAGAGCGATCTGTTCGACGATTCGACGACGACGCTCGCGGACCTGCTCGGGTTCACAAGCCCGCCGCCCATGGGCGATGTCACGATCGGTGGTGTCGACGTGACACTCGACCTGTCGACCATGTCACTCGATGACGTGGCGGACGCCATCAATGCCGCGGCCGTTGCAGCCGGTCGGGGTGTGACCGCAACCGCGGTTTCCGATGGCGCGGGCAAGCGCCTCGAGATCCACGGCGCTACGCAGTACTCGGACGACAACCATGTCCTCGAAGCGCTCGGCGTGCTCGAAGGCGGCCGCTCGGCGGTGGCGCAGCAGGTCAACTCGGACGCCATGGAATCCGCCTCCGGCGTGCCGGCGACAGCCGGCACACTGCTCACCGGTCTGTGGACCGGTGGTGCCGCCGCCGGCGTGCAGGCCGGAGACACGTTCTCGATCACCGGAACGCGCGGCGATGGCACGACCTTCAGCTTCAATTACACGGTCGGCGCGTCCGATACGCTCCAGGACCTGGTCGACAGGCTCAACGATGCAGGTGATGCGTTCGGCGCGGGATCGCGCACGGCGACCGCGTTCATTGATGCCGACGGGAGTATTGGCGTAACGGACGGCACAGGCGGCAGCAGCCGGCTCGCACTCGGCATTGTCGCCAACAACGAAGCCGGCGGCACGCTCGATTTCGGCACGTTCGGCATCACGGAATCAGGCCACGATCGCGTGATAACGGCCGGACAGGACGCGCAGATCGAACTGGACGGCTCGTTCATCACGAGCTCATCGAATACGGTTACCGACGTCGTGCCGGGCCTGACACTGAACCTGAGCGCGGCCGATTCATCATCGACCGCCACAGTCACTGTTGCGCGCGACACCGATGCGGCGATCGCCGCGGTCAAGAAGCTGGTCGATGCGTACAACACCCTGACCGACTTCGTCAATACACAGCTGACGCCGCCCGCGGACGGCGCGACTGCCGCGCCGCTCTACGGTGACAGTGTGCTGCGCGGCATGCGCACCACGCTGCGGTCGGCGCTTGCCGGCACTCTGGACACGAGCGTCACCGGCGGCCTCGCACGACTCGGTGACATAGGCATCGAGATTGACCGCACCGGCCACTATACGCTCGACAGCAGTGATCTGCGGACCGCCCTCCTGAACGGCGCCGAAGGGGTCCGCCGCCTGTTCGGCGTCTACGGCGCCGCGTCGGGCAGCGGACTCTCGTACGTCGATTCATCAGACAGCACGACCGCCGGTACCTGGGCGGTCGAGATCACGCAGGCGGCCGACTACGCGGCGATCACCGGCACGGGCTTCTCAGGCACGTACGTCGATGACGGGACCGCGGATGTGATCGAGATCCGCGACACCGGCACCAATCGCACATACTCGGTCTCGCTGTCCAACGGCATGACGTTGAGCGACATCGTCGACGCGATCAATGCGGAATTCGACACGCCGCTCGAGCACACGATCGCGGCAGGGAACGCGCTCGCGTCCGATGCCGGCGGTACACCGGCAACGGACTCGACACTCTGGTCCGATGTCAACATAAGCGGTGGCAGTGCAGGCGTCGTTGCGGGCGATGCCATCACGATCGCCGGCACGAAGACCGACGGCAGCAGCTTCCTGACCACACTGGTGGTGAGTGATGGCGGCACGCTCGCCGAGCTGCGGTCGGCGGTCCAGAACGCGATCGGCACGGATGTAGACGTGAGCTGGCAGGGCGGAGTGCTTACGGCGACGTCAAAGGAAGCCGGCTCGAAGACGTTCACGTTGTCGGTCACCTCCGACAATGCGGGTGGCGGGTCGTTCGATCTGGGCGGCGTCTCGATGACGCAACATGGCCGCGCCGCGGCGGCGATCACCGCGTCCGACGATGGCGGCCAGCTCCGCATCGCACACGACAATGCGGGCTCGACCGCGGGCTTCGAGATCTCGTTCACGGCCGGCGGCGCCGATGGCACGGCTTCACTCGGGGTCGGCGCGGCGATGTATGTCGGCCAGGATGTGATCGGCACGATCGGCGGGTTCGCCGCGACCGGCTCGGGCACGATCCTGACCGGCGCGGCCGGCACGGCGGTCGCCGGCCTGATCGTCGGCTACGACGGCAGTGCGCTCGGCTCGATCGGCAGCATCACGTTCAGTCGCGGGCTGGCCAG
>Ga0210096_1000244_pt1 | contig 20625 bp, 21 predicted proteins | sample China_Galinas_PW_4_FD_184864 | JGI IMG/M metagenome (GOLD analysis project Ga0210096, IMG submission 184864) | Wetland microbial communities from San Francisco Bay, California, USA, that impact long-term carbon sequestration - China_Galinas_PWA_D2... | ecosystem: Environmental > Aquatic > Marine... | reverse complement strand
CGGGCAATGAAAGCAATACTGTCGCCGCTGGTGACCGGAAGCCCCGCGAAGCCCGTGTACGTACCGCCCCCATCCGGAGCGGTATCGCCAACCGCAGCTATTCTGTCGAAACTGAACCGACAGTTGCGCGTTGCGGATCGATTGCCATGCACAGATGACGTTTCATTTCCCATAGAACCCCCTTTACAGTTGTGTTCGAAGCACGGATCGACCCGCAACATGCCATATTCATTTGGCGGGCTTTATCTGTTATTTCATCCCATCATGCACTATCACTCGCACAGGGTTTTGCAACAATATGGGCTAGGATGCGTATTTGATCAATTTTTTCATTCCAAGGTACAGTCGGGCACTACTATGCAGCACCGTGAACCTGATAATATCCAAAGGCAATGGACGAAGAATATCCCCAGTCCTGAGCTTAGCGGATAATGCGAACGCGACAGCCACTCTGTTCCCGTAGCCCGGTAAGATGCCCCATGAACACCAATGGATTGTCTGTTTCATCGACGAACAGGACGATCGAACCTGAGTCACCCCACGACGAACCGATTTCTGTCGTCGAGATTCAAGCTTCGGAACGCCTGCCAGACTATCAGGCGGCGATGCGCCTCGCCAACGAAGAGGCCGATCGCCGCCTCGGCCCTAATATGCTGCTCTCGTGGTTCGACCGGGACCGCAACTTCGAATCTCCCCAACACGCCGGCGAGTGTCATCTCGACTGTGCGACACCCGGTTACGTAGACTACGGGCTGAATCACGGTGCCACCCTGAAGATCGACATAGAGGACGGACGCTTCGTCTTTTTCTACCTTCCTGTCGATACCTGATCCAACCTATGCTGCAAAGCTTCTACCACGGGATTTTACCGGCCTCCATATCCAACGGAATTGACAAAGATGTCAGCCCTGAAGCATGGAGCGTTTCCCTATCGTCAACCAAGTCTCTGAAAAAGGAGAAGATAGGCGGGGAGGGAGAAAAGGCAGTCGGTCAGTGTCGGGAAATTGTCAACATCGAGACCTGGCGGGCGAAGCGGGCCAGGGTATTGAACAAGTGGGCATTCTGATCCGGCCCGCTTGCGTGGTATGAGATTTTTCGGAAATCACCTAAAAGATGTTGGTGCGCAACATCACCAGGGTACAGGCATCGAAATGGGGGATGCTCGCCCCGGCGAGATGACGCGCCAGCGCGCGGGACTCGGTGCCGGGATTGAAGATCACCCGCGCGGGCCGCAGCCTCACGATGTCCTCGATCATGGGCTCGATATGCTTGGGGCTGACGTAGAGTGTCAGCGTATCCACGGACTCCTCGATGAACCGCAGCGAATGATACGTGGCAAGACCCTCGATCTCCGCAAAGGCCGGATTGACCGGACTGACCCGATAGCCCTTCGATTTCAGCAAGCGAATGGCCTGGTTCGAATACCGCTGTGGATTGGGGCTGGCCCCCAGTACAGCAACGTGATGATCTTTGGGCTCCATGACTATAGAGAATCGCACACCTGGCGCACGATCGGCAATGTCGGTTTTCTCTTACACCACAGGGAAAACTCGACTGGTCAAAGACGCAACGGTGCCGATACCTGGCGCGAACGCACGGCAAGCGGATAGCGCTTGTCGACGTATCGACGATGAACAGTGCCGCAATTAGTTGACATCTTCGCCGAGAAAAAGGTCGATTTCGTTGACGAGGCGCTTGAATGCCGGTTCCTGCGCCAGCAGGATATGGTTCTCGCTCTCCAGGGTAACGAAACGCGCACCGGGTATGTGGGTGGCGTATGCGCGGCCCGCCTCCAGCGGGATCTCAGCGTCGTTGCGCGCGTGAAGTACGAGGGTGGGGACCCGGACGCTCGACAGGCACCGGGACACATCAATCTCTCCGAACACGTCGTGCAACCGGGCGGCATTCTCAGCTGAGACCGTGCTGCGCTGCAGTTCATTGAACCAGTTCATCTGCTCGGGTGACGCGCCTGGCATGAATCTTGACGTAAAGATCTGGCGAAATGCCGGGTTGTCCTGTCCCCACCCGGCGCGAATGAGCGTACTCATGGCTTCACGCCGGCTGGTTTCCCCTGCGTCGCCCTGCTTGCGCCAGCCCTTCACGAATCCTCCATAGAGCACCAGACGCGTCACGCGTCCAGGATGGCGAACGGCATACTCCACGCAGACCGCACAGCCCTGTGAGATGCCGAACAGGGCGAATCGTTCGAGACCCATCGCGTCGACCACGGTTTCCAGATCGGCGACCATGGCCTCGAAGGACAGGTCCGCCACCTCCCTATCGGAAAGGCCGTTGCCCCGCTCATCGTAGCGGATCAACTGGTGATTCCGGGCCAGCCCGGTAATCCAGTGCCACCAGATGGGACTCTCCCAATCGTACTCAAGGTGGGACATCCAGTTGGCCGCCTTGACCAGACAGGGGCCTTGTCCTACACGTGCGAATGCGATTCGAACCCCGTCTCTGGTCCTGCAGTATCGCACCTCCTGCCTGAACGCCGCGGACTCGTCCCGCGTGCGACGGTCCTCTGTTGCGGCACCCAGGTCCGCGGTCGACGACACGACCCGAACGATACCGATGAACCGGAACCCGCGACCACGGACCGTTTGGATCCATTTCTGCTCCCCGCCACTGTCGCCAATGGCCTGCCGCGCGGCCTTGACACGACTGCTCAGGGTGGAGTCGGAGACGATTCGGCCAGCCCAGACTGCCTCGAGCAGTTCGTCTCTCGTGACGACATGATCGCGGCATTCGATCAGATAGCGCAGCAGATCGAAGACTTGCGGTTCGACCGGGCAGGGTTTACCGTCGTGACGCAGCTCGAAACGATCGGTGTCCAGCTCGAAGCGCCCAAAACGGTAGACCATCGAACCGTCACACCTTCGGTGGCACGGTCGCTCGCCGGCACACAGGATCGAAGCGCCCTGTCCTTCGGATTCCCGGCATTGGTAGGGAGATGTCCATACATGGGATTAAAGCAGAATCCGGGGCAGGAAATCCCGCCCTGAATCCAATCGAAAGGCGGGGGTATTCCCCGGTGCATCAGCGGGGCCTGCACGGAAAAGGACCACCGAGGCATGGAGGGAAGGATTGGCGGAATCGGGGGTCGAGGCGGACAATCTTTGCCGGGCATCTGAGCACCCGACTTCCCCACGCGCTGTGTCGCACTTGAGACAGCCCGCGCAAGGACGGTCGATACCCTTTGCCCCTTTGCCATTCATATGGCAGGCTGGGTCACCTCGCGTCTCAGCGAGAACGATCCGTCTGTGACCATCCCTCATACCTTGCCAAGCACGCTGGGCATTCGAAAGAGGCAGCATCATGGGCAAAGAGATAGAGCGAAAGTATCTGGTCGAAGGTGACGCCTGGCGCTCCCTGGCCGACGGAAAGCGCTACCGGCAGGGATACCTGTCGACCGTCAAGGAGCATACTGTTCGCGTCCGGACCATCGGTGAACGGGGTTACCTCACCATCAAGGGCGAAAACGAGGGCATAACCCGCGCGGAGTTCGAGTACGAGATTCCATTCAACGACGCCAGCGAGCTGCTCGACGGCCTGTGCGAGCGCCCTTTGATCGAGAAGGATCGCTACAAGATCAGCGATAGGGGTCTCACGTGGGAGGTGGACGACTTCTTCGGCGACAACGCCGGTCTCGTTCTCGCCGAAGTGGAACTGGAAAGCGAGGACCAGTCCTTTGAGAAGCCGGACTGGATAGCCCGAGAGGTTTCGGACGATCCCCGTTATTACAACGTCAATCTGATCGCCAACCCCTATAAGAACTGGTCCGGCAATCCCTAACGGATCCGCGCCTCCGTTCGCGGCAACGTCCCTGAACAGCGGTGCCTCGCAGACGGGAGCGAAATTCTCATGTTGTACCATGTTTGGAACCCGGTGATTCTCTGGGCTGGTGATTGGGCCTTACAGCAACCTGAGTGATTTCGGACTCAACGACGGTAGTCAGATCACGTAATGTCGGGTTGATCGTGGATTTGTCCACCCCAACTACCGCGGTGGTATCCGTCTGGCTACAACCGGCTTTCAGAAGGGCTGAAATCTGATATTGTGGCTCCTGGGTGGCTGCGTGTGACCACACATATGCGCTCCGCTTACGTTGGTCGGCACGAGAAAGCCTCAATGCTGCTGCAGCTTGCGTCCCCACCAACCATGCAGAGTTGGACTCGCAAATTGAAGCTAAGGCGATTTCTGTCAAATGACACACCATCCTGCTTGCATTTTCGTCCGTCCTTCAGTGTTGCGCTCAACCGTTCCATAGTTCGACTATGCGCCTGATGTCGCGACTTGATGACGAACGAAAATCCGACGCAATCTGGTATGCCATTTTCCGGCAATCGCCTAAGGATATCGAATAGGGGATCGGGCGACAGCTGCGCCAACGAGCGATCCACGGCCAAAGGACTATGACGCCGCAAATACTCCTACAGCTGTTCCTCCAGTTCGGCCTAGCCGGTCTGATCGGCTTTCTGCTGGGGATCGAACGCGAGATGTCCGCCAAGAAGTCGGACAGCATCGGCGGTCGCGATTTCGTCCTCTTCGCCATTGTCGGCGCAGCAGCCGCTTACGTGGCGCTGAACTACGACATGCCCTGGCTTGTCCCCGCAGCCTTCGTGGCGGTGGTCGTTCTCGTCGTATCCCGTTATTGGAAGGACGACGAGCAAGGACCCGGGATCACTACCGAAGCCGCAGCAGTGCTGACCTTTCTGCTCGGCGTCCTGGTCATGCACGGCGCCAGGGAAATCGCGATTGCGCTGGCTATCCTGACCTTTGCCCTGCTCGCCCACAAACGGGAGATCAAGTCTTTCAGGGCACACATCAAGTCACGGGATATTCAAGCGACACTCAAGTTTCTCGTCATCGCCTTTATCGTGCTGCCGGTGCTTCCGCGCGAGTCGTTGGACAATTATGCGGAATTCCAAGTTGGAAGCCTGGCGAGCGTGGACGCGTCCGCCGGCGAGGTGACGATCCAGCTGCTGAAAGGACACATCCTGGAGCCGGGGGACCAGGTCAGCATTGCTACACCGTCGGGAGAACAAATAGAAGGGGTGCGGATCGTCGGAGAGGCCGGAAAGCGTGTCGTCGGCAAACTTCCCGCCGATCCGCCAGAGAACCTGGCAGCAGGGGCCAACGTTTATGCGCCTCTCGGCATTGAGTTCGTTCGCGTACTGCTCTCGGCCATCAAGCCCTACAATCTCTGGCTAATCGTCATCCTGGTGTCCCTGATAAGCTTCATCGGCTACATCCTGATCAAGCTCATGGGTAGCGGGATCGGTGTAGGCCTCACCGGTCTGGTCGGCGGCCTGATCTCCAGCACCGTCACCACTCTCAGCTTCTCGCGGCGCAGCCAAGAGAGGCCTGAGCTCAACCGCAGCTTCAGCGTGGCCATACTGCTCGCGTCGGCGATGATGTTTCCGCGCCTTCTGATAGAAATGTTCGTGGTCAATCAGCCACTGGCGATAAGCGTCGCACTTCCCCTCATGCTGATGGGGGCAACTGGATTCGCCATCGCATTCCTGCGCTTCTTCCGCACCCAACATTCGGAGAGCAAGGCAAGACCGGTAGAGTTCGACAACCCTTTCAGTCTCACCGCAGCCGTCACCTTCGGTCTGATCTTCGCCGCCATCCTGATGCTCACGCGCACGGCGACGCACTACCTTGGAAACGCCTGGCTGCCTGCCGTCGCTCTGATCAGCGGACTTACGGACGCCGATGCCATCGCGTTCTCGGTCAGCGACGCGCACCAATCCGAGTGGATTTCGCTGCGGTGGGCGAGCTTTAATCTGGTGCTCGGTGCGATCGCCAATACCTTCATGAAGCTGGCGCTCGTGTTCTTCCTGGCAGAACGCAGTCTGTTCCGCAGCCTGGTGGCCCCCTTCGCCGTCATAGGGGGTGTGGGATTGATCGCCATTTTCGTCTACTACGGCTTCGTGCCCGGATAGGATGAGCGATCGTTCCGCAAGGGCATGGGCTGCGTACCCTGCCTAATCGCTCCGGCCGACATCGGGGTTCGGGAAATCACCCCCGCGAGCCCGAAGTGATCCGAGGGATACACCTCCGGACATTCAGGGGCAACAGGCTTGGTGCCGAGCATTCGAATCGACACCGGTTTCCACGCCGCGGTCACGGATCGCAACAGGATTCGGTCGAAGCGTGCCAGCTTGTGCTTCTGTTTGTGCAACAGGCGCATCCTGTTGCGGGCAGTGTCTACCGTATAGCCGGGGTCGCCTCCGTGCAGCGCAGGCCACAGGTCGGTGTACCCGGGCTCGATACGTGACTGCTCAGCCCGGTCACGTGGGTCGAAGTTGAAGTCGCCCATGAGAACGAGGCTCTCGGCCCCATGCAGGCCCGGTAGAATCTGGTCGAGCTGCTCCAGACGCAGCGGCAAGCTAAGCGGCGAGCTCTCAAGGTGCAGCGTTCCGACGCAGAGCGGCTGTGCTCCCGCTGCCAGACTAGCTACCAGAATCTTGCGATCCTTGCGGCTGGGCAGCTTGCAGAGCACCAGGTCCGTGATCGGCACCCGCGACAGTAACAGTATGCCGTGGGGCTCCAGCGTGTCACCCTCCGCGTCCGAGACATAATAGTCACGACGGATCCAATCCTCGGCCAGAATGAAATCTAGCGAAGCGGGCGTAACCTCCTGAAATCCGATAACGTCCGCACTGCACTCCTGGACCAGGTGCAGCAGGGCGCGGAGACGGGGCTGGAATTGTTGCTCATGATACCACAAATTGTAGCTCACCAGGGTTAGGCGATCCGCAACCGCGCGACGGGCCACGGGTGCGATTACCCACGAACTGGAAGAAAAATCAAACCGTTGGGGACGCAGGAGCGAAACCCTGTGCTGGCTTCGGATAGGATCAGTCACGGTTCGTGCCCGGTGATCAGCGCTCCCGACTGCCGATGGCCGGACCGACGCAGGTCTTCGTGTTTCACGGCCGAGTTACGTTCTGATTTCGGATTATCTACCGACAGCCAGGGCAGGAAATCCATGGCGATTGCCGGAATATGATATACCAGATCGCACCGGATTTTCGTTCTTCATCAAGGCGCGACAACAGGCGCATCGTCGAACGATGGAATGGTTAAGCGCAACACTGAAGGACGGACGAAAAGACAAGCCGGATGGACTGTCATTTGACAGAAATCGCCTATGACACTTACGCCGCACGAATCGGGCCCCTCAGGGGCTGACAAAGCCTTCCTGAATCGATGTCCGCACGATGGATTCAGGGTGACAAATGGGAATGCTCGATATCCTTTAATGGTTCCGTGCCAAGAAGTTTCTGCTCCAGCTTGCGCGTCAGCGCCACCTGCTCGGTGACGGTGACCAGCTCGTAGTACGGTGCATGGCTGGCATCGCGGGATACGTTCGCGACAGCGGCAAAATCCGACAACACCATGATCGGCAATGTGAAAAACTCCAGGCACGAATCCTGCCATGCCATCAGCGGGAAACGTCTGCTCCGCTATCTGGCAGGATTCCGCTATCGATTCAACCGCCGATTCAAACTCGAAGACATGAATCCATGTCTCGGTTATGCAGCGATGCGAACCCCGCCGATGCCTCAAAGACTTCTAAGCATGGCTGAAGTTTCGGGGTAATCAGGAAAAGTTAGGTTGTTCGAGCGTGCCTGACCACGAGAACCAGATCACCGGGAAAAGGTCTTGTGTATCCATGTAATCTCCCTGGACTCAAAAACATTGCTGAATCTTATGGGTCGCAGGTGTAAGCCATTCGTACTGACAATACGATATGTTCGCAATACCGTTATACAATAAAGTCGCCTGAGGAGACCGAAGCAATGCTTATATTCAATCCCTTCTCCGAACTTTCCGAATGGAAATCGCCCATTGCCGCGCACGCAGCGACATACTGAACGAATGTCGAGTGCTTCCTTGCCAAATTGATACGCTTGACCTTATATCTTAAGAATTCCGCTCGCCAGGACATTGAAAGCTTCGTACCACATACAGCTGGTCGAACTATAGGAAGGCCATGATACGTGCCTATTCCAAGCGCATGCTCCCTCCCTACTCCGGTCAGGTTCAGATCGTTGAATCTGAAAAGACCCGGGCCCTGACACTGGACGGTAAAAACTGGGAAATACAGTCTCTCAATTCAAACAGCACGGATCAAGGACGTGAACAGAAGCAGTGTGGCCATCCGATCCGGAAAAGCTACATCCCTGTTGCGATGATCCGGGACAGCGAAATCCAACGTTTTTCTCTGCCCTCATTCCTCGACATCGGCAGTGTGGACGAAAGGATTCTGGAACTCTCCGAATTCCTTACTGCTTCGAGTCTTCCCTTTCCGGCATTGGATCATTACGAGTACTGGCTGCTGGACGCCCGAGAAGGCACCCCTCTGGCTCTGATCTACTCCTGCACCAGGCAAGACGATATACCAACCTACCCATCCCATGCGGAATGGACAGCCCTACCAGCCTCGATGATGACGATCGAACCCAGTGCCGATGAGAAACGAGACCATATGCCGCCTGTAAACTATCGACTCGAAAGACTGGTCTGTGAACGTGCAGGACAGCGTCCTCGGGCCGCCTGGTTCAACAGAAAACGCGTGGATAAATCCGTTTCCTTTCCACCCTATCTGGTCACAGAGCAATGGGAAGAAGAAGATCACCACCAACTCTGTCAGCGGTACATCGCCAGACAAGCTCCGCGCCTACTCATGCTGCACGGCCTGGGTAACGACGATCGATCACGGCTTGAACTGGCAGCCAGGAAACATGCACTCGAAGTGGAGCGCTTTTACCCCCTGTATCCCACAATTGTCGACAACCAACTAATGGCAGCAATTCGCGTAGAGGCGCGTCTGCGCAAGGCGGCGAACAACACGCTGCAGACAGAAAGGCGTTGAGTTCAGGCGCATGGAGACGTCGACTACGCACACCGCCATTCACGGGTTCCAGATATTACGCCTCACCGTAGTTTCCACCTTCGTGGACCGACGGCTCATATCACAACTAGGCTCTGTTGACATTTGTCTGGGCGAGTGGATTTCCGAGGGATTTTTCGTCCTGACAAGGCGGATTCGATGCGCAATGCCGCCCCATTGCAAGTCGAATCCAACGCCGTCAGGGCGGAAAAGATCCGTAAAGCCGCCGTCCATGATGAATGTCAACAGAGCCTAATGATACGCCCCAGAATGGATTGATTCTGGGGGTGGCTTAGGCATAGAGGGCGTTAGTCAACCTGATCCAAGCGAAGAGGCCCGGGTCATTTCATCACTTGCAAGACACGGCCGTCTTGCAGGCAGGTTTTCAATCCAGTTTAGCCATGGGCTGCCCGACATCCGGGCCCGCCTCGACACTTCCTCCGGATTCGATCTCTTGCTCCGTTGCGTCACGTACGGTCAGTACTTCGAGCCGAAAAACAACCTCTCTGTCACACAACGGGTTGTTGCCATCAATCGTGATTGTCTTGTCATCGATCCGGGTCACGAGAAAACTCTTCGTCTGCCCCTTGTCGTTCTCCATCAGAATGGCAGTGCCGACTTCACGGTACCCTTCTGGAACGTTGTCGATTAGGTCGGTTATCACGAGCGACTCGTCCCGCGGTCCATATAACTGCTTACAATCGATCGGCACCTCGATGATGTCGCCAGCAGCCTTTCCTTCGAGTTCCGTCATAACGGCCGGTGCGAGGACCTCGTTCACACCATGAACATAACCCAGCGGAAACTCAACCTCGGTGAGGACATTACCGGACTTCTGGTCAATGACCTTATAGGTGAGCTCGACGAACTTGTTGTCTGCGACAACCTGTTTGATGATATCTGTCATAGTAAAGCCACGATGTCTGCTGCGTACGCCAAAACGCTAGATACAATCCTTGGTGAAGATATACCCGTCATGGACAGGTTTCCCCGGCACGCATTATTTGTCCCTTGGCGGCGTTGCGATTCCCTGCAATAGAGCGACTATTACGCATCGTCGCGCCTTGCCACGAAACCAATATGATACACACTTTCTCGTGAAAACCTGTCCGCGACGGGCATAGAGATCGATCGATAACAGTTTTATATTACCAACCTCTTCAATCGAATCTATCTGCCCGGTCCCCATCAGCGATTGGTTCTGTCGATTTGATGATCAGAAAATCGAAGCTGCGAAGATCCTGACCTCACCCTTCTCATAGCCGAGCACCAACCTGCCCAGCCATTCACCTTCCTTCTTCTTGCTTCTCACACGGTACAGCACGGTCACGTGCTGACCACGCCGGATGAGACCCAGATAGTCCCATTCTTCAGAAAGGCTTCGGGTCAGTTCACTCTTGGCGAACTGCTTGCCCACTTCTACCTCGTTGAGGCCCAGCAACAGGTCGTAGGAAAACTTCCTGATGAACTTGCCGTACTGTCCCTTGTTGGAGTACTTGATCAGGTCCGTCCACATCGGGTGAGCGATCTCCAGAATCTCCTCATCGGTGTGATCGATGATGTTCTTGAAGACTTGCGCTTCTTCGGTCGCTTCAGGTACATCATTCCTCGTATTCATCTATCTACCGCGTCAATGTATCGAGTTCAACGAAAAACGAAAAAAGACCAACATGTGTTGATCTTTTTCTTCATGCCCGGGAAATCCAGGGTCCCTGCGATGAGCAGGGACCCCTTTTAATTTCCTGCCGAGTCTGCCGGCTACTCGTTTTCACCAACCAGGTGATAACACGGAGCCTTCTCCATGGCGTATTCGCCGGTCTCCGGATCGCGACGAGAAACGGTCAGCACGTGCCAGTTCTGATCATCCAGCTTCAGTGCATCACCACGGTAGTAGTAACCCGGCCAGCGGGTTTCCTTGCGGAACAGGGTGTGTTGCACGACGGCCTCGGAGGTGAGATGACGATGCTTCAGCTCCCATGCTCGCAGGAGTTCGTGAATATCTTCCGCACCTAGCTTCTCAAGGTCTTCTTCCATCGTCTTGAGTTTCTTCAGACCGATGTGCAGCAGCTTTTCGTTGGTCATGTAGTTGACCGTCACGCCGCCACAATACTCGTCCATCAGCTTCTGCAGCCGATCCAGGCCCTGACGCGGGTTGATGTAGTTCGGGTTAACCGAACCGGCAGTGATCTCGTTGCGGTAGGTCTTGTAGTGCTCCAGTGGCTTGTAGATCTCTTGCTTGCGGCGATTGATCTGCTCGTCGGATACACGGATACCTTCGCCCTTGCCGTCATCGATGTACTTGCAGGCAGCCTTGGCAGCCAGGCGACCTTCGGTGAAGGAGCCGGAAGAGAATGCATGCGGCGTACCTCCGACAGCGTCACCCGCGCCGAACAGACCTTCGACTGTCGTCATACGATTGTAGCCCCAGAAATAATCCGGCGGCGATACGTCCTCGGGACCTGAACACCAGGCGCCGCAACCGGTCGCGTGAGAACCCATGACATACGGTTCGGAGGTTGTCAGTTCCGGGTTCTCATACTTCGGATCGACATCGGTTGCCGCCCACAATACGGCCTGACCCACGGTCATGCCTAAAAAATTGTGCCAGCCGATCTCTTCGAGATGAGGGTCCTGGAAGGCTTCCATGGTCACCATGTGGATCGGACCGCGACCAGCATTCACCTCACTGATCAATGCGTGGTTACGCAGACAGGTCGGGATGGGCCGATGGGTTCTGTGCGAAACTTCCGGATCCAGATATTCCTTACCGACCATTTCCTGCAGTTGCGGCCACCATTTAGATTCGTACTCTTCTCCCAGGCCATTCTGCGTGTAGGTCTTCAGATGCAGGAAGTATGCACCCACCGGACCGTAGCCGTCCTTGAAACGAGCCAGAACGATCCTGTTCTCCATCTGTGTCATTTTGGCGCCGGCACCAATCAGCAGACCATAGGCTGAGCCCGATGACCACGGCGCGTACCAGACACGACCTGCACCTTCACCGACCGAGCGTGGCTTGTAAATGTTGGATGCACCACCGGCACCGACGATAACCGTCTTGGCTTTGAATACGTGGTAATCCCCGGTACGTACGTTGAAGCCGACAGCACCGGCAACGCGGTTTTCTTTGGCGTCATCCATCAGCAGATGGGTTACGCAGATGCGGTTGAACACCTTGTCAGCCGACTTCTTCGCCGCCTCGGCCACGATGGGCTTGTAGGACTCACCGTGAATCATGATCTGCCATCGCCCTTCACGTTGGTAAGCGCCCGTCGTGGGATTGCGCATCAGTGGCAGGCCCCACTCCTCGAACTGGTGAACGGCCGAGTCGACGTGACGTGCCATATCGAACAGCAAATCCTCACGCACCATGCCCATCAGGTCGATACGCGCGTAACGGACGTGGTCCTCCGGGTTGTTTTCACCGAAGCGGGTTCCCATGTAGCAGTTGATCGCGTACAGGCCCTGTGCCACGGCACCGGAACGGTCGATATTCGCTTTCTCAGCGATGACGATCTTCTTATCCTGGCCCCAGAAACGAGCTTCAAAGGCGGCACCGGTACCTCCGAGGCCCGCACCTGCGACCAGAACGTCAATGTTGTCTTCTACGATGGTTTTGTAAGCCATTAATAGTACACCCCTTCTTTCATCTTCAGGCCGTTTGACTCGAGCGTATTCAGGGCACCATCGTCGAGACGAATGTACTTGGGCTCGTTGAACAGCAGTTGGCTGTCACGCATCTCCTGGCTGGGAGAAGATGCGTCAGCGAGTTGAGGAATCGCCTTACCCCAGGGTTTTGTCGTGATAGGCGCCAGCAGGTTCATGTCCTTTTTGCCGTTGCGGAATTTAATGCGCCAGGCAATGACACCTTTTTCCTCATCACGGATCACTCGTACCGAGTGGCCCAGTGGCGCGAAGTCCGCGTAACCCCGGACATCGATTGCCTGGTGCGGACAGGCTTTAACGCAGGAGTAGCACTCCCAGCACATGTTTGGTTCGATGTTGTAGGCACGACGGGTGACCTTGTCGATGTGCATGATGTCCGAAGGACAGATATCGACACAGTGACCGCAACCATCACAACGGGTCATGTATACAAAAGTCGGCATGAGTTTCTCCTACCCTTTGCGAACGGGTGATCAGTAGTGCTGTGGCGCTTCGCGGTTGATGCCAAGCCCCATGTTAGGTGGGTTTTCACCCATATATTCCGGGATATCCGGATACCTTGTCTTTACCTCAGAATCCGTCGGCTCGGGAATATCGGGCAGGTTCTCCTGAGAACCATCGGCCTTGATCAATCGCTTCTGATAGGCAGCAGCCGGCTTGAAGAACATGTGCGCGAACTTGGACCAAAGAACGGTGCCGAACAGCGTTGTGCTGGAAACGATGAACAGGACGAAGAACAGCGTATCCCATCCCGACGCGCCGGCTGCCTGCAGGGCTGACCAGATCAGCGCGAAGGTTGCCGTAGCGAGCAGCGAAACGATGAAAATGTCTGCCTGATGCACTCGATACCACGGATGCCCTTCAGAGGAGACGTCCACTCTAATGAAGAACCAGAACCAGTAGCCTCCGATACAAAGCATCAATGCCCCGAGGTGCCACAGCAGGGGCAGCCATGTCGGCGCCTGATTCTCCGGTGTGGGATAGGCAAAAATCAGGACGGCGGTCATCACGATGAACAGGATAAACCCGTACATGGTGAATAAGTGGGAGAGTCTGCGCTGCTGGTTAGCGAACTCTCCGGAGGTTAATACTTCGTTCGCAAGGGTTTTCACGGCCAGGGCGGTCTTCTCCCCGCCACCGACAGTACGCTTAGCGCTTTTCTGCGCCATTTTTGCATTTTCGAAGAAGTACTTGGCACTGCCTTTATGCATCATGTCGAGAATCGTGCCTCCGATGACCAGAAGGATCATCAGCACGATATATCCCTGCATGACAACAGCAGGAATGGACAACGAGAGCTCGGCAAAGGGATTGGTCGTAATCATCTACGCGGGTTTCCTTTGGGGGTTGAAATGTAGCCGTATAACGTAACTGCTCAGAATTTGCAGCACAAGTCGTAAATTTTTTGCTAGGCATAAACAACGTTAATTGACATTGGCTTTACTCATGAATGCGCCCTGTCCAACCAGCCTTCGCGAGACCTTGCCGCTGCAGCGGCAAGGTCTCCCGTCCTGCTTGCGACGAAATTTTGGGGAGCCTCTTTACCTGCGTCTGCTACGAGGGGCCGAATCGCCCTCAAGAAATTGTAACCATTTGATTAGACTAAATTATCATTCCGAATCTCTTCCGACTGGCGCGGAAGCGACTGCCTTTAGCGCCCCACCCGTTCCTGAGGAGAGACCGGGAAGAGACTCCCAAAACCCATCCGCCCAATGTGTGCAGCCCCATCGGGGAACGTCAGGGACCGGCGGCCGGATCATTCGGGACTCGACCGATGCCGCGTGTCGGAAAAATTACCTGACTTGCATTGTGCATATAATAACACAGCCAGTTGGACGTCGGAGAGGAATCTATGACTGGACTGAAATAAGAACCATCCTGGCGCTTCAGTAAACTCAGTTTAACGACTACCAAACGGATCGTCGGACAGCAGGACGCCAATATAGGGCGCATATGTCAAGACCGCGCCTTGCGTAGAACCCAATTCGTTGAAGGCTTTCACAAACTCAGTCAGGCAAGCGTCATTCTGTGGATTTTCTTTGAGAGCATTTAACGCAGAAACTATCGGCTTTATGTCTTTGGGATTTAGATACCTTTCAAGCATCTGAATCGCGGTATCGATTTTTACGGCATCGATATTTTTCCTGAGGCGAGCTGTTTGGGCTTTATCGGAATTCTCGAATTCCGGTGGCTCTTCAAAGGTGTTTGCAGCCAGCGCAGCCGGTTGAGTGGATAAGCTGATACCCGCAAATGCGTTGTATTCCTCCAGAGCCCTTTGCCTCAGCGTATCGACAAAGGCATTGAACTCCTCGCGATTCGGCTTATTAATGAATAGAGAAAGTAATGGACCACAACTTACACGGCTATGAAAGTCCAGATAAGACCGCCGAATCACAGGATCCGGATTCAATATGGACAGCACTACACTAAAGCTTTTTTCTTTAAATGGTGTTTTTATTCGAACGTTGACAGCGTCATCAACTATCTCAAGCTCTTGATTTCCTTTGATTAGATGTTTCTGTATGAGTTTTACGGCCATGGTAAATTTATAGTGCGCTTACATTACTGGTTTCATGGTACATGAAGTTATCGATTACCGACAGTAACGACGACGCCTACGACACTGCGATGATCGCCCTATCCCTCCGACGTGGAGTCGGACCTCAAATTGCGGAAACAAGCTCAATTGAAATTACTACAGGATTTCAGGCCGCCGTCTCCCCGGACCGTCACTGCTCAGCGGCCGGAAAGGTGCCCTGAGATTACACGACGCGGATACCAGCCCATGAAGGCCGGCAGGCACATGATACCCAAGCCAACGGAATTTAGCAGATGTCTGCTTCCCGATACCGGTTTGGCGGCTGCTAGACAGGTCCACACTAATGGCTGCGAGGCGCGGCGCGAACCCGAAAGAAGCCGGGCCGTATCAACACAGGATCAGGGCGAATGCCCAGAAAAAACTCGGCTAATCGGCCGATTGAAACGGACGTGCAGAAAGGGAAGCAGCCAGACGTTCAGGCTCGGCGAAGAAGATCCGATTTCCGATTCAATACAAACAGAAACGGCCGCGCGACCGTTCAGATTCGCGCGGCCAGCTAGCCTACTAGGGGCGCTTGGGAGTTGTGTATGGAACTTCTTTCTGGAAAGACTCCCAAATGGTTTCGTAACCCACAAAACCCTTTTCATTCGCCTCTTTCTGTCGGGTCTTCAGATAACGGGTTTCACCCTCAGGCACTTTCGGCCGGGTCTTCGGTGCATCACTCATAAGCCACCTTCTCTTCTGTGCAAAAAAAAACGGGAGGACTTAAATCGATATCAGCCCCTCCCACTTGGCTGACAAAAACAGGAAAACGAGGAACTCGTTGTCGAATTGACGTTTCCGCCGCCAGGAACCGAGGCATCACAAGTAGAGGACGCCATCTCGTCGCTCCAGCCTATTATCGTTCTCGCCCATCGAGGCCCGCAACCGGGCCTCAACGAGGATTGTTCGCATCAGTTCGTCATCCGCAAATTCGGGGTACAGCCCATAAAAGCGGAGCACCTCCATGGCATAAGGTTTGGCCGCCCGCTCCAGACGCCGCCGGTCCTCATCATCCAGGTCGTGCAGCATCAACAATCGTGTGGATTGTCGAGTCAGGTAACGCTGGCAGATGTCGCCATGAGCCGCATCCGACCAGTCCTCCCTGACCATCAGCGGCGGAAACTCGTCGAACTCGCCAGGCTCACGTTGAAACCAGCGGGCGTGTGGCTTGCTTCCCGCACGCTCGGCAACCAGTCGCTCAAACCGATAGTTGACGGGAGAATCGGAGCACTGCTTTTCCTCTTCAGTCAGCACGATCTGCATCACCGCAGCAGGTAACGCCGTCCATTCCGGATGCACGGGAAATCTCGTCATTTCCTCATCGCTGGAGCAGCTGAAAATCAGTGCCAACGGTGAATCGTCCTTGGGATCTATTAGCCAGTACTCAAACTTATCCGCTGCCGGAAAAGGCAGGGATGCCGTTACAAGGAAAGCAGTCAACTCAAGTATCCGTTCGTCCACCTCGTCAACGTTGCCCACAGTGCCGCTAGCGAAATTACCCAGTTCACTGTGCAATATCTTCGCAACCCTGGCAAATCCGTTGGCGGCATTGAGGAAGTGTATCTCCCAGGTTTCACCATCCATCGTCACGGCGCGGGCACGTTCAGATTCCGCGATCTGGGCCTGTCCAGAGTACGGTGGAAGCAGGCGTTGGGAATAGGCTTTGATCATTGGTCTGACGAGTCTGCTGATCGTCTCTTCACGTCAAGTATCCGGGAGTTATCCGTTGCCGAATGGATCATCAGAAAGCCACCTTCAAGACGGGCAGGTCGGCATCTTCCCCTGCTGAATCTCCGGGACGTTGAAGATTTCCGCCATTCGTGCTAGGAGGGCCCGGTCCCTAGACAAACCTTCCAAAGCTTAGAGGACGGAAGCTAAGTATTTAAGCGTATCCTCACAAAGGAGTCGCTGCAAGATCCTGAATGGAGGCACCAGCAAGAAAGGGGTCAGGTCTTGTTTCTTGCTTTTCCGGTCAGGTTCACAATTCTGCTGATCCTTGAATAATGCAGTCCAACATGCTCGCCAATCTCCCGCAGATTGTAGTCCCCGCTTTTGTAGGCTTCGATTATCGCAGTATCGCGATCTCGATGTTTCTCGAAGTACCAAGTCAACGGACGGGATACCCGGCGTCGTTGCGTCTTGGGGAATTCACTCAAATCCCGGTCCGCGCCCACTTTGCGCTGCATCATATTCACAAACGCATCTGAACCCAGATAGATCTGATTCTTGAGTTCTTCCCAGGGGGAATGTTGGTTCTTTCCGTCAGCGACAAACCGGCGGTACGCGGTTTGTGCCTCTTGCTTGCGTTCTGCGAAAGCGGCCAGTATCCAGTCGATCTCCAGCCAATCGGGCGCCAATGTCAACCCTGCAGTGGCCCGGTAGTTGCTCCAGGGCCAACCCCGTGCCGTGCGGACCATGCGGGCGCGAACGGGATTGAGAACGATGTAGCGAGACAACTCTAAAAGATAGGCGTCTTTTTGTACCAAGATGGCCTTGTATCGACCTTGATAAACGTGCCCTACCCGATCATGGATCCGGTTGAATCGTTGGGTATAGACGCCGTTCAGCTGACGCATGCCTTTTGAGAGGTTGCCGTCGGGAGTTTCGACGAGAAGATGCCAATGATTCCCCATTTGACAGTAGGCGTGAACGATCCAGTTGAAGCGCTCGCAGGTGCGCTCCAAGACCTCCAACCAAAGGTCCCGATCGTCATCGTCCAAGAATACGTCGTCTCGCCCGTCCCCTCGGGAAATGACGTGGTAAAGGGCTCCGGCAAACTCTATGCGTAGTGGTCTGGCCATGGGGCCAGTATAATTGAGCTATAGTCACGGGACAAGACCTGACCCCGTCGGCGCTCGACGGTCCGGTAGAGCAGGGTCTGCTCGGGTCGGCGGCGCTGGTAACGGTCAGTGCCTCGGTCCCGATCGGCAGCCCCGGCCGCGAGTGTTGGCGACATGATCGGCGTCCATGCGATACTGTTTTCCTATACAGTCTATCGCCTGGGCATAAAGGCTCCGTCATGTGGAAAATGAGCGGCAGGTGGACAGCGAGTCAGTTGACGTTAGGGGAGCAGGGCGAAGAAAGCCCAGGAACAGAACCGTTGCGCTTCGATTCCTCAACGCCCGGCCAGACCCCCCGCGAGTCCCGTGGGTAGTTTGCTACGGAGGAAAGGTTGCTCGTCGCCCGCAAGCCTCAGCTCTGCGCCTTCCTCGCCTGGTCGGAACCGTCGGTCATTCGCGGGATGAGCATCCGCAACGCCGCCTCGAGATTCTCCGCTGCCTTCTCGCTCAGTGGCTCGCCGAGCCCGAAGCTGTAACCCCGTACGGCGAGTGTGTATGCGGCTGGCGTGGGTGCGTCGGTGACCTGCTGAAAGGCGTCCAGTACGGCCGCCGGGGATATCGCATGAGTGCTAGCGCTTACATCCCTGGCCGGGATCACCGGCCTAAAACTGAAGGGTTCTGGGCCCGAGACCGCGGCATCGATAAAGACGACCTCGTCTCGCCCGACGAGATCGAGGGCGTGCTCGACCTGTAGCTGGAAATCGGTAAGCAGCTCGGTGTCGGGGAGATCCAACCCCTCGAGCCGTTCGATGGCGAGCGGCCCGATCGCGTCGTCGCCGCGGCTCGGATTGCCGATACCGATGAGCAGGACCGGTGCGGTGGCCGGTTCGATGCTCAGGGACACGGACAGCGCTGCTGCGAGTCCTCGACCAGCACGTCGATACGCTCGCCCTCGGCGTCGAACAGCTCGACGTGCAGCGGCATCTTACCGAGCGCGTGCGTGGCGCAGGACAGGCAGGGATCGAAGGCCCGGATCGCGACTTCGATATGGTTCAGGAGGCCTTCGGTCAGCTTGCGACCGTCGAGATAACGGCTTGCGACGTGGCGGATCGCCTCGTTCATCGCCTGGTTGTTGTGCGTCGTCGAGACGATGAGGTTTGCGCGGATCACCTGATCGTCCTCGTTCACACGGTAGTGGTGGATCAGTGTGCCTCGCGGCGCCTCGATGACGCCCACGCCGCGCCGGCGGCGTTCGCCGGAGACGACCAGATCACCGCCCAGGATTTCGTCGTGGTGCAGCAGTTCCTTGATCGACTCCGCCGCGAACAACATCTCGATCATGCGCGCCCAGTGATAGGCCAGTGTTGCGTGCACCGGCTGGCCACTACCGAAGTCGACGAACTCGCGCCGTTCGGCCTCGGCCAGCGGGGTGGGGATGTGGTTGCAGTTCTGTACGCGGGCCAACGGCCCCACCTTGTACCATCCCTCGTCCACGCCGAGTGAACGGATGTAGGGGAACTTCATGTAGGACCAGGTCTTGACGTCCTCGGTGAGGTAGTCCCAGTAGCGGCTGTAATCCACCTTGTCGAAGATGATCTCACCGGTGTCGTCGCGTGCCCGCAGCACACCGTGATAAAGATCCATGTCGCCGTCCGGCGCGACCAGGCTCATCAGGTTAGAACGAAAGGCGCCGAAACTGTTGTACAGGCCGATGTTGGACAGGTGCAGGCGTTTGGCCAGTTGCACGGCCGCACGGCACCAGGCGACGACCTGGTAGACGTCCTTCAGCAGTCCGTCGCGTTCCTCTCCAGTTACCGCCTTGTTGACCCCGCCCGGAATCGCCCCGGTCCCGTGCACCCGCTTGCCGGCGGTGATACGGATGACCTCCTGGCCGAAACGGCGCAGCAGCACGCCTTGCCTGGCGATATCGGGATGCTCGGTGGCCACACCGATGATGTTGCGCCGCGCGACGTCCGAGTCGAACCCGAACAGCAGATCGGGCGAGGACAGGTGAAAGAAATGCAGGGCATGGGACTGCAGGATCTGGCCATAGTGCATGAGCCGGCGCACCTTGTCCGCGGTGGGCGTCAGCTGGTCCGCACCGACCACCTGGTCCAGCGCCTTCGCCGCCGCCAGGTGGTGGCTGACCGGACAGATGCCGCACAGCCGCTGCACCATGACCGGGATCTCCCAGTAGGGCCGGCCCTGGATGAACTTCTCGAAACCGCGAAACTCGACGATATGCAGCCGTGCCTGCTTGACGTGATCGTCGCTGTCGAGCAGGAGCGAGACCTTGCCGTGTCCCTCCACACGGGAAACGGGCTCGATGACCACACGTTCCAGGCGTTCGGGATTGGCGGCGGTTTCCAGATCAGAGTTCATGGAAGATACTCTCCGGGTGCTCAGTCATATTGGATCAGGCCGTGGCCGAGATGCGGCGTGCGCCCCGCCAGCAGGTCGGTGAGAAACTTCCATATCGCGTCCGCAGTGGGCGGGCAGCCTGGCAGGAAATAGTCGATCTTCACCACCTCGTGCAGCGGGTGCACCTTGTCGAGCAGCAGCGGTAACTCGGGATCATTGGGGATGAGCCCCTTTGCCAGGCTGGTCTCGGTGACATAGACCTCCTGCAGGCAGGCACCGAGATCCAGATGATTGCGCTGCGCTGGCAGCCCCCCGTTCACGGCGCAGGC
>Ga0210096_1000243_pt1 | contig 20679 bp, 27 predicted proteins | sample China_Galinas_PW_4_FD_184864 | JGI IMG/M metagenome (GOLD analysis project Ga0210096, IMG submission 184864) | Wetland microbial communities from San Francisco Bay, California, USA, that impact long-term carbon sequestration - China_Galinas_PWA_D2... | ecosystem: Environmental > Aquatic > Marine... | reverse complement strand
GGGCATGGCGGGTGCCGGCAATATGCTCGCGCCGCTGGTCGCAGGTGGGGCCGTCGGTCTCGGGGATGGCGTCGTTCAGCATCAGCTGCTGGTTACGGTAACGGTGCATCCGCAGGAAGACTGGAACAGGTGCTGGGCCCCCTTGCCCAGCTCGTCGAACAGACGGCTGGACAGGCGCCGATTGAGACATTCCACGCCGCGGCCGATGGACTCGGCCTCGCACAGTAGCTTGAAGGAGTCCAGCAGCTCCCTTCGCAGCAGGAAGGAGCGGCCGGGCGCCAGCAGATGGTGCATGACGCGGTGCGCGTCGCTGCGGCTGGCGTGCAGATAGTCCTTGAGGCGCTCGAGCGGGTCAGCGGGGGCACGCGAGCTCATGCCAGCCCCCAGATGCGGGAAAAAGAATCATAGAAACGCTTGTCATTGAGGGTGGCGCCGCGCAGTCCGACCACCGACGAGGCAAATTCCTGGGCACGGTCCAAAGTCTCCCGCAAGTCCCATTCCAGTATGAGGCCGAGCACCAGGACCGAGGCGAAGGCGTCTCCTGCCCCGACCGTGTCCACCACCTTGAGGTGGCGGGCTGGACGCACCTCGACCAGCTCACCCGCCCGGGTCCGGGCCAGGGCCCCGTCGCCCCCGCGGGTGACGAACACCGCCTGAAGATCGAAACGCTCCTGCAGGCTGCGCGCTCGCTGCTCTGTATCGGCGTCGTCGTCCACCAAGGCCCGTAGCTCGTCTTCATTGACCTTGATCCAGTGGGCCCCTGGCAATAGCTGCAGCGCCGAATCCCGGTCCCACCAAGGGGCGCGCAGGTTCACGTCGATGAACACGGGCGCGTCCAAGTGGCCGCGACAGGTCCGGATCGTCTCTCGGGCACGGGGGGTTCGCAGGGCCAGGGTGCCGTGGTAGAGCATCGACGGGCGGGCGGGGGGAAGGCAGCTGGGGTCGATGAAGTCGTAGGCCTGGGTCGCCACAATCTCGAAGCGGGGCTCGTCGTTCTGGATACTCACCCGGACCGTGCCCGTCGGGTGGGCGGAGTCCAGCTGAAGGCCGGAGGTGTCCAGGCCCCAATGCTCCATGGTATCGCGAATCTCACGCCCGGTCGGGTCGTTGCCGACGCGGCTCACCAGCAGGGGGGCCATCCCGAAAGCCTGGAGGTTCCACGCCACATTGAAGGGTGCGCCTCCGAGCACCCGGGAGCCGTCGGGGAAGTGGTCCAACAGCACCTCTCCGAAGATGACGGGTCTGGTCGTACCGGCTGGATTCATGGAAGGGGTACCCTTGTTGCCACGTGTCTTGGGGCAAGTTACCAGACGTGTCGAGGAAAGCAACGCCACCGAGCTTGCGCCGATGCGTCCGGGACCCGGACAATGCGCAGCCATCGACACTGGCGAGTGAAAGGCGCAGCTATGAACAATGCGGATATCGGGCTGATCGGTCTGGCTGTTATGGGCCAGAATCTGGTGCTCAACATGAGCGACCACGGCTACCGGATCGCTGTCTACAACCGTACCACGGCCAAGACCGAGGCGTTTCTGGCCGGACCGGGGTCGGGACGCGAGCTGATCGGGTGCACTACTCTGGAGGAGCTGGTGGGCTGTCTGGAGCGACCCCGTCGGGTCATGCTGATGGTCAAGGCAGGCGAGCCTGTGGACAAGACCATCGAAGGCCTGGTGCCGCTGCTGGACGAGGGTGACGTGATCATCGACGGCGGCAATTCCTGGTTTACCGACACGGTGCGCCGCACCCGTGACCTGGCGGACAAGGGCATCCTATTTCTCGGTACCGGGGTATCGGGCGGAGAGGAAGGGGCGCGCCATGGCCCTTCCATCATGCCCGGCGGCAATCCGAAGGCCTGGCCCCTGCTCAAAGACATCTTCCAATCCATCGCCGCCAAGGCGGAGGGGGAGCCCTGCTGCCAGTGGGTGGGCGAGGAGGGGGCCGGTCATTATGTCAAGATGGTCCACAACGGCATCGAGTACGGTGACATGCAGCTGATCTGCGAGGCCTATGCCCTGATGCTGGACGGCCTGGCGATGTCGGTGGAGCAGGTCCAGGCGGTGTTCGAGCGCTGGAACGGGGGCGTGCTGGATTCCTACCTGATCGAGATCACTGCGGACATCCTCAAACGCCGGGACGCCGACGGTGAGCCGCTGGTCGACAAGATCCTGGACACTGCCGGTCAGAAAGGGACGGGTAGGTGGACCGGGGTCAACGCCCTGGAGCTGGGCGTGCCGCTCACCTTGATCGGTGAGGCGGTATTCGCCCGCAATCTCTCCGCCATGAAGGACGAGCGGGTACGCGCCGCCGAGCAGCTGGGTGGCTCGGTGTCGGCCTTCGACGGCGATCCGGAGCAGGCGGTGGCCCAGATCCACGACGCCCTTTACGCCTCCAAGATCGTCTCCTACGCCCAGGGCTACATGCTGATGCGCGAGGCGGCCGGTCAGTATGGCTGGGATCTGCAGTTCGGTGATATCGCCCTGATGTGGCGGGGCGGCTGCATCATCCGCAGCCGCTTCCTGGGAGATATCAAGCGGGCCTTCGACAAGGACCCGAAGCTGGAGAACCTCCTGCTGGACGATTTCTTCCGGGGTGAGGTGAGCCAGGCCCTGCCCGCCTGGCGGGCCGCCGTGTCGCTGGCGGTGCGACTGGGGATACCCGCGCCGGCGTTCGCCTCGGCGCTGAGCTTCTTCGACGGCTATCGCAGCGCCCGGCTGCCCGCCAACCTGCTCCAGGCCCAGCGCGACTACTTCGGCGCCCATACCTACGAGCGGGTCGACAGGCCCCGCGGGGACTTCTTCCATACCGACTGGATCGGCTCTTAGGCGCCGTGCAGGAACGGCTGCCGGCTGCGATCGCCACCGGTCCGGGGCCTGCGGCGCGCACCGTGCTTCAGCCGCGATCGCGGTCAGCGACCGCTCCTACCAGACGCCGCGCACGGGTCGATACCCCCGGAATCCGGTCAGGCGGCCTTTCTGCTCTCGATTGTCTCCAGGACACCGTCCCAAAACCGGATGCGCGCACACAGGGCCTCCTCGGCCGCGGTCTCGGCCTCCTCCACACGGGTCGAGTCCCCTGCGCACAGCTCGTTGAGCAACTCCAGGGACAGTGGGCCGTGGAAGTCCTGATCCAAATGGATGTGGCGTTTGAGGTAGGCGTGGAAGCTGGGTGCAGTCTCCTCATCGATGTGCATGTGCTCCAAGAAGCGGCGGAACATCCCGGGGATTACCCGCTCGCGGCTCATCGCCAGGGCGGCGGCCACTTCGTGGGGCTTGTCCTCGCGGATGAAGCAGAAGGTGGTCTCGCAGAAGTAGCGGGCCGGGGTGGGCACTTGCTCGGAGTAGAGCGCCTGGTGCAGGCCCTTTTCCCGCACCAGCTCGATGAAGCGCCGGGGAGCCTCGTGGTTGGCCCCCACCTCCTGCATGGCGGTGCAATAGGTCTCGAAATGACTGGCGTAGGTGATGCTGCCTCCGGGAAGGGGCACCTCGTCGGACTCCTCTTCCACAACCAGTTGGTTGATGAAGTAGCGCACCCGGGGGCTGCCCACAGGGGCCCAGGGCACCTGCACGGGCGCGAGCTTGCCTTGCAGGTATTTGATCAGCGACATGAAATCCCAGACCGAGTAGACGTGGTGGCCCATGAACACCCGCAGGTCGGCGACGTCCTCGAGGGACTCGTAGACCGGGTGTCTGTTCAGCTCCTCCTGAAGGGAGCGCACGCAATCGGGATCGAATCTGGCCATGGTCGTTCCGCCTGTCTGGGTCTGCTGAAAAATATTAGCAACTCCTGATCTTAGCCCAGATGGCGGGGGGATTTGAAGCGCTGTGCCGTGCGTGCGCTGGTAGTCGCAGCGGCCCCCACCCAGCAGGTGAGTCTCATAGGCTTCAAAAACCGATGGCAAACCCATGACTTGCCAGGTGCACGAAGCGGTCGACTGCCGTTTCTAAGCTTAACGCAAGGTCGCCAGCTCGGTGAGTCCCCCTTCGTTCTTGGTCTCGATCTTGGCGTAGAGGTCGTAGAGCGCGGCCTGGAACGCCTCTTCTATGACCGGGTGGTAGAAGGGCATACGAAGCAGGTCCCCCACGGTGCGGCCCTGCTGGATGGCCCAGGCGATCAGGTGGGCGAGGTTCTCGCCTTTGGGAGCGACCATCTCGGCGCCCAGCAGCAGCCCGCTGTGCTTGTCCGCGTAGATGCGCAGCAGGCCCTTGTTCTTGGCCATGATCAGGGCACGGCCGACCGGGCCGAAGCCCATCTGCCCGACGGCAGTCCGCTCGGGGTCCAATTCGGACCAGCGTCGCCCGACGGTGCAGATATTGGGGTCGCAGAAATTGATGGTCAGGGGTACCTTGCGTTGGAAGGCGCCGATCTGCTCGTGGACCGCGTTGTAGCCGGCGATCCGTCCCTCGTCGCCGGCCTCGTGAAGCACCTGGCGCTCGCCATTCACGTCCCCAGCGATGAAGATGGGCAGGTCGCCGACCTGCATGGTGCTACGGTCAAAGGGCGGGATGCCCCGCTCGTCGAGTGGAACGCCCGCCTTGTCCAGGTCCAGGGCGTCTAGGTTCGGGCGGCGCCCGATGCTGCAGAGCACCTTGTCCACCAGCACCGAGCGCTCCCCGGCGCTCACCCGAAGCTTGTCGTCCTCTTCGGTGATTTGGGCCGGATGGCCGAGCCAGATGGGAAACTCCTTGCCAAGCACGTCCCCCGCCGTCTTGCACACCTCCGGGTCCTGGAGTCCGCCTATGGTCTGGACGGCGTCTATGCCGGTAATCTCTAAGCCCATGCGGTGCAGCGACTGGCCCATCTCCAGCCCGATAACCCCCAGGCCGATAACTGCCATGCGCTCGGGCAAGGCCTCCTGCTCGAACAGGGTGTCGGTGGTGATGATACGGTCTCCGAAAGCCTTCCAGGGCTCCGGCACTGTGGGGCTGGAGCCGGTCGCGATGATGATGCACCGGGCACGAATGCGCTGGCCTTCCACTTCGAGCAGCTCGGGGCCGACGAATCGGGCATAGCCCTCGATGAACTCATCGCCCAGCTGATCGGTGCTGTTGGACAACACCCGGTCCACGAAGGTGTCGCGCAGATCCCGCACATACTCCATGGCCTCCGGCAGGTCCATGCGCACGTCCTCGTGGCCCTCGATGCCATAGCGGTTGTAGACCATGCGCCTGTGCACGTCCTCGGCGATTTGGATCATCACCTTGGATGGCATGCAGCCGACTCGGGCGCAGGTGGTGCCCGGCTCGCCGCCGTTGATCAGCACGAAGCTCTTGCCGGACTTGCGGACCTGCCCCAGGGCGTAGAGCCCGGCACTGCCGGACCCGATGATTGCGACTTCGACCTCTCTTTGCTCCACCTGCAGCCTCCGCGATCTTGGATATTGAGCGAGTGGGCGGATTCTATACCCGTTGGACACCGATTTCGGTAGCGACCGGAATAAACGCGCTGCGCGTCAAAGTGGCGGCGATTCGATCGGTGCGGCGGGGGACTGGGGCGCGGGGCGGTGGGCGACGGGGCGGAATCGGTATTGGTCCGTGCGCAGGCTCGAGCCGTCGATCACCGTCCACTCGATGATCTCGGGGGCGGCCGGCGGCTCTTGCGCCGGGGGGGCCGTCCAGACCTCGGACCGGGGCGGAGCGACGATCGGGTAGCTGCCGACGATTGGGGGTGCCAGCATCATCGGGGGCGGGGCTGGATAGTCGCGGCTTCGGGAGTGGCCGCCTATGTTGAAGCAGAAAAAGGCCTGGGCCTGGGCCTGCCAGAGAAGGCCTAGCAGAAGGGTCCAGACCGCAAGACGGGCGCCGCGGCGATCGCGATCAGCGCTGTTGCCGGGCGGAAGCCGCAGGAGGGTCGAAGGTCTCGGGGTTTCAGTCATCATAGAGGAAAAGTATGGCACGCCCCTCGAATTTCGCCAGTGCTGCGCAAATTGCGCCTCGGGACCGGCCGGCCCTATCATCCAGCTTCTTCAACTTCCTGGGCATGGGCGAGGATCGACGCGTCCGAATTCCCCCGGCCATGGTGCAGAACCTGATTCTGAGTTTCCTCGCCAGCCTGCCCGTCCGTGTTCTGCACGGCCTGGCCTGGGTGCTGAGCAACCTGTTGTACTTCGGCCGGAGTCACAGGCGCCGGATCACCGAGGTGAACCTTCGCCTCTGCCTCCCCGAGATGTCGCCGGCCGACAGGGCGCGGCTGGCTAGGCGCAGTCTCGTGGAGTCTGGCAAGACCCTGTTCGAGCTTCCAAAGCTGTGGCTGGCACCCACCGCCACTGCCCTGGGACTGGTGACCCGCGTGAGCGGGGAGCATCTGGTCGACGAGGCCCTCCAACGAGGCCGGGGAGTGATCCTGATGAGCCCTCACCTGGGCAACTGGGAGCTGGCGGGGCTCTACTGCTCGCACCATTATCCGATGACGATGATGTACCGCACTCAGCGCAATGCGATCGTCGACCGGCTGATGTGCGAGGGCCGCGAGCGCTTCGGCGGCAGGCTGGTGACCGCCACCCCCCGGGGGCTCAAGGAGCTGCTCAAGACCTTGAACGAGAGGGGTGTGATCGGGGTCTTGCCGGACCAGAACCCGGGTGCGGGCACCGGGGTGTTCGTGCCTTTCTTCGGCGTCACCACCTATACGCCGACCTTCGCCGCAAGACTGGTGACGCGGACTGGGGCCACGGCCCTGATGGTGTTCTCCGAGCGACTTCCCGGGACTCACGGCTTCCATCTTCGGTTCACTCCGGCCAGCGACTGTCTGGGTGACCGGACGGTCGAGGCGGGTGCCGCTTGCATGAACCGCGATCTGGAGAGACTCATTCGCTCGGGGGTAGAGCAGTATTGGTGGAGCTACAACCGTTTCCGGACCAGGCCGAAGGGCGAGCCTCCGCTCTACTGACGCGTGGCCGGAGTGCGCGGCCGGTCGCGGCCTGTGGGGGCGGGTGGATATTCAGGCGACAGAGAATTCGTGTAAGCTTTGCCCTGGATCGGATTCTTCGATAGGCGCCTGGGCGCCGAAACGGGTTTACCTCATTGACGCAACTGGCCCGAGGTGATGAGAAAAGAACTTCTGCTCAGTTTTCTCAAGAGCCATACGCTCTTCCAAGACCTCATACCTCAAGAGCTGGATAGCATCTCCTCCAGATTCTCGGTCAGGGAGATCGACGCGGGTAAGCTGGTGTTCTGCGAGGGAGACAACGCGGATTTTCTCTGTCTGGTGGTCCAGGGCGAGCTGGAGGTGCTCAAACGCGCGGCCAATGCGCAGCAAGTGGTCATTGCGACCCTGAGCGGCGGAGATGCGGTAGGCGAGATGGCGCTGATCGACGGCATGGTGCGCTCGGCGACGGTCAAGGCTGCCATGTATTCCATGGTGATCGTCCTCAAGCGGGGCGACTTCGAGCAAATCGTCAAGAGCTATCCCCGGATCGGAACCAAGATCCTCAAGGGAATCGCCCGCAACATCAGTCTCAATCTGCGGCGGACCTCCTCGGCCCTGTCCAAGCTCATGCTGCCCATCGCCTGACGGCCCAGGCTATTGCAGCACCCGGCTCTGAGGCGCCGAGCCCGTTTTGTGCACGTCCACCACCTGAAGGGCCAGTCTCCAGTCCGCCTGGGTCGCCGCATCTTGAAGCAGCTTGCAGAAGGCATGCAGCATGCCCTTTTGCAGCCGTAGCTGCACCGACTGGCCGGTCGGAGAGTGGAAGGCGATCGCGTGGGTCTCTCCGGGACCGCGTCGCAGGTCCACTCGGCTGGCCAGGATCGGCTCCCCCCCGAGGGGCAGACTGCTCGGGCAGTCCTCGTAGCGTTGGGAGAAATCGACCTTGCTCAGCGCCCGCTCATGCTCGAAGGCTAGCACCGCATCGCGCGATCCCGCGTCCTGTTGGGCGGTGATCTCCGGATCGCAGGACAGCGCCCGACGCAGCAAAGGCCAGGCCTGGGAGACGAATCGTCGGGTCAGCCAGACCCGGAACTCGTTGGCGGTGGTCGTCCTCAGACGCAGCAGCAGTCGGTCCTGCTCGGGTCGGTAGGTGAGCTGCAGCTGATGGAGGCGTTGGGACATGGAAGCGTCGCGGTATGGGTCAGGCGGGCAGGATAACCGAGGGACCGCGCGCCGAGAAGACCGCAAGCGCATCCGCCCTGTGCGTGCCCTGGCGCTCGTAGCGCCCCTCATCCAACGGGTGAATCTCATAGGCTTCCAAATCTCTCGGCAAACCCACGACTTTCCAGGTGTACGAAGCGGTCAACTGCCGCTTCTAGCCCGGATTTTTCACGAAGGAACCGCAGAGACGCGGACGACGCTGAGAAGACAACGGGTTGCGGGACATCGAGAACAACTGTTAACAGAAATCGCCTCCGCTCGCCTCGCGTACTCCGTGGCGTAGCTGCACGATCATGGAGCGCAGCTCCGGAACCTGGGGGATCTCCTCGTCGACGAATATCACCATCCGTCGGATCCTGGTCTGGGACTGGGCGAAGCTGCGCAAGCGCTGGATGATCTCGGGCCGGCGCAGCGCCTGTCCCGCCCCGTAAAAGACATAGACGCCGAAATGGATGGTGCAGGCGATGAAATCCAGCGCTGCTGCGAGCGGCTCTGTCTTGGGAATGCGAATATATTCCCAACCGACACGGTAGAGTCCGCGCTCCGGCGACCAGGCGTATATGGCTTGGTCGCTGGTCAGCTCGTGGCGCTTGAAGATCTTCTCGATCCGCTCCCGCGCGCGGGTCTCGATCGTCCCTATGGCATAGCCCGATTCGATCAGCTGTCGGGCGGCATTGGGAGAGTGCATGACGAAGGCCTCGATATTGCAGTGGCCAAAAGCTTAGTGGGGTGGTCTGGTTTCAAGTTGTGAAGGCAATCTAAGGATTCGAATCGGGCTTGGCGACCAGGTTCTCGATTTCGGCAAAGATCCTGCCTGCATACCACGGGTTCGGTGCTAGCCAAGGCTCTCGGTCGGGAGCAGTGACTGTCGAGCCTGCGGGGACGTATGGATAGAGTGCCGCGACGTTCTCCATGAGAGGGTCTGCAGCACGACTGATCCCGAGGGTGCACAGGCCGATCAGTCTTCGATCCAACCCGTCAGTGCGGTCACTATGGCCCGGGCCTGGTCGCGGCTGGAGATGTTGAACTTGGACTTGGGCAGGTAGCTGTCGCCGCGCTTTTGGTAACGGCGGATGCTGAACTTGTCCGGTCCGTACTCGCCCTTGCGCTGGTCCCAGTCCTGGTAGCGGAACAGGATGGTGGTCCATGCTCCTTTGGAGAGCACGACCTTGTCGATCTCCTTGACCCGCTCTACGTCCCCTTCGGTGTAGCTGATGGTCAGTTCTTCGGGCTTCGAGGCCATGGTGCGAGCTCCAGACTGCACGTTGGAAGGTCGCGAACGGTACCAGATGGTGCGGCAAAGGTCATCCGCCGTCGATGGCGCCGTTGCGCAGCAACAGACGCACAATCTCCTCGTGTCCGCCCTGTTTCGCCCAGGCTAAGGCGGAGCGACCCTGGGCGTCGCGCACGTTGACATCGGCGCCCTGGGCGATCAGCAGCTTGGCCATCTCCCGCTCCCCCAAGCGGGTGGCCCGGATCAGCGGCGTTTCGCCCGAGGCGTCGACGGTGTCTACCTTCGCCCCCTGTGCCGTCAGGAACCGGATGACATCCCGGTCGGACACCCCTTTCTCTACCGCTGCGTGCAGAAGCTGGTCGGGCTCCAGTCGGGCACCCCGGTCGATCAGCAGCTGGGCTACCTGGGTCCGGCCCGCCATCACGGCCAGGAAAAGGGGGGTGCGGCCTTCGGAGTCGGCCGCGTCTATCTCGGCATGGTTGTCCAAGAGAAGTCGGGTGATGACAATGCGACCGGTTTCCGCCGCGATATGGAGGGGGCGGCGGCCATTCGGGGCAATGACTGCGTTGATGTCGCTGTCCCAGTAAATGTGGCGCCCGATCTGATCCAGGTCCCCGCGCTCTAGCGCGGGGTAAAGGGCGAGAGTCGGCCGGTCGGGCTTGCTGCATCCGCCGAGGGTCGACAGTAACGCCACCAGGAGGCCGAATACGGCGCCCCAAGGGGTTAGCGGGGCATGGATCGTCTTCAAGCTGTGGTCGCCGTTGGAGGGATCGAAGCGCTCGATTGCCCGACCGATGGTAAGGGTGCGAGCCAGCCCTGTGCAACCGGCTCAGGTGGCCGCTCGGCGAGCGGAACTTTAGATAGAGAGAGATTGTCCAACTTTGTTGGCCACCGATACGTCAGGCCCCTGGTGCATCGGTGCGATATTTGCGTCATTATGAGCAGTTACTGGCTCGGGGCTTCTCGAAGGGGGCGGCATTGAGCGAAACAATCGGACGGCTGGTGCTTTCCCTTGTCCTGGCTGCGGGGCTGGCGGCTGGCTCGCGGGCGAGCAGCGAGACACCGCCCTATTTTGGTGAGCGTCTGGAGTATACGGCCTCCTATGAGGGCATCTTCTCTGGCGGGCACCCGGTGGATATCGCCGACGTGGTGCTCTCCAGTAACGAGCAGGCGATCCGATTCGAGGGGGAGTCCGCCTACACCATGTCGTTTTCCGCTTCTTCGGAGCCCTATCCCGACGTCGACGCTCTGCTGCGGGTACGCTACAGCTTCCGCAGCCTGGTCAGTGAGGATCTTCGACGCTCGCTGATGTTCGAGCAGACCGCGCAAGGTCGCGACCCCATGCACAAGGTGGTCTGGCTGGACTGGAAGGGTCGCCGGGTCGCGCGGCTGAGCAAGGACGAGGGTAGCGACAAGACCGCCTCGCCAGGCAATCCCCAGTCCTCGGAGGCATCCGGGGCGGAGACGGCCCTGTCGCCGTCCCAGCTCCAGCAACTCGGCATCCATGACGATCGCTCCTCCTACGAGACTCGGTTGGCCGAGGACGTGTCTTTGCCCGATCCCCTGTTGGACCGGCTCTCTTTCATCTATCGCCTGCGCAGCCAGGACCTGCGCGACGGCGGCGTCCTTCAGGTGCCCGTCACCGATGGCGATAAGCTGCTCGAATACAAGGTGCGGGTGCTCGGCTCCGAGACCATCGAGGCGGCGGGACGTTCTTGGCCGACTCGACATCTTCGTATCGCCGCTTTCAAACGAAACGGAGCCCGGTCCAAGCCGGACCACGAGCCTATCGATGTCTGGCTGGCGCTGGACCCATTCAGGACGCCGGTCCGTTTCGCCGGTGAGCGCAGCTTCGGACGCTTCGATGTGCGTCTTCGCACGGCTTCCCAGGTGATCGCGTCCCCGTGTGTGGCAGGTTCGGCAAGGGTCGTGCGGGCGCCCCCTTGACCCCTTTGCGTCCGAGGTGCGGTACGCTTCGAACAACTACCGTCGCTCGGTCGTCCTCTCGGTCCGTGCTTTCGAGGAGAAGCACGGCGATAACATCCACATTGTCGTCACCGTCTACGACCCCGGCATCCATCTCCTGGCCAAGAACCCTCAGCGTGAAGTGCCGCCGGACGTATTGGAAAGGAATGGCCAAGGATTCGGAGCGCTTGCGGCTGATGGATGTGGTGAGCAGCTTTCCGGATGAAGGCTGGTGGGGTCCGGACAACACGCTGGGAATCGGGAAGGCGAGGGGAATATCTCTGGCACGGTGTCCTCATGGGCACGGCGAAGTGGTGCTGATGGTGGACGTGCCCCGAGAGAGGGTGCATGAGATCGAGCATCGCGTCTCTCCCTGGCACCGGGAGGCCGGCCTCGGCGGTGTCGGTTGGACCGTAGGCTCCCCTCATCTTTGAGGAAAGCGTGGAGAACGTATACCCGGCGGGGGCGCCGACTCCGGCCGGGCGGGGTCCTTCTAGCGGTCGTTGGGCTTGCGGGTCTGCCGATCATCTGTCTTGCGGGAGATGACAAACAGCCGAGGCGGGCTTCGGCGGCTCCCTTCCGGAATCTCCAGGTGCAGATCCCAATCCGATGGCGCCAGGGCTCTGGCCCAAGTCTCGACCGCCTCGGCCTCCTCCAACCCCCCAGGGTGCCCGGTGTAGGCCAGGAGGGTCAGTCGACCGCCGGGTTGCAGTCGCGCGGCCATGCCTGCGAGAGCCTTCAAGGTGGAGGCCGGCCGGGTGACTACCCGCTTGTCCGAGCCCGGCAGGTATCCGAGATTGATCATCGCCGCCTGTATCCCTTCATCAGGCACCGGGGGCAGGGGCCCGGCGAGTCCGCCATGGTCCGCGCGAGCCAGCACCACGCGATTCGCCAGCGCGGCGTGCTCCAGCCGCGCTCGGGCGGTCTCCAACGCCTTGACCTGGATATCCAACCCATAGACTCTCCCGGTCTCGCCCACCGCCCGGGCCAGGAACAGGGTGTCGTATCCCTTGCCCAGGGTGGCATCCAGCGCCAGGTCGCCTGGACCCAGCACCTGGGCGATGAACCTCTGGGCTCGGGCAACCAGATCGGGCCTCATCTTAAGCCCAAAAAACGGCTGGCGTAGCGTTGGACGTCGACCCGTGCGGGTAGGTCGCGGCCGGTTTCCAGATGGTCGGCCAGCAGCTGGGCGTAGCCGGGTATCTGCAGCGATCCCTTGGAGCCGAAGCCGTTGAAGATCCACACCGAAGGGTGGTGCGGATGGCGGCCTATGAAGGGGGCATTGTCCAGGGTGGCTGGCCTCACCCCCGCGAGATGCTCGACCAGGCGCGGCCTCTCCAGCCTGACCAGGCCGGCGAGGGATTCCAGCAGGCTGCGGCGGGCCTTGCACGTCGGCTGATCGTCCAGTCTCTCCCAGTCGTAGGTGGCGCCGAGCTTCAAGCGCTGCTCACCGACGGGCAGCAGCCAACGCCCGCCATTGAGAATCTGCTCGGGCAGGGGGGCGGGGCTCTCCAGGACCAGGATCTCGCCCTTGGCGGGCTGAAACGGCAGCCAGGCGGTTAGAGGGCTGTGCATGGCCTTGTAGCCCTGGCAGAGGATCAGGCGTGCGGCCTTGAGGCCCTCGCATTTCACCTCCGTGTTCCGGGGGCGTAGTTGCTCGGTCTCGACGCGCTGTCCGACCAGTCGCCCGTCCTCCCTCAGTCGGTGGGCCAGGTGCTCGATCAGGCTGCGGCTGTCCAGATAGCCCGTGCCTTTCTGGATCAGCGCGCCCAGGGGTGCGACTATGTTCGGATCCAGCTCGCCGGGCGCAAGCCGCGGTCCCAGATAAGCCTGGTAGTCGGGGTCGCCGAGGCGGCGGTCGGCGGTCTGCACGTCCTCGGTCGAGCGAAGCAGCTTGGCCATGGGCACCCAGTGCAGGAAGCTCAGCCCCAAGGCCTGCTCCAGGCCGCGATAGAAGCGCTCGGCCTGCGGCAGCAGCCAGTCCACCTCGGGGGTTTTGGCCAGGCGCTTGCCCGTGACCGGATTGATCAGCCCGGCCGCCGCCCGGGACGACGAGCTGGCGAGCCCCTCATCAAGCACGCAGACCGACCAGCCACGCTGGGCCAGGGTCCAGGCAAGCAGGCTGCCGGCCAGCCCCTGGCCGAGGATCAGGGCGTCGAAGAACTGCCCTGGGGTCATGGATCGAGCCGCGCCAGCCCGGGATTGTCGATATAGGGGTTGCGTCGGCCTTGAATCCGCTGGATGCGGTCGTTGCGGGCCCGCTCAGTGGCGTCCGGCGGGTCCTCCCGATTCCAGCGTGCCAGCAGCTCGGCCTGGCGCCGATAGATGGGCAGGCCATAGCGCTGGCGCATGTAGAACATGGCGCGGGCGATGTCCCCGCGGACCTGCGGCCCGGGCTCTATCTCGCGCCCCCGGATCTCGACGTCGCAGCTGCCGTAGGCCCTTGCCTCGCCGGGGATCTCCCCGTAGCGCCTCGCCCCCCGGGCCTCGTTGATCTCGGCCAGGGCCGGAAAGATGTTGTGCAGGTCGTCCTCGATGCGGTTGAACGCCGGACTGGTGTTGCGGCAGTGGTTGCGGGTGCCGCACCCCAGCTCCCGGGCCACCCAGGACATGGGAAAGACATGCTCGGCGTTGATCCGCGTCCCCTTGTCGCGCCCGAAATGGGCGCCGCAGTAGAGGGTCTTGCCGCCCTCGCGGTAGACCTCGGACCAGAGGCCCCGTAGCGCTTGCTTGTACTGGCGCAGCCAAGGCCGGTCTTCGCTCGCTGCGCTCGCCTGGGCAGCACCCAGGGCGAGCAGGAGGATCAGACTCCTGAGCCACGCACCTATGGTCCGGCCCTCGGCGGCTCGTCTCCCAGGGCGGCGGGGCGGTCCGGGTCGCGAATTCACTCGCTCCAGGAGCCCCGCATACAGAAGCGGTCCCTCGATACCCGCGATCGCCATCGCCAGATCGAATCGGCAATCGACCACGACCCAGTCCGGGTCGCCCAAGCGGTGCGACAGGGCTTCGGTGTCGATCAGGGTGGAGTAGGTCATGGGCTAGCAGCTCTCTCCCGCGTCAGGTGCTCAGAGACCCACCTGACCATTCAGCACGTCGAGCAGAAGCTCCATGCCTTCGACGTCCCGGGTGAGGAGTATGTCGAGCGGCGTGGTGCCCCCGAACCGTGCCCTGGGTGTCGTCATCCACAGGCTGCCCGAAGAGCCGCTGTGGGGAAAAAAACTGTGCAGGGCGTTGTCGATCTCGTTGATCAGCATCAGTCGCTGATGGATCTCCGGGTCGTCGGGCAGGGCGCCGCCCAGGCGGTAGCGGTTGAGTTCGCGCTTCCGAGTCCCTTCAGGCAGGCCCAGCAGACGGGGCCAGTCGGCGACGGGCACCTGCCAGGCGTGCAGAATACGGAAGGCTGAGCGGGTTAGGTCCTGATAATCCGGCATGGGCGGTGAGACAGAGACGACGGTTGGCCGGAACCATACCTCTTCAGACGGGACCTTGACCATCGGTACGAATCGGTGGAGCCAGATGCCAGAGAATCGAGAATCTTGGCCTCTTGAATGTGCTCTAAACAGTCCTGAATGGCCTGTCGGGCTCCCTCGCCAATAGCACCTGCGCTTGCTTGAGAACCATCAACTTCCGCTTTTCCGGGAGCGCGCCGGCTTCGCGGGCTTGCTCCGTCCGGTATCAGTGGTCGACAATGCCGCCAAGGCCGCACTCGAGGATCCCCGCTTCAACCCCGTGCGCCCCGAAGAGCTGCCCGGCATGGATCTGGAGATCAGCCTGCTCACCCCGCCCGTGGTCATCCCCTCCTATGCCGACTACGACGTCGCCCGCCACGGCATCATCCTCATCGCCAACGGCCACCACGCCGTCTACCTGCCCGAGGTCGCTCCCGGCATGGGGCTCCCGGCATGGGCTGGAACCGCGCCCACACCCTGACCCGCCTGGCCCTTAAGGCCGGACCGCCGGGGGATGCCTGGCAGCAGCCGGACGCCAAGCTCGCGGTGTTCTACTCGGTGACCTATGACGGGCCGTTCGATGGCCAGGGAGTGGACGTAGCTGGGGGGCTTTGAGTCGGTTGGGTTCCTGGGCTGGGCTATACTGCCCGGAGACACCAACGTCCTCGAAAGGTGCCCGATATGGAGTGGGCAGAAGCGCTCAACAACCCGTTTCTCCAGGATCTGCCGTTCAAGATCGAGCTGAACAAGTGGGGGCAGATCTTGATGACGCCGGCCAGTAACCGCCATGGAATCCTGCAATCAGAGGCAGTCTTTTTCCTCCGGAGCCGGCTGCCTGACGGTGTGGTGATCGTGGAGTGCTCGGTTCAAACCTCGGACGGGGTCAAGGTGGCGGATGTCGCATGGGCGTCGGACGAATTCCTGAAGCGAAACGGTGAGGCCACACCCTACCAGGAAGCCCCTGAAATTTGTGTCGAGATAGTCAGCCCTTCCAACTCGTCGGGCGATATCGAGCAGAAGATCGAGCTGTATCTCGCGAAGGGCGCTCACGAGGTTTGGATCTGCGGCGACGACGGGGTGGTCAACCATTTCGAGCATCGGGGCAGGGTTCAGGCATCACGGTTGCTGGGGGAGCAAGTGCGTTTTGGGGTCACGGAAAAGGGTCGGTAGCGGCGGAATCGAAACTGGGAGTCACGACGGAATGTCTGACTGTAAACCGCTCTGCCGATCACACAAGGACTTTGACCGGCTTTGGCCCGGTTCTGGACACGTTTGTGAGCCGGAACAGGTACTTGGCGCTCATCATGATGAAGCTGCCCCGCTGAGCTGTAGAACAGATAGAGGCCAGCCCGTGGGAGGCGGCGGATCAGGCTGGGTCGAACGGCGACCTTTCCTCCACCGGCTAGGTGCAGCCGATCCCTTCTAGCCGGTTTCTGGTCGTTTCGCCTTGGCCCCATCAGCTCGATGGAAGCTGGGCGCAAGACGATAGGCCGGGTTACCCGCCAACCGAGTGACCACCGGAGACGCTGGGCAATGAACGGGAGCGATGGTCCGCTCTACCCGATTGTCGAGATCCAGCCCGAGTGGGTACTGGAAGACGAGCAAATGGGCAGCAAGAAGAAGTTCTGGTTCAGGGAAGCGGACGATGCACTGGATTGGTTGTTCAAGTATCCGCAGGCCAATACGGGACAGCATTGGGCGGAGAAGATTGCGGCAGAAGTGGCACGTGCGATCGACATTCTGCATGCGCGGGTGGATTTGGCGCTTTTCGAGGGTGCGCGCGGTTCAGCGACAGAGTCTTTTGTCCGGGACGGGCGGGAGCTTTTCCACGGCAACCAGGTTCTGGCGGGCCAGGTGACGGGCTATGATCCGGAGAAGCGATTCCAGCAGTGTGAGCACACACTGGGCAACATTTTCGCTGCTTTGGGGCAAGTGTTCGAGTCCGAGGAAGCGGCGCGAGCGGCTGTGGAGCGGATTGCGCAATACTTGGTATTGGATGCCCTGATCGGGAACACGGATCGCCATCACGATCCGCTCAAGCTGGTCCGCCGAGCTTCCGACAAGCATCCGTTCATCTTCGGGCCGGCGCTGGGCCGGCTGGATAAGCTGGACAGAGTTGTGCTGGCGCGGATCGTGGACGGCGTGCCGGAGAGTTGGATGAGCGAGCGCGCCCGGGCGTTCGCAGTCGAGCTGATGTGCTACAACCTTGAGCAACTGATAAAGAGTCCGCTGATGAACGACAAGACCCTCTTCCTCGCCTGGCAGGACAAGCGCCTGACACGGGGCTGGTTCCCGGTGGGGCGGTTGGACGTGCTGCGGGGCGGGCAGGCGTACCGATTCTTGTATACGCAGGGGGCGAGGCGCGCGCAGATGGAGGCGGGATTCGACGCCCTGCTGGACTTTCCGAAGCTGGACAAGGTGTACGACTCCCGCGAGCTGTTCCCGTTGTTCAAGAACAGGGTGATCTCCCCCGGGCGCGGGGACTTCGCGGACTATGTGCGGATGCTGGATCTGCCCCGGAGTGCGGATCCGGTGGAGATTCTCTCTGTGGGCGGGGGATCTAAGGCCACGGACAGCTTCGAGGTATTCCCCAAGATCGAGAAACGGGCGGACGGCTTCTTCACCTGTCGGTTCTTCCTGCACGGTTGGCGTCACGTGAGCCCTGCCGCTATTGCCCGGCTGGACGAGTTGGAGCCGGGAGAAAAGCTCTATGTGACCATCGAGCTGACCAACCCGGCCACGGGGCTGGCGGTGCAGATCCAGACCAAGGAGGTTGTTCGAAATGTTTTAATGTTCATTATTAATGTACACCCATACAAGTGAACAAGGTGGCTGCACGGACCACTGAAGAGCGGGAATTGCTTGACCGGGCGATCGAGCTGTCGAGCGCGAAACGGGCCTGCGCTTGCTTGTCGAGCAACGAGAGACCCATCGTGACGGGCAAGCGGTCGATGCCCTGGTGCGTATTGGGCGGGGGGATCGCCTGCTCAAGGCCGAGGTGAAAAAGTGGGCCCAGCATGTCAACCTCGGCGCATTGGTCGATCAAGTTCGCCGAATCCAGGGCAAGGGGCTCCTTGTCGCCGACTACGTCAATCCGAGGATGGCGGACAAGCTTCGTCTGCAGGGTGTCCCGTTCATCGACACCGCCGGTAACGCCTACATCAATCAGCCTTCGGTCTATGTCTATGTGGCGGGCCGGCAGAGCGGGCTGCGCGCCGAGGGCACCGTCATCAGGGGCGGGGCGAGGCGCGCATTCGAGCCGACGGGGCTGAAGGTCGTCTACGCCTTCCTATGTCACCCGGATAGGGTCAACGCCCCCTACCGCGAGATCGCCGAGAAGGCCGGCGTAGCCCTGGGTACCGTCGGCCGGGTCATCAACGGCCTGAAGGCGGCGGGCCTGCTCGTCGACAAGGGCGGGAAACAGGGCCGAAGGATCACGCACTGCCGTAAACTGCTGGATCGTTGGGTGGAGACCTGGCCGAAGAAGCTCAAGCCCAAGCTGCTTATGGGTGAGTTTGCCCCCGCCGATCCCTATTGGTGGAAGACCATCGATGTCCGGGAATTCCGTGGATATTGGGGCGTCGAGACCGCAGCGACCGGATATCTCGACTACCTCAAGCCAAAGGTTGCCACCCTCTACCTGCCCGAAGGGATGCGCAACCCCTTGTTGCGCGAGGCCCGGCTCAGAAAAGCGGCCGTGGGGAAAGGCACCGTACTGCTCTACCGCCCTTTCTGGCCGGAAGCGTTTGCCGGACTCTATACCGAGGACGCCCGTGGAGCCGTACACCCGATATTGGTCTACGCCGATCTGATTGTCACAGGCGACCCCCGAGCCCATCCATCGAAAGGCGCCTCTGGGAGGCGGCCGACACCCTGCGCACCAACTCCAACTACGCCAGCAACGAGTACTTCATGCCCGTGATGGGGCTGATCTTCCTACGCCACGCCTACAGCCGCTTCCTCGCCGTGAAGGACGAGATCGAGGCGGGCCTGCCCACCCGGGGCGGCCGGAGGCCGCCGCTCCAGAAGGCAGACTTCGCACAGAAGGGAGCGATCTACCTCCGACCCGAGGCCCAGTTCGACTACCTGGTGGAGCTGACCGACGCCGACGACCGCGCCGAGGCCGTCGAGCACGCCATGGAATCGATCGAGAAGGACCACGAGACCTTGCGCGGCCAGCTGCCCAAGGCGGAATACCGCGAGCTGGACAACGCAATCCTCGGTCAACTGCTGCACCCTCAACCCCGACGAGCTGAAGCAGGCGAGCGGCGACATCTTTGGCCGCATCTGAGAAGCTTGATTGGTAATGAGTTATGTATATGTTTGAAGCACGATACGAATTATGTTGATTCACTGCACCGCGAAACTCTTGAAAGAGCTGCGCATTCGAGCAGGCTGAGATTGAACGGATGCTCGACTGGAGCCGGCACAACTCTTACACGAAAAGCAATAGCCGCAGTGTGCTGGGCTCGATGAAAGAATTGGCCTTGCACATCGACTACTACGTGTCGCTCGAAGGTGGTCTTGCCAGCGTTGATCTGGCTGAAGTGCATCGGCGCATCAATCGGATCCCCTTGAAGCCCATCGATTACGACTTTGCGGTTGAGCGACTCAAGGAGCTGCTTTCCTCTCCTGGAGCCGCCTGATGCGTGGTGTCAACGAGGAGCACCACGGAGCGGTCGTGTAGCCGGGGGCAGGGTCAGACGCAATGAGTCATTGAGCGAGCCGTCGTTGCCATCAGGCTTGCCGACGGCAGCGCGACGGCAGCGCGACGGCGCCAATAGACCACCGTTTCTTCGCATTCTCAGAGCGAGTCTTTCCAGGGGTTGAAGAAGGCTACGGCTGCGGCGGCGAATTCGGTCGTGTTTCTTGTCACCACTGTGAGGCCGTGCTCAGCCGCGGTGGCGGCGATGAGGATGTCCGGGTGGCTGAAGGTATGACCGCGCTTGCGTCCCGCTTCAATCATGAGGCGCCACTGAAGGAGGATGTCTTCCGTGACGGGCAGGGCTCGCCGATCGAAAAGGGGGCGCAAACGCTGGTCGAGCCAGTGGTGCAGCTCGGCCCTCTTCTCAGGATCGCGGATCAGCTCGATCCCGAATCGGATCTCTGCGAAGGTCACCTCACTGACGTGCAGATGGCTCAAAGGTTGACCCGCGACGAATTGCAGGACCGCAGGCTCGGGCAATTTGCGCCGAAGCTCAGAAAGGACATTCGTATCAAGCAGCCATCCGGTCACAGATCGACATCCCGAACTGGCCCGGTGACCGGTGGATGATCGAAGTCGACCTCGGCGAGCGGTGATTCAGCGAGGAGCTTGATGAGGTCCTGACCTGTACGCCGGCCCGCGAGGCGTTCGTACTCTTCGGCCGAGACAACCACGGCCCTCTCTTCGCCGTTGACCGTTACGTGCTGGGGGCCCTGCTCGACGGCGCGGCGCACCAGCTCGCTGAACCGTGCCTTGGCCTCCTGGAGTTGCCAATAGCTCGTGTCTCCCCGGCGGGAGAGGTCGTCTGCGGAAGTGCTGTTCATGGTTGCTTCTATGGTCTGGTCAGCCTGACTAGACAGTAGCCCCTCGGGGCGCCTCGGTCAACCACTGCGGTCGAGCTGAAGAGTTGGGCATATATGGACGGCTGTTCGTTGAGGAAAGAAGCAAAGGATGATGAGAGGCACGGCGACCCGTGGCCTCATGGACCAAGATCCTGGGACCATAAGCCTACATTTCGCACCCATGTGAAGACGGATCCCGAATTATTCTACGCTTTTCAGCTCGCGATTATAATTCAGTGGGGGCGTTATTCGATCGCAAATACCCACCACCGATCACGAAGTCTTGTGTAGATCGTGAGCGGTACCTTCAATAGCTGCAGGATTTGTCGACGCAATGCATTCAGGCCTTTGACCGCCACATGAAGGACTTCACCAGAGCGCTCGATTGACGCCAAGTGTACA
>Ga0210096_1000242_pt1 | contig 20683 bp, 20 predicted proteins | sample China_Galinas_PW_4_FD_184864 | JGI IMG/M metagenome (GOLD analysis project Ga0210096, IMG submission 184864) | Wetland microbial communities from San Francisco Bay, California, USA, that impact long-term carbon sequestration - China_Galinas_PWA_D2... | ecosystem: Environmental > Aquatic > Marine... | reverse complement strand
AGTTCCTCGACTACATCACCGCCGACGCCGCATTCGATGGCGATGACGCACCCATGCTCGTGGCCGCCGCCGGCATCGGCGGCGACTACATCACCGCCTGGCGCTGGGACGATGACCCCGTCGGCATCCGCCTCGAAGTCGTGGATCACGTCGCGCTTCGGTCGCCGTTCAAATCGCTCTCGGGCGGCGACTTCTCGCCGGTCCACAACCTCCGCGTCGTGATCGGCGCATTCACCGGCTGGGGTATTCTGCGATGATGTCGGAGCGCTGTAACGCGATATCGGGCGTGGCTGCCACAATCCGTTGCATGTCGGAGTTGGCCCGCGCATCGTCGCCATATCGTAACTCGTTGTCGAATGGCAATTTGCATACTTTTCCCACAATCCACACAAGCGGTACGGGACTTGTCCCTGAGGTCGGGGCCCCCGGTAAGGGCAGACCGGTGGAGCAGATTGCCGCGAATGTGGCGTGGCAACTACAGTTGGACGGAGCGATGGTCGCGCCGTCGATGTACCGAGGATGCCGGCGAGCCGGCGCAAACGGAGGGAGTGTCCATGACCAGGTTGGAACAGCTGCTGAAGCGCTTCGCGCAGGACGAGTCGGGTCAGGGTCTGGTGGAGTACGTACTGATCATCGCGCTGGTCGCGGTGGGTCTGATTCTGGCGCTGACGGTGTTCCGCAACCAGATCGGCAACACGTTCGACAACGTGAACGGCCAGCTGAAGAACGCGCCAAGCACGCCGTACTCGCCGGGAAGCTGAGCCGGGCGGCAGACGTGGCCGGGTGCAGGCCCGGCGGAGGCGGGAGAACCCGCCTGAGGCGACGAAGCCGAGGAGCGGGGGGGCTCCGGCCCCTCCGCCACCGGCGGGTGAGAGAATCGGCAGTAGAATGGAGTCGGGCATGACCGCGACTCTGGTGTTCGGGTCGGTGATGGTGGCCGCGCTGGTGTGGGATGTGGCGCGGCGGCGGATCCCGAATGTGCTGGTGGTCGCGGGGCTGGTTCTCGGGCTGGCGGTACGGGGGCTGGACGGATGGGCCTCTGTGGGCGCCGGTCTGGCGGGCGCGGGTCTGGCGCTCGCAATGACGTTTCCGCTCTTCGCCCTGCGGGCAATGGGGGGGGGCGACGTCAAGTTGTTCGGCGTTGCCGGCATGTTCCTCGGCCCTGCGGGATTCCTGATGGCATTGGTGGCATCGGCACTGGCCGGCGGTGCGCTCGGCCTGGTGGCCGCGGTGCGCAGTGGCGTGATCGTGACGGCGCTGCTGCGGACGCGCGACCTCGCGATACGTGCTGCGACGGCGGGCAGGAGCGGCGAGCGGATGACACTCGAAACGGAGGCGGCGATCACTGTGCCGTACGGCGCGGCAATTGCCATGGGTTCGTTGCTGGTGTGGTTCCTGTACCCTGGGGGACTGACATGGTGGTGAAGGTCTGGCACCGTTCATGGAAGAAGCGGAGGCGCGGGCAGGCGTTGGTGGAATTCGCGCTGGTAGTGCCACTGCTGTTGCTGCTGGTCCTGGGTGTTGTCGAGTTCGGCCGAGCGTGGAACGTGTACCAGACGCTGACGGACGCGGCGAGGAACGGGGCGCGGACGGCGGTGCTGGCGCGGACCAGCATCACGGTCGACACAGTGGCGCTGGCGGCGAACACGATCATGAAATCCGCGGGGCTGGACACTGCGTCGGCGGTGAAGACACTGACGGGGTTCGGGCTGAGTGGCGGGCAGTCGACAATGACGATCAGCTATCCGTACACGATGCAGTGGATCACAGGGCTGATGGGTTGGACCGGAGCGCAGGCCTCGTTCAACATGAATACGAGCGTCACGTTCCGAAACGAGTATTGAAAGGAACGCGGTCATGAGGACACGAACGTGGATCGTGCTGCTGCTGGCACTCGCATCGGGGCTGATTGCGGGATACTCGGCGCTTCAGCTGATGGCGGGGCGGCCGACTCCGCAGACGCCCGAGGAGCCACGTTCAGCCTTCCGGGTAGTGGTTGCCGCGCGTGACCTGCCGGTCGGGACAGTGCTGGGTGACAAGGACGTACGTCTGATCGAATGGCCGGGTGAGTCTGTTCCCGAGGGATATGCGCAGCAGGTACCGGATGTACTGGGCCGGGGTCTGATTCTGCCCATGAAGACGAACGAGCCGGTGCTGCTGACGAAGCTGGCGGACCGGGGCACGGGCGGCGGGTTGCCGATACTGATTCCCGAAGGCATGCGCGCTGTCGCGATCCGCGTCGATGACGTGATCTCGGTGGCCGGTTTCGTGACACCACAGAATCGCGTCGACGTGATGCTCACGATCCAGCCACCCGGCAGCACGGAGTTCGTGACGAAGACGATCCTCCAGAATCTGGAAGTCGCAACGGCTGGCACGCAGTACACCGAGGATCCGCAGGGCAACGCGATGGCGGTGCCGGTGGTCTCGCTGTTCGTGACGCCCGAGCAGGCGGAACAGATCGCGCTCGCGTCGAAGCAGGGACAGATTCAGCTGGCGCTGCGCAACCGTCTCGATGTAAAGGAAACGCGGACGGCGGGCGCACGGCTCAGCCGGCTGCTCGCACTGGGCGCGCCGGCAGCTGCCGGCACACGGTCACGCGCCGCACCGGCGCCCACGCGGGATCCGGGCACGACGCTCGAGGTCCTGAAGGGCAGCCAGCGGTCGATCGTCCGCTTCGGTTCGGGCGGCGGGAGTGGCAATCAATGAGCACAGGGGTGGGGATGCAGCGGGAATCTCGCCGCCACGGCGCGGCGCACGGATCGATGTTCCGGGCAATCGCGTTGCTGATTCCGATGCTGGCGGTGGCCCGGCCGGCAGCGGCCCGGCAGTCACAGGTGTTGAGCCAGGCCAACCAGACGATCCGCGTCGAGCGCGGCAAGACCGCGATTCTGCGCCTTGGTTACGAGGCGAGCCGGATCTCGGTGGCGGACCCGGAAGTGGCGGATCTGGTCCAGCCGACGAGCGGCGGCCAGCCGCAGAGGAGAGAATTCCTGATCAACGGGCTCAAGGTCGGCACGACGTCGCTGGTGGTGTGGAACAGCGCGAACGTCCCCGAGATCTACGACATCGAGGTCGTCGTGGACGCGACGGCGCTCGAGACGCAGCTCCAGACCGTGTTCCCGAACTCGGGCATTACGATCACGTCGAGCGGCCAGGCGGTCATCGTGTCCGGCACGATCCGCGATCCGATCATGGCGCGCCGCGCACTCGACCTGGCCTCGCAGACGGGTGCGCAGGTCATCGACAACCTGCAGGCGCCGCCGCAGCGCCAGATCATGCTCAAGGTCCGGTTCGCGGAGATCCGGCGAAACGCGCGGACGCGCCTGAGCACGGACCTGGTCGCGGACAATGTCGGAGACATCAACAACGCGTTCAGCCAGGGTTCGCGGGCCAGGATCGAGACGCTGTCGGACGGTCTTGCCGACCTGCTGCTGATCGGCAGCGATGCGCAGTTCGAGCTGTTCATGAACGCGCTGAAGTCGAACGGCGAGTTCCGGAGTCTGGCGGAACCGAACCTGATGACGATCGAAGGAAAGGAAGCGTCGTTCCTGGCCGGTGGCGAGTTTCCGTATCCGGTCGTGCAGCAGGGTGGCGGTGGCGGCACCAGCAGTCCGGTGACGATCCAGTTCAAGGAGTTCGGTGTGCGCCTGACGTTCACGCCGACCGTGACGAACAGCGGGTCGATCCGACTGGCGGTCGAGCCCGAGGTTTCTCAGCTCGACTTCGCGAACGGCGTCACGTTCTCCGGCTTCCAGGTGCCCAGCCTGCTGACACGGCGGGCCAAGACCGAGGTCGAGCTCAATCCGGGCCAGCACTTGGCGCTCGCCGGCCTGATGGACAACTCGATGCAGAACACGGTCGACAAGATCCCGTTTCTTGGTGATCTGCCGATCATCGGCACTTTCTTCAGGAGCACATCGGACCAGCAGGCCAGGACCGAACTCCTGGTGATCGTGACGCCGCTGATCGTCGAGCCGACGAACACCCCACCAGCACTGCCGACGGGAGAGCCAATGATGTGGAAATGGGATCGGCACATGCGAATCGACACGACTGCGGCCGCACGTTCCGGTGGGGGCGGACAATGACATCAAGATTTCGCGAACTGCTTCGAGACGAAGGAGGACAGAGCCTGGCGCTCATGGCGGTGATGGCCGCCGCGTTGCTCGCGATGCTGTCACTCGCGATCGATCTCGGAATGCTCTACACCGCGCACGCGGAAACGCAGCGTGCGGCCGAGGCGGCGGCGCTGGCCGGTGCGCAGGAGTTCATGAATCCGGGACGGCCGCCATCGGCTGCGGCGGGCCCGGCCCGGGATTCCGCGATGGCGTACGCGCTGAAGAACACGGTACGCAACCTCCCGATCCAGGCGAGCGAGGTCATGATCGCGGTCGACCTGACACAGATGAAGGTGTCGGTCCGCATTGATCGGGACAGCATCCCCTTGTGGTTCGCGCGACTGATCGGCCGGCGAACGGCCAAGGTCAACGCACATGCGGCCGCGTGGGCGGCGCCGGCCGGTACCGCGACGTGCATAGCGCCGTTCGCCGTACCGGACATCTGGGCCGAGACTCCCGGCACGAGTGGCGGTGACGACACGAACGGCGATCACGTCTGGGATCTCGGCGAGCAATGGACGTTCGGCGATGATGCCGGCGATTTCTACAATGCGTACCACGGTGGGGCGTTGCCGGAGACCGGGTACGGCAGCAGCTACCGGGACAATACGCCCGCCGGCGTGATGCAGGACTATGGCCGCCCGATGGTGCTGAAGGTGCAGGATCCAAGCAACGCGCCGGTATCCGGTTTCTTCTACCCGTTCCGGTACCCGGGGCAACAGGGCGCGAACGTGTACGAGGACGGAATCGCGCATTGCAACAGCACGGTCGTGCCATTGAACACGCCCGTCGAGCTCGAGATGGGCAACATGGTCGGACCGACTCTCCACGGTGTCGACGAACTGATCGCGCAGGACCCGGCTGCGTACTGGGATGCTTCGACGAACAACCTCGTGTCGCAGTACGGATTCAGGAGTCCGCGCGTGAAGGTCGTGCCGCTGTACGATCCGAACTACATCAACCAGGTCGTGGGCGGCAATCATACGCTGACATTCAACAACTTCGCCCTGCTCTTCGTCGAGGGCGTCCAGAAGAATGGCAACGACGAATTCGTGATCGGTCGCTTCCTGTTCTTCGCTCAAGGTGCGGGCGGCACAGCGCCCGGCGGCGTCACGGGTCCGCTGGCCCGGAACCTCCAGTTGATAGAATGAGAGCGATTGGCTGATGGCAGATAACGCGGTTGGCTGTCTGGTCGTTTCGTCGGACCCGGTGCTCGTGGGCAGGGCCGTGAGGCTGATGTCGGACGAGCAGAAGGGGCTGAAGCTGGCGGCCGAGTATTCGCAGCCGATATCGGAGATCGGCAAGGCGCAGGCGGAGGAGATTCGCCGGTCGGAGGCGCAGCTCGTGCTGCTGGACCTCGGCGAGGATCCGGCGGTCGGTCTGCGACTCGCGAAGTTCCTCGCCGAGGATGCGCGCGGCCGTGTGTTCGTGCTGACGGGACCGACGGTCGCGCCGGAAGTGCTGCTCGAGGCAATGCGCGTGGGTGCCGCCGAATACCTGCCGCGGCCGGTCGAGGAAGCGGATCTTGCGGCCGCCCTGACGCGTGCCGCTCGCCGGCTGAGCGGGCCGACGGAACGGGAAGGGCCGCAGCAGGGCCGCATAACGGAAGTGTTCGGCGCGAAGGGCGGCGTCGGGGTCAGCACGTTCGCGGCGAACATGGCCGTCGCCTTCGCGAAATCGGGACGTTCGACACTGCTGGTCGACCTCGACCTCGACATGGGCAGCAGTGCGGTGATCCTCGGATTGCGGCCACGCTACAGTGTGCTGGATGTCGTGAAGAACCTGCACCGGCTGGATCGTGACCTGCTCGAGTCGCTCGCGGAGACGCACGACAGCGGGCTGATCGTGCTGGCATCGCCGGCACAGCCGGGGCCGGGCGAGACGGTCACGCGGGACCAGGCCAGACAGATGCTCAACTTCGTGCGCCGCCACTTCGACGAAGTCGTAGTGGATCTGGACCGCGCGATCTCGCCGGTCACGATCGGCGCGCTCGAGACCGCGGACAACGTGCTGATCGTCACGACGCCGGATGTCGCATCACTCAACAACACGAAGCGGGCGTTGCCGGTGATCGAGCGGGCCTCAGCGGACAGCAAGCGGGTGCGCATTGTCGTCAACCGCCGCCGTGGCAGTGACGTGATCACGACCGGTGATGTCTCGAAGACACTCGGCAAGGATGTGCTGGGCACGTTGCCGAGCGACGACGCGGCACTGCTGGAAGCACTCAACACGGGCAATCCCGAAGTACTGCGGAACCGGTCGAAGTACGGCCGGGACGTGCAGTCGTTGATCCGGGCTCTGGCGAATTCGCACTCGACCAACGGCAAGCACCGGAGCGGCGTGAAGGGGCTGTTCCGACGCGGCAAATGAAGGAAGGGAAGTGAGCCGTGGACGATCTCGACCATCTGTTCAACGCGGATTCACCGCCGGTCCCGGCAAATGGCGCCGGCCAGAAGGGTGAGCCTGTCGAGGAAGAACCGGGCTGGCTCGGCGAAGCGTCGCAGCAGGCGACGGGCGATGGCTGGGGCACGTTCCAGGCATCGACGCTGCTCGACATCAAGAGCCGTGTGCACCGCAAGGTCCTCGAGCGGCTGAACCTGTCGAATCTCGAGTCCGTCAAGCGCGAAGAGGCGGGTGCGGCGATCCGCCGTGTGGTGCAGGACCTGCTGGCGCAGGAGCAGGTCGCGCTGAACATGGACGAGCGCGAGTCCGTGGTCCGCTCGATTCTCGACGAGATCTTCGGCCTCGGCCCGCTCGAGCCGCTGATGAAGGACCCGGAGATCAGTGACATCCTGGTCAACACGGCTGGCCAGGTATTCATCGAGAAGGACGGCAAGCTCGAGCAGACGCACGTCCGGTTCAAGGACGACCGCCACCTGCTCCAGGTGATCGACCGGATCGTTTCCGCGGTCGGCCGCCGGATCGACGATTCATCGCCAATGGTCGATGCGCGACTCTCGGATGGCTCACGCGTGAACGCGATCATCCCGCCACTCGCGATCGACGGGCCGCACGTCTCGATCCGGAAATTCCGGCGCGACACGCTGTCGGGCAGTGACCTGATCCGCAACCGGACGCTGACGGAGCCGATGCTGCGCCTGCTCGAAGGCTGTGTGCGCGCGCGGATGAACATCCTGATCGCGGGCGGCACGGGCGCGGGCAAGACGACGCTGCTGAACATCCTGTCGTCGTACATCCCGCACACGGAACGAATTGTAACGATCGAGGACTCGGCCGAGCTCCAGCTCAGGCAGCCGCACGTGGTCCGACTCGAGACGCGGCCGCCGAACATCGAAGGGCACGGCGAGGTCTCGCAGCGGATGCTGCTGGTCAATTCACTTCGCATGCGGCCCGACCGGATCGTGATCGGCGAGGTCCGCGCGTCGGAGGCGATCGACATGCTCCAGGCGATGAACACGGGGCATGACGGATCGCTTACCACACTGCACGCGAATACGCCACGCGATGCGCTGGCCCGGCTCGAGACCATGGTGTCGATGGCGAATCTGAACCTGCCGGAGAAGGCGGTGCGGCAGCAGATATCGAGCGCGATCCAGGTCGTGATTCAGGTGTCCCGTCTTTCCGATGGCGCGCGCAAGGTGCTTACGGTCGCGGAGATCGTCGGCATGGAAGGCGATGTCATCACGATGCAGGACATCTTCGTGTTCGAGCGGCTCGGCATCGGCGAGGGCGGCAGGGTTCTGGGCGAGTTCAAGCCGACCGGGATCCGGCCGCGTTTCGCGGATCGGCTCGCGCGCTACGGCGTCCCGCTCGACAACCTGCTGTTCTCGAAGAACCAGGCCGAAGCCGAGGCAGGTGGCTGGTGACGAACTGGCTGGTCTACCTGCCGGCGGCCCTCGCATTCGCCGCCGTCTCGTTCGGCACACTGTTCGTGGTGTTCCTGTGGGAGTGGGCGCGCGCAGTGGCCAAGCACCGCCGCGTAATGGCGAGACTCGATCCCGACAGGCTCGATGAGACGCAGCCGGGCGCGAACCTGTTCCGCACGGGTGCGGCCGAGACGGGCTTCGCCGGCCTGATCGCACGAGTGCCGTTCATTGCGACACTGTCGCTGCGGCTGAAGCAGGCGGGCCTGAAGCTGAGCCCGTTCTCGTTCCTCGTGCTGATGTTGGGCATGGGCACGGGGATGGGGCTCGCGGTCTGGCTGGGTACGGGATCGATCCTGCTGGCCGTTCCGGCCGCGATCCTCGCCGCGCTGGTGCCGGAGCTGGTTCTGCGGTCCCGCCGACTCCGCCGGTTGCGTCGTTTCGAGGAGCAGTTTCCGGAGGCGATCGACCTGCTCGGCCGCGCGATACGGGCGGGACATCCACTGTCCGCCGGTATCAGGATGGTGGCCGATGAGGCACCCGAGCCGGCGGCCAGCGAGTTCCGGCAGGTCTTCGAGGAACAGCGGTTCGGCCTGCCGTTCGATGACGCACTGCTCGGGCTGGCGGACCGCAACGACCTGGTCGATGTCCGCATCTTCGCGACAGCCGTTCTGATCCAGCGCGAGGTCGGCGGCAACCTGGCGGAGATCCTCGACAAGATCGCGCAGACGGTCCGGGCCCGATTCACGATCCAGCGGCAGCTGCGCGTCTATACGGCGCAGGGCCGGCTGAGCGGCTACGTGCTGGCCGCACTGCCGATTGTCCTGGCTCTCGTGATCTTCGCGCTCGACAGTGACTACGCGAGCATGCTGATCAACGAGCAGGCCGGCCGCTACATGGTGATGATCGCACTGGTCGCGCAGATCATCGGGTTCCTGTGGATCCGCAAGATCGTCGACATCGAGATCTGACATGGCAATGACGATTCTGCTGCTGGCAAGCCTCGCACTGACGATCGGTCTCGGCCTGATCGTGCTGCTGGAAGTGCTGCCGGCGAGGCAGCGCAGCGTGCGGCAGCGGCTCGACGACATTCAGGCGATCGGCTCGGACGCGCACGACATCGCGCACCAGCGGCGTCGCCTGGTCCAGGGCCAGCGCGTCCTCGATGTGCTCGAGGTCCTCGGCCAGAAGCTCCAGCCCGGCCGTGACGGCGCCGCGAGCGACGCCGAGATGCTGCGGCAGGCTGGCTACCGCAGGGCGAGTGCGCCCGCCATCTACTGGGGGCTCCGGCTGGCACTGCCGCTCGGTCTCGGCTTCGGCACACTGTCGCTGATGCCGTTGACCGGCACAACGAGCCGTGTCGTGCTGGCGGCCGCCATCTACGCGGCCGGCGTCGGCTACATCACGCCGCTGCTGGTCGTACGATCGAAGCGACGGGCCCGGCACAAGGACCTGCGGCACGCGTTGCCGGACACGCTCGACCTGCTGGTCGTCTGCGTTGAGGCCGGGCTCGGCCTGAACCAGGCGCTCGTCCGCGTTGCCGAAGAGATCCGGCACGTCAGCCAGGCCATGAGCCTCGAACTGCTCCAGACGAATGCGGAGATCCGCGCGGGTACGCCGCGAGACACGGCACTCCAGCAGCTTGCCGACCGGACCGGCGTGGACGACCTGTCCTCGCTCGTGACCATGCTGATCCAGACGGACCGCTTCGGCACGTCGATCGCACGGTCGCTGCGCGTGCAGTCGGACACATTGCGCGAGAAGCGGCGGCAGCGGGCTGAAGAAGCGGCCGCGAAGACGGCCATCAAGATGGTGTTCCCACTCGTCATCTGCATCTTCCCGGCAATGTTCGTGGTGATTCTCGGGCCGGCGGCCATGCGGCTGGTCCGCGCGTTCAGCGGGCTCGGCTGATGCGGTACGTCAGCATCGTCAACCGCACGCGTGAGAGTGTGCTCGGCTCGAATGTCGGGGTGGCCGATCGCTGGTGGCAGCGCGCGCGAGGGTTCCTTCGCAAACCCGAACCACGCGAGGGAGAGGGACTGCTGCTGAACCCGTGTCGCGCTGTGCACATGGTGGGCATGAACTACCCGCTGGACGTCGTCTTCGTCGACCGGCACGGCAGGATCATCGCGCTCTATCCCCAGCTCGCGCCCGGCCGCCGCTCGAACTGGCATCGCCGGGCGAAGTACGCGATCGAGCTGCCGGCGGGCACGATCGAGGCGACCGGTACGCACGTCGGTGACATCATGACCTGGCTGCCCGCAACCGGATCATCCGGTGATGATGCCGGCCGAACCGGTGTCGCCTTCGCAACTCACGCGGGCGCTGGCTCGGCCGTGGAACCGCGAGAGGAGGCCGCCGGGTCGACCGCACGGGCCAGGCGGAGCGAGAAATGACTGTATCCGTTCGAGCGAACGCGGAAACCGGTGAAGCTCCGAAAGCACCGGCCACGCTTGCGGACACCGGTCTGTCCGCGGAAACCGTCACGGACCTGATCTTCAAGATCCTGTATGTCCAGGGCGCACAATCAGGCAAGCAGCTGACGGATACGATCCGCCTGCCGTTCGACATTGTCGATGAACAGTTGCTGACGCTCCAGAACCGGCGCTTCGTGGAGGTCGTCCGAACGTTCGGCCCCGCCCGTGGCAACTACGTTTTCGATCTTGCGGGCGCCGGCCGGGACCGCGCCAAGGCCGCGCTCGAAGCCAGCCAGTACGTGGGCCCGGCTCCCGTGCCGCTCAAGCTGTATCGGGAGTGGATCGAGAAGCAGTCGGTACGCGGACTCCGCATCGGACGGGAGCACATCCGCGATGGCTTCTCGCATCTCGTGATCGATGAGCACATCCTCGAGGCGCTCGGGCCGGCGGTCAATTCGGCCAGCTCGCTCTTCCTGTACGGCGACCCCGGCAACGGCAAGACAGTGATCGCGGAGGCGATTGCGGCCATGCTGGGCGGCGACATCTGGATGCCGTACGCGGTCGAGATCGACGGCCAGGAGATGGTGCTCTACGATCCCGTTCACCACGAAGTCGTCGAGCCGGAATCGAGCGGCGACGAAGGCGTGGAATGGCTGACGACCAGTACGGATGTGGATGACCGGTTCCTCCGCATCAGTCGGCCCGTCATCTTCGTCGGCGGTGAACTCGCGCTCGACCAGCTCGATCTCCAGTACGACCCGTTCACGAAGATCTACCAGGCACCGTTCCAGCTCAAGGCATGCGGCGGGGTTCTCATCATCGATGACTTCGGCCGGCAGCTCGTGCCGCCGCGTGATCTGCTGAACCGCTGGATCGTGCCGCTCGAGAAGCGGATCGATTTCCTGACGCTGCACACAGGCATCAAGTTCCCTGTGCCGTTCGACTGTCTGCTCGTGTTCGCGACGAACCTGAACCCGCACGACCTGGTCGATGAGGCGTTTCTCCGGCGCATCCAGTACAAGATCAACATCGAGAGCCCGGAACTGGATGCCTATCGCGAGATCTTCCGCCGGGTTTGTGACCTGTACGGTGTCCGTTTCGAGGAATCGGCAGTCAAGTTCATCTACGACCGCTACTACGCCAAGCGCGGCATTGAGCCGCGCGCATGTCATCCACGCGACATCATCGAGCATCTCGTGCACGTCGCGCGCTATGAGGGCATCGAGCCACGGTTCACGCTCGACATGCTCGAGCAGGCGTGCGACAGCTATTTCCTGGTGATGGCGCACGACGCAATGCAGACCGGAGTCGAGGGTTACCAGCCATGAGCAATGGGGAGATGCCGGAGCCGGTCGATCGCAGACGTCATGAAGAGGCGATGTATCTGCGGATCAGTGAACTCGAATCCGAGACGCACCGGCTGCGCCGGCTGACCCTTCTGCTCGGCGTCGGTACGATCGGCGCCGTCGCGCTCGGCATTGCGGGACTTTCGATGGCGAGAGGCCAGGCGTCCCGGTCGGCTGTCATTGCGCAATCGTACAGGCTCCGCGATGCGGCAGGCGTGGAACGCGGCGCATGGAACGTCGAGGCCGATGGCACTACCAGCTTCACGCTCAATGACCGCAATGGCATAGCGCGGGCGAAGCTGACCGTCTTCGACAATGGTGCGCCCGGCATTGCGCTGACCGACAATCGCGGCAGACCCCGCGCCGTGCTGAGTCTCGAGCCGGACATGACCGGCACGATTTCGTTCGCGGACGAGGCCGGCAACACGCGCACCGTGTTCGGACTCGCAGCCGATGGCTCGGCGACACTCGCGTTCGTCGATGAATTCGGATCCACGCGGGCGGGCCTCGGTGTCGATGTCGCCGGCCAGCCGATCTTCACAATGGTCGAGTCGGATACCGGCGCGAACGGCGACAACTCCGCCTCGCGGCAGCGGCCCTGAAGGACGCGTCCGGCGGTGCGGCGCCGGACTCCATTCGATGGCTGCCAGATCACCGAACCGGCTCAAGGCATCGATCGTCGACCTGACGTTCATCATCTGGGCCACGGTCATACCGCTGGCGTTCGGCTCGCGTCTGTTCAGCAGTGATGGCGACTTTTCCCGGCACCTCAGGATGGGCGAGTTCGTTCTCGAGGGCGGACCCTACCAGATCGATTCGTTCGCGTACACGCACGCCGGTCCGTTCCTGACCACGGAATGGCTGAGTCAGGTGACGTTCGCGCTCGCGCATCGTGTGGGCGGGCTTCCGGCCGTCGCAGTGTTGACCGGCCTGCTGCTCGGGCTGTCGTATGCGCTGATCGTGCTGTTCATGCGTCGCAACGGCGTCGATCCACTACTGGCGTATGCGACGGGAATGCTCGCCGGCGTGCTCGGCGCGCCGCACTGGGTGACGCGGCCGCACCTGTTCACGTTCGTCGGTCTGGCGGTACTGCTGCACCTTGCCCTGTCACGCAGACAGCCCCGGCTCTGGATGTTTCTGCCGTTCTTCGTGATCTGGGTCAACTTCCACGGCGGTTTCGTGCTGGGTCTGATGATTCTGGGTGCGTTGACCGCCGGCGATCTGGCCCAGGCATGGCTGGCGAGCGAGCCGGAATCGAGGCGGACCTGGTTCGGCCGGGCGAAGTTCCACGGTTCGGCGCTGGCGATCGGTGTAGTGGCGAGCCTGCTGAATCCGATGGGTCCAGGATTGCCCCTGCGCGTGGTCCGCATGCTCGGCAACCAGTACCTGCTCGGCAACACGTCCGAGTTCCTGTCCCCCGACTTCCACATGCTGTACGGCCGGGCATTGCTGCTCGTGCTGATGGCGATGTTCGCGGCATTTGCACTCAACCGGCAACGGCCATCCCTTCCGCATCTGGCCGTGATCCTGATGCTGCTGTCGGGCGGGCTCTTCGCCAGACGCAACATCCCGCTGTTCGGGCTGGTGGCATTGCCACTCGTCGCGATCGAGATGGATTCGGCGTTCCGCTCATTGCGCGCACGCTGGCTGGTGCGACTGCGCGACGTGTTCGAGCAGGGCGAGCGTATCGCGATAAGCGGACGCTGGGCGCCATGGTTCGCGCTGGCACTCGTGCTGCTCGGCCTGAACCGTGGCTCGCTCGCCGGGGCACAGGTGGTCCGGAACCGGTTCGATCCGCGGTCGTTCCCGGTAGCCGCCGTACAGGCCGCGCGCAACGCCGGGCTCACCGGCAACATGTTCAACTATTTCACATGGGGCGGCTACATCCTCTGGACGTGGCCGGAACAGCGTATCTACATCGACGGGATGACCGACTTCCTCGGCAACGAGGTCCTCGAATCCTACGTGAAGATATTCCAGCTCGATCCGGGCTGGGAGGATGAGCTGCGCGCACACGACGTGACTCTCGTCATCTTCCCGACCGACTCGAGAGTGGTCTACGCGCTGCGGAAGAACTCTGCATGGCAGACGTGGTACGAGGATGACGTGGCGACCATCCTCAGACTCGACATGACCCCGTCGGCGCAATGAGGAATGCTGCCATTCTCGAGCGACTGGTCGCCATCAGGAACCCGGACGGCGGATGGGGAACGACGGCGGACAGGCCCTCGAGCACCGAGCCGACGGCACTCGCCGTCATGGCGATGGCTGCCGCCGCGCGGGCCGCGGAATCGACGGCCGGCAGGTCCTGGTTGATCGAGCAACAGCGCGCTGACGGTGCGTGGCCTGTCACGCCGAGTGTGCCGGAACCATCATGGTGCACCAGCCTGGCCGTGCTCGCGCTGCTCGATCACGATGATGGCGATGCGGCCGCCCGCCGGGGCATCGACTGGCTGCTGGTCGAGAAAGGCATCGGTGTTCCGCTGCGCGAACGCATCAGGGAGTTCTTTCACGGGACGAAGACGACGGCGCTCGATCCGACACTGCGCGGCTGGCCGTGGGCGACCGGCACGTTCAGCTGGGTCGAGCCTACGTCGTATGCGATTCTCGCACTGCTCCGCGCGTGGCCGGCCGGACCGCCCCGCCCCGCCACGGACCGGATCGAGGAAGGCCGCCGCATGATCCTGGACCGGACCTGTCCCGGTGGCGGCTGGAATTTCGGCAACAAGCGAGTGCTCGGCGTCGACATGGAGCCGTACCCCGATTCCACCGCCGCCGCACTGCTCGCTCTCGGCGCACTTCGGGTCGACCCGGCGGATGTGCGTGAGAGCTTCGATGCGCTCGAGCGAATGCTCGCCGAGACACGCTCGGGGCTGACGCTGTCGCTTTCGATCCTGTGCTATCGCGAATGGCGGCGCGACCCGGCCGCAATGGCCGATCTGCTCGTGGCCGACTTCGATCGAACCGGATTCCTCGACGAGACGCGATCGCTCGCACTGGCCAGCATGGCACTGGCCGATGCAACCGTCCCGTTCCTGGTGAACGGAAAGTGATGGATCGCAGGAAGTTCGTTCGGACGGCCGCACTGGCGTCGATCGCTCCCGTGATGGGCTGCGACCGGCCGACGCTGCTGCCGCCGCAGCCGTGGTCGCTCGATGCCGTACGCAAGCCGGACCTCTCACCTGTTGCGGTGCTCGCCGCGGACGCGTACGACGGCCGGCTCGTCGACATCGTGCGGCGTGGTGCGCAGCTGGCCGGTCTCGATGTCAGCGGCAAACGTGTAGTGCTCAAGCCGAATTTCGTCGAATTCGACCCGGGCGCCGTCATCAACACGAACCCGGTGCTGATCACTGCGACGCTCGAAGCGCTCCGGTCGATGGGCGCCACGTCCGTGGTCGTCGCGGAAGGGACGGGACACCGCAGGGACACCGAGTACATCATGACGGCGTCCGGCCTCTACGACGCGTTGCGCGACATCGGCGGACGCTACATCGACCTCAACGGAGATGCCGTGCGGCCGTTCCGATCACTCGGCCAGTATACCGGTCTGGGTGAACTCTGGCTGCCCGAGACCGTTGCCGGTGCCGATCTTCTCGTCTCGATGCCCAAGATGAAGACGCACCACTGGGCCGGCGTGACACTGTCCATGAAGAATCTCTTCGGCATCATGCCCGGCGCGATCTACGGCTGGCCGAAGAACGTGCTCCACGTTCGCGGCATCCACCAGAGCATCATGGACATCAATGCGACACTGCCCGTGCCGCGCTTCAACATTGTGGATGGCATTGTGGGCATGGAAGGCAACGGCCCGATCCAGGGCACGGCGCGCCAGAGTGGCGTGCTGGTGTTCGGCGCGGATCCGGTTGCGGTCGACGCGACCGCGGCCCGTCTCATGGGCATCGATCCGGCCCGCGTCTGGTACATTCTCCAGGCCGACCGATTCCTCGGCAACATCGATGACGCCGTGATCGAGCAGCGCGGCGAACCGATCACGCGGTTCGCGCAGGACTACGCGCTGATCGAGGGCATGCAGAACCTGCGTCAGCCGATCACGACGTCCGGCTGAACCGAGCCCGATCCGGCCGGGCCACCCGTCTGGTGTCACCGGATCGGAGGCTCCGATTCCGTCGCGTGCCAGACCCGCTTCAATACGAGCCAGCCGACAACCACCGCGACCGTGGCGACATAGCCGTCGACCGCATAGTGCCAGCCCGTCGCGACCGAGCCGACCAGCGTCGCGAGCCAGAACAGAACACCGAGCAGGCGGACCAACGGGTAACGGAAGTCGAACGCGGCGCACATGAGCAATGCGGCGATCGCGACATGTACGCTGGGCATGGCCGAGATGCCGAGCGGTACCGTCTGACCGGTGTAGCCGGACCAGAGGAATTCCTGCGAAGGGATCGCCGCGAGCGCTGTCACCGCATTCACTGAATACAGGTACCTCATCAGCGGGGCGAACGGGTCCGGCACGTCCGTGAACACGCGGCCGTAGTAGCACGGACCGACCGAGGCGAGTAGCGTGCCGCCGACCGTGCCCACAATGATCCAGACCATCAGGAACCCGACCAGGAAGCGAGCGCGCCGGGCGCCGCGGGCGATCAGCGAACAGGCAACAACGACACCGATCACGACCGCCGGATAGATCTGATGATAGAAGGCGTCGATCAGGCGGGTCGCAAACGGATGGCCGAAGACGGGTTGAAGCAACTCCCACGGTTGGTGGCCGAAATGCAGTGCGGCATCGATTCGCACGATGACGGGATCCTTCAGTATCGGATTCGTAATCGGGATCCGACTCTTGTACCAGCCGAACACGTCCATGAAAGGCCAGAAGACGATGCATGCCACGATCCAACGCAGGATCGCCGACGAACGAGTGCACCGGCGACCGAGTTCCGTCCAACCGGCTGCCGACGTGAAGGACTTTCCCGAGCGCAGCACGTCGAGCGCGACCAGCAGAATGACGAGTCCAGCGAAAATCGGGATAATGACGGCGACATCGTGCCAGAGTACGGCGAGCGGCCGGGGCTTCGGCCCGATCGCCTGGAGCACGGCGGCTACGGCTGTATAGGTGGCGACGATACCGACAATGACGAAGTCAGGCGTCATTCGCTGGCCGATTTCACGCGGACGGCGTCCGTCGCCCGAATCACACAGCGCATCACACGCGGAGATGCCACGCGCACGCGTCGATCCCGGCACTCACGCTTCGCGCAGCCACCTCACCAGCTCGGCCAGTGATGGCCGCTTGCCCGTCGACAGGATGCCGATCCGGTAAATCTTGCCGGCCAGCCACACGACGGCTACCAGGCCGAGCGCGAGCAGCACCAGCGAAGCCGCGACCTGGACCGGCGGGATGTGCGCACTCGCAATGCGTATCGGCATGGTGATCGGCGCACTCAGTGGGAACAGTCCGAGCGCGGTCGCCAGAGGCGAAAGCGGTTCGCCAGCGATTGCGGGTGAGAGGATCAGAGGCAGGAACAGCGGCACGAGGATCGGGAACTGTAATGACTGCGCTTCCTGCTCGGTCGTCATGGCTGCACCGATCGCGGCGAACAGTGACGCGAACAGGAAGAAGCCGAGCATGAAGTAGACGAGGAACAGGATGCCCTGGCCGATCGGGATCGTCAGTGCGGCCAAGATCTCGCGCGGCACGCCGAACCGGCGGGTGATCAGGTCGGACCTTGTCACCAGCAGAACCACGAACGTGACCCAGATGCCGACCTGGAGCAGAGCGGCGGCACCGACACCCGCGACCTTGCCCGCCATGAGATGGTTCGCCCTCACCGTGCTGATCATGACTTCGGCAATGCGGCTCGTCTTCTCCTCGAGCACGCTGCGCAACACGTTCATGCCGTAGAACGCGGTGATGAAGTAGATCAGGAACGCGACGATGTAGGCGTAGAAGAACGTCGCCTGAGCGCCCCGGCCCCGGCCGTTCGACGCGATGGCGGCTTCCTCGACCTTGATGCGGCGAGTCAGCTGCACGACATCGCCACGGTCGAGACCGGCCTGCCGGAGCCGCTCCGCCTGGAGTGCCTCCGAGCCGGCATTGCGAATGTCACGCAGCACACTCTGGTTCGCGACATTGCGCGCGCGGTAGACCAGCGTGTTGCTGGCCAGGATGTTCGCCGGCAGCACGATCCAGCCATCGATCTCTTCCGCATTCGCGCGCTCGACGAGCCGGTCACGGTTCTGCTCGAGCGTGCCGGTCGCCCGCTCGACAGTGAACACGTTCGTGATCGCGCTGTCGGTCTCGGCGGTCAACAGTGCGACGAAACGGTCACCGATCGGCGGCGGCGCCTGATCGATCAGTACGAGCGTCTGCTTCGCACCACCACGGTTGCCCATGGCGGGCAGCATGAACACGCCGACAATGAAGACCGGAAAGATCAGTGTGCCAATGAGGAACGCGCGGCTGCGGACGCGTTCGAGGAACTCGCGGCGGATGATGATCAGGATCTCACGCATGGTCGGACCCTCCGTTCACGCCGGCGCGGTCACCACTCACGCGCTCGACAAAGATCTCGTGGAGCGACGGCTCGACATGCTCGAACCGGGCGACAGGCACGTCCAGTCTCATGAGCTGGCCGAGCACCTCGCGCGAGTCGGTGCCGGACCGCAGCTCGACTTCCCACGTCAGTCCGTTGCGTGAGACGTTGCGGAATCCGGCATCGCGGAAGAACGCATCCACTTCGGTCGATGCCTCGTCGAACACGATCTCGTAGCGGTTGCCGCGGTTCTCGCGACGGATCTCGCTGACCCGACCATCCAGAATCTTGCGGCCACGCGAGATGATGCACACGGACTCGCACATGGCCTCGGCCTGACTCATATTGTGCGTGCTCAGGGCGACCGTGTGCCCCCTTGCCCGGGCGGTCATGATCGTGTCACGCATTACCTCCTGATTGACCGGGTCGAGACCGGATTGCGGCTCGTCGAGGATCAGCAGCTCGGGCTCGTGCAGCACGGTCGTGATGAACTGGACCTTCTGCTGCATGCCCTTCGACAGCGTCTCGACCTTCGACAGCGCACGGTCACCGAGATCCATGCGCTCGAGCCACTCGCGCCCCTTCACCGCGGCTTCGCGCCTGTCGACGCCCTTCAGCTCCGCGAAGAAAACGATCACATCGATCACCTTCATCCGCCGGTGCAGCCCGCGCTCCTCCGGAAGGTAGCCCACGCGCCGGAGCACCTTCCGGTCGCGATGCGGCTCCGATCCGAGCATCGAGATTCGGCCCTGATCCGGCTCGAGGATGTTCATGATCATACGCAGCGTCGTCGTCTTGCCAGCACCGTTCGGACCCAGGATCCCGTAGATCGTGCCGGACGGGACCGACAGGCTGAGACCGTCCACCGCCGCCTTGTTGCCGTATCGTTTCGTGACGCCGTCCAGCATCAATGCGTCAGCCATGTGCGTTCCCCTCGAGGTTGAAAAGGATGTGAGACGACGATTCACGGACCCCACTACGGCGCACCGGTACGGGGTCTTCGCGGCGCGCCGGCCCGAGGCGTCGTGTGTGCTCAGGGTGCTTCATCGAGATCCCAGAGCAGAAAGCCGCCGCGAAAGGCAAGGTCGTTGGCGCCACGCTCGACATGACCGGGCAGCTTGTCCAGCAGCCGTGCGTTGCCGCCGCCGACCACGATGTAGTCCGGCTGGAACGCCAGGCGGAACAGATCGAACACCTCGTGCACTCGGTCCTTCCACACCTCGACGCCGTCCCGGTCCAGCGCGGCCTCACCGAGCAGGCTCTCGTAGGTCGCGTCGTTCTGCCAGGGCAGGTGCGCCAGCTCGAGCGGCTGGATCGCACCATCGACAATCAGTGCACTGCCAAGACCGGTGCCGAAACCGAGGAACAGCATGCGGCCGCCGTGGTAACTGCCGAGCGCTTGCATGGCCGCATCGTTGATGACGCGGACCGGTCTGCGGAACGCGCCCTCGAAGTCGTAGCCGACCCAGCCGGGGCCGAGGTTGTGCGGATCCTGACAGGGCCGGCCGTGACGGACCGGACCCGGGTAACCGATCGACACGCGGTCGTAATCCCAGTCGCCCGTCATCTCGAGGACACGGGCGACCATTACCGCAGGCTCGAGGTCCGGGCCCGAGTCGAAGTAGCGATCGAAACGGGCGCCCGTGGCCAGGCACTTGACATGCGTTCCGCCGACATCCACGACGAGGGTCCGCCGGTCGGGTCGGTCGGGCCGGTCGGCGGTACCCGTCACGGCAGTGTGTCCGGCTCGAGAAGGGCGGCGGCGTCCCCGTCGAGGAAGAGGACCGAGCGGTCGAGCTGGATGCGGCCGGCCGGGATCGCCGGATCCGCGCCGAGCAGACGAAGGACGGCACCGGCCTTGGCCGATCCACTGGCGAGCCACACCAGATGGCGGGCGCGGTCGAGGACCGGCACAGTGAGCGTCATTCGGCGCCGGCCCTGCCATGCCTCGCTGAATGCGACTTCGCGGTCCCGCACCATCACGACCGGATCATCCGGCACGAGTGATGCCGTGTGGCCGTCCGCGCCGAGGCCGAGATGCACGATGTCGAGGACCGGCGGCAGTCCCGCAATGCGACGCAGCGTCCGTTCGTACGTCGCGGCGGCACCGGCGACATCACGCGTATCGACAGGCATGCCGTGGAACCGGTCGGCGGCCAGCGGCACGCGTGACAGCAGGTGCGCGTCGAGCGCGGTCAGGTTCCGGTCCGCATCGCCGCATGGCGCAACGCGCTCATCGGTCTGGAACACGTGGGCGTTCCGCCATGGCACGTCGATCGTCGTGAGTCGGTCGAACATGGGCAGTGGTGTGGTGCCGCCGCTCAGTGCGAGCGTGAAGACACCATGCTCGGAGACCGCCTCGCGGGCGAGTTGCGCAATGTGGTCGGCCGCCGCTGCGGCGGCCTCATCGGCGGACTCGAGGATATGGAGTATCACGAGCCGGGCGGGTCGGCGGGTGCGGGTTCGTTCCATGCACCGACT
>Ga0210096_1000241_pt1 | contig 20758 bp, 23 predicted proteins | sample China_Galinas_PW_4_FD_184864 | JGI IMG/M metagenome (GOLD analysis project Ga0210096, IMG submission 184864) | Wetland microbial communities from San Francisco Bay, California, USA, that impact long-term carbon sequestration - China_Galinas_PWA_D2... | ecosystem: Environmental > Aquatic > Marine... | reverse complement strand
TGCGCTTCATGATCGCCCCGCCGCCCAGATGGGTCTCGATATAGGTATCGTGCGGCGGCATCAGGGCAATGATCGCCTGGCACAGCCCGGAGGTCGCCTTCGATCCGAAATACGCACCCATGTCGGTTGATCCGCGTGAAAGTCTCGGATCAGAACCATAGTGCGTGTGCCCTATGGTGTCAAGTGCTTTGTGCTATCGGGGCGTGTTTACGAATGGGAAACTCCTGGGAGGATATAAGTAGAGGGGGTGAGTAGTTACCTTAAAGGTAAGCTATATCGCCGTCTTCCAGCCGGAGACAAAGAGCTGGCAGATTTCAATGACCTTGAGCCCAATCCTACTGAAGCACCGGCCTGGGCAAAGACTCCTCTCCCAACCTTGGCGTCACCTAACCAGCCAATCCACCAGACGCTAAGAACGCGCCGGTGATTGTTATCGTTCGGATGATACAGCTACTACTGAGGAAGATCAGTTTTGCGCGTATTCTTGACAGGCGTCAGTTGCGTCGGCAAGACGACGACAGGTCGTAGGCTCTCGGAGCTGCTTGACCTACGCTTTTTCGATCTGGACGAGGAGATCGAGAGTTTTTTTGGCACGAGCATTGAGCGACTTCAGAGTAGATTCATCACGATGCACTCTTTCCGAGGGGAAGCTGCCAAAGCTCTGACGCGTTTGTTATGCTGGCCCGCAGCTCGTGAGTGTGTGATCGCCCTGCCGCCGAGTGGCTTGATGGGGGGATACCTTCGGGTGCTCAAGAAAAGCCCTGGTATAAGAATCGTGCTCCGGGATTTACCGGAGGGAATTCTGGAAAGGCTCGTGTTTTACGATGTCTATTCCCGTCCGATTGAAAAGAGCCTAACGGCCGCAGAGAAGCGCCTCTATCTGCGAGAAATCAAGAAAGATATCACCTACTTCCGCAATAGCTATAAGCGCGCCAACTTACAGGTCGACATTTCCGGGTTGGATGTCGACGAAGCGGCTCAGCGAGCGCTGCGCGGTCTTGGAGGCGACCTATGGCAACGTAGCGGGCTGCGGGCCATCCGAACAACCCGTTTAAGCCGACGCCCGAAACCTCGGTAGCGCTTCTCGGCAGGCTGATAGGCGGCGCGCCTGAACAGAACCGACACCCAATGAGTATCAAAGACATCTTAAACTACAAGGCGGTATCGGAAACCTTGGCGTCTTCCGGACAGCCAGACGAAATGCAGTTTAAAGAGATCGCAGAAGCTGGTTTTCAAGTGGTGATCAATTTAGCCATGCCCAACTCCGAGAACGCTATACCAGACGAGGGATACATCGTTACCGCGAGAAAGATGGTTTACGTACATCTTCCAGTGCCTTTCGAGGCACCTGCGGCCGCGCACTTAAGATTATTCTTTGGCCTTATGGAAGCATTTGAGGGGAAAAAGTGCTGGATACACTGCGTCGTAAATAAAAGGGTCTCAGCGTTCTTGTATCAGTATTTCAGATTGGTCCATGACATGAGTTCTGATGAAGCGACGAAAGTTATCATCGCCGAGTGGCAACCAGATCAAATGTGGCGAGAATTCATGGCTCTCGAAGCGAAAGATGTTTGGCTATAACAAGGCAAATGCACATGGACAACAAAAAGCGCCATATCACCCCAGATCGCCATCTTGTAGGCAGTCTCGGTGAGTGTGAAGAGCTGCGCATAGAGCATCTGCCGCTCAAGGGTCTGTAGTCCCTTGGTGGTCAAGCTCAGCCAGATTCGAGGGAAGTCCGGTTTTGCCTCCGCGTCCCCTACCAAGCGGCCGGACGCTTGGCCGGCTCCGATTTCCTCCCCGGCTTGCTATAGGCCGTGATCTGCCTCATGCCAGATCGGCCCGACATCATGGGAAAGAGCAAGAGGTCCGCACGCAGGACTTTCAAGACACCGCGAAAGACACCGACTGAGGTGATTGGCCAGGCACCCGGCAGCCGCGGCCGCAGAGACGCGCGGCGCCTGGTGCTGCTCCTGTTCTTCCTCTCAGGCGCCTGCGGCCTGGTCTACCAAGTGGTCTGGACCCGCATGCTCACCCAAGTGTTCGGCACCTCGGCGGTGGGGGTGGTGCTGGCGGCCTGCATGTCCGGCCTGGCCCTGGGCAGCTGGCTGCTGGGAAGCCTGGCGGATTGCAGCCACTCCCCGCTTCGCCTCTACGCGATTCTGGAGGTGGGGGGAACGGGGTCAGAACTCGCATTGTAGCATCCGCCTATGTAACGTATCATACCAACCATGGCCAAACCGCTACGAATCGAGTTTTCCGGTGCGCTTTATCACGTCACCTCTCGGGGCGATCGGCGCGAGGCGATCTACGAGGACGACGAGGACCGAGGAACCTTTCTCAGCATTCTGAAGGAGGTGGTCGAGCGGTTCAATTGGCTTTGCCACGCCGCCACACCCAGCGATTGTCTGTCTTCGGCGCGGATTTGAAGGGCACCGATCGGCCCGACAGCGACATCGACCTTCTGGTCGAATTCGAGCCGCCTAGTACCCCTACGTTATTCGACATGGTCGAGATGGAGCACGAGCTTTCCGGACTCCTGGGCGGTCGGAAGGTCGATCTGCGAACCCCGCAAGATCTGTCACGCTATTTCCGCGACGAGGTTGTCAGGACCTCGGAGGTCCAATTTGCTCGCTGAGGACCGAGTGCGCCTGCGCCACATGGTCGACGCCATGGAAGCGGCGCTGCGCTTTTCGCTGCGACAGGGCCTGCTGCGCGCGGGCCTCATCGCCCGACCCACCATCCAGGTTTGGGCGGTAAAGCCGCTGGTGTTTGGCTTCGTTGTGCTGTTCGGCATCGGCGTGATCCGCCTGGCCAAGGGTGTCGCAGCTGGGCGCCCGGTGGGCTTCCTCATCGCCAGCATGCTGGTGACCTGCGTCGCCGGCTGGTGGCTCTTGCGTGGCGTGGGCCGCGAGAGGGCGACTGCCCAGGGCAAGCGGTTGCTGAACAACTGCAAGTCAGTCTCGGCTGGGGCGCGGCGGTGACGAGCGGCCTGGATGGTCGCGCTGCTCGGACTCGGCAGCTACGGCCTGGGAGCCATGGCTGTCCTGAGCTACCTGATAGGGATGCCCGAAAAGGGCTCCCCTCTCGAGTGGCTCGGCCGCTCGCGCGGCGATTTCTCAGGGGAAGGGAGCTGCGTCGGGGGAGGCTGCGGTGGCTGTGGTGGTTGAGTCCTGGAGCGACGAGCAACAGGCGCTGTGGCGGCGCATCCGTGATCACGTGCTCAACGAGCCAGGCGCGTCCTTGTGCTTCAGTCGCCGTCTGGCCCGAGACAATCATTGGTTCCAGTCATTTGCGGATCGCGTGATCGCCGAGTACCGCCGGTTCGTGCTCCTTGCGATGATCGCCGGCCACCCAGTGACCTCTTCCGATCAAGTGGACCAAGCCTGGCACCTGCACCTGCTCTATTCCCGAAATTACTGGGGGGTCTTCAACGAAATCCTACCGAAACCACTGCGTCATGGGCCGACGCGAGGCGGTGCCGCCGAAGGGCGGAAGTTCTCCGATTGGTATTCGAAGACCGTCCACAGCTATTGGCGGGTGTTCGGCGAGCATCCGCCGATGGAGGTCTGGCCACCGGCAATCGAGCGCTTCGGCGGTGATGTGGGCTGGCTGCGTGTCAACCGGGATGACTATTGGCTTGTTCCGCGTCCGAGCCAGCTTTGGCAGCGGCTTCAGGGTCTGCTGCGGCTCCCTTGAGGTGTGGCCCCGATCTTATATTCTAAGAAGCCGCAGTTGGAACCGCCAAGGCGCCAGGCACACCGAGGAAAACACGAACCGCCGTGCGTAGCGGGCATAGTGTGCTCTCGACAGCCGGCCTCCATCGATCCCTGAGTGCAAACGCCTGAAGCTGAAAGATGTGTTCGCCGGTCTCGTTTTTCCGTCGCGCACCACAACGCTTCAATCTCATCTCAAAGAGGCTCTTGCAGGTGGCTTGCGCATTCCCACTTCCAAGCGGTAATCCGAGCCGTCGAGCCCGAGCGTAGCTCATGCGCTCAGCATTGGAATGGTGGCTCTGCAGATAGGTGATGGCTGCATGAACAGGGTGCCGGTCTCCCGGGCCCTACCGGGTGGTCTACCATGGCGACGAGGCGGACTTGTTCTCGGAGCGCACTCGCCAGATCCGAACAACTTTTACCGATGGCGACTGCCTCTACTACCTGATCAACGACTTGAGCAACGGCGCCGGCGGGCGCTCCAAGCTGCTCGCACAGATCGACTGGCTGGATGCCTACGACGATTTCATGTTCGGCGAGATGGACCGTTCCAAATTTCTCCGGGCGTTCTTCTGAGACGTCACCTTGCCCGGAGCGACGCCCGAAGAGGTGAAGAAGCGGGCGGGAATAGGGTCTCGTATAATAACATTTTGTGGCTTTAACAGCGGTCAACGGTTTGTTGCAGGAATAATTGGGGTCACCATTTAGCCGACCCCTGTCAATAGGCAAATAACCCCTATAGGCTTTGAAATCGAAGATTTCAAAGAACGCTCTTTAAAAAAACAATCGCGCGCGCGAAGCGGCTTATACACGCACCCTGTTTCTCAATCGGGCGGTATCGATTCGGAGACCGAATCGCACCAGTCACCCTTCTGGATCAAGGCAGCGGAGTCTGCCTCTATTGGGGAAGGGTCTCCAGCCCCTGGCCAAACGGCCCCAGAAAAACATCGGTACCCTGCCGTGTCCAATTGGGCGCGGGTCCTCGACGAGGGTACTCCCTTCGTCGGGCCCGCTGGACAGAATCGGGGCTGATACCGTTGGCCGGCATCTCCAACCCGTTGCTGGCTCGCGGCAGACGCGTTTCAGCCAAACACTGGTCATCACGATTGCCGATTCAGGTGGATGGGCCGGCGTCTAATCAGAGAGCGGGGACGGGGACAGCCACCAACAGGTTGTCCCAAGAAAAGGCCCGGGCGACGGCTGTGGGTGCCAGGGAAGCGAAGGTATGTTTGTAACAATTGTTCGCGACAATTGAAACAAAACTCCAACCGAGCCCGCCGATGATCCGAAACGCCAAGAAGCACGTGCACCTGGAGTCACATATTCCGGTAAGCCAGGCCATTCAGACCATCCTTCGCCACCAGCTCGACCACCTGATCGCATGGGAGCATGCGGCTCGGTCACCTGCGGACATCGAAGGAGTACATCAGACCCGCGTAGCCTTTCGCCGTATGCGCTCGGCCCTGACGGTCTTTCGTAAGGCGATCCCCAAGTCGGAGACGGTGGTCTGGGCACGGCAGATGCGTGAGCTGGCCGGGCAGCTGGGCAAGGCCCGGGATCTGGATGTGCTTATCGACGAGGCCTTGAGCAGCGTCCGAGGCAAGCTGCCCGTAGCGGGCGAGCGAACGCTGGAAGCACTGGTACGCCAGCACCGAGAGCAGGCCTACGAGGGTGTGCGTGCCATGCTCGACAGTGAGGCCTATGACCGGTTCAAAGGAGATTTTGTCGGTTGGGTGAATGCGAGGCAATGGGAGAACGTGGAGCTGGAGACCAAGCAGCGCAGACTGCTGCAGGGGCCCCTGGCAAGCTTTGGCCGCAACGTGCTGGACCGTCAGGAGCACAAGGTGCTGGAGGCGGGGAGCGATGTGGACAAGGAAATCGGCCGAACAGATGCACCGACAGCCCCAAGAGTATGCCAACGCCATCATCGGCTGGCGGACCTGCTACTATCGTCAGCTGCTCGAGGGCTTCGAAGAGCGATGGGAGGAGCTTGTCGAGACCAGAGACCCGTGGTGGACGAATTCTTCGGCAGACTTCCGTACAGACGAGCCGTCGCCCCTGGTGCTGGCAACGCTGCCGGCGACCGCAGCGCGGTTTTCTTTGCCCGCCCCGATCCTGACTACGGCACCCGGGATCCCTTCCGTTTCCTGGAAAGGGCTGGTGGGCGGTCCTTAGCCAGCTCAGGCCCCTGTCCAACAAGCTATCCGGCAAACTCCCGGTATCTCGGCTCGCAGCACAGCGGATTCCCTCCCTGACGCGCATGCGCTCGCGGCCAATGGTCCGCCGCCCGGGCAACAGCTTCAAGGGGTGACGGGACCGACGTTCACACCGAGGCCATAGACCAGGTCTCCGCCGAAATAGGCCGTCACCAACAGCAACGCCACCCCCAAGACGGCGATGCCGGCCACGCCCCAGCCCCGGACGCCGCCGAGGGTCCAGCGGCGCCAGCGGGCCAGGAGATGAACGGCCGTCAGCGTCAGGATGAGCCACATGCTGGAGAAGCCCAGATCACCGTGGAGCTCCAAAGGGGACCTGGGAAACCCCTTCGCCTCCGCCGCGTCCAGAGCGATATCACCGAAGAAGGCGGTCACCGCCGCTGACGCGGCCGCCAGCACGAGCACACCGAAGGCCGCATTGGGCAGGCAGCGGAGCGCCGCCAGGTCACCCCCCCGCCCCAGCACCAACAGCTGCAGTGCCACGGCGAGCAGATAGAGCACGAGGGGAAAGTGCACGAGCATGGGATGGATATGGTTGAGGTCGATCATGGTGCTATTTCCGTTGATCTTCGAGCCGCCTACGGCATGGAAGGATAGACAGCGGGCGCCGCATAGACGTTCTCCAGTCGGTCGGGTCATTTGCACCAGCCGGCTTGGTTCATTTTCCACCAACCAAGGGGCAGACGCTTCCCCCGAACCTCAATTCTGGAGACATTTTGGACGATGGCACGAAATCTGTTACGAGCCAAGTGACCCGTAACCATCAACGAGGAGAGAGCCATGAAGCCCGTACGCCGCGTCCCCCATGACCGCCGCCGCCTGCGCCGCCCGGATTGCAGAATCGCGGTTCCGGAGGAGCCACCCGAGAGCTGGTCGACCGAGGAAGTGAAATGCCTGCTGTGGCCGGACCTTCCCGACCATCTGCCGGTCCGACGGCCGGAGGAAGGCTGGCCGCAGTTGCTCGGGCGCTGTTGAGCAGTAGGGTGACAGGCGGCACGCAAGCCCGCGAGGCCCGCTTTCATAGCGAGCCACCGACGGCAACCGCTGTTCGGGAGCGCGCGTTGCGCGTCGCAGCCGCCGCGCTAGACGATGCCGAGTCGTCACCGCGGGTCGGTCAAGGTCAGTCCGCGCGGCTACGCAGATAGGCTGGACGCTGCCCAAGACGCTCAATATAGGCGCTCAGGGCCGGGTAACGGGTCATGAGGTCCGGAAACCACATCAGGATGTAGCCCGTCAGTATGTCGGCCGCGCCAAAACGGTCCTCGACCAGATAATCCCGTCCACCGAGGGCCTGTTCCAAAACCCCCAGTGCCCGTTCCAACCCCTTCTCGGCAAAGGGAATAATCGCCTTCACCGACAAGGTGTCGGGAAGGATGTCCCGATGCAGCACAATCTCCCAGGCAGGCCCCTCCAGGGTGGTGACCGCAAAGTACATCCATTGGTCGAGCTCCCTGCGGGCGGGAGCGTCGAGGGGCGGCGCGAGTCCCCCCTCCGGGTAGGTCTCCGCCAGCCACTGTACGATGGCCCCGCTCTCGAACATGACCTCGTCGCCAATCCGCAGAGCCGGCAGCTGACCCAGCGGGTGAATGGCCCGGTACTCGGCGCTGTTGCCCTCACCCTTGAAGAGGTCGACTCGCTGCACCCGGTAGTCGAGCCCCAGCTCCTCCAGCGCCCAGCGCACCCTCTGAGAGCGGGTGCGCGGGTAATGATAGAGTGTGAGATCCATGGTGTGGCCCCCTTTCATGACTTGCGAATCGCAAGTCATGAAAGGCTAGGCCATTGACTTTCGACTTGCAAGCGACGACTTCCGGCTTTCATGTCATGGCCACAGAGGACACCGCAGACTGCCGCCGCTCACGCTGCCCCGTGGCCTGCGTCCTCGACATCCTCGGCGACAAGTGGACGCTGCTGGTGGTGCGTGATCTCCTCTTCGGCAAGCACACCTTCAAGGAGCTCCAAGACTCGCCGGAGAAGGTCCCCAGCAACATCCTGGCCGACCGTCTCAAGCGTCTGGAAGGCCAGGGGATCCTTTGCCGTGAGCTGTACCAAGAACGCCCGAGACGCTACAGCTACCACCTCACGGAGAAAGGCATGGACCTCCGGCCGGTCATGCGCAGCCTGATCGTCTGGTCCAACCGATACATCCCCGGCACCTACAGCCTCGCCGATATCGGGAAACTGGCCGTTTCTGACAACCCGGATCGCTCCCGATGATCAGGATCGCTCTGGGTTTCGGTCGCGGCAGAATACCTCGCCGATCAAGGAGACCCGCAGTATTGATTTTGCCCGACGGTCCTGGTTTGCAGGTGCGCGGTCGCCAGGTGCGTTGGGAATGGGGTCTCCAGAAAAGAAGCATTTTATCCTCTATGCTTCACTGCACGACGCGGCCTGTGGGAATCGAATTTGCTGGCGCACTCTACCCTGTCACCTCCCGAGGCGACCGCAGGGAAGCCATCAATGAAGATGATGCGGACCGTGGACGTTTCTTGGAGGTTCTCTCCGAGGTTATCGCGACATTCAACTGGGCTTGTCATGCCTATTGTCTTAGCAACCTGTTGGTCGTTGCTGGGCAGGATCACTGCCCGCAGATCTGGGGGGTAGCGACACCCTGGCCGGACTTCCCGGTGCCGGCGCCACTCTTGCAAGGCATTGCATCTCCGGGAATTCTGGTGCGGTCTTGACCGCGGAAGACAACAGGCAGGGCGCGGCAACGTGAGCACGGCCTCTCCCCAGACCCCGTCAAGTGGAACCGGCAACCTCCGCACGGTTCAACTGCTTGCGATGTCGGTTGCCACGGGTATTGCGGTCGCGAATATCTATTACAACCAGCCGCTCCTCGGGATCATCGAGCATCAATTCGGCCGTCAAGGCACCGCCGGCCTCATTCCCACGGCCACCCAGCTCGGCTACGCAGCCGGTTTGTTCCTCCTCGTCCCGTTGGGCGACATCCTGCGCCGGCGTCCCCTGATCATCGGACAGTTCGGCATCCTTGCCCTGGCATTGGCTTTTGCCGCCGCTGCGCCCTCCGCTGCGATGCTTGTAGGCGCGTCCTTTCTCGTCGGGGCGGCGGCCACCGTCGCCCAGCAGATCGTGCCATTTGCCGCGTCACTGGCACTGCCGGAGCGGCGTGGGGCGACGATCGGGACCGTCATGTCCGGCCTTCTGGCCGGTATCCTTCTGAGCCGGACCCTAGCGGGATTTGTCGGGACCAATGCGGGCTGGCGCGAGATGTTCTGGCTTGGCGTCCCGCTGAGCCTCGCGGGTGCCGTGATGATGGGCGTGGCGCTGCCGGGCCGTGCGCCGGCCTCGCGAATGCGCTATGCCGCGGCGCTGCGCTCGCTCGCCATACTCTGGGTCAGGGAGCCTGCGCTTCGGGTCGCGACAACCGTACAGGCGGCGCTGTTCGGGTCTTTCACTGTGTTCTGGACAACTCTGGCGCTGTATCTTCAGGGCCCGCGCTTCCATCTTGGCGCCGACGTGGCGGGCCTGTTCGGCATGCTCGGCGTGGCCGGTATTCTTGTGGCACCGTTCGCGGGCCGGGTCGCCGACCGGCGCGGACCGCATTCCGTCGTACGGGCCGGCTCGGCCCTGGCGCTCGCCTCATGGGCCCTGTTCGGCCTGATCGGCTCCATACCGGCGTTGATCCTCGGGGTCGTGGTGCTCGACCTCGGGATTCAGAGCGCGATGATCTCCAACCAGCACATCATCTACGCGCTGGACGAGACCGCCCGCAACCGGATCAACACCATCTACATGACCGGCATGTTCCTTGGCGGCGCCGCGGGATCGGCCCTGGCGGCGCTCGCCTGGGCGTACGGAAACTGGCTGCTGGTCTGCGTCGCCGGAGGCCTTCTGCCCGCAGCCGCGCTGCTCGTTCAGTCCCGAGCCCCTGTTGCGACGCGCCATTGACCATCCCCCCGCTCGGCGCTTGCACAGATTCGATCAGATCACAGAAGCCGCTTCTCCTCCGCGCGCCGGGCAAGCCTCGGCCGGCTGTTCCTAGCTCGACAGTCCCAAAGCACGGCGTGGGTTCTCGCTGAACAGAGACACCAGCCGCCCTTCATCCCAGCCTTCCGGCCACAGTGCCTCTATCGAGCGAGCAAAACGCAGGGTGCATTCCGGGAAGGGGTCGCTGTGCACCTGTCCGAAGTCTGTGGACAGGATCACCTGCTCGGTCCCCGTTGCTTGGATCGAATCGACGAAGCGCTTCAGAGGCACCTGCTCGATGGTGTGGATCGCGAAACAATGCTCAACGAAGACCCGCCGGTCCCGAGTAAGCGCCACGAGCTGCTCATCGCTGAGCTCTACGGACGGATAGTGGGGATGAGTCAGCAAAACCGCGGGCACCCCCGCTTCCAGCGCCATCGGCGTCAGGCGCATGATCTCCCTGGCGCCCAGATGTCCCGTCGCGAGAACCGCGCCGACCTTGGCGACAGCCTCGAGAACCGGCATCAGCGACGGCGCCGGATTGAGGGCGCGATCGAAGATCGTCACGGCAGTCTCAGGCGCTGCCGCGGACCCTTCCTGCTCCTCGTCCCCGCAGCAGGGACAGCCGCCCCAACGGCTGTCGAACGCGTGCCCAAGCGTGTCGAGGTGGGCCTGGGCATGGACCGTCGGCATCCAAACGACAAAGGTCGGCTCTTCCTGCGCCTCGCGAACGTTGGAGCGGTTGCCGCTCACGGCCGACGCCACCGCATCAGGGCTGAGACCGCCGACGTACCGGTTGAGCACGGTACCGCCCAACAGATTGGCGTGCTCGTGCCGACGCGCCAATGCGGCCAATGGCGTGGTCGGGTAGGTGTGGTTCTTCATGACCAGCGTCGCGTTCCAGCTTCTTGCGCGCTCGGCGAGCTCGATGACGTCATAGCGCCTGGGCAGGACCTCGGGTCCTATGTGAAAGTGCGTGTCCACGACCCCCGCCGTTCGCAACCGCTCCGCCAGGTTACGGGAGCGCCGGCTTGGCTCGGTCATGCCGCCACCTCCATTTTTCTGCCGAAGCTCTGGTACCAGATTTCCAGATGCAGCAACGACCACAGTTGCATAGCCTTTTGCCCGCCTCCCGGGCCGGTCGAGAAGTCCTCCAGCAACTTCTCCGGAGCGGTGAAGTCCCGCACGAAGGCATTGCTGCCGCCCAGGGTGTCATGGCAAAAGTCATGCAGACTGCCGGCCAACCAGGCTTCGATCGGCACGGTAAAGGGCTGTTTCTTGCGGGCCAGGAGCCAGGGCGGCAAGTCCGCACTGAAGGCGTCTATCAAGGCTGCCTTTGGCCGGCCGCCGACGCGCTTGCTTGCTGCAGGCAGCGACAAGGCCAGCGAGGTGACTGCCACGTCCAGGAACGGTGACCTCGCCTCGAGTCCGGCATCCATGCTGAGCTTGTCCAAACGCGCCAAGTGGTAGTTGCGCAAGCGGTTACTCGATTCCAGCCGCAAGATGCGGTCAAGCGCAGGCATCGACCCTTCAGCCGGAATGCTCGCATTCTTGAGGTAGCCTTCAGGGATTCCGGCCAGCCCCAGATCCCTCGGATGAAACACCATCGTTCTCTCCAGGTAGGCGTCGATGTCGTCGGTGGGATCGTCAAACCGCGCATACCCGCCCCAAAACTCGTCCGAGCCATCGCCAGTCAGCACCACCTTGGTCTCCTTTGCCGCAGCCCGCGCAAGCGCCAAGGTCGGCACCACAACCGGGTCATGGACAGGATCCTCCAACGCAATTGCGGTGTCGCGCAGCAGCTCCGGAACCTGCTCGGAATCGAGCGAAACGAATTCATGGTGCAAGCCAAGCTCGTCGGCCAGCCTGAGGGCGAAGCTATGCTCGTCCTGCCATCCACCCACATCGTACCCGACGGTGAAGACGCGGGGCGCGGTTGCCCCATAGCGACCGGCAACGGTCGCCACGATGCTCGAGTCCAGACCTCCCGAAAGAAACACCGCATTGCGGTAACGGTCGCCGCAGCGCGAGGTGATAGCCTGGACCAGGCGCTCGCGAATCTCCTCGCTTCGCTCGGCCGGCGCGCCCGGGTCCCTGACCTCCAGCCAGCGACCCGATTCCAGCGTGCCGTCCCGAGCGACGCGCATCCAGCTTCCCGCGGGCAGCTGGGATACATCCTCGAACGCCGATTGGTTGCCGCCGACACTCTTGAAGATCAGACATTCCTGCATGGCCCCTGCGCGGATGCTCAAGGGGCCAGAAACGGTGTGCAGCGCAGCAATGGTCGAGGCAAACGCCAGCCCACCGGCAATATGTGTCATATATAGCGGCTTTTCTCCCCAGGCGTCTCGAGCCAAGAGAACCTCGTCCGCCCTTGGGTCGTACAGCGCCAGACTGAACATGGCGCCAACATCTCGAAGCCCTGTGACCCCTCGCGCCCGGAGCAACCGCAAGAGAGCCGTCCCGTCGCAATCCTCCTTGTCGAAGTACCCACCGAGCGAGGACATAACGCGCGCGGGCTCGTAGAGCTCGCCGTTGAATACAAGCTGGCAGCCTTGCTCATCCTTGATCGGCTGCCTCCCTCGATCTGCCGAGCCAACGACGGCCAGTCGCACCATCCCGAGGCCCACACGTCCGTTGGTCCAGAGTTCCTGTCCGTCCGGCCCACGGTGACGCTCCGCCTCGCACATCGCGCGAACCATTCTCAAGATTTCTGCCTCATCCCGGGGCGCGTCAAAGACCACACCGGCGATGCCACACATGCTCAGCTCCTCCTTCGCCAAGGCATAGCCACAGCCCCCCAGCTCAGTAAGGCGACTGGCGTGACAAACTCAGTCCACAGCAATATAGGTACCCGCCCTGAGGTGTCGAAGCCAAGATCGACTTCGATTACGCCGCTTGGATGGTGAAGCCTCCAACGTGTCGGAGCCCGCGATACATCCGTCTGCGTGCTTGCCAGGAAGGCACATATCGCCATAGCCGCGGACCCGGGGAAAGAGCGGTGCCGCTCGCCATGGTAGTAGCTTGCCGTACGGATCTTCGGCTGGGACCCAAAAGACAGGATCGTGTACGGTATCACTTTGGGCGCGTAGCCCAGCTTCGGGTTGAAGCCCGCCTTGCGCGCCACCTGCATTCCCGCGTGAGCGATAGCGGCTACCATATCGGCATCGACCCTCTCGGGGTCAACGCTCGCAAACAGGAACAAATTCCCGACCAACACAGGGCGGAAGGTTATTGTCTCTCCCCGGATCTTTACCCGGTGGTCTCCCGTGAGGCCCTTCAGGGCTTTGCGTGTGCCAGGGACTGCCAGAAACCGCACGGCCCAGGCGCTGGCGATCTCCCGGTCGCGGTTCGGTCGTAGCTCTATCCTCTGTCCAGTGGAGAGATTCACAGCCTGCCATTGTGATTCCGCACCCCGATGGTGCCCACCAAGCTGCGCCAGCATCGCCGAAGCCGACGAGGAGTTCGAGCACTCCATGGGAAGTACGGCGCGAGTCGACGGAACCACCTGGAGAAATCGAAAGCGAAATTTCGCCAGCTCCTCTTCGGGCCAAACCAGCACCACCTTGTTGTCCTGCAGGGTCGGTCCTCCCAGACCACCGTGTCGGTCTCGGCCCAACATAATGGAGAGGATCTCCTTATGCCCCTGACCACCCGGGCGAATTTGGCTTCCATCAAGCACCACCAAGCGGCTGGTGCCAGAGCGCACCAGCATGAATGTTGCGGCGGGCACATTCTCCATCAGCGTGCTGAAGTGCGGAAGCATTCTCAGTGGCTCCGATAGCGGAAGCTTATGCTTTGCATCCCCAGTTTATTGTCACTTGTCTGCCGGTGTCCCGGCAAGCAGCCGCTCCCACCAGTCGTTGAAGTCCTGTGCTGACCACGACAACCATGATTTCCCGGGGGTCTGCAACGACCTTCCCAAGCGAGTGGCGAGCCCGAGGCGGATCTTGGCGGCCTTCCGGCGAGCCTCGGCCCAGTCGTCCAGGCGGGCCGCCCTGTCGTCGCACTCGCCGGTGATGATCTCGGCCAGACTGAAGGAGTCCTCCACGGCCAGAGTTACACCCGCGCCGATATGGGGCACGGCGAGATGTGCCGCGTCCCCTATCAGTACCGCCCCAGCTCGCACAGGGTGTTTCACGATTCCGGAGAAGATCGGCTGGAGAAACAGCGTGTCGGTAGCGGCGACCACCGAGTTCATCCAAACCGGTAGCCGCGCGGAAGCCAGCTCCCGAAGCTCCTTCTCGATCTCGGCGCGCAACGCTCCTGGGGGCAATGACCAGGCGTGCCTCCGGCCGTTGCGGTCCGTCAGCAGGCGGCTCACGGCGGATTCCGGAAAGTTCACATACCACATCCAGTTCAACGGCTCGGCTTCTTCCGGCAAGCCGTAAAGCGTCGCATGCTCGCCGTCCATCAGAAGCTTAGCCATGGCGTCACCGAACAGGTCGTCAACGACCGCCGGCATGCTCCCGGGCAGCTCCACCCGCGGAACCAGACCCCGAAGTGCGATGTACCCGAGATAGCGCGGTGCAAAACCCGGATCGACGTGGGCACGCACCACAGATCCTATGCCGTCGGCCCCGACGATCAGGTCGAAGCGATCCTGACCACCCCGGGCTAATCTGAGCCTTGGCGGATCGACTTCGATCCCCTCTACGAGACAGTGCTCGTGAATAACTGCATCCGCGGTGTGGCGGCGAACGATCCCGTAGACATCGCCCCAGCTGACCGCATGCTTATCGACCGGTTGCTCCCAGAGCACTTGGCCGTTAGTGCCGAGGTAACAGCATCGGTTGACCGGTCGAGTATCGGTCAGCTCCAGGCTCTTCACCATCGAAGCACCGAGCATGACGCCCGCGCCTTGGTGACCAAGCAATCCCCTGGAGCGCTCGAGCACCGTCGCATCCAACCCGCGGCGGCGCAGGGCCCAGGCGAGCGAGAGCCCCGCGACACTTCCTCCGACAATGGCGATTTTCACCGCAGATATGATGAGCGTCTCGCTCGGCTTGTCACGGCCGGATCAAACAGCCTCCGGGCGGGACCGTCGGCGATCCACAGATTGTGGCAAGAAGAGATGCTGCACCCGGCTCGGAGGACAGTTTTCAAGGATTGTGCCAAGCTCTTGCTCGTAGAGCCCTTCGTTCGAGAAGCATGAGAACCGCGGAAACGCGGTCTTCAGCCCGCCCGCAGCTGGTATTGCACGCTGACAGTGTCCGCCCGATAAAAATCCTCCAGGAAAGACTCGCGGGACGAATAGCGCTGACTAGGGAGCCACCGCGCCACATACTTGACCTTCAGGGGTGAGACGTCGAATGGATAGGGGTCGATGGCGACGGCCTGCTCGTCGAGCACGGTCAACCTGAGGTGGACGTCGCTCTGGCCTGGCCGGGTGGGCGCCGGCATTTCCCCGAACGGCCGATTGGGATCTTTCCCGCGGTTGGTGCTATTTAGCGGATAGCGATTGCAAAGAAACTGGGCCAAAGCGTCGATGACTTCGATAAGCTTTGCATTGTCGCCGATCTTCGCATCGGAGCTGTGCCCGCGAAACTCAGGTGAGCGGCGCACGGTTTGGATCAGGGTTTGCCTTTGCTGGGACTGATCTTTCAGATAAGCCTTTGCGATGGGGTGGTCGCTCAGATCCTTGCGAAAAGAGTATGCCCCATTGCCGGCGGTGATCAGGCCCGTCAGATGATCAAGTATGAGCAGGGCTGCATAAGGATCGATCGGCGCAACGTCGGAAACGGCGTTGCTGTATATCTTCGTGCGCAGCGCCCCGAGGTGATGGAGCGTATCGTTCTGATAGTCGAGTGGTCCGCCTTCGTCGCTCAAGGTCGGACGGCACTCCCACAACCGCCAGGCTCGGTCGTGCTCCTGGGCGGCAAGAACTACGGAATTCCATGGCTCCGGGAGTGCAAAGCTGGTGTTTCCCCAATGAGAGGACAGAAAGCCGGCGACGCGGCTGTGCTCGGTCTGGAGGGTTGCAAACAGCCGCGTCTCATCGTAAGGCGTTACCATCATTTGCGATCTTGATTCCTCGCAGAGTTCGCTTGGACGGCCGGGGCGTCGCGCGTCGATCGGTGGGGGATTGAGCTTCTCCTAGGAGAAGCCCCGCCCCTGGCGCGCCACCGACTTGCAACCCTAGTAAACGACAGCCCGTGTGTCCAGATCGACAAAATTGGACACCGCTGCCGGCACGGGAGTTTCACCGGCTGAAACGCTAAGTGGCCTCACCCCTGAATGCGAAGGGGTTTCCAGTACTGGGCCGGGCTGATCTCGGTCAGGCGGGCGAACAGGCGACGGAAACTAGCGCCGTCGCTATCCCCGGCGGCTCCAGCCGGGCCGTGGAGACCGGAGCCCGGTCAACGCCAGGCGCCGCATCTCGGTGAACAACATGATGCGGCCGCCCAGCCAGGCCCCGCCCGAGGAGGGCGACTGGCCGGTCAACGGCCAGATCCCTCTGACCAATTCGATCGAGTTTGGTCCATTATTGGAGACCTCCGGGCGACAATGGAGAACTGCGGCAGAATGTGAAGATGTTGTGTGCGGCTGGATGGGCCCCACTGCTAATTGTTCCCATACTTCTATTGGTTGCCTGGGTTCGTGATTTGGCAGGTTGGTGATTAGCGTGTCAAATCGATCCTCAGTTCTAATCACGAACCAATCACGAACCGACGGGACACGCACTGTATGGGCGCGAACCAACGGGACACCCACCAGGAGCTGGGTGCGCAGCAGCGCGTGTGCGCCCGTCTGATCGGCTGTCGCACCGAGGCGCTGGAGGGCTTGACGGCCCAGCGCGAGCGCTGCGGGGCCGCGCTGGCGCAGCTGCGGCGACCGCCACCGTCCCCAGTGCCAGGGCCGGGCCACCGAGGCCTGAAGTGCGCGCCAGCGCGCCGATCAGCTGCCGGTGCCTTACCTTTCCCTGGTGCTCACCCTGCCGCACCGGCTCAACCCCTGGGTGCAGGCCCATCCCGCGGTAATCTGCCGGGCGCTGTTTCGCAGCGTGCGGAAGACGCTGAACGCCTTCGCCCGCGATTCCAAACCCCTCGGCGGACAGCTGGGGGTGACCGCCGTGCTGCACACCTGGGGCCAGAGCCTGTGCCGGCACGTGCACCTGCACGGTCTGGTTCCGGGCAGGGCGCTGAGCAAGGACGGGACCTGGATACCGGTCAAAGGCCGCTACCTGTTCCCGGTGCGCGCGCTGTCGCGTCATTTGCGCGGCGCGATGGTCAGCGCCGTTCGCAAGGCCGCGGGCGCCTGCGAGCTCACCGGGATCGACCCGGCCGAGGTCTCGCGAATGCTCGATGCGCTGATGGACGAGCAGTGGATGGTCTACGCCAAGCCCTGCCTGGAATACACCGAATCGGTGATCGGCTATCTGGCCCGCTACACCCACCGCTGCGGTTCGCACCGCCCGGCGACGCGGTACGCTCCGACCCCGTATTGTGGGCGTCCTCGTGAGGCTGTAAGGGCGTCTTCCGGCGCCGAACCGGGGTCGTTCCTTCCGCACTGGGTGGCCTAATTAGTGTTAGTGACTGCGAACCATCCTCGCCCGCCTCGACCGCTACCTCTCAATGGGCCAGCCCGGTCCGTGATCGGTCGGCTGCTTCGCAAGGTTTCTCGTCTTGTTCTATACATGCCTCAGCCCAAGCGAGGAAACCATGGAACGCACGGACGCCACAACCCAGGAGCAGGTCTATCACCCCCGCAACCCTCGGGCCAGTCCCCTGTACCGCTGCGTCTGTGAGCACGCCGACGAGCTGCGCGAGGCCGGGCACATCCATCGCCGCGTCGAAGACCAGACCCTGGATCGGCTTCTCGACTGCGACGATCTCCACAAGGGGTTCGCCCGGGTCCACTGCAACCAGTGCGGTCGCGAGTACCTGCTGCCCTTCTCATGCAAGACCCGCTGCTTCTGCCCGTCTTGCCATCACAATTTCGCCTGGAGCGAAATTGGACGCCGACAGGCGCAAGCAGTGTGCGCACCAAGGATGGTGCGCATCGAAAAGAGGATGCTGATCTACGGCGAGTGGGTCGAGGAGGAGGTCCTGGTGTCGGTACCGCACCGCCGGTACGTGCTCACCGTCCCCAAGGTCCTGCGCGGCGTTTTCCACCAGCGCCATCGCCTGATTCTTCTTGAGCCTTGACGTGAGGCCTGATCGGGCTAGAATCGGACGAACGTCAAGGACATTGTGCACACCGGCATCACGCAGAGCCCTTGTCTGGCTCTCGGCGGCCTCACCACAGGGGATTGAGGATGGTTTCGTGCAGCACAGGTGGTCGCAAACGGGCGCGAGGCGCTGTTTCGGGGCTGCTGGCCTCTGCTCCGCCTTCGGCGGCTGAAAGCAAATTCCTATCCCTAAGCAAATTCCTATCCCTCGACCGGGTCGGCCCCGAGGGGCAGTTATTCAGTTGACGTTAAACGGACCATTTCTGGATGGAGGATGCCATGTCGCTGGATCGATTTACCCGCCTGTTCCTGCTCGGGGCAGCTCTGGGTCTCCCGATGCTCTTCGCCACCCTGGCCCCGGTCGCTGCCGGCGCCCAGGGCACGGACATCTACGGTACCACCGAGCCCTTCGCCGCAAACGCCATCTATTTCGTGCTGACCGACCGCTTCGCGGACGGCGACCCTTCGAACGATCAGGTCGACCAGGGCCAGCCCAACGGCACCTGGCAGCGCCGCCTTCTCGGGCCCAATGGCCAGGAGGCATTCGTCGGCTACATGGGCGGGGACTTCAAGGGCTTGCTGAACAACGCAGACTACATTGCCGACATGGGCTTCACCGCAGTCTGGATCAGCCCGATCGTGGACAACCCCGACCAGGCATTTACCGGCGGCAGCCCGGTCCAGTTCGGCTCGGGCGTCGGCACCGACGGCGGCAAGACCGGCTACCACGGCTATTGGGGCGACGACTTCTACCGGGTCGACGAGCACCTGGAGTCCTCGGACCTGAGCTTCCAGGAATTCAACCGGCAGATGGAGGAGCACGGGCTGAAGACAGTCCTCGACATCGTCTGCAATCACGGTACGCCGTCCTGGACGATGCCGGTGGATCAGCCGAAGTTCGGTGAGATCTACCGCGATGGCGTCCTGCTGGCAGACCACGAGAACCTGCCGCCCAGCCAGCTCGATCCCGCGCACGAGCCCCTGCATGCCTTCTTCAACAATAGTGGCAATCTCGCCCAGCTCTCTGACTTGGCCGAGGACAACCCGGCGGTCCTCGACTACCTGTCCGGTGCCTATCTCAAATGGATCGACCAGGGGGCGGATGCCTTCCGCATCGACACCATCGCCTGGATGCCGCACCGCTTCTGGAGGGCGTTCAGCGACCGCATCCGCGCCGCCCACCCAGGCTTCTTCATGTTCGGCGAGAACTTCAACTTCGACGCCGGCACCATCGCCCAGCACCAGCGCCCGGAGAACGGCGGGATCAGCGTGCTGGACTTCCCGGGCCGAAATGCGATCGCCTCGGTCTTCCAGAACCGCGCCAGCGACTACAAGGACATCGCCGGCTACCTGCATCTGACCGACTGCACCTATACCGATCCCTACACCCTGGCCACCTTCTACGACAACCACGACATGGCCCGGATGAACGCCACGGACAACGGCTTCATCGACGCCAACAACTGGCTGTTCACGGCCCGCGGTATACCGGTGATCTACTACGGCTCCGAGATCGGCTTCATGCGCGGCCGGGCCGAGCACAGCGGCAACCGCAACTACTTCGGCCCGGCCAACATCGCTGCCGCGGCCAATAACCCGATCCACCAGCACCTCGCCCGGATCGGCCAGATCCGAAAGGGATCTGTCGCCCTGCAGCGGGGGCTTCAGGTGAACCTGCTGCTCCAGGGACAGCGCGCGGCCTTCTACCGGGTCTACGAAAAGGACGGGGTCGCTCAGACGGCACTGGTGCTGCTCAACAAGGGGGACCAGCCCGCCGACTTCGCCATCACCGACGTCGTCAGCACCGGTACTTGGCGAGACGCGGCAACCGGGGCGACCACTCAGGTCACGGACGCCGACCGGGCGATCCGCACCAGTGTCAGTCCGCACGATGTCCGGGTGCTGCTGCTCGACGCACCGGTCAACGATCCGGCATTCAGCGTCGAGCTGGCGCGGCGCATGGCGGCCACGGCGCTGTGTGCGGCCGGACCGGTTGGCGTCGAGCCTGATCGGCTGCAGGCAGGGGGACAGGCGACCATCACCTATCGCCGTGCGACCGGTGACCGGGTGGCCCTGCACTGGGGGATCAACAACTGGCAGGGCAAGGGAACCCCGGTGGCCGAGCAGGCCATGGCCGCCGATCCCGAGGGCCTAGGTCACCGGATCACGATCCAGATTCCGGAGGGGGCCAAGCAGCTCGACTTCGTCTTCCACAACCTGAGCAACGGCAGCTGGGACAGCAACGGTGGTCACGACTGGCACTACCAGGTCATCTCAGAGGGTCCGGGGCCCGAGCCAGGGCCGGGACCTCAGCCCGCGCACCAGACCCATTTCGGCGCGAGTCCGGTGCTGCGGCTGACCGGCAGCGCATTCTCGGCCTGGGATCCAGCCAACAGCGCCCACGAGCTGACACTGGTCGACGACTTCCACTGGCAGGGCCAGGTCCAGGTGGACAAGCCCCTGGTGGAGACCGGATACAAGCTGACCCTGAACGGTGACTGGACCGTCAACTGGGGCGGTGGCGGCGATGGCCAGGTCGCGGATCTGGCGCGGGGCGGTGCCAATGCGGCCGTGACCCTGGAGTCCGGCACCTGGCGGCTGGACGTCGCGGAGGGCACCAGTGTTGCGAGCCCGGTCAGCGCGCACTGGACCCTGCTGACTCCGCACCAGGCCCCGTGGTGGACTCAGACCAACATCTACCAGGTCTATGTTGAGCAGTTCGGCGGCAC